>Ga0310038_10000122_pt1 | contig 84275 bp, 81 predicted proteins | sample Sb_taG_6_FD_200461 | JGI IMG/M metagenome (GOLD analysis project Ga0310038, IMG submission 200461) | Peat soil microbial communities from Weissenstadt, Germany - Sb_50d_4_PS metaG (v2) (version 2) | ecosystem: Environmental > Terrestrial > Soil > Wetlands > Peat | place: Germany: Weissenstadt... | reverse complement strand
AGATTGCCAAACGCCAGCATGGCCGCGTTCGGCGGGGGAGCGTTCCACATCGCGAACGTAACATCGGTAGGCTGGCCGGGCACCTGCAGCGGATAAAAGCTTTTGGAAACAAGTTCGACCACGCCGGAATTATCCAGGTCGTTCCAGAAGGTATCGTCGAATACCTTGAGGAGCGCGGCGTTCTGAGGATCGCCCGTAGAAGGCTTGAAGTCCGGAACGGCCAGGCGCACTTTTTCAACGCCCAGACCCGAACCAGTCCGAACCCAATCCTGCGCGAACGATGTGCAAAGAGCGATCGAGAGAAACAGAAGCAAACTCAAGACGCGCAAGAATATTGGGCTAATCACCGCGGAGAGCGGAACTCGTCTATTTTCATCGTCCATCAGTCTGGAGCCGGAACCCTGGTCAGGACAAGAAGGTCCTGCAAACGACAATATCGCAGTCCGATATGTTCTCATTGGCAAGTTACAGTCAATCATAGTCACTATCTGGAACCGAAAGAATAATCAGGTAGATGCGCGTGCAGTTTTCCTTATTAAAGAGACGGTAGTTTTCCAGGCTGCCACTTTAGTCGATGCCGATCTGCTTCGGAATAGTCCAACTTTATTTTTTGCTGTAATCGAACCAATATTCCACCGAGATTTTGCTCCCGCTGTAATCCGGCGGCAGCGGTCCAAACGTGTCAATCCGCTGCAGGGCGCGCGTCGCCGAAACGTCGAGCGAAGGCACTCCGCTCGACTGCTCAACCTGCACGTTAAAAGGGTGCCCATCCCGTGCCACGTCAAACGTGATATAGACACGCTGCGACGTTGTGATTCGCGGATCGACTTCGTACTTCAACCAGTTGTCGGAAACCTTCTGCTGTATGATCCGCACGTAGTATGCGTACTTCGTTCCAAAGTCTCCGCCGCTGCCGGTGACGCCGAAGCCACCTTTCGCACCGCCGGCGGCGAAACTCCCATAAGGTCCGCTCACCGGTCCACCTTCGCCAAATGCAACCTGATTGGTTTCTTCCTCGGGCGCCGGCTTGGGCTTCTCTTTGGTCGCTGTGGGCGTCTTTTTCGGTTTGACTTTTGTATCCTTGCCCTGGATCTCGATCGCGTCGGGCTCTTTCACTTCAGGCTTCGGCTCGGACTTGGTCACACCTTTGGATTCGTTCGCCAGAACATTCTGCGTTTGCGCGGCTGGCGCAGGCAAAGGAACCGAACTCACCAACGACACGCCGATGGCCGAACCGCCCCCTCCGCCACCCCATCCCTCGCCCCGCGACCCGGTAAACACAGCCGTGTAAAGCACGATGAGCGCCGTGAGCGCCATGTGAAAGCCCGCAGACCAGCTCAGCGATCGCGCCCAACTATCGTGCTCGAAAAATATCTCAGCGTTTCGCGCCATTTTGTTCCAGGGGCTGGGTGACAATGCTGATGTTGGTGATGCCCGATTGTTTGACCGCGTCCATCACGGTGGCGAAAGCGCCGAACGGCACGTTCTCATCGGCACGCACAAAAATAAACTGGTTCCGGGGATCGCGAATCTTCTGTTTGAGCTTGGCTGCAATTTCATTGATATTGACGGCATCGTTGCCCAGAAAGACGCGCTGATCCTTGTTAATCGTAATGACGGTGCGCTCTTCGGTAATTTCCTTTACGGTGCGAGTCTTAGGAACGCTGACTTCAATGCCTGACTGCAGAACCGGCGCAGTCACCATAAAAATAATAAGCAGCACAAGCACGACGTCTACCAGCGGCGTGATGTTGATATCGGCGAGAGCGGTTTGGGTGCGCCCGTTTGGAGAAGTGAAGGCCATCAGCGCCTCACTTCGGCCGCAGCTTGCGGCTGAATGCTCTCAATCGCATTCAAAACCTCGAGCGCAAAGTCGTCGCCGCGTGCGGCAAACACGCGAATCGAATTGCCAATCAGGTTGTAGGCAATCACGGCAGGGATGGCCGCGGCGAGTCCCGCAGCCGTAGTAATCAGAGCTTCAGAAATTCCAGGAGCCACCGCTCTCAACGTGGCTCCGCCTGCGGTTCCAAGGCCGTGGAAGGCGTCAATGATCCCCCACACCGTGCCGAACAAGCCGATGAAGGGAGTCACCGCCGCCGTGATCGCCAGCCAGGGAACGTTGCGCTCCAATCGCGTAATCTCTTCCGAAGCTCCGATCTGCATCCCGCGCTGCACCGCGGTCAAACTACGCAGCGACGCGGTCGGAGTGGAAAGTTGACGCTTGTATTCGGTAAAGCCGCCCTCAAAAACGCCCACCAGCGGGCTGGGACGAAACTGATCGGCGACCGTAGCGATGTCCTGCAGGCGTTGTGCTTTGCGAAACGCGCGCAGAAAGCGTCCACTCTGCAGGCGGGCACGCCGAAGCAGGCTCCACTTGGTGAGAATAATTGCCCATGAGATCAGGCTGAATACCAGCAGCGTGATCAGCACGAACTTGGCGACGGCGCCTGTGCTGGAAAGCAAATCAAGAATCTCGCCGCCAAGAAAGAGTGCAAGCAAGCAGGGAAGTTGCATCGGTTAAGAGTTTTCCTTTTTTTCGGATTATAGATGATTGCGGTCTCCGGCTAACGAGGCGTATCCGAAACATAACCTTGCGAATGTACTTCTGTGTATCCTAACGTGCCATTTGAACGAAGCAGATACCATTATCCCTTTCATGCTATGCTGCGCAAAAGTTCCAAAACATCGTTATCCACAGGACGTCTGTGCTGGTTGAATTGCGACTCGAAAACTACGCGGTCATCGACAACGCCGCGGTGGAGTTCGCCTCAGGCTTGAACTTGTTGACCGGAGAAACCGGCGCCGGCAAATCCATTCTGATTGATGCGCTCGCCCTGCTTCTGGGAGATAAGGCGTCGAGCGATGTGATCCGAACCGGAGCGGAGCGGGCCGTCGTATCGGCGGTCTTCGAGTGCACCGGCGGCGCCGAAGCTGCAATCGCGAAAATTCTTGAGCGCAACGGCCTCGACAAATCCGAAGACAGATCGTTAGAGGACGGATCGTTAGAAACTGGATCCTTGGAAGACGGGTCGCTGATTGTACGCCGGGAGATCGCGGCTGGCGGCAAAGGCCGCGTCTTCGTAAACAATCAGGCGGCAACCGTCTCAGTCTTGCGCCAGCTTGCGCCCTATCTCGCAAACATTCACGCCCAGAACGAATCGCTGTTGTCCTTCGACGCCTCTGCGCGTCTGGAGCTTCTCGACGGATTCGCGGGAAGCCAGGTCGAGTCAGTGGGCGCGGCGTATGAGAAGTGGAAGGGAATTCGAGCACGCATCGCCGACCTCGAACAAGGTGAGCAAGACCGCCTGCGTTTAGTCGATATCTGGATCTTCCAGAAACGCGAGATCGAAGACGCCAAGCTGCACGCCGGCGAAGACGAACAACTGGAGACCGAGAAGCGCGTCCTTGCCAATGCCGAGAAGATCTACAACGCCGCCATCCACGCCTTCGATCTTCTCTACGAGGGCGATGCCTCCACGTCTGCATCGCTACGTTCCGCGCAGAAGCAGATTGAAGAGCTGGCGCGCTATGAGCCAAAATTTCAGGAAGCCCTGGCCGCGCTGGAGACGGCGCGAATCAGTGTTGAGGATGTCGGAGCCACGGTCCGCGACTACACCGGCGGAATCCATGCCTCGCCCGAACATCTGGCGGAAGTCGAAGACCGGCTGGCATTGCTCGACCGTTTGAAGCGAAAATACGGTCCCACGCTGCAAGACGTCATCAATTTCGGAGCGGACGTGGCCCGCAAGCTCTCCGAAATCGAGAACAAAGATGAAATTCTGCGCGAGTTGCAAGCTGAGCTAGGACGGGCTGGCGAAGAATATTTACGCGTCGCCCGAACGCTCTCGAAAAAACGCCATGAGGCGGCGCGCAAACTCGAGAAGTTAGTCGAGGCCGAAATTAACGACCTGGCCATGAAGTCAACCTTCCGCATTGAAATAACAACAGTGGAGGAAGAAGGGAACTGGACGGCAACCGGAATCGATCAGGTGGTTTACCTGATCGCTACAAATCCCGGCGAACCGATGCGGCAACTGGAGCACATCGCATCGGGCGGAGAATTGTCGCGCGTTATGTTGGCTCTAAAGGTGAGTGTGGATGGAGGTCACGCGGCGCGGACGCCTTCGTCCGCGAAACCTGGCACGCCCCACTCGTCAGCTCAGCGCACATCGGCTCAGCGCACATCGGCTCAGCGCACATCGGCTCAGCGCACCATGGTCTTTGACGAAATCGATATCGGCATCGGCGGCCGTGCGGCAGAATCGGTTGGCAAGAAGTTAAAGTTGCTGGCACGGCAGAATCAGGTTCTCTGCGTCACCCACCTTCCGCAGATCGCGACCTTCGCCGATCATCACTACGTGGTCGAGAAAAAGGAACGCAACGGCCGCACCAGCACCAGCATCCGCGCCGTGGTCGGCGAAGAGCGCACCGAAGAAGTAGCCCGCATGCTAAGCGGCGCCAAACTGACCGACACATCCCGCAAACACGCCGAACAGATGATCAAGGCAAACGGGTAGCGCGTAGTTGGTTAATCGATGCGATGAGAGTTATCAAAGTCATCGGCGGAATAGTTGGAGTGATGATCCTCCTCGCCGTCGTTGTTGTTTGGTGGACGGGACGTCCGCCTCGACGCCCAAGCGGCCTCTCCGCCCAGGCGCTATATATCGAAAGAGGAACAGTTCCCTTTAAGATCTCCTCGACGGGCGAATGGCTGGATTGCTGGTTCGACGAATCTGAGCACTTTGACCGCTGCAAACTGACAGACGTGAAGGGCAAGGTCGAATTTGAGGACGTGTTTCTCCCTTACGAAGGCCAATCACCGATTCCCAAGAGCGATCTGATACTCGACGCCCGCAGGACAGGGAACGTTTGGACAGGAACTCATGAGAAGGGCGTCCTTTATCCAGTCGTCTACTTAGCGAATGGTGCAATCCTGATTCCGCGGAGCGACTACGAAAAGGCGAAACAAACGGTGGACTGGGTAAAGGGCAGGCGCCGCGACAGTCCTTAATTTTGACGGCATCGAACATGGTTAGCTAGGATTGGGTGGCTACTATACTTTCGCTATGGAAACCGTAACCATCCACAAGGCGAAGACGCAGCTTTCCCGGCTGATCGAAAAGGCCTGCAAAGGCGAGGAAATTTTCATCGCACGAGGAAAGCAGCCCGTGGTGCGCCTGGTCGCGATTAACCATACGCGTGGTGATCGGAAGCCCGGTGCACTCAAGGGCAAGATCAGAATAGGTCCGGAGTTCTTTGAACCTCTGCCCCCCGAGGGATTGGAAGGCTGGGGAGAGTAGTACTCAGTGCGCTTTGATTGAGTCGGATGGATACGGCGTGAGAAGATTGTGGTAAAGATGCACCGTACCGGTCGACCCCCAATTCCCGCCGTTCACTGCTAATCCCCGCCGTTTCTTTGGCTTACGTTGACCAGAAGGGCACTTTCCAGTAGTTTATTACTACGCCAACAACGGGGTTCGTGTACCCTTCCGTACAAGCCGCGTTCGAATTTGCATCTAAAACAGCTTGGGGACGATCACAAGTAGGGAGCTTGATAGTGCCAAACAGTCAGGAAAAAACCTTACTCTTACTAAAGCCGCGCGGATTCTGCGCCGGCGTAGTGCGGGCGATCGATGTCGTCCGCATCGCCCTTGAGGCCTTTGGCCCGCCCATTTACGTGCGTAAGGAAATCGTCCACAACAGCTTCGTGGTCGACGAACTGCGCGGCAAGGGCGCGATCTTCGTCGACAGCGAGGACGAAGTCCCCAACGGCGAGCGCGTCATCTACAGCGCTCACGGCGTTTCTCCCGAGGTGCGTGAGCACAGCGCCCGGCGCGGCCTGCGCGTCATTGATGCCACCTGTCCGCTGGTCACCAAGGTTCATGTGGAAGCGGTAAAGTTCGCCAAAGAAGGCTATTCGCTGATCCTGATCGGTCACCATGATCACGATGAGGTTATCGGAACCCTCGGCGAGGCTCCACTCGTCACTCAGGTTGTCGGAACACCCGAGCAGGTGAAATCGCTTACCGTCCCCGATCCGAATCGCGTTGCATACCTTACGCAGACCACCCTCAGCCTCGATGAAACCAAAGACATTATCTCGGCCCTGAAAAAGAAGTTCCCCAACATCAAAGGTCCTGCCGCCCAGGATATTTGCTATGCCACGGAAAACCGCCAGGTCGCAGTGAAGCAGGTGGCCTCGGAGGCTGACTTGTTACTGGTTGTGGGCTCGGAAAACAGTTCCAATTCCAATCGTCTGGTAGAAGTGGCGCGAAATCTAGGGACGAATTCGCACCTCATCGACAGCTATAAGGACATCGAGTCGGATTGGTTGAATGACGTAAAGACGATCGCGTTGACTGCCGGCGCATCGGCGCCGGAGTGCCTGGTGGAAGAAGCGATGAAGTTTCTGGCCACCAAGGGTTTCGACAACGTGCAGGAACTCGAAGTGATGCCGGAAAACGTACGTTTCGGGCTGCCGCCGGAGATTGTCGAGGCCATTGCCGCCGCTCCGGCCGGTGCTACCGCGGATTAACGGAGAATACGTCGACGTTCCCGAGCGCAGCCGTTCTTCGGGCGGAGCGAGGGATCTCCTGCGGATCGGTTGGGTAGGTCACCGCGACGGTTGAGCGCAGACGGAGCAGCTACAACGGAGATCGATTGTATGGATATAGACTCCCCTGAAGCAAACTTAACTTCCGCTCCGCAACTTCGCTTTGGCAAAATCGACGGCTTAGCCAGCCGTGTCGGCTCTGCGATTGCCTCCGCCCGAAAATTACTTTTCTCTCTGCAGCACGAGCAAGGCTACTGGTGCGGCGAACTCGAAGCCGACACCACTCTCGAATCGGATTACATTCTGCTCCACACGCTACTGGGAACAGGCGATCCCGGGCGCTTTCAGAAAGCGGCAAACTGGATCGTTCGTCATCAGAACGAAGACGGCGGTTGGAGCATTTACGCTGCGGGGCCCTCGAATATCAGCGCCTCAGTAAAAGCGTATTTTGGATTGAAGCTGGCAGGATACTCCGCCGATCATCCCGTGCTGCAGCGCGCCCGCAAGAAAATCCTCGAACTCGGCGGCGTAACCGAAGTCAATACATTCACCAAGATCTATCTTTGCTTCTTCGGGCAGTACGATTACGATGCAGTTCCGGCCATTCCTCCCGAGATCGTTCTATTTCCAAACTGGTTTTGGTTCAATATCTACGAGATTTCTTCATGGTCGCGCGCCATCCTCGTACCGCTTTCCATCTGTTACGCCAAAAAACCGTTCAAAAAAATTCCGCGCGAAATGGGTTTGGAAGAACTGTTCGTCGGCGGCATGCAGAAGTCGCGCATGCATCTGCACTGGTCGAAGAAGTTAGTCTCCTGGCGCAACTTCTTCCTCTGCCTTGACCGCTTGACGCATTGGCTTGAGCGAGTCCATATCCGGCCGCTACGTTCGATCGCGCTGAAGAGCGCGGAAAAATGGATGCTCGAACGCTTCGATATGAGCGACGGCCTCGGCGCAATCTATCCTTCGATGATGAACGCCATCATCGCTCTCCGCTGCCAGGGATATTCACTCGACGATCCGCAAGTCATCCGTGCCCTCGACGAATTTGAAAAGCTCGGAATCGAAGAAGGCGACACCTTCCGCATGCAGCCCTGTTTCTCGCCGGTTTGGGATACGGCTTATGCGCTGTTCGCGCTGGGCGAGGCGGGAGTTCCGGCAAACGATCCTCGAATGGTGAAATGCGCCGATTGGATTCTGCAGAAGCAGGTGCGCACCCCGGGCGACTGGCAGGTCAAGAACAAGGCCGGCAAGCCGGGAGGATGGTACTTCGAGTTTAACAATGAGTTTTATCCCGATGTTGATGACAGCGCAATGGTTTGCCTGGCACTGGGCCATGTGGAACATCCCAACGGACGCTACCAGCGCGAGTCGGTGCAGCGCGCCATCGATTGGATCTTGTCAATGCAATGTAAGAACGGCGGATGGGCTTCATTCGACAAAGATAACGACCAGATGGTCTTCCAACATATTCCGTTCGCCGATCACAACGCCATGCTCGATCCCGCAACCGTCGACATAACGGGACGTATTCTCGAAATGATGGCGACCTATGGTTACGATAAGAACCATCCAGCCGTGAAGCACGCAATTCAATTCCTTCGCGACGAACAAGAACCGGATGGCAGTTGGTTCGGCCGTTGGGGTGTTAACTATATCTACGGCACGGCGCTCGTGCTGCGCGGACTCGAAGCCATCGGTATGGATAACCACGAGCCCTGCGTCCAGCAGGCGGCGGAGTGGCTGCGCATGGTGCAGAACGCCGATGGCGGCTGGGGCGAGACTGTGGGCTCTTACGACGATCCAACCCTGCGCGGTGTCGGCGATAGCACGCCTTCGCAAACCGCCTGGGCGATTCTGGGCCTGCTCGCTGTCGGCGATACGCGCAGCGATTCCGTAGCTCGCGGCATTGCGTATCTGCTGCGCACGCAAAAAGAAGATGGATCGTGGGATGAAGCTTTTTTCACCGGTACAGGTTTTCCGCGTGTGTTCTACCTGAAATATCATCTCTACCGGCAGTACTTCCCGCTGCTCGCGCTGACGACCTACGCCAAGGTGATGGAGAAAACTAGCAGTTAGCAATTGGCGGTTGGCCATTCGCCTTTTGCTTTGAGAGGGTGCGGCTTTAGCCGCGCCGCGAGAGGCACGAACGGGAGGGCATGACTTCAGTCGTGCCGCCCGCAAGTACCAGAGATTCGGGCTTCATGAGGGATATAACATTGCTGTCATCCTGAGCGAGGCGAAGGACCCCATACCTGCACGGCATCGTCTCCGGCAATGCGAGGCGTTCTCACGATGCTGAAGTTTTGCTCGAAGCTGCTTGAATCTTTGTTGTGAAACTCGAAAAGTTAACATCCGAATGCTGACTTTCGTCACCGGCGCAACCGGATTTCTAGGCTCTCACGTAGCTCGCATTCTCGCCGAGGAGGGCGCCGACCTTCGTCTGCTGGTGCGTCCGACCAGCAATCTGAAGAATCTGGACGGTCTGAGAGCCGAGACCGCCGTCGGCGATCTGCGCGATCCGGCATCCCTCGAAAAGGCAATGGCAGGCTGCGAAGCAGTGTTTCATGTAGCTGCCGACTATCGCCTGTGGTTGCGCGATCCAGCGGAAATGTATCGTTCCAATGTGGAAGGAACTCGGGCAATTCTCGAAGCGGCGCGCAAGCATGGAGTGCGCTGCGTCGTTTACACTTCGAGTGTCGCCACGATTGGCTTCACCGGAAACGGCCGTCCAGCCGACGAAGATTCCCCGGTTTCTCTCGCCGACATGATCGGTCACTACAAGCGCTCGAAGTTTATGGCCGAGCGGTTGGCGCTCGAAGCCGGCCGTGGCGGGATGCGGGTGGTAACGGTGAATCCAACGACGCCAGTGGGCGAGCGGGATGTCAAGCCGACACCGACGGGACGGATTGTAGTGGATTTTCTGAAGGGGAAATTTCCCGCATACGTCGAAACCGGATTGAATCTTGTCGACGTTCGCGAATGCGCTCGCGGGCATATTGCGGCGCTGGAAAAAGGCAAGAGCGGAGAGCGTTACATTCTGGGCGCCGAGAATCTCACTCTCAAGCAGATTCTCGACAAGCTGGGCGCGATTTCCGGTTTACCCTCGCCCACCGTGAAGCTGCCTTACTTTGTTGCGTATCTGGCTGGCGCGGTCGATGAGACCGTCTCCGGTCGCATCCTAGGCCGCGAGCCGCGTGCTACCGTCGAAACGGTTCGCATGGGAAAGAAGAAAATGTGGGCCAGCTCCGCTAAGGCTGAGCGCGAGCTGGGATGGAAAATAATCCCCCCGGACGACGCACTCCGCCGTGCCGTCGAGTGGTTCCGCGCCAACGGTTATGCCTGAGGACTGCTGAAGAACTGCGTGAGCAAATCCGCTTCGACAGCAGCCTTCGCCGCGAAGCAGCGAAGTCTTAAGGAGCGTGGTTTTGAAAAGGCGCGGCTTCAGCCCGCATCGCTATTTTTGAAGTGGCGTGGTTTTGAAAGGGCGCGGCTTCAAGCAGCGCCGCTATATCGCCTTAGATTCAGAACGGCTTTAGCCGTCGGGGCACATTGGCTCACCGGGATGAATTCATCAGCATCAGGAATCGCTATCGTGGCAGCCCTCGAACGTGAACTCAGAGGTCTGGCCAAAATCTCCCGTCGTGTCGAACGCGAGTACGAAGGCCGCAAGTTCATTTTCATTGAGCACGCCGAGACCGTGGCCGTATGTGCTGGAATAGGCGTCGAGCCCGCGCGGCGGGCGGCCGAAGCTGTAATCGCGTTATACCATCCTGCACAGCTGCTGTCGGTTGGATTTGCTGGAGCCCTACTCCCCGACCTGCACGTCGGTGACATTTTTTCTCCCGCCACCGTAATCGATGCCCGCGACGGCAGTCAGGTCATGATCGAAGGCGGCGTGGGCACTCTGATAACATTCATGGCGGTGGCCAGCCCCAAGCAGAAAGCGAAACTGGCGCAAGCCTACGGCGCGCAGGCCGTAGACATGGAAGCGGCTGCAGTTGCCGCCGCCGCCCGCGCTCACGGAATTCGCTTCACCGCAACTAAAGTCATCTCCGACGGGTTAGATTTTGAGATGCCAGAGACTGCCCGCTTCATCGACGCCCACGGCCGTTTCCGCACCGCGAGCTTCGCCGTATACGCGGCTGTGCGGCCCTGGCTGTGGCTCCGCTTGGCGCAGCTCGCGAGCAACAGTAGCAAAGCCGCAAGAATCCTGGGTGACTATTTAACGCGTTGCCACCAACCGCTGGCCGAGACGTTTGAAGCAAAGACTACGGAGATTTCATCGAACCGCTGATGGGCATTGCTCGACAAATCGCAATCGTAGATCGGAGCCAGTCGATTCCCGCGACCATGCTGGCCGCCGTTTACCGCGGAGTGAATGATGTCCGCCTCGAAACTGTTCCTGTCCCGAAAATCGGCCCCGGCGAACTGCTGCTCCGCGTCCACACCTGCGGGGTCTGCGGCACTGATCTCAAAAAAATCTCCACCGGGTCGCATTCCGCACCGCGCATCTTTGGCCATGAAACCTCTGGCATGGTCGCCGCCGTCGGCGCAGGTGTAAGAAATTTCCAGCCCGGCGACCGCGTCGTCGTCTTTCATCACATCCCTTGCCGCGAGTGCTACTACTGCCGGCACAAGACCTTTGCCCAGTGCCCCACCTATAAGAAGGTAGGATGTACCGCTGGATTCGAGCCCTCCGGCGGAGGCTTCGCTGAATATGTTCGCGTGATGGATTGGATCGTCGAGCATGGCACCTTAAGAATTCCGGACGGCGTCTCCTTCGAGCAGGCCTGTTTTGTCGAACCCGTAAACACCTGCATGAAAGGAATTCAAGCCCTCCGCCTGCAACCGGGAGAGACTGTGCTGACCATCGGACAAGGTCCAATCGGCATCATTCTGAGCGTACTGGCACGCCGGGCAGGGGCCTCGGTTATTACTTCCGATTTATACCCCGAGAGGCTTAGAATATCTAAAAGCCTTGGATTCGAGCGTGCCATCGACGCGTCTCAGCACGACGCGGTCGACTCTGTGCGGGAGCAGACAGAAGGACGGGGCGCCGACGCTGTAATCTTGGCGGTCGGCAGCAATGCCCTGATTCGCCCTGCGATGGAGGCTGCGCGTCCCGGTGGGCGCGTGTTGTTGTTTGCGCAAACCCAGCGCGGCGAGGTGGTTGTCGACCCGGCCGCGATTTGCGTGGATGAGAAAACGCTCGTGGGCTCCTACAGTGCGTCTGTAGATTTGCAACACGAATCAGTTCGCTTTGTGATGAATGGGGAGATGGATCTGGAAAGGCTGATCAGTCACCGCTTCTCGCTGCAGGAGAGCGTCCGCGCGTTGGAACTCGCGGCCCATCCACAGCCCGCGTCGATGAAGATCGTGATACAGCCGGGCAGTACTTGGAAGCGTGAAGCCAGGGAAGGAAGCCAGCAGTGAATGGAAAAATGACGGCTGCCGTCCTGTACGGCAAGGAAGATCTCAAAATCGAAAGAGTGCCTATACCTCGCGTCGAAAAAGGCGAGGTCCTGGTTAAAGTTCAGGTGGCTCTCACCTGCGGCACCGACCTCAAGGTTTATCAGCGCGGCTACCACGCCCGCATGATCGTTCCCCCCGCCCTCTTCGGCCACGAACTGGCCGGCGTGGTCGAAGAAGTCGGCGAAGGTGTCCTCAGCTTCAGGAGGGGGCAGCGCGTGGTGGCGCTGAACTCAGCGCCTTGCCAGATGTGCTTTTACTGTTCCAAGCATCAGGAAAATCTCTGCGAGGACCTGCTCTTCAATAACGGAGCCTACGCCGAATATATCCGCGTACCGCGGCGCATCGTGGAAGCGAATATGCTCGTCATTCCGCCCAATGTCACATTTGAAGATGCCGCCATGACCGAGCCTCTGGCCTGCGTCCTCCGCGGATTGCACGAAACCGGCGTCGAGATCGGCGACACCGTCACCATTATCGGTGGCGGCCCCATCGGCCTCATGTTTGTCCAGGTAGCGCGTGCCATCGGCTGCAATGTGATTTCTGTGGTGAAGCGCGACGAACAGGTCGTCGCCGCCAAGCACATGGGCGCTCATGAGATCGTGCAGACCACAAAAGTGCAGAACGTGATCGATGCCGTGCGCGCGCTCACTCCGCAAAAACGCGGCTGCGATGTCGTGATCGAAGCGGTCGGCCGCCCTGAAGCCTGGGAGTGGACGGTGGAAATGGTCCGCAAAGGCGGCACCGTAAACTTCTTCGGCGGATGCGCTAGTGGCTCCAAGGTGCAACTCGATACCAATCGCCTGCACTATTCCGAGATCACGCTGAAGGCCACGTTCCATCACACACCGGAGACCGTCCGCCGTGCCTTCGGATTGATCGCGGCCAAGAAAATCCGCCCCACCGATTACATCACCGGCGAAGCTCCGCTCTCCAGCTTGCAAAAGGTGCTCCGCCACATGCTGAATCGCGGAGGCGATATCAAAACCGCGATCATTCCCGGCCACTGATTCGGGGCTCATGGATTCACGCTCGCGCACCGATCTTGTTTCAAAGCGCTTTGGGAGGGGCACCACTTCAGTCGTGCCACTAAGGCCACAAGATACGTCGGCTTTAGCCGCTGAGGGTCATTGCTTCGGACAATCGAAACTCAAAAACCCGTGACTCAAGTCGCTACAAACAATCCGCCACTTCTGCCGACTGCTTCGATAGCAGCCTGGAGCCGCCTCCCCGCCGCCTACGCGATTCCGAACATTGCGCCTTCGCTCATTGAAGCTCGCGAATATTGCCGCCGCCTGGCCCGCACTCACTACGAGAATTTCTCCGTCGCAACCTGGTTTCTTCCCAAGAACCTTCGCCAGGATTTCCTGAACGTTTACGCCTACTGCCGCATTTCCGACGATCTGGGCGACGAAGTCGGGGACACCGCCGCAGCCTTGGCTCTGCTCGATGAATGGCAAGCTGAGTTAAACGCCTGCTACGCAGGCACTCCGCGCCATCCGGTTTTCGTTGCGCTTGCCGAAACCGTGCGCAAGTTCGAAATTCCCCAGCATGAGTTCTCCGATCTGCTGATCGCGTTCCGCCAGGACCAAACCATCACACGCTTCGAAACCTTCGACGACGTACTCGCCTACTGCCGTTATTCGGCGAACCCAGTCGGCCATCTCGTCCTTTTCTTATGCGGATATCGCGATGCCGAACGCCGGCAGCTATCTGACTACACCTGCACAGCGCTCCAGTTGGCGAATTTCTGGCAGGATGTCAGCGTTGATTACGCCAAAGGCCGCATCTATCTGCCGCTGGAAGATCTGCGGCGATACGCGCTGACTGAAGAAGACTTGGCGCAAAACCGCAATACGCCCGCATTTTGCGAGATGATGAAATTTGAAGTGGAGCGCGCCCGCCAATGGTTCAATCGCGGCCTGCCTCTGGTGAAAACGGTAAACAAGGAATTGGCAGTGGATCTCGAACTCTTCAGCCGCGGTGGGCAGGAAATCTTGGACGCGATCGAGCGCCAGGGCTTCGCCGTCCTCGGTCGCCGTCCCGTAATCTCCAGGACGCGTAAGCTTGTACTGGTCGCGCGCGCCGCGTTAGGGAAGCTGTTATGAGCGCAGGAGCGCAGCAGGTGTTGAGCGCATGGAATCCCACTCCCGCCCAGCTCGCAATGGCGTACTCCGTTTGCCGGGGGATCACACGCAACAGCGCGAAGAATTTCTATTATGCATTTCTCGTGTTGCCCCAGCGCAAGCGGCAAGCCCTCTGCGCCGTATATGCCTTCATGCGCCGCTGCGATGATATTGCCGACGACCCCACCCTCAGCCTCGAAGCGCGCCGCATCACGCTCGATCACTGGCTCGATGCCCTGCACCGCGCCCAGCAAGGCGAACCGACCGACGATCCGATTCTGCTGGCCTTGATCGATGCGCAACGGGAGTACTCCATCCCCGCCGGACTACTGGACGAGCTTGCTACCGGAACAGCAATGGATGTGGTTGACCCAGAAGCTGGCTTTGATGATGATGAGCCAGCCTTCGCAACTCCTGCGCTTCCAGGCCTGACGGTCCAATACCAGACCTTCGACGACCTCAAGCTTTATTGCTACCGCGTGGCGTCAATCGTGGGCCTCGTCTGCATTCACATCTTCGGATATCGCGATCCGACCGCCGAGCCACTGGCCGAGCAGTGCGGTCTCGCCTTCCAACTCACAAATATCATTCGTGATGTGAAAGAAGACGCGGCCATGGGCCGAATCTACCTGCCGCAGGAAGACCTCGCCAAGTTCGGACTCTCCGCCGCCGAACTGCTTTCCTCTCCGAACCCAGCCCGCTTCCGCCCCTTGTTGGCCTTCGAAGCCGACCGTGCCCGCGAGTTCTACCAGGCCGGCGATCAACTGAGCGCCTATATTTCCGAAGATAGCCAACCTGCACTGTGGGTACTGATCAACATCTATCGCAAGCTTCTCGATAAAATCACCGAACGCCAGTACGACGTCTTCAGCGGCAAAGTAAGCCTGACCGTCAGCGAAAAACTGCGGATCCTCGGGAAAGGTTTCTTCCAGCGCCTCAGCTGATGTGATCTCGGACCTGCAAAAAGTCTTGTCATTCCGAACCGGGCGAAAGCCCGGTGGGGAACCTGCTGTTAAGTCGTTAGTGAAACGGGTCACCAGAATCTGTGCCAGAATCCCGCATGACGCAAAAGTCCGCTCCACCAACGGTAGCTGTCGCCGGAGGCGGCCTTGCCGGTCTCGCCGCCGCGTGCGCCCTCTCCGATTCCGGCTTTCGCGTCACCCTCTTTGAACGCCGCCCTTATCTCGGCGGCCGCGCTTCTTCCTACCAACATCCCGGCACCGGGGAAGTCATCGACAACTGCCAGCACGTCCTGTTTCGCGTTTGCACGAATCTGGTCGAGTTCTATCGCCGCATCGGCGTGGAAGACAAAATCCGCTGGTATGACGAGATGACCTTCATCGAGCCCGGCGGCCGCTGCAGCGTAATGCACGCCTCGGCGTTGCCCGCCCCGCTGCACACCGCCCCGTCGTTCCTACGTTTCCCATTTCTCTCCGCCAAAGACAAGCTTGTGATCTCGCGCGCCATCGCCGCTCTCACCCTTACCGCTCTGCCGGTCCCCGCTCTGCCGACCAACGACCAGCGCGATACCGGACTTTCTTTTCAGGAGTGGCTGCTGCGCCACGGTCAAACCGAGAACGCTATCCAGCGTTTCTGGAGGCCGATTCTGGTCAGTGCTCTCAGCGAAGATCTCGAACTGATTTCGATCCCCTACGCCGCACAGGTCGTGCGCGAATCGATGAAGTCTCCCGAGGCGCGCCACATGGGCGTTCCCAGCATGCCCTTGACGGATCTCTACAATCGCGCCGGTGATTACATCCGTGCGCGCGGCGGCGAGATTCGCTTCCGCAACTCTCTCGAATCTTTTGCGCCGGATTCATCGAGCGTCCACATTCGCGTCGCCGACAGGGAAGAGGTGTTTGACTACCTCGTCCTTGCCCTGCCCTATGAAGACCTTGGCCGCGTGCTCCCCGAAACTCCACAAGCTGCGCCATTACGAGAGAACCTCAGCCATTTCGAATCGTCTTCGATCACCGGCATTCACCTCTGGTTCGATCGTCAAATCAGCGACCTCGACCACGCCGTCCTTCTCGACCGCACCATCCAGTGGATGTTCCACAAATCCCGCCTTCTGCAGCGTGTTGGGAAAGTTACCAACCCGTCGCCCGAGGAAAATGACCGGGATGAAAACGGCCGGGAAGGGCACGACTTCAGTCGTGCCACAAACGATGCCGGAAAAAATGGGGCTTTAGCCCCTGAGGGCTCAGGCAGCTATATTGAGCTCGTCGTCAGCGCTTCAAAGAGCCTCATCGACAAGTCTCGCACCGAAATCGTCGACCTCGCCTTGAAAGAAGTGCGCGAATTCTTTCCCGCGGCACGTGCGGCGAATCTCCTGAAGTCCACCGTGATCAAAGAGGTCCGCGCGACTTACTCACCTCGTCCGGGCATCGATACCCACCGTCCGCCGCAGACCACTCCATGGGCACGCGTCTTCCTGGCCGGCGATTGGACCGCAACTGGCTGGCCCGCCACCATGGAAGGCGCAGTTCGCAGCGGATATCTGGCTGCCGAAGCTCTAACCCGCGCTGCCGGAATAAAAGACTCGCGATTCGTAATCCCCGATCTTCCCGCCACCGGCCTGATGCGCCTCTTCCGCTAGCAGGCTGTTGAAAAACTCGGCCGCAACCTTGATTTTGGGTGGCGCAGCGCTTCAGCGCTGCGATAAGTGGCATGTTTTCAGCAGCGGCTTTAGCCGCAGACTGGACTTCTGACCAAGCAAATTGAGTTTTTCAGCAGCCTGCTAGAGGCAAGAAGGACGCCTTTGCGCCGAACCCGTACAAGACATGTATAATCGCCTCCGCCTCGGGAGGGGTGTTCGTCATGCGCATGATGCTGAAAGTTTCAATCCCGGTTGAATCTGGGAACGCGGCAATTCGAAGCGGCAGTCTGGGCGCAACCATCACAAAGATCCTGGACGAGCTTAAGCCAGAGGCCGCCTATTTTGCTGAAGACAATGGCCAGCGCACCGGCTTCATATTCTTCGATATGAAGGATGCCTCACAGTTGCCGGCGATCGCTGAGCCGTGGTTCCTGGCCTTCAACGCCAGCCTCACCGTGCGTCCCGCCATGAATCAGCAGGACCTTGCGGCCAGCAGCGGCGGCATGGAGCGCGCCGTAAAAGGATACGGAAAAGCAGCTGCTTAGTTCCTCCTTGTCGAAAGCGGGGCTCGTGGGTCGGGCAACGAATCAGCGGCTCCGTCGCAGCAGTAAGCAACCGCCGATGAATGAAAACACTCCCACGATCCCCGCAGTCACCATGCCCGTCCAGAAAAGAGGACTCTGGATGTCCCCTTGTGATGCCCCAGCATAAAAGTGATGCACCGCATGTCCCAGGTGCAGTGTTGTCAGTAGGACAGCACTTCCACACAAAATGTTCAAAGTTCGCATCGTAGCTCCATGAGTAATCTCGTATACAGTTATGCAACTCGCAATGCGCGAGAAGTATAGCTTGCAGGGGTGTCGATTTGTGACTCCCGGCTGCTTCCGCGCTCATCCATATAAAGTCCAATCGTGCGCCGCTTCGCCAACGACGAGCGGCTAACGACTAACGACCGCGCCATGACCATCGGAGTTCTAGCCCTGCAGGGCGATTTCGACGCCCACCGCCGCCGGCTCGAAGAGCTGGGCGCCAAAGTTGTGCTCATCAAAAAGCCCGAGCAACTTGATCACATCGATGGTCTCATTATCCCTGGCGGCGAGTCGGGCACATTCCTGAAGTTGTTAGGTGAAGCAGGTTTCGAAAAGCTGAAGCAGTTCGTCCGCCTGAAGCCAACCTTCGGCACCTGTGCCGGCGCAATCCTGCTCGCGACCGAAATCGAAAACCCTAAACAAGCCGGCCTGGGCGCAATCGACATCAGCATTCGCCGCAACGCCTACGGACGCCAGATCGACAGCTCAATCCGCGAAGGTAAATTCGTCCCTGAGAATCCTGCGGGCTCGCCGCTCGAAATGGTCTTCATCCGCGCTCCCAAAATCGAGCGTGTCGGCCCCGCCGTCGAAGTTATCGCCACCGAGGGCAAGGATAACGCTCCCGTCGCGGTCCGGCAGGGAAGCGTGATGGCTGCAACTTTCCATCCCGAACTATCCGATGACACCCGCGTTCATAAGGCGTTCCTGGATTTGATCGCCCCGTGTGGGGCGGACACTCCTGTCCGCCGCCCTTGATTTTGCCGTTGATTTTGCTCTTGATTGTCTGACTGTTCGCCTCCAGAAACCGGCATCATCGCGGCAAATAAATTTTCTCTTGACATCCCGTTTGCGTAACTGTAAGGTTACGCATTATGCGGAACCGTTCGGTTACATATTCCTCGGAAACCACTTTCCAGGCTCTCGCCGATCCCACCCGCCGCGCCGTACTTGACCTCTTGCGTCGAGGCAGCCAGCCCGCCGGAGAAATTGCCCATGCCTTTCCCGTCTCGCGTCCGGCCATTTCCAAACACCTGCGGCTGCTTCGCCGCGCCCACCTGGTGCGGGAGCATCGCGAGGGCCGCCATCGCGTCTACCACCTCAATCCCGAACCGCTGCGCGCCGTCGACTCCTGGCTCGATCAATACCGCAGCTTCTGGAAGATGAACCTCGCGAACCTGAAGACTTTTGTCGAAGCCGAATACGCCAAAGAAACCAATCCGTACTACGCTACAAAATCGCATACCAAACCCTCAAAAGGAGATCGCTAACATGAAGTCGCTTCGCGTCGCCCTGCCACTCTTGCTTCTGATCGCCGCCTCCGCCGCGCTGGCGCAATCCGGCGCCCAGAAATCATTCGATCAACTCAAATCCCTCGCCGGCTCCTGGGAAGGGAAGAACTCCCAAGGCCACCCTCTGCAAGTTACTTTCCGGGACACCGCGGGTGGCTCCGCCCTCATGAGCGAAATCCACGGTCACCACGGCCCCGAGGGCATGATTTCCATGTTCCACCTCGACGGTCCCAACCGTCTCGTCCTCACTCACTACTGCAGTGCAGGTAACCAGCCGCGCATGCAGGCCGCTGCTTCCCCTGATGGCAAGACCTTCACCTTCGACTTTTTCGACGCCACAAATCTCGCTACTCCTGATGCCGGCCACATGCAGCGCGTAGTCTTCACGATCGTTGACGCCAACCATCACACCGAAGATTGGACCTTCGCCGATCACGGCAAAGAAATGAAGGAATTCTTCGACCTGCACCGAAACGAAGTCGCCCAAAAATAATCGCGGAAAAATTGAGCCGGGTGCCCCATTTCTCGCGTCGTTTTGCGAGAAGTGGGGATTGTAAAAGTCGAAACACAACTCAAGACGCATATGACCGAAACTCAAAGCAAACTCGTAATCTCCCCTGATAGCGACGCCGTCATCGCCGAAATCGAAATCGCCGCTCCCCCCGCGCGCGTCTTCCAGGCCCTAACCGACGAGCGCGAACTGCTGCGCTGGTTTACCGACCCGAGCTGCCCCGTCAACCTCTGGCAAATGGACGCTCGCCGCGGCGGCCGCTATCGCTACACCACGGAAAAAGGCACGGTCGCCGTCAACCACGTCAGCGAGTTCGAGTGCCACGGCGAGATTCTCGAACTCGATCCGCCGCGCCTCCTCGTTTATACCTGGATCGCGAATTGGCACCTGGACAAATCGCTGCGCACTGTCGTTCGCTGGGAATTAACTCCGGCCGGAGCCGGAACTCACGTGAAAGTAACGCACAGCGGCCTCGTGTCAGAACCCGCCGCCCGCAAGGATTACAGCGGAGGCTGGCCTGGCGCACTCGACAGCCTCAAGAAGTTTGTGGAGAACAAAGTGGAACAGTAAATGGAGAGCAGACACTCCTGTCCGCTGCCTTTGGCTTTGCTGTTGATTTTGATCTTTGATCTTGATTTCCTAACGCCACAAGGAGCACACATGGCAACCGTTTCCATTACGCCCGATCAGGACACCGTTCTCGCAGAGATCCATATCGCGGCACCGCCCGAGCGCGTCTTTCAGGCCATCACCGATCCTCGCCAGATGCCGCAGTGGTGGGGTCAGCAAGGAATGTATCGCGTCACTGAATGGACGGCCGATCTCCACCCAGGCGGGAAATGGTCAAGCCTGGGTGTAAGCGCGGATGGCAAGCAATTTCGTATTGACGGCGAGTATCTCGAAATAGATCCGCCCCGCCTGCTGGTGCACACCTGGATTTCCAGCTTTACTCCCTCCCTCAAAACAGTTGTGCGTTGGGAGCTTGAGCCTCAAAGCGTCCACGGCTTGCACCCGAGTGGTCCGCGAAAGGCTGGCACCGGAACCTTGGTCAAGATTCGTCATAGCGGTTTCGCCGGCGACGCCGCCGCCGCCAACAGCCATGGCCAGGGATGGCAACGCGTGCTCGCCTGGATGCAAGCCTTCGTTGAGAAAGGAGAAACCATCGACACTCGCCACTAACAAATGTGCGTGCGACAATCCTTCGGCGGGCCCAGGGCATGCTTTGTCCGCCGCCTTTCCTCTTCATTTTTCATCTTTGACCGTGTTTGGGGCTCGCTCCGGTCTTTGACTTCACGAGCACGATCAAACACAGTTGGCCCCGTCCTTCTTCTTGTGGGAAGGACGGGACACCGAACTGCTGGCCCCCGACTCTCACTATCAATAGACGACGACGGTGAAGTCGGTGCTCTGGCGGCTGCCTCCGTCCGTGTACATGTCGACTTCAAGCTGCGTATTGGTTCCGAAATCCTCCGCACTCGCCCAGGCGTCTGCAATGATGGCTCCGTTATCGCCGCCCACAAAATAAGGAACTGCATTGACGCTCCAGAAACGGTCGTCCACTTCGAAACCAAAATCGATGTGGAATTGCGCATACGCGACCTAAACCAGCCGCAGATCTGATCATCGTTTTGCAGAAGAGTTAGAAAAGGGGAACTGGGGGGGCGCGCACCACAGAACCCTTCGGCTATGCCCCGGCGCGGGCAGCCATCTTGGCTGAGTTTCGAGCAGTGTTCAGGCGGTCGACGGAGTCAATGTCCGATAACAGGTATTATGTAAACTACCTAAGAGGATACTCGCTTCCCGGGGGAATTTGGCTTTGGGGTGGCGCAGGCGCTTCCAGCGCTGTGATCAGCGGATTACAAAAGAAGTCAGGGCTTTAGCCCCTGGGGTTCAACCAGCTACATCTTATACTTGCCCAGATCCTCGTCGTTCAGCCCTTCCAGATACTTCCGCAATTCTTCGGCGGTCACGCGGTCCGACATGTTCGCTGCCTGCTTCGAATTCTTCAGCACCACATCGTCCACAAAGATCGGACAATCCACCCGCAGCGCCAGCGCCAGCGCATCCGACGGTCGCGAATCGACGCTGATGACCTCGCCGCTCCGCTCCAGCCAGATCACCGCATAAAACGTATCTTCGCGGAGCTCGGTCACCACCACTTTATGCACCTGCGTCTCCAGCCCAGTCAGCACATTCTTGATCAAATCGTGCGTCATCGGACGCGGCGTGTTGACCTTCTCCATCTCCAGCGCAATCGCGTTCGCCTCGTACACCCCCACCCAGATCGGAAGCACCGATTCTCCCGCCACATCCTTCAAAATCACAATCGGCATATTACTGACTGGATCCATCAAAAGGCCACGGATGGTCATCTCTACTTCCATAAAAAACTCCTTTAAGCCTGCTTCGACGGCGCTTCCTGAGCCGTGTTCTTGGACTCTTATACCACCATTTCGCCTAAAAGGCTGTTCGGAAAGCTAATTGTAGCTTTCACTTGGACGTACGCTCCCGCCTTGGGCGCGGATGTTTCTGGAGCGGTAAAGTTCAGCGTTTTGTTCTGGCTGGTGCGGCCGATCCACTGTTCACGGGCTTCGTTCCTGCCTTCAACCATTACTTCCTGAATTGTCCCTATATATTTCTTGTAGCGAGCTATTTGGATTTCCTTCTGTATGGCCATGACGACTTCCAGGCGGCGGGATTTTTCCTGATCGGGGATTGCATCGTCCAGTGCCAGCGATGGAGTGTTCGGGCGCGGAGAATACCTGAAGGTGAAGACGCTGTCGAAGCCGACCTCGTCCAATAGGCTCAGCGTCTCGCTGAAGTCTTTTTCCGTTTCTCCGGGGAAGCCGACAATAATGTCACTGGTGATGCTGATCTCGCGCCTCGCCGATTTCATCCAGGCGATGCGTTCGAGATATTGTTCGCGCGTGTAGAGGCGTTGCATCGCATTCAGCACGCGGTCTGATCCACTTTGTACGGGCAGGTGGACGTGATCGCAAAGCGTAGGCACGGCGTCGATAGCGTCGACGATGTCGCGTCCGAAGTCGCGGGGGTGGGATGTGGTGAAACGCACGCGCTTGATCCCCGGCACTTCACCGACCGCGGCCAGCAATTCTGCGAAGGAACGCTTCCCTGCCGGATCTTTATACGAATTCACGTTCTGCCCGAGCAGTTGGATTTCCGTATAGCCGAGATCGGCCATCTGGCGGGCTTCGGCGAGCACCGAGTCCGAAGTGCGGCTGCGCTCCTTTCCGCGCGTGAACGGCACCACGCAGTAGGCGCAAAACTTGTCGCAGCCTTCGATGATGGTGATGTATCCGCGATGCGGATTGCTGCGGGCGGTGAATTCGGTCTCGAAGCAGGCGTCGGTTTCGCGATCGTCCAGTCCGGTGATGCGAACGAGCGTGGACGACCTGGACGAGGCGTCATTCCGATGCTCCGCGTTCTCCGGTAGACCCTCGGCTTTAGCCGGGGGCGGCGCAGCCGCGGGGCGAGAGCCTGCCCTGAGCTTGCCGAAGGGAATCTCCCGCCGGACTAAGGTTCGGGAGCCTGTGTCCGGTGCACCTTCCAACTGCGCAAGCATCTGCGGCAGGTTGCGATACGACGCCGATCCGCAAATCAGCGACACATGCGGCGCGCGCTCGAAAATCTTTTCCCCTTCCTGCTGCGCCACGCAGCCGAGCACTCCAAACTTCTTTCCTTGGGACAGCAGCTTTTTGTAGTCCGCCAACCGATGAAAAACTTTCTGCTCCGCCTTATCGCGGATGGAGCACGTGTTGTAAAGAATCAGGTCGGCCTGCTCCACCGTCTCCACCTGCCGGTATCCCTCGTGCACCAGCGTGCCAATGACCTTTTCGGAGTCATGCACGTTCATCTGGCAGCCAAAGGTTTCGAGGTAGAAAGTCTTGTGTGAATCCCCAGACATAGGTTTCGAGTATAAACCCTTCGCCTTGCCGTCCCAGAGCGGGAATCCTAGACTGGGAACCGTAGTGAAAAATGTTATCCCTCGCGTTCGACAACCCGCACGGTGCGAGAGAATGGACGCGGGAAGCTGTCGTGGATCGAAAGCACGGTGGTGCGGAAACAGGTTCTGGGGTGGGCGTGGCAGGCATGGCCCCGTAGCTCAGCCTGGATAGAGCGCTAGGTTCGCACCTTAGAGGTCGTGAGTTCGAGTCTCACCGGGGCCTCCCTAAAGTTACTTGAGGCGGTGCCGCATTTCCTTGACATGCTGAGCGCGGAGCGAGAAACTTGGTGTGTAAGGTGCGAACCTAAGCGCTCTGCTTAGGATGAGATTGAAGGGCGGCGGCTGCGAAGCCGCCCTTTGTGTTAGGGCACCGAGATCAAGGTCCCCGCCCGTCACTTCAGAAGAACGAAATCAGCCACGCATCGGGCAAACCGCGCACCGAGACCCCAATTCCCTGCTGCGGCACCTCACCGGAATGTCCAGCCAGCCTCGCGCCTTGCGCGCGCAATCCAGCAGGCACCAGGCTTCGCGGTATTTCCCAAACGTGTCCCTGCTGCTGTCGTCAGGAGTGAACTGCAACATAGCCCGCGGTGCAAACGCCTCAACCGGAATCACATACCAAAGATTCCGAAGGACGACATAGGCGGCAAGAAAGTCGATCTCCTCTGCGGTATAAGGCTGGCCGTTTCCGCCGCCTTTCACAACATATCGCGAGCGGCTACAGGCAGTGGCGGACTTTACCTGCACCCGCAGAAAGCCCGGTTGGGAGTCGATTGCGCAGTCGTAGCGTTCACTCTCTCCCCAGGGGACACAAATGCTGAAGCCAAGCACGGTCGCTCTCGCCAGAAACGCGGCCTCCGCGGCTTCTCCGCGGCGTTTGGGATTAGATTTCTTCCGCATAAATAAAAAAGGCGCAGCTTGTAGGCTGTGCCTGATGGATGCTCCCTTCGAAAATTGTATGGCGGAACGTCACGCCCGATGCTCTGAAAACGCGATGCGCGAAAACACGAACGGCGCAGACCGGATGGCCTGCGCCGCTGTTTTTACTCTACATAACTATTATATCATATTGCATAGGGTAAATGGGACATATTAGCTAATTTATTCTCCTCAGCGAATCAACGACTTAGTCGAAAATATCCACGAATGAGGTCTTGACAAGATTTTGGGTACAAGCAGATTTCTGGATTTTCGGCCCCCTGTCATCCTAAGGAGTGCGCCCGCTGCGGACCGAAGGATCTTATGTCGTCGTTCGCTGGGAGTCCGATGCCTATGGCTCACATTATCCCTTGTCATTCCGAACCGGGCGCCAGCCCGATGAGGAACCTGCTTTTGAGAGCTGATAGAACTGCAAAGGGGTGGGCCATCTTTGCGCGCCCTTCGCGCAAAGGAGGCATTCCACCCCCTTAGGCTGGCAAGCGAGCGTCTATTGATCCGTTCTATACTTCCCCCGGAGGATCGGGAACCCGCTCGAAAATGAAGGAAGACCTCACACTAAGGGGGGACCCAGAGAAAACCCCATTCGTTCAGTTCGAGAGCGGCACGCCTCTTTACCCGCCGCCCACCCTTTACGAGTCCGCGCAGCAGCTCCTCGAGCAGCCTATCGAACTCGGGGTAGATGCAGCTTTGAACGGCCTTATACGGAAGGGTATGCGCGGGGGCCAGTTCGGGGTATTGCCCGGGTCCACTTGGTTCGCACTCCTGAAAACCTTTTTCAGCTATGAGACATCGTCAAGAGACCACACGCCCGACTGGTGCAGCCAGTGCCGACGAGCACTCGAAATGATGGTCGTCCGACCCCACCCCCTCGCCTGGAAAGGTTTAAAGCAATTCTTCACCGAAAACATGGACCATCTGAGCGGTTGGGAAAGATCATGGAGAAAAATCGCACGCGGAGCGCGACAACGTGTTCCGGGCGGAGGATGGGGCGTATTATTACAACCGTTCCGACGGAATACTCGTAAAGGTCATCGGCGGGAAGACAACGGAGGAAACTCGCCTCGACTTCATCACTGGCCAACTGATCCACTCACACGGATTCCTGCATCGGTTCCTAGCGCTGTTCGCACTGTTCGCCATCACCGACGACTACCTTAGTAGCCCAGACAGCTATCCGCGCTCTATGAAGGCAGTCGTCCCTTCGATGGACTTCTACCACATTAGCCATCAGTGGCATTTCATGTTCTTTGATCGAACTCGCAGCTTCGTGTGGAGACCGAACTCAAACCTGTGCGACACCGCCTGGCTCGTAGGAGATGTGCTGGCAAGCATTACCGAAACCCTTGAGATCGACTTTTGGAGAAAGCGCGTAGAGTCGCGGCGCCCCGACTCGGCATGGATCGAGTCCGACTGCCCGTACCAGAGCGACTGGGTGGTCGACTCCTCGATACGTTTAGGGCCCGAGGAAGAGGTCTTCTTAACCTTTGAGGGCAAAAGATTTCGATGGTTCAACGGGACTGTTGAGAAAGATGCCGTAGTCAGCATGGGGGTGCGTAATTTACGTGACCATTCGGAGGAAGAGGCGCGTCTAAATCGGCTGCTAAGCGCACTGGTTTGGGACCAGAAAATGCCGGTTAGAAAACTCTGGGGCTCCGGGGGGCCGAGACGACCACACCCGACGGTGTTCGGGCCTAGGCAGGCCGGAGGAATGGGCGTCGACGCGGCGCACATTCAATATTCCCTTGCGGCACCGAGGACAACAACGCAGTGGTTTGCCCTCGCCCTCCACAAAGAAGCCGTCAACTCGCGAAGCAGGTTTTACTCATTCCTGTGCTTCTGGAAAATCATCGATCTAGCCTATCCGAAGCTGAAGGCCAGACGGGAATGGATGAATGATGTCGCTGCCAAGAAAACGATGGAAAAAGAGAGAGTCTCCGAAATCCTCAAGAATACAACCGACCTGGAAAGGCACCTCCGCGAAGAGAGACGTAACGCGATCGAGCACGTCTTCAAGCAAAACACGATAAACCCAGACGATCCCAAGCACGAAGCAAAGGTTTCCCACGACCTTCGCGTTATCGAGAGCTTCGCTCGCATTGCCATGTCCGAGATGCTCGGTGACCAATGGATGCCCCGCGTCTAGGGGCTCGCGACCAACCAAACGGGGGCTTCGAAGCCGACCTTCAAGCTCTCCTAGGCAGGGCACCTAGGCTCGTGTCCCTCCACCTTACTTCCCTTTCGCGACTGCGACCGCTTGCTCTGTGACAAACACAATTTTGGGATGGAATAGGGTTCCGGCTACGCGGGTGGCGATGGCGATGAGGTCGCTTTGTCCCTGGAAGACTTTGACGTGGCGGGCGCGGGAGAGTTCGGGAAGATTGACGGGGCGTCCGCTGCGGATGCGGGCGGCGGTAGGTTCGTCGGCGGCGACGCAGGGAAAATGGGGCAGGAGCTGGCGGGGGTGGATGAAGATGGACGTGGTGATGTCAGGAAAAGCAGGTTCCTCCACTTCGCTTCCCTTTCCCCGCGGGAAGGGTAAGCTCCGGTCGGAATGACAATTTGTACTGAGGTCGGAATGACAATTCCTTATCTTGTCTTCAATTTCTTCCAAGGTGTGGGCCTGGCTGATATCGAACTCGGCGACGGCGGTGCGGCGGAGCGATTCGAGATGGGCTCCGCAGCCGAGTAGCTGGCCCATTTCGTGGGCGACGGAGCGCATGTAGGTTCCGGAGGCGACGCGGGCGCGGAAGTGGGCGCGGTCGTCCGCAACTGACAGGATAACGAATTCCTTGATCTCGACTTGCACCGGCTTGAGGACTACGTCTTGTTGTTTTCGCGCGAGCTTATAGGCGGGGACGCCGTTGATTTTTTTAGCGGAGAACGGTGGCGGGAGCTGTTCGATGAGGCCGAGGAATCCAGTGGCGAGTTGCTGGAGTTGCTCCAAGTTAAGAGTGACAGGGTTAAGAGTGACAGGGTCAAGAGTGGCAGGACGGGCTTCGCCGAGCGGGTCGCCATCGGCGTCGTATGTGTTGGTGGCGAAGCCGAAGCGGATGACGCCCTCGTAAGTTTTCTCCGATGCAGTGTAGAACTGCGCCAGGCGCGTGAGATTGCCAACGACAAGCGGGAGCACGCCGGTGGCCAGAGGATCGAGCGTGCCGAGATGACCGATGGAACGCTGGCCAAGAATGCGGCGCATGCGGGCGACCACGTCGTGAGAGGTCCAACCCGCGGGCTTATCGACGATGATAACGCCATTCATGAGAGGATTGAGTAAATGGGTAATTGCGTAATTGGTAAGTGGTAATTGAAGGCGAGTATCGGGTCTCAATTACAGGATCACCCGATTACTAAGTTAACAGATATTTTATGCTGCCCCTTCGCGACGATCAGGCTCGGTATAGCACTCCGTGGGTGAACAATTTTTTAATCGGGCTGAACCTGCTGATTTTTCTCTTCGAGGCGACGCTGGATCGTCAAAGCCTGAACATTCTGATTCATCAGTTTGGTGTAGTGCCGTATCATCTGGCGGCGTTTCTGGCGGGGTCGACGCGGTACCCGCTGCCGGCGATCGTAGTTCCCTTCTTCACCTCGATGTTTCTGCACGGCTCCTGGATGCACGTCATCGGCAATATGTGGTTCTTGTATATTTTTGGCGACAACGTTGAGGATTATCTGGGGCATTTCAAGTATCTGGTGTTTTACATTCTCACGGGGCTGATTGCGATGAGCACACAGGTGGCGATTAATCTGCACTCGACGGTGCCGACACTGGGCGCGAGCGGAGCCATTGCGGGGGTGCTGGGGGCTTATTTTATTTTGTATCCGCGGGCGCGCGTGCTGACGTGGTTTTTTGTTTTCGTGGTGTGGGTGCCGGCCTGGATTATTTTGGGATATTGGTTTGTGCTTAATTTTCTGAGCGGGACCGCTACGGCGCTCGCCGTGCAAGGGCAGAACGTGGGAGGTGTGGCGTTTTGGGCGCACGTGGGAGGATTTGTCTCGGGAGCGCTGCTGGTGAAAGTTTTTGGCGAGCGCAGATTGAGATCGCCATACGCGGTGGGGTAATGAAGTGTGGGCGATCTGGATGGATCGCTGCGATAGCACACACAGGGATGCATAGATGCTGAGGCCCGCGAAGGACGCGGGCCTCGGGATGACAGCGCTTTATTTTGTTTCCACGGTTGCTACTTCTTGGGGCGCGACTCGGGAGGAACCAAACCGGCGACGCGATAATAGACAGCGAGTTGTCCGTAGTGTTCTCCGGAATGCTCGATGAAGCCGTAGGCGTAGTCGATGACTCGATACTGTTTGTGCTCGAAGGAATCGACGACTAAATCAGATAATCCTTTATCGCCCTTCGTTTTGATGGCGGCGGCGCCATCGGCGAAGGCTTTTTTCACGAAGGCAACCACGTCAGCCTTGGTCTTGTACTGATCACGCTTGGGATCTTCCCCAGCGGGAGGTTTCTGACCCAGGACCGGATCCGTGAAGAAATAATTTGCTCCGGCCGCGTGAAGCAACTGCTCGGCGAAAGAGCGCTGGGCGGGCGTGGGCTTGAAGTCGTATTTGTCTTCGGGAAAATCTTCAGCCATGGCGATGAGCTTGCGGCCGATATCGTTCCAGGCGGCGAGCACGGCTTGGGACGGGCTGTCGGCGGGCTTTACGGCTGCTTCTTTTTTGGCGTCCTGGGCGTGGGCAGGGAGAGTAAGAACTGATGCGGCGAACAATGCGGCGGCGAGAAATGGCGTATTGCTCATGGATTCCTCCGTGGGAGTTTTCGGTCGGTCGTATCTTAGCTGGAAAGTCGGCGGAGGTACAACGTGATGGGACGAACCTACAGGTTTCGACTACAGAATCCCGCCCGTAGGAAGGATTTCGAGCGTTTCTACGGTGGCATTCGGCGGTAGTGCGATTGCGCTGACGAGGGCTTCGGCGATGGTTGCGGAGGACATCATCTTCTTGCGCGGAGCTTCGGGCCAGAATGCGTTCCAGATGTCGGTGTCGGTGGCGCCGGGGAGCAGCGCGATGACGCGAATTCCTTTGGGGCGCAATTCTTCGCGCAGCGTGTTGGTCAACCCGAGGGCTCCGTGTTTGGAGGCGATGTAGGCGGCCGATCCGGCGAAAACTCGATTAGCCACGACTGAGAGATTGTTCACTATGGTACCGCCGCGCTTCATCATAGGGAGCGCGGCTTGCGTAACCAGAAACATTCCGGTCAAGTTGGTGTCGAGCACATCCCGCCAGAGTGGCAGCGGGAGTTTATCGACAGTGAGATTGGCGTGGGCGATGCCAGCGTTGTTGATGAGAATATCGAGACGCTTGAACTGGCGGCGGATGGCGCGAAACAGGTCGTCGACGGATTGCGGGTCGCGGACGTCGCAAGAGTGGGTGAGGATTTTTAGTTTCGGGGACGCGAGTTCCCCGCTGATACGACGCAGGGCGGATTCGCCGCGGCCGGTGAGGATTAAGTTGCAGCTTTCTTCCGCCAGTGCGCGGGCGATGGCCAGGCCGATGCCGCGGGTGGCGCCGGTTACGAGGGCGGTTTTGTCACTCAGTCCCCGGTGGGGCATGGATTTTGAGGTTGAATTCTTTTGGGCACGGTTTGTTGTTGAGCACCGTCGATATCTTACCCTCGGCGGCTAAAAGCCGCTTTATAAAAGCGGGCTGAAATCGCAGCGCTGGAAGCGCTGCGCCACCCAAACGCGTCACCAAACAAGGGTCTCCGCTCCACACGATTCGGGGTGCAAGCTAGATTCCGTTGGATCGTTGGCGGATCAGCGAGAGGAATTCGGAGCGCGTTTCCTGCTCGTTGCGGAAGCAACCCAGCATTGATGACGTTACCGCGGCCGAGTGCTGCTTCTCGACACCGCGCATCATCATGCATAAATGCCGGGCTTCAATGACGACCCCGACGCCGTGCGGCTCGATTACTTTCTGGATGGTTTCGGCGATTTGGGTAGTGAGGCGCTCTTGAATCTGCAGTCGGCGCGAGAAGAGCTCGATGAGGCGCGGCACTTTGCTAAGGCCGATTACCTTGCCTTTCGGAATGTAGGCGACATGCACTTTGCCGAAGAATGGCAGCATGTGATGCTCACAGAGGCTGAACATTTCGATGTCCTTGACGATAACCATCTCGTCGTAGGTGACGGTGAAGAGCGCGCCCTTGAGCAAAGCTTCGGGATCTTCGCGATAACCGCGGGTGAGGAACTGCATCGATTTGCGGACACGCTCGGGAGTTTGCCGAAGGCCTTCGCGTTGCGGATCTTCACCGAGGCGGACGAGCATTTCCTGGACGAGATCTTCGAAGCTGGCGCTGGTGAGAGTTGAGAGTTCGGCTGTTTGTTCAACGGGGCCCGGTTTCATAAGCGGCGATTCGATCGGCCTTCCCTTTCTTGAAACATTTCGGTTGAGGATGACACCATTAATGTAATAACTCTTTATCGCCCGAATACTCGAAGGAGTTCATCATGGTTTCTTCAAGTCGCACTCTTTCAAGATGCGCGTGAGGGAAGCCACGCTGCACTATTTCGTAAATCTGAATACAGAGATTTTCCGTGGTGGGCACTTCCTCGGCGAATTCTTTCTTTGTATTCAAATTTTCGTGATCGTAGCGGGAAAGCACTTCCCTTTCGATGAAGCCATCGAGATCGGTGAGATTGCAGACCATTCCGGTTTTCTCGTCAACCGGGCCGCTGACGGTGACTTCGACGATGTAGTTGTGGCCGTGTCCATAGGGGTTGTTGCACTTGCCGTAGGTTGCCTGGTTTTCTTCTTCCGACATGGATTCGCTGTGAAGGCGGTGGGAAGCGGAGAAGCGGTAGCGGCGGGAGAGGTGGGCTTTCATATCGTTTGTGCGCTAGATAGCTTTCGACACTCAGCGGCTAAAGCCGCACTGATACTGATGAAGAGACCTTTATCGCAGCGCTGAAGCGCTGCGCCACCCAAAATCGCCACCCAAAATCGTTTTCTCATGATTCTCCATAGAAATCCACGAATAGGTCTGGGGTTTCGTAGACGCGCACGCGATGTAGGCTGGCTCTTCCGAGTTTGTTGCCGAGTTTGCTGGTGAGGCGCTGCCAAATGGCGACGGCAATGTTTTCCGTGGTGGGAATTCGATGTAGAAATTCGGGGACTTCTTTGTTGAGGAAGCGGTGGTCCATGGCGTCGAGTACTTCGCGGTGCATGACTTCTTTGAGTTGCTTGAGGTCGACGACGAAGCCGGAGCGGGGATCGACTTCGCCTTTTACCGTGACTTCGAGGGTGTAGTTGTGGCCGTGGCCGTTGGGGTTGTTGCATTTACCGAAGATGCGGCGGTTCTCCTCGGGAGTGAAATCCGGGCTGTGGTAATAGTGCGAGGCTGAAAATTCTGCTTTGCGCGTGAGATAGACCATGGTCACTAAGAATATATTACTGGGTTCGCGCGGAGGATGCTTCGAGGATCAACGATCTGGCAACGAGATCATCGAGCTTCGCTCGAAGGACAGCCGAGGGCGGCTGTCCCCACATGTTTTGTAGCGAGTTCCACTTCGCGCAGGAATGTGGCAGCGACTAGCGGGGCATCGAACTGCTTGACCCAATGCGATGCTTCGGCTGCGAGTGCGGCGCGCAACCCTGGATCTGCATAAGCGTGCCGGATTCCTTCGGCCAATGCTTCTTCGTCGTCTGGTTCCGCCAGAATGCCGTGCTTCACCACTTCGGGGGTTGAGCTGGCGCGTGCAGCCACGATGGGCTTGGCACTTGCCATGGCTTCCAGGAAGACGATGCCGAACCCTTCCTGGATGCTCGGCAGACAAAAAACGTGGCAACGGTTATATTCCCTGGCGAGTTCGTCCTGCGAGAGGTTTCCCAGCCAGGTCACGATTCCATGTAAATTTCTGTTGCGGGAGATGGACTTGAGGCGGCGGGCTTCGGGGCCGTCGCCGACGATGCGAATTTCGAGGCCGGGTATTTTCGAGCGCAGGCGGTCAATGGCGCCCAGCAGAATGTTCAGCCGCTTTCGCGGATAGAAGCGGCAAACACAGAGCACTATAAACCTGTTCACTTCCGGCTGAGCTGGATTGAGCTGGAGCAATCTGCGCCATGAGGTCAGATCGATCAGCTCGGGCACGACGCGCGGTTCATTCGCGATGCCATAGAGCTCCTGGATTCTCCGGGAAGAGTAGTGGCTGGTGGCAAGGACCACGTCTGCGCGCTGGACGTGACGCTTCTCACAACGCGCCTGGAGCCGCATTGTGGCTTTGGTAAGGCCGGCCTCAAAGCGCATCTCGTCGGCGATCACTCCTTTGATGGACGCGATATGCAGTCCCCGTCCGGTGCCGGCTAGAGTGAAGCCGTCCATGTCGAAGCCGATTGTGATTACGTTGAAACTTCCGTGGCGGAAGCGGAGCGTCTCGTTGAAAACCAGCCGCTCCACGGTGTAGAGGGGAAATTGGAAGGTGGGTGTCACCAGGTCGACGGTTGCACCGGAGAGCCGCAGAAATGTTGCGAGCGTGCTGATGCCGGCAAACGTCCCGCTACCGCGAACGATATCCTGGGGAGTGGATGTGATGAAACGGAAGTGCATGAGATGGGCTGCGGTTTAGTTCTGCGGCTTACTTCTGCAAGATAAGTCGAATGGACTATTATAGCTAGGTGCGATGCATGCTTCGTTTTGCCGTGTGGGTTACCGCGGTGGTCATTTTGCTTGCGATTCTGCTGGCGCTATCCGGCTGCTATAGCGGGACGCGGCCTCCACGCATCGGCATGGCTGCGCCGGACTTCACGGTGCGCGACTCTAGCCGCACGGTTACGCTCAGCCAGTTTAAAGGTCAGGTCGTGGTGCTGAATTTCTGGGCGACCTGGTGTCCTCCGTGCATTGAAGAGATGCCATCGCTGGTGCAGATGCAGCAGCGCATGAAGGATAAAGGTGTGACTGTGCTGGCGGTGAGCGTCGACGTGGATAACAGCAGCTACCAGCGGTTCCTGAGAGATCACGGCGTAAACCTGCTCTCCGTGCGCGATGCCGATCAGAAGAGCAACAGCCTGTACGGGACGTTTAAGTTTCCTGAGACCTACGTGATCGACCGCAACGGCGTGGTGCGCCGCAAATTTATCGGGCCGGTGGATTGGACGGAGCCGGACGTGATTGAGTATTTGGGAAAGCTGTAGAGCTACCTCAGGGGCTAAAGCCCCACGTCATTTTGCCTGACACGCGGCGCTGAAGCGCCGCTCTTCCACGGTGCGGCAGGTGTTCACGGTGGGCAGGTGTTCACGGTGGGCAGGCGTTCACGGTGCGGCAGGCGTTCACGATGGGGCAGACGTTCTCGGCGCGGCAGGCGTTCAGGGGTGAACCGCAGCCTGTCGCTTCCGGATTGCTGAGCGCAACGGCGTGTCTCGGCCGACAAATCAAAGTCAAAGGGTGTCGGACACGGGTGTCAGTCCCACACGGCTACTCCTCACAGTCTAATTCAGATTCACGTTGCGCAGGCGCAGAGCGTTTGTGATCACGGAGACGGAACTGAAGCTCATTGCCGCTGCAGCGAAGATTGGACTGAGCAGCAGGCCGAAGAACGGATAGAGAATTCCCGCTGCGATGGGCACGCCGACGGCGTTATAGACAAAGGCGAAGAAAAGATTCTGGCGAATGTTGCGCATGGTGGCCTGGCTTAGTTTGCGGGCGCGCAGGATGGCCGAGAGATCACCTTTCACAAGTGTGATCCCGCCGCTTTCGATAGCAACGTCGGTGCCGGTGCCCATGGCGATGCCAACATCGGCTTGCGCAAGCGCCGGGGCGTCGTTGATTCCGTCGCCTGCCATCGCGACCACTCTTCCCTGCCCTTGCAGTCTGCGGACGATTTCCAATTTGCCTGCGGGCAAGACTTCGGCTTCGAATTCGTCTATGCCGAGCGCTTCCGCGATGTTTGACGCGGTGGCGTGATTGTCTCCGGTGAGCATGACGATGTGAATGCCCTGGCTGCGGAGGCCGCGAATCGCCTCCTGAGTTGACGGTTTGATGGGGTCGGCAATGGAGATGTTTCCGGCATATTTTCCATCGATGGCGACGAGAATGGTTGTGCCAACGGGGACCTTGGCGTGAAGAATGGCCGCCTCGGGGCTCGCGAAGGCACCAGCTTCAACCATAAGAGCAGCGTTACCGACCGCGACACCTCTTCCGTCCACGATACCCTGAATCCCTTTGCCGGCGGAGTAAACGAATTCTGTCGGCTCGGCGAGTTTTATCCGGCGATCAAGAGCGCCTTGCACAATTGCGATTCCCAGCGCATGTTCGCTGGCGCGCTCCAGGCTGGCAGCGAGGCGAAGCACTTGATCGGCATCGGATGCGGTTTGAGCTTCTACGCCTACCAGCTTCGGTTTGCCTTCGGTGAGCGTTCCGGTTTTGTCGACGACGAGCGTGTCAACTTTTTCCAGAATCTCGAGAGCCTCGGCGTTTTTGATGAGCACTCCGGCGCGGGCACCGCGGCCTACGCCGACCATGATCGCCATGGGGGTTGCGAGTCCGAGAGCACAGGGACACGCGATGATTAATACGGCGACTGCGTTCACGAGGGCGTGGGCGAGGCGCGGTTGCGGACCCAGCCAGAACCACGCGATGAAAGTGATCACCGCGATTGCAACGACGATGGGGACAAACCACTTCGCTACCCGGTCGGCGAGGCGCTGGATGGGAGCGCGGCTGCGTTGCGCCTGGCCGACGAGTCGAACGATTTGCGCCAGCAGGGTTTCTCTGCCGACGCGCTCGGCCTGCATGATGAATGAGCCGGTGCCGTTGATAGTGGCGCCGACGACTTTATTGTTGCTGCCGGACGATTTTTCCACCGGCATGGATTCGCCGGTGATCATGGATTCGTCAACTGTGCTGCGGCCTTCGAGCAGGATTCCGTCCACCGGAATTTTTTCTCCCGGGCGCACACGGAGGCGGTCTCCGGGCTTTACCTGCTCGAGCGGGACATCTTTCTCGTTGCCGTCTGGGCTTAGCAGGCGCGCGGTGCGCGGGCTGAGATCGAGGAGGGCGCGGACGGCGGCACTGGTGCGGCTTCGGGCTCGCAATTCCATGACCTGACCGAGCAGGACGAGCGTGGTGATGGCGGCAGCCGACTCGAAATAGACGTCCGGATGCCCGCCCATGGTGCGCAGAGAGTCGGGAAAAATTTGCGGCGCGAGCGTGGCGATTACGCTGTATCCATAGGCAACCCCGGTTCCCATGCCGATCAGCGTGAACATATTGGGACTGCGATTGACAAGCGAAGTCCAGAAGCGCGCGAAAAATGGCCAGCCACCCCAGAGCACCACGGGTGTAGCCAACGCGAGTTCCAGCCAGGGCAATGTTGCGCCTCGCAGGAGACGGTGCAACGGCATCTCCCAAGTCATGGCAGCCATGGCAACGACCATGAGCGGAGCGGTGAGCGCGAGGCTAATCCAGAAGCGGCGGCTCATGTCGCGGAGCTCGGGATTTTCTTCTGTGGAGGCGGAGACCGTGCGCGGCTCCAGAGCCATTCCGCATATGGGGCATGAACCCGGTCCAGGGCGCACAATTTCCGGATGCATGGGGCAGGTGTATTCGGTGCGGGTAGATGCTGCGGGAAGTTCCGGCTCGAGCGCCATGCCGCACGAAGGACAGGCGCCCGACTTGTTTTCGCGGACGTCCGGGCACATGGGACAGACGTAGCTGGCGATTTCGGTCGCCGAGCGCGGAGGCTGAGTCTCAGGCTTGCTTTGGACCGGTTGGCTTTGGGAGTTGGAGACCGGGGCTGCCGTTGGCGCAACCGGCATCACCAAAGCAGGCATTTCCAGGCCTGATGGGCGCGAAGGTTTCTGGCTGAGATATTTTGCCGGGTCAGCTTTAAATTTCTCCACGCACGGTGCGCAGCAAAAATAGTAGTTCTTCCCACTGTGCTCGTAGATATGTTTGGCGTTCGCGGGATTTACGTTCATTCCACAAACGGGGTCGCGTTCGAGAGTGGACGCCGGGTTGAATGGCTTGGGGGGCATGTAGACTTTGTGGGTGTCTGGGTGGGACTCCTTTTCTAATAGCGGTGACCCCGCCTTCGGGAGCCTCAGGGCAAGCCTCTCGCGATAGCCGCCAAAATGCCGGCGCGACTAGTCTAGTTGGCCTGCAGTGCCTTCAGCGGGCGTGCCGTCTGCCAAAGCTCGTACAGGTAGCCGTCCGGCCCGCGAAAATACGCCCAGGCTTCTGATTCCGTGCCATTGACATCCGTGACGAACTCGACGCCTCGTAATTTCAACTCGTTTATGGCCGCGCGCAAATCCTCGACCTGAAAGGCCAAAACCGGGCAGGCGTGAAATTGATGGTAACGACTCTCCGGACCTAAGACCTCGAAGAGCTGTCCCGATGGCAGCTCGAATTGCGCGAGTCCTTTGCCCTCGTGAATCAGGGAGAGTCCCAGGACATCGCCAAAGAAGTGCGCGGCTGATTTCACGTCAGTCGTGCGCACCCCAGCCCATGTGTACGCAAGCACGCGCATCGCGATTTCCCTTCCGGCGTTCTCGTGATCGTCGCAACCTCATTTACTCAGGCTTTCTGTCTTCTTCGATGGATAATGGCATATATTGGATTCAGCCCGCCGGACAGCGCGGTGCGGGCTTCCATAGTGAGCAGAGGAAGACAGCAGAGGATTATCGCATGACTTACCTGGATGTCGTTTTTCGGTACGGTTCAGCGCCCGGCGAGCAAGAGTTGCGGGCGATCGACGGAATGCGTGAGGTTTACGGAGTTCGACGAGTACAGTTCAACGAGCAAGAGCGCACGGTGCGGGTGGAGTTTGACGCTTCGCGCCTGAAAACTGATGGCATTGCTCGGCTTTTGCGTCAGGCCGGGATCGATGTGCGGGAACCGCTGGCTCTGGCGTAAAGAGGCAGGCGGAAACAACTTGGCGGTAAAGACCCGCAAAAGAGAGGCGCTTGGGGGAGTTTATGCAAAGGGGCGTCCAAGAAAACCTCTGGCCGAAGTGCTTCTTGGAGCGCCCCGTTGCGCGCCACTTCGTCTGCTTTTCCATAGTGCACATGGCGTGCCGTTCTTAAGCTGCTCAAAATACGAAATTGCGGAGGGGGCTGCTTTGTAGGAATTGCTCTCCAGCGGGAAAGATTTACTTCTAAAGCGGCGTACTCCGGATTCGTGGGTGGGATTCACCTGTGGAAAACTTCGAGCCACCGAAGTCGGCGTCCTGCGCGGTTTCTGGCGGACTATCGATTCAGAATAAAATTCGCAAGAAAAGATGTTCGACAGAGAACGTTCGCGACAGAGCTCCACTTCCGTTATAATTCTTGGGCGACCTCACCCCGCCGAAGTAAACGTTGCGCCCTTAGCTCAGCTGGATAGAGCGTCTGGCTACGAACCAGAAGGTCGGGAGTTCGAATCTCTCAGGGCGCACCATCTTGTTCAAGGTCCATTCTTCGGCCAGATCCTTCGCCTAAACCCCAGGCTCAGGATTTCGGCTGCGAGCTCCCGCTTCGCTCACGCCCGCAAAACGCCTCAAGTTCGAATCTCTCAGGGTGCACCATCTTTTCAATAGCTTAGGAGCTTAGGGCACCCGGTTTGTCCGTCCTTGGCGACTTCATCGGGCAGGAATTTGTAGGGCGACGAAGCGATGCAGTCTTACATCCTCGAGCTTTGTAAACCACAACCACGCCGCCTAGCCCGGCCCCAGCGACCACTGGCAGAAAGCCGAATGCTGCATAACGCAAAGTTTTCCTCGCGAACGAAAGGGCGCTTCTGCTTTGATGCCAAAATCCACCGGGGGATGTCCTAGCAATTCAAAACTGCGCCCAAAGATCAGAAAGCAAGTGCTCTCAATACTGCCAAGTCACGCCATTATACAAACTGGGAACTCGGTACGCGCGATATGCAGTGGCCGACGCGGGAGAAATATTCATCTGCCAAAGCACCTGCGGAGTGGACGCTCCAGTCACCTCTTGAACTTGAGACGCTAAATTCGGACTCGGCGGGATTGCAGGATCGTTCAGCTCGAATTCAACGTTGCCGTTCGCGAATTGATTAATGGCCCCGCCCCATATGCCGTAGTAAGGCAAAGGGTCGGCCCAGGCAATATTGGCAACCATGGAGCTTTCATCGAATTGAAAGATCACGGGCCGGGAATAACATGCGGGGTGAGGGATGACTGGAAACTCCTGGCACATCAAACCGTCCGTATTCATAACTCGGTTGTCTCCATTGTCAAAAATCCCTAAAGTCGTCTGCGACCCATTGTGGCTTAAGATAATCGGGAAATGTTGCATGCCAAACCACAGGCCCGGATCATCGCTCGGGACCCCTTGGTTGGTCAAAGCGAAGTCTCCCTGATAGCCGAGGTGCCACAGGATATTCCCGGAACCAGTTCCATTCTCGTAGTCGATCTTGAGAATCCACGACTGGTTGCGCACCGACAAGATGAGGTTGCCATCATCAGGCGAGTAAAGAAGCGCATTACTATGCGTCCAGTCTGGCAAGCCGCCTATGTGGCGGTTTACGTCGAGATAGTCGAATGAGTTCCAGGACCAAACGGGATTCCAGTTCTGGTCCAAATCTACTAGCGCATCCCCTGTGACTCTGATCGTTCCGGGATTCCCTGGAAGATTAGTAAAACTCTTAAAGCAAGCCACAATGACAACGACATGGCCGTTCGGGAGCATGAGAAAATCATGGGTAAAGCCCCATGCCACAAAATCAAAGCTTTCGGCGTCCGCCATCTTGTGTTGCAAGTCTAATATGTTCATCTCACGAACGGTGTTTCCGGCCAAGTCGATCTCGCGCAAAACCGAAACCGTTACCGCGTTAGTAATATTCAAGAGCATATTCCCACTGGGGAGCAGTTTGAACGGAAACGCAAAATTACCCGGTCCCACGTCGTAATACCAGATCACGTTGCCATCGCGGTCCGTGAAAAAAGCCGGTGCCCAGAAACCTGGCGCTTGGGCGATAATCACGTCGATGGATTCGATCCCCGGATTTTCGGTGGAGCTTAAAGAAGGATTAGGACGGCTCACAACTAGGTTGGGAAAAGCCAGAGAAGAAGGCAATGGTCCCGTCGTGAAGGTTGTATCAGGGCTCGTTGACGTAGTAGGATTGCCCGTGCTGCATTGCACCTGCGCCCGCATGTGGTACGTAGTGGATGCCTTCATTCCCGCAACCTCTATTGAGGAAAAGTCAGGTGTAGTCACCGGATACCAGGCGGTGCTTCTTCCATAGGAGGTCGTGGGACCAAACTCCACCATAATCTGCCCGAGACACCCCGTCCGGATCGTATAAATTGCCACCAAGGGATTTTGTGTGCCTGTTACGCTTGGCTGCATGAGGGCTGAGCTCGGACCTGCTGAGCTCGAACCTGCTGAGCTCGAACCGGCTCCGCATCCTGCCATGAAAGTGCACGCAATCAACAATGCCGCCCCAAGGGTGGTCCTGACCGCAAACAATGCCTTCATTCTTTTCCCACTTGGATTTGAGGTTCAGAAATGATCCAGCGACACTATCAGGAAATTGCCGGCTGCGCTGGCGCTCAAAGATCACTGGCCAAGGCTCCTGACTTTCGCAAGATTTGGGATCACTTCCGCGAAAACCATAGGCCATAGTTTGCGCCAGCGTCGATCATCTGTTGGAGCGAAATATACCTCAAACCGGCGAAAACATCAAAAAAGGATTCGTAAAGATTGGTGAAGGTGAAGATTAATTAGAAGTTCGGCCATTCGTTAGCGGGCTTTTCTTGTGCACGTTCAGCTACTTGCGCTTCACTCTCACAAGCCAGCCCATAGGACGAATGTCCGCAAACCTCTGCCTGAAGCGGGGTTCCAGATGCAAGTAATATAAAATTGTTCTGGCCCTTCAAGAAACTTTACAGAGCTCGCAGGGTTGTAAACCCGAAACCACTCGTCACTCTAAAGTAATGTAGCGCCTGTTGACGGCTGAAGATATTTAGGTATTATGACAGTCACAGTGCAATTAAAAAACAGGTGCCAGTCGGGAAAGCGGACGGGGATTGATGTCGATGCTTGAGCAGGGGCGTGTTGCGGACGTACCCTATGAAGCGGAAGCAAGCTCCCGGGCTGGCACGCTTCCGGTCGTGTTTGCCGACTTTAAGCCGGTGACGCTGAGGCCGCCTGTTCCGCAAGATGAACTGCTCGACTGCCTGGCGCACTGGATGGCCGTCGCGCGATGCGTCAGTCAGGGCATCGAATCGGAAGAACAAAAGACTGCGGTGTTCAAGAGCACGAAGAAGCGCATCGAAAGGTACTGTGCCTCTTCCGCGGAACATATCTCACAGCGCCAGGTTTGTATCTACGATACGGCCAATACGCGGCGGAATGGGCACCTGGAGTTTTTGGCGCCTCCGGCCCCGTACACAAATATATACGACAATCCTGCCGGGAAGACTTGGGACAAGCGGCGCGTTCTCTTCGAGCAAGCGGCACTCACCGCCTTTGAGCGTTGTTATGAAGAAAGCGAGCAGCCCGACGAGATCATTCATGTCACTTGTACCGGCTATACGTCACCGAGTCCCGCTCAGGTTTTTCTGTCCAAGCAGGGTTGGTTCCAGACCGGTGTCACCCATGCTTACCACATGGGTTGTTATGGTGCCTTTCCGGCGATCCGCACGGCCTGTGGACTATTGGCAGCATCGTACGCCGCTTCGCCAACGCCGAAAGAACGGGTCGATATCATCCATACGGAATATTTAACACTGCATGTCGACTTTCTGGCGCATGACCCTGGGAACTATGTGATGAATGCGCTTTTCGGCGACGGCTTCATCAAATACTCGGCTTACCCCCTCCTGAATTTCCTGGCATCGAACAAAAGAGGCTTAAAGCTCCTTGCCATACAAGAACGCCTCGTGCCGAACTCCTTGGATGAGATGACCTTGAAGCCTGGACTGTACTCGTTCGACGAGATGGTTTCGAAGAACGTCCCCGACATAATCTATGTCCATATAAAAGAATTCATGACCGATCTTTGCCATCAGGCAAGTATCGATTTCGATGCGGAGAAACAGGATCTCGTCTACGCGATCCATCCTGGCGGCCCGGCAATTGTGAGCAAAGTCCGCGAAGCGCTCGGTCTCGACGAGAGCAAGATGTGGGTCAGCCGGGACATTCTAGATCAGCACGGCAATATGGCCTCCGCGACCGCTCCCCATATGTGGCAAAAAATCGTGGAAACGGACGCGATTCCAACCGGTGCGAAAATTGTCAGCGTGGGTTTCGGCCCCGGTTTGACCGTGATCGGCGCGGTGTTCGAGAAAATCTGACAAACTGGACCGCGATCCATTCGGATATTTCATCCCAATTTCACGGGTGCGCGCCACGGAACAAGTTGTTATGTCTGAGTCCACGCCACATCCTCCGCCGAAATCGGAACGGTTCTCCGTGCCTGCTGGGTTTTATTGGTTTGTCAGGTTCGTCAATGCCACGACACCGCTCTTCATCAAGCTTGGGCAGCTTGAATCAAAATTTCTGGCGTCCCGAACAGCGGCCATCCCGATAGACCGGCCGATTTATATTCTCGGCCTGCCGCGCGCCGGGACTACGATCTCGGCCCAAATGCTGAGCGAGCACCCCGATGTGACAACGCATAGATATTCAGATTTTGTGCTGCCCTATATACCATGGTGGTGGAACCGCTTGTTTCCGAAGCTTCCGATCAACGCATTGCGCTCGCCGGTAGAACGCGTCAACCGCGATCGTTTGCAGGTAACTCGCGACAGTTCTGAAGGCGTGGAGGAAATGATTTGGCTGCGGTTCTTCCATCAGTTGCATGATTCAAGCCGCTGCAATGTTCTAGATGACAGCCAGCTAAATTCAGACTTCGAGACATTTTTTAAAGATCACATCCGCAAACTGCTTTTGGTAAGGGGGCGTTCCCGCTATGTATCCAAGAACAATCCTTGCGTTACGCGGATGCGGTACTTACGCCGCATTTTTCCCGATGCACGTTTCCTATTGTATGTTCGCAACCCCATTGATCATGCGGCATCGGTGCTCAAGCAAGATCGACTTTTTTCAGATTTGGCGCGCGACGATCAGCGGCTGGTGAGAATGAATAAAATGACCGGTTTCCATGAATTTGGTCCCAATTATGTGCCGGTCAATGTCGGAAATGACGCGATCACCCAGGAGATATGCCGTTGCCGCGACGAGGGGCGTCAGGTGCGCGCCCGCGCGCTTCAATGGGCTTCAGTGTTTGGCTTCATCATCGAGCAACTGAAGCATGATCCTGAACTGGCTCGCGCGGTTTGTGTCGTGCGCTACGAGGACCTATGCGTAAAACCTGAAGAAACGATCGATCGCATTCTAGCTCATACCGGCCTGTCTCTCGATGCTTTCACTCCCATGCGTATCAAGTACATCTCCAAGCTTTCTCTGCCAGACTATTACCGTCCTAATTTCAGCGTGCAGGAAAGAGCTGAAATAATCGCGCTGACTAAAGATGTGGCAGCAAATTTTGGTTACAGCCTGGTTTGAGTGTAATCGGCGATTGCGACAGTTTCGCTGAGCCGCAAGAAGTTCTGGTCGCGGATTTTCGTTTCTTATCTGCTCTCCCATCTAAGCACCGCTTCGTATACGCATCGCTTCGCTGAGTTATACTGATCGCACCGCAGCCTTCTGGCGGAGCACAGCCAATGGCGGATGACCCACGTGCTCTAAGTCCTCATCGAGCCGATCCGGACGCAACGCTTGCGTCGCTGGGTCCACAGCCGACGCCGGGTCCACAGCCCGCGAGAACCGCGCCCAATTTGCCGACCAGTATCGGGCGCTATCGGATCGTTCGCCTGCTGGGCGAGGGTGGAATGGGGGCGGTGTACGAGGCTGAGCAGGACCGGCCCCGGCGTAGCGTCGCATTGAAGGTCATCAAAACAGCCTGGGCCAGCCCTGAACTCCTCCACCGCTTCGAGCGGGAGTTCCAGGCGCTCGGCCGTCTCCATCACCCGGGCATCGCGCAAATCTACGAGGCTGGAACCGCCAATACCGGGTTCGGTTCCCAGCCTTACTTTGCCATGGAAATCATTCGTGGCAACCCCCTGGGCGAATATGCCGATTCGCACAAACTAGACACCCGACAACGGCTGGCTCTGATGATCAAGGTTTGTGAAGCGGTCGAGCACGCCCATCAATGCGGCATCATCCACCGCGATCTGAAGCCCGGCAACATTCTGGTGGACGAGGGCGGCCAGCCGAAGATTCTGGATTTCGGGCTAGCACGCATCACTGATAGCGATGCCCAAGCGACCCGTCAGACGGATATGGGCCAACTACTAGGCACGCTAGCTTACATGAGCCCGGAGCAGGTTCTCGCCGATCCGCAGGCTCTGGATAGACGCACCGACGTCTACGCCCTCGGGGTCATCCTCTACGAATTGCTGTCGAACAAAATGCCCTACTCACTGACGCATCACCTGCATGAGGCGGTGCAAACGATCCAATATACCGATCCGGTTGCGCTGAGTTCGATAAACCGGAGTTATCGGGGAGACATCGAGACGATCGTCGCCAAGGCCCTGGAGAAGGAGAAAACGAGGCGGTACGGGTCGGCGGCGGAACTGGCGACGGATATGCGGCGGTACCTGGAGGATCAACCAATCAGCGCCAAACCGCCGAGTGTGAGCTATCAAGTGGAGAAATTTGCTCGGCGTCACAAGGCCCTGGTAGCAGCGGCGTCGGCAGTGCTTCTGGTTCTTGTCGCAGGCATCATCGCGAGTTCCAGAGAGGCGATAGTGGCCCGGAGGGCCGAGCAGACGGCGGCAAAGGAAGCGGCGTCGGCAAATGCGGTAATCAATTTCTTGCAGAACGATCTACTAGCGCAGGCCAGCGCGAAGAAACAATCCGGGCCCAACGCTAAACCCGATCCGGACATAAGAGTGAGAACGGCCCTGGACCGGGCCGCAGCCCGCATCGAAGGAAAGTTCGACCGGCAGCCGGAAGTGGAGGCCGCGATTCGGGACACCATCGGAAAAACATATGAGGATCTCGCGCAGTATACGGAATCCCAGAAGCAGTTGGAACGCGCGCTCGAACTTGAGCGCCGGGTTTGGGGCCAGGAGAATCCAAAGACCCTCAACACCCTGAACCACCTGGGACGTACTCTCTGGCATCAAGGCAAGCATCAAGAGGCGGGGGCGCTTTTCGGCTCGGCCTTGCAGATCGAGCGGCGAGTGTTGGGTCCCGAGCATCCCGACACCCTCTATTGCATGAACAATCTGGCCAATGTCTACCGGGCGGAGGACAACGACGAGCAGGCCGAACCGCTCTACCACCAAACTCTGGAGATCCGGCGCCGTGTGCTGGGCCCCGAGCATCCTGACACGCTGGAATCGATGAATAATCTGGCCAACGTCTATTGGTCACAGGGCAAACTTGCGCAGGCTGAGGCGCTCTACAGCCAGACCATGGAGATCCAACGGCGCGTGCTGGGCCCAGAGCATCCCGATACGCTGTTGTCGATGGGCAATCTGGCCGACACTTACACTAGGGAGGGCAAGTACGCTCAGGCCGAGCCGCTGTTCACTCAGACCCTGGAGATCAGCCGCAGAGTGTTGGGCCCGGAGCATACCAGGACGCTTGGATTTTTGTCGGATTTTGCATTTTTGTATCTGAAACAGGGCCAAGATGACGTGGCGGAAACTTATGCCGTGCAAGTTCTTGCGGGACGCCAGCGCCCGGGATCATCGGAAGACCCAGCTGACATCCAGTCAGCGATGAACGACCTGGCACTGATTTATGTGTCGGAGAAGAAGTTCACCGAAGGTGAGCGTCTCGCGCGCCAGACCCTCGATTTCGATGATAAGAACCAGCTGAACAACTGGGAACGATTCCGCACGGAGAGCCTGCTGGGCGCCAGCCTCGCTGTACAGAAAAAATACGCCCAAGCAGAACCGCTGATCCTCGCGGGCTACGAGGGGATGTTGTCACAGAAAGAAAAGATGGGAGTCCCGAACTGGTATCATCTCGACCGCGCCCGCGAATGGATCGTCGAGCTCTATCAGGCGTGGGGCAAGCCGGAGCAGGCGGCCAATTGGAAGAAAAACTAACCGCCCACGCAATTGCAACGACTCCCTCGGCCCATCCCGCCCGCGACTATGCTCAGGAACTCGAAGGGAATTTCCATCCGTGTTCAAGCTGGTTGGCGATAAATCGCGATAGCACTCATTGGCCCTGCCCCAGTGGAATGAGGGATCTCTCGAAGCCCATTCTGGGACGGTGATCCTGCGGGTCAGTCGAGCGCTTTGTGAAATCGCAGGACAGCGATCAGGAGCAAACTGGTTCCTAGGGCAACCATGGCCAACATCTGCGGCCAAAGAATCTCCATGCCTATGCCTTTCAGATACGTGCCGCGAAGCACAACCAGAAAGTAACGCAGTGGGCTGAGATAGGTGAGGTATTGGAGCCATTTTGGCATGGTGCTGATGGGAAATGCAAAGCCGGAAAAAGTCACGGCCGGCATAATGAAGAAGAAGGACGTTACCATCGCCTGTTGCTGGGTAGATGAGACGGTCGAAATCAGCAGGCCCACCCCCTGCATGGACAGCAGAAAAAGAATCGCGCCTGCGAACAGGACCAGGATGTGACCGCGAAATGGAACTTCAAACCAAAATGTTCCTACAGCTGCAATCAGAGAAACATCGAACAAGCCAATCAGGAAGAAGGGCAGGGTTTTACCGAGAATGAACTCGAACGGGCGGATAGGCGTCACCATGATCTGCTCAAGAGTGCCGATCTCGCGTTCACGGACCACGGCGAAGGCCGTCAGCGTGACGACGAGTACGAGAGTCAGACTGCCGATGATCCCGGGCACGAAAAACCAACGGCTTCGAAGGTCCGGGTTATACCAAGGCCGCTGCTCGAGTTGAACGGAAGGGATCTCTTCCAGCACTTGCGGCACGATGCGGTAGATGCGGTCCTTCTGGTAGTCCTGGGCGAAGCCGAGTGCGATTTGCGTGATGTAGCCGGAGGCAATCAGAGCGCTGTTTGAATTGGTGGCATCGAGGATCACTTGCAGGGGCGCGGTCTGTCCCTTGCGAAGATTCTGAGCGAAGCCGGCATGGATCTCGAGACCGACTGTAGCCTTGCCTTGCTCGAGGAGATCGCCGACCTGACGGTCGTCCGTGAGTTGGCGCTGTACGTCGAAATAGGGACTGGAAGAAAACCGGGAGATCAGTTCGCGGCTCTCCTGGCTATGGTCGAGATCGAGGACAACGGTGGGAACATGATAGATCTCGAAAGTGGCTGCGTACCCGAACATCAACATCTGGATAATCGGCGGGCCGAACAGCAAAAAACGGGTGCGCTTGTCGCGGAAGACCTGAATGAACTCTTTGATTAACATCTGCTTAAGACGTGCCAACATCGTTTCTTCCCCCCTTTACCCCAACCTCTTGTGGAATGAAGCGGTGGCGAGCAGTGCCAGAACCAGCGCGAACAGAGCCAGAGGAACCAGGTCGGTGTTGAGCGCAGCGGTCGGCGTCCCCTTGAGAAATATCTTTTTCAGGACGGAAACGTAGTAACGCGCCGGAACCATGCGAGTAATCCATTGCAGCACAACGGGCATTTGCTCAATCGAAAAGAGAAATCCTGACAGCAGAAAGGCTGGAAGAAAGGTGGCGAGCAGGGAGATTTGACTGGCGGCGAGCTGACTCTTTGCGATCACGGAGATAAAGAATCCGAGGGACAGCACGACCACCAGGAACATGGCGGAACTGAGGAGCAACGTCGAAAATGAACCGCGAAATGGAACTTGGAACCAGTAGATGGCGATCACAGCGCAGACGATGACGTCGAACATGCCAATAGCGAAATAAGGCACCAGCTTGCCCAGCATGATCTCAACCGGCGTAACTGGAGTGGAAATCAGCTGCTCCATGGTGCCGCGTTCCCATTCGCGTGCGATGGTGAGCGAGGTGAGGAACGCCCCGATGACGGACATGACCAGGGCCAGCACGCCGGGAACGATGAAGGCGCTGCTTTCGAGGTCCTCGTTGTACCAGGTGCGGGTTTCAACCCTGAAGAGAGCAGGCTGGACGAGTTGGCCGCGGTTGCGAAGCCAGTCGAGTTGGATGTCCGAGGAATAGCCCTGGACTACCGCCTGGGAATAGCCGATCAGGACATTGGCAGTATTATCATCCGTGCCGTCGACCAGCGCCTGAACCTGGACCGGGCGATGATCGCTCAGACGCTGAGAAAAATCCCACGGGATGACAATCCCCAATTTGGCATGACCGTCGTCGAGCGATCGTGTCAATGCAGGGTAATCGTTCACAACCCGCACAACGTCGAAGTACTCGCTGGCCTGGAAGCGCTTCAAGAGATTTTGGCTCTGCTGGCTGCCGTCACGGTCGTACACGTATACGGGCAGCCCCTTGAAATCGAGATTGACGCCGTAGCCAAACAGCAGCACCAGAATCGCCGGCATGATCATCACGATGATCAGCCCGCGCGAATCACGAAGGATGTGGAGGACCTCTTTTCTGGCCACGGCGAGGAAGCGAGTGAAGCTCATGCTTCCCACTCCTTGCCCGAATCAGGCGTGCTGGTGAGCGAGACGAAAACATCTTCCAGGCTAGGATGGATCTTGTCGACCAGGCCAACGGTGACGCCGTGATCCGAGAGATACTTCTTGACCTGGGGGATGGCAGCAGTCGCATCAGGCACGACCAAGTGCAGAGCCCTGCCGAAAACCGCTGCGTCAATCACATCGGGAGCGGACTGCAAAATTTCAACCGCTTCGCCCAGCGGCTCACACTCAACCAGGAGCAGTTCGCCCTTCATCGCTTTCTTTAGCTCTGAAGGTGTACCCAGAGCGGCGACGGCGCCGCGAGAGATCAATGCAAGACGGTTGCAGTATTCCGCCTCTTCCATGTAATGCGTAGTTACGAAGACCGTCACGCCCTCCTCTGCCATGTGGTGAATCAAGTCCCAGAACTGACGGCGCGAAATGGGATCGACGCCGGAGGTAGGCTCATCTAAAAAGATGACGGGCGGTTGGTGTAACACCGCGCAGCCCAAAGCGAGGCGTTGCTTCCACCCTCCGGGAAGTGTAGCGGTAATCAGATGTTCCTGGCCTTTGAGATTCGCCATCTCCAACACCCATTCAATTCGTTCTTTGAGCAGGCTCGCGGGCACGCTATAGAGACCAGCGAAGAGGCGTATGTTTTCGATCACTTTAAGATCGTTGTAGAGAGAAAATCTCTGCGACATGTAGCCAATGTTCTGGCGCACCGACTCGGGTTCCCGACCCACGTCATATCCTGCGACACGGGCCCGGCCGGAGGTAGGTCTCAACAGACCGCAGAGCATGCGGATGGTAGTAGACTTGCCTGCGCCGTTCGGTCCGAGAAAACCAAAAACTTCGCCTTTGCGCACTTCGAGATTGATGCGATCGACGGCCACGAAATCTCCGAAGCGCTTAACCAGGTTCTCGATTACCACAGAATTGTCATGTTCAGGCATGGGATGGCGCCCCACTGCCGACCGCATTGACGAAGAGGTCTTCAATCGTGGGCGTGACTTGTTGAATCGTGTTGAAGGGAATGGAGGCGTTCTTCAGCCGAGCCTCGAATTCGGGGATGCGGCTCGCGCCATCGTCAACCACGACGTGCAGGCCATCGCCGGTCAGGACGAGACTGGAGATGCCAACCACGCTCTCCAGCTCCGCGCGCAATCTGCGCGGTTCGGATGAGGTGATGGACAGGACACTCTTGCCCAGCTTGGCCTTTAGATTGTTAGGCGTGTCGCAGAAGAGCAGCCTCCCCTGATGGAGCAAGGCCACGCGATGACAGCGCTCCGCCTCGTCAAGGTAGGCGGTGGAGATGAGGATCGCCACACCTTCCGAGACCAATTCGTACAGGATGCGCCAGAAATCGCGGCGCGAAACTGGATCGACGCCGGTGGTCGGCTCATCCAACAAAATTATTCTGGGACGGTGGATGAGCGCGCAGACCAGCCCCAGTTTCTGCTTCATGCCCCCGGAAAGCTTCGCCGCGAGACGCCGGCGGAACTCTCTCATGCCGGCGGCCTGCAATAAGCGGGTGGAACGTTCTTCGCGTTCAGTCCGATTCACTCCGAACAGGTCGGCGTAGAAGCGAATGTTCTCGTCGACAGTGAGGTCTTCGTAGAGCCCGAAGCGCTGCGGCATGTAACTGAGGTGGCGCTTGGCTTTTTCGGGATCATGAACGACATCAAAGTCAGCTACGCGAGCAGTGCCTTCATTGGGCGGCATGATGCCGGCGAGCATGCGGAGCGTTGTAGTTTTTCCCGCGCCATCGGGGCCCACCAGGCCAAAAATTTCGCCGGCGTGAACATCGAAGCTCAAGTGATCCACTGCACGCACGTCTGCAAAGCTCTTGGTGAGTTCGTCGGCGATGATCGCGGATTGGGGCTTCTCATGCATTAGTTCGTTGGCGTAATTCCCCGTTGGGGTGCGTTTGGTTTAGCCGCGGCAAGGTTGATTCGGGCGTCAGCCGGCATACCGGGCTTGAGTTCGTAATTAGGATTGTCGATGTCGATCTTGATTCGATAGACAAGGGTTATGCGTTCTTTGTAGGTTTGCACACTCTTCGGTGTGAACTCTGCGCTCGAAGATATGAATGAAATACGTCCGCGGTACTGTTTGCCGGGGTACGTGTCGGTGGTGATGGTTGCTTCCTGGCCCCAGCGGATGCGGCCGAGGTCGGTTTCGGCGATATACGCGCGCAGCCAGATGTGATTGAGATCGGCGAGTGTAACCACTGGGGTGCCAGGAATGACCACCTCTCCGAGTTCGGCCTCGCGCACGGTGATCACACCGGCGGAGGGGGCACGGAGGGTTGTGTAGTCCAGGTTGACTTGCGATAGACCCAGATCGGCGTCCGCTTGCTTGAGATTGGCACGCGCAATGGCTATGTCTTCTTTGCGGCTGCCTTCGACAGCTTCGTTGTAACGCTGTTGGGCACCCCGAAATGTCGCTTCGGCACGCTTCAGAGCGGTATTGGCGAGGTCACGGTCCTGGGTGGAGAGCTCATCCTTGCTGAAAAGCCGCTGAGCACGATCATAATCGAGCTTCTTCTCATCGAGATCGGCTTGCGCATTGATCATCGTTTGCTCCGACGCACTCACTTCCTGCTCGCGAGTTCCAGCGAGCATCAGCGCAAGGCTGGATTCGCGCACGTGAACCGTGGCCTCGCCGATGCGGACCTTTTGCCTGTAGTCGGCATCGTCTAGACGCGCAAGCAAGGCGCCCGGCCCAACCCGCTGGCCTTCCTCGACCGGCAGATCGACGATGCGTCCTTGCACTTTGAAGCTGACCAGGCTCTCGTGCGCCTCGATGTTGCCAGAGAGCGTAAGCTGATTTTGAGGCTCCGCTCTCCTGGTAAGACGCGGATAAAGATACACGCCAGCGGCGATTGCCGCGGCTAGCAGGATCAAGATTGGTAGACGTCGTTTCATGGCCTCAACCCTCTAGGGCGTGAACATGATCATGTGAACATGGGTCATCGCCCGGTCGACAGATCTCTCACGGACTTTGCAGTTACTCTCCAATGGTCTTCGTTTCTGCCAAGGCCGCTGCGAGACCAAACTTCGCGTCGGTGTGGCTGGAGACGGCAAGAATGTAATTCTCCTGGGCGCGTGCGAGTTGGTCCTGGGCGGTGACCACCTCGACATTATTCGTCGTTCCCGACTGGAAACGATCCCGCGCGAGTTCGAGTTCACGCTGCGCGAGATCTCGCCCTTCCTTGGCGACAGCCACCTGCTCGGCGGTGGACCCGATATTCAGCAGCGCCTCACGAATCTCCTCTTCAATGCCGCGCCGCAGATCGGCGATCTGATAATCGACGCGTTTCACCTGGCTGGCGAGTTGCTGCGCCTCGCCGCTGCGATCGCGATCAAACACGGTAATGTCGATCTGGCCTTGAATGAGGCCCACGCCATGGAAGCCTCCGAGGTTGCGGCCAAGCTCGCCATAGCCCCCGAAAATGCTGAACTTCGGATAGTAGCGAGCACGATTGGCTCGCTGTTGCTCGACCATCGCCTGGCGCTGGCTGGCAAGTGCCAGATAGTCTGGACGCGCAAGGAGTGCCGAGGGCACAAGACTCTGTGCTTGGAGCTCGGGCAAGGGACGATAGCGGAGCGGGTCGGCGAGTTCCAAAGGTGTGCCCGGACTCATCCCGAGGTTGCGTGCGAGAGCGATCAGCGACTGTTTGTACTGATTCTGCGCGACCAGCAGAGCCTGCTTGTCATTCGCCAGTTGTACCTGCGCACGGAGCACGTCCACGCCGGTCGCGGTTCCGGCGTCGTGCCTGTCTTTCGCCAGTTTGTGCAAGGCATCCGACTGGGTAACCCGCGATTGGGCGGCGTCGATGCGCGCCAAGGCGGATTGGCTCTTCAGATAGAGGTCGGCAACGGCTAGGATGACGAGATCACACGCACCCTCATAACCTAATTTGGCGGCATCAACGATGTGTTCGCTGGCTTTCCATTGACGATAACTATGCAGATCAACCAGGTTCTGCTGGGCACCGAAGTGAAAATCGTAATTGGAATACGGTCCGGTGACTTCGGGCAAGGCTATGGTCGCAAGCCCGGTAAGCCCGTAGGCGTCCAGGGAAATTCTCTGCAGGTTCGTGTAGGTTTCTGCCACCACATGTGGAAGCAGAGCAGATTTGTAGCGCGTGCGGACGCCTTCGGCTTCGTCGACTTGAGTCCAGGCGGTGAGCGCATTGACATTGTTCTCCACCGCTTTCTGAACTGCTTGACGCAACGTGAGGCGGTAGGGCGCCGATACCTGGCTAGAGCTGGTCGCAGCACTGATCAGGCTTGTAAGCGACAGCATGACGATAGCTCGGAAATTGCGTTTCATCGTTTTTGCTCTTGACCCGGGGCGGCGACTGCCCTCCAAAAGTGTTGAAAGCTTTCTTCGGCCCAAGTTTCGAGCGCAGGCTGGCCCTCAAGCGACCAAAGCAGAAGCGTTCCCATAAACGCTTGTTGGATATGAAGCGCAACCTTCTCTTTCTTGAGTCGAGAGTCGATCTCTCTCCGTTTTTGCCCCGCCGCGACGATTTGGGCCAGCATCTTGCGGCCTTCGGACGCCAGGTTGTGAGCCATAACACGGCGCACGCCCTCGCTTGCAAGAAAGGAAGAGAGCAGCGCGCGGGCGAGTTCGGGACTGCGCCCGGGTTCCTCTGCGGAGCGAAGAAACAGATGACGCAACACCGAGCAAATCCTCTGTTTGCCGGCTTCGGCCATTATCAGAGCTTCTTTCACCTTACCTAGCTGGATTTCGGCCATCACGCCCAATACGTGGTCCTTGCTTTCGAAATAGTTGAAGAACGTGCCCTTACCGACATCCGCGGCTTCGGTGATGTCTTCCACCGTGACGTTGGGGTAGCCGCGCTCGGCAAAAAGCTGAAGCGCGCAACGAAACAGGCGCACCCGCGTTTCGGCGCCACGACGCTGGCGGCGTCCCATGCTCTGCAAGTGCGGCAGATTCTCGGGGGCGAGCGCTTCGATAAATGCGGCGGAGTTAGAGGCATGACCTTTAGTCATAAGTGACCTGTGCTCATATACGACTACTAGTCACTTACTATCATGCGCAAGCCGCGCATTGTCAAGATTCGGATAAAGATGTTTTTTCGCTGCTCGGCTTCCCAAGCCAGAAACGAAGTCGTTCTGGGCGCCGGGGCTGAAGACCTGCTTCTTTTTGCGTATGGACATTGGCGGCACGGCTAAAAGTCGTGCGCTGATGCGGATCGCTAGATACAAATACCAGATTGTTCTGCGGCCTCGATAAGGTCTGCCGGTGTTCGCTGCTTTTTCTGCTACTCTTAAGGAATATTCCTCGTTGCTGCTCTCGGATTGTTCTGGTCTTTGACGGGCCATCTCTGACGGGGCATCTCTACGGGAATCGGGTCGACGCGCGCCATGTCCAGGATTATCGAGCAGGAAATATCCGTACTCTCATCGTCGAAACAGGGTTTGATTTATCTTACGGCGAACGACTGGACTCTGGTCGCCGACAAGGCGAGCCGCGTTTGCTTCAAGAGGGGTGAAGTTGTGGTGCAGCGGGGTAAGAGGGCGGATGGCGTTTATCTCCTGCTGACGGGGACGGCGCGAGTGCAGATCCCTTCGCAACGAGCGGCGCGAGCGATGGGGCCCGGCGAAATTTGCGGCGAGATGTCGTTCCTGGAGGACGCACCGGCCAGCGCCCAAGTGGTTGCCGATGGAGACGTTGAAGCCCTTTTCCTCGACCGGACTACGTTGCAAACCTTGTTTGAGTTATTTCCGCATCTCGGCTCGCGCTTTTACCGATCGTTGGCGACAAATCTTTCCCGGCGTCTCCGCGGCCTGATAGGGGTCGGCTCAGAAGTAGCGGTGGGGGAGCAAAAATCTTGATCGTCGCGGATTTTCCGACAATGAGGAATTCTGGGTGGCGGCGCAGCTTGATAAGGAAGCGAGCCAAACGCCCGAGTTGTAGGTCACAAAGAGCACGAGCTTTCGCGCGGCTCGGCGGATCTCTCGCTACGCAGCGGGCCCCCGTAACTCTTTTGAGTCATGGGGTGTCCAAAGAGCCTCCCCCGGAAGTACACGAGTGATAAATTCAGGGCAACCAATTCCATGGTGATGACACCAAAATACAATGACACCAAAGTGCCATGAAACGGGACGGGCAACGGACGCAAAAGGACTGTAATAGTGTGCATTGCTTTGCAGTTTCGTCATAAGGCGATTGAGGAAGATGGCCGCTAAGTGATAGACAGGCAACTAGTTTGTGTTGATTGCCAGTTTGGCACTCAGAGTGCTTTAACACAAGTGCGGGAATCGGTCTGTAACCGCCAGAGGGGGCCTGAAGCCTCCGCCAACAGTGGGTTCATAGCAAGCAGCTTTCTGCAAGGAGTTGAAAATGAAGCGCATAGTACTGATGGCTTTACTAGCTCTGGCTCTGCCGCTGGCAGGTTTCGCAAGTTCAGTCGACTTCAGCAACCACAATGGCACTCTCACGGGAAGTTCGAGCGGTCTGACACTCACCGGATCCGTCCTTACTGACGTCGACGGTCTGGGCGGAGCGGGTTTGGTTCAGGGGAATCTCGGAACTGTAAGTTTTTCCACGGGTTCGTTTATATCGACTGTAGGAAACATTTCAACATTTAACGGCGGTGGAAGCTTTGTGATCACGGGCAATGGAACGAGTGGAATGCCCAGTGGCGTGATCTTCTCCGGCTCATTTACGGGTCCAGTTGAGCTGATTTTGGTAGCCTCATCTCCCAGTGGCGGAAATGAGTATGCATTAGTCGGCTCTATCAGCGGGACGTGGGGCAACGGGCTGCAAACTACCACTGGCGGCACCACGCAGAATTTCACCTTCTTCACCGGCAAGAACGGGTGGATGGGAACCTCGACCCAAGGCAGCGGTGACACCCTTATCGCCACTGTTCCTGAACCCGGCACTCTCGGGTTGCTCGGAACTGGATTGGTGGGTCTGGCTGGACTCGTTCGCAAGAAATTGAAGGGCTAAGTCCATTCTATCGCTTCAAAAGAGCCCCGCATTTAGCGGGGCTTTTGCTTTTGGGTTGAAAGCCTGGCTTCCCATCCTGCGATTACCGCAGTAACCTTCGTGCGGGGATTACCGTTGACCCTCCACCGTGGCCTCCTTACATTCACCAGAGGGGGTTGTATGAAAGATATTCATGAGGTGTTGCGGCAGAAGCAAACCAAGTACGCCCAACTGGGAAAGCAGATCGAGATGCTCCAGCAGGCGGCGGAGAAATTGCGCGAAGTGGCGCCGCTGCTCGCCGAGAATGATGATGAAGACAATGCAGTCTTAATGGAAGGCGACGAGGCTTCGTCGCCGTCGGAAACGATGGCGGCAAAGGCGGGTGCGGGCAATTCGGGCGGAACGGCCTCCAAGTCGGCTCGTCCTGCTGCTCCGCGTTGGCCATAATCTCGCCCTGGTGAGGCGGGGAAATCCAGTTTATGAACTTTCTAGCACTATTAGTTTCCGGTGACGATTCCGCTTCCGAGATCCTGGGCCGGGTTTTGCCTGGCTTCGGGATCGCGGTAGAGCGTTTCAGCGATCTCGCCGCGGCGATTCACCGACTTCAAGAACTAAGGTTTGAGGCGCTAATAGTTGATTTCGAGGATCCCGACGCCGCGTCGGTACTTTTGCAAGAAGCGCGCAGGCTGAACTCCGGAAACCCTCACATTACAGTGGCATTAGTTGCAGAACCTGCGAAGGCGCGCCACATTCTCACCGAGGGCGCGCATTTTGTTCTGCACAAACCGCTCTACGAAGACAAGACCCGGGCTGGATTGCGCGCCGTGGCTGCCTTGTTGAATCGCGAACGCCGCCGCGCACGCCGCGTTCCGGTACAAGCTCCCGTGGAGATTACTCTGCCAGACGGCCATAAAGTCGAGGGCATTCTGATCGATTTGAGCGAGACCGGAATGGACGTCCTCACGGCAGAACCTCAGGCTCCTGGAGCTCTGCTCAATTTCCGCTTTCAGATGCCGGACGGAAGTTTTGAAGTCCATGCTCATGGACAGGTGGCGTGGGCGAATCCCAACGGCCAAACCGGAGTTCATTTTCTGGACCTGGAAGAATCAGTCGGGGCGCAACTCCATCTCTGGCTGAAGGCCGCGGCGGCAAATCTCAGTGAAGGGGCGGACGAAACCGTTCCACACTGCAAGCTCACGGATCTGAGCCTGGGTGGGTGCTACGTGGAAAGCGATTCGCCGTTTCCCGAACATGCAATGGTGGACCTCTGCTTGCGCACCGACGAGATTGCTGTGCACACCGAAGGCATGGTGCGAGTTATGCATCCGGGACATGGCATGGGAGTGGAGTTCCCTTCGCGCACGCCGGAACAGCGTGCGCAGGTGGGGAACCTGATCAGCGCTCTGCGCGGCTGCCGTGACTCAAAGCTTGAACTGGGCATTTCTCCACGCGCTCTCACGGCCGACCTCAGCCAGTTCGAGCGCTCGCCGGAGACTGTGGATCAGAGTGGGGACGATCTCGAAGATCCCTTACTCGAACTGCTGCGACAAGGCCCTGAGCTACAACCAGATGATTTTCTGGCTGAGCTTCGCCGCCAACGATCGGGCGAAACTGTCGCCACCTAGTTTGGATTTTCTACCTTTAGGCCCTCGGACGCAGGATCGTCAACTCTTTTCTCTTTTCTCTTTTCTCTTTTTCTCTTGCACGCTGCTGCTAACTTCTTACTCTTCAGATGAAACCTCTCGCGGCAGAGTGGCTGGCACAACTCTTGGAAATAACGCAAGGAAGGAACACAGGCAGCGAGCTGGCAGAAGGTGCGAGAGGTTGGGGCTATTTCCAGAGATTGAAGAACCCGTACCCCGTCTCTGGCATGGGTTCTTCAACTCTCCGGGTTCTGTTCCACCCCTGTGGGAGTACGGTAGAGCATGTCTGTTGCGCGACGGTTTCACGAATATTAAATCACGGTTAAATAACTGGAAATTATGCACAGGCGCTGAGTCGAATTCGCAGGGGTCTTGCCGCGTTTTTTACGGTCTCGAAGACGCGTGCACCATCCGTGCACCGCGGTCGTCCCTGTGCGAACATGTATAACCGATACGAGGCAGCGTCGCAGGCGGAGTCTGAGGCGCGGAGTTTAGGGAGCAAAGCTGGCAACAACTGTAAAATCCGGTCCGCTTGACGATTCATCGTCCTTCGAGCGGACGCCCCGGGAAGGGCGCAGCAGCCCGGTTTGGATGCCGCTGGCATGGATCGCGGCGGCGGCATTCGCGATTGAAATCCCTTTCTTATTTCTCGGCACTCCTTCAGGACACGACGTCGAATTCCACCTTAATTCGTGGCTGGAAGTTCTCGGACAATGGAAGCAGGGGATCGTCTATCCGCGGTGGGCGAGCCTGGCGCATTTCGGTTATGGGGAGCCGCGCTTCATTTTCTACCCTCCGGCGTCGTGGGTGTTGGGGACGATCCTGAGCGCGATTTTTCCCTGGACGCTGGTTCCCAGCATCTACATTTGGCTTGTGCTGGTCGCGGCGGGCCTATCGATGTTTCTGCTGGCGCGGCAATGGTTCGACCAGCGCGATGCAACTTACGCGGCGGTGTTGTATGCCATCAATCCGTATCACCTTACGATCGTATATTGGCGTAGCGCTTTCGCCGAATTGCTCGCTAGCTCGTTGTTGCCACTGCTGCTGTTGCTGTTGTTGCGTTCGGACGAAAAGCGCCTCCGCACAACGGTGTTGCTCGCTTTGCTGCTCGCTGCCGCGTGGTTGATCAATGCACCGGCGGCGGTGATGGTGCACTATTCGCTGGTTTTGCTCATGATAGTGGTTGCCTGGCAGCGGAACTCTCTGAAGGTTGTGGTAACGGGCTCGACTGCGGTCGTTCTGGGCGCTGCGCTAGCCGCTTTTTATTTGTTGCCCGCGATCTACGAACAGAGTTGGGTGAACATTGCGGAGGCGGTCTCGGCGGGATCGCGGCCGCCGGATAATTTTCTGTTCGTCCACACCACCGACGTGGAGCACGATGCGTTCAATCGAGTGATTTCCTGGATCGCTATCGCGGAGATCGTTCTCACTATGATGGCAGCGTGGGCTTCGCGAAGATGGCGCCATCGAAATTCCGCGCTCTGGGCCTCGCTTGTGATCTGGGCCGCAGTGTGTACTGTGCTGATGCTGTCGATTTCCAATCCGCTGTGGGACATCCTGCCTAAGCTGCGCTTCATGCAGTTTCCCTGGCGATGGTTGCTGTGCCTGGGGATTTCATTCACCCTCCTCACGGCGATGGGAGTGCGGAGATGGACAGTGCGGGTTGCGCTCTATCTAGTTACTCTGTGCGTGCTGGCTTTCGTGTGGCAACGCTTCCAGCCACCTTGGTGGGATACGGCCGCGGATTTGCGCGAGATGCAGGACAACGTCGCGACTGGTGCGGGATACGAGGGCACCGACGAATACACGCCCGCGGGAGCGGATCCTTCGTCAGTCGATAAAGACGGTCCACGGGTGACTGTGGATGGGGTGACTGTAGATGGACCTGCTCGTGCAGCGATCAGAGTGTTGGAGTGGGAGGCTGAGCAGAAGATTTTTACGGCGGAAATGTCAGCACGCGACAATCTTGCTTTGCATCTTTTCAATTATCCGGCTTGGCGCGTGGAGGTCAACGGACGCCAGGTGCAGGCTGCCATGCGCGAGAGGACCGGACAGATGCTAGTGCCTGTGCAGGCTGGCGCGAACCGGGTGCAGATTACTTTTGTTCGGACATGGGACCGCACGGCGGGTGGATGGATCTCGGGACTCACTGTTTTGCTGGGTGTGGGCGTGCTGCGAAAAACTTCGAAGTCACCTTCATCTACCGAACGGGTCCACTGATTACCAATGCGAGACTAGCAATGCGAGGAATTCTGATTGCGACATCCAATCCTGGCAAGCTGCGCGATTTTGCGGGCGCTGCTTTGCGGCATGGAGTTGAGATCGCCGGAATCCCGCACTTCTCTTCCCTGCCGACTGTGGTTGAAGACGGCCTGACCTTCGAGGCGAATGCGCGAAAAAAGGCTGAAAGTTATAGTCGGTACGTTCCCGGAGAGATCGTGGTCGCCGACGACTCTGGCCTGGAGATCGACGCACTGCATGGATCGCCGGGAGTACACTCTGCGCGATACGCTGCCCCTGGCCTGCAAAATAAGGAACCGCATGAGGCTGACGCGAATACAGATGACGAAGCCAACAACGCTCGCGTTCTGCGCGAGTTGAAAGACATTCCATTCCCGGAGCGCACGAGCAGATTTGTTTGCGTGCTGGCGGTGGCGCGCGACGGCAAGACACTGGCTACATTTCGCGGAGCGGCCGAAGGACTCATCCTCGATGCTGCACGTGGCACGAACGGCTTCGGCTACGATCCGCTGTTTTATTTTCCGCCGATTGGAAAAACTTTTGCGGAACTGAGCGCAGAAGAAAAATCTCAGTACAGCCATCGCGGCGCAGCGTTTCGGCAATTTCTGCAATGGCTCTTGGAGCGGTGCGACCAGAACCGATGAACAGTTTCCTCCCCAAGGACGTTAAATTCGCCGACGGACGATGAAACTATCACTTTCTGGAAGTTGCGCAAGCAAATTCTGCGTAGCTGCTTTCCTTGACTTCGCTTCTCTCGTGCGCGGATAATATACGGTTCTTTTGTCGTCTCCGGACAAACAAGAGGAACTCACAAGGGGTGTTCGTGGCGTCAGCAGCCAGTTCTACGGCTCCAAGGGCGGTTCGCAATAAAGTGCAGGGTGTGGCGCCGTTGCGCGCCGGACAAGGTACGTCATTTCTATTGCGCCGGCTGCACTCGCTCACCGGCATCGTTCCCGTGGGCGCGTTCTTGTTCGAACATATTCTGGTTTCGAACTCGACGGCGATTAGCGGGCCCGACGCTTATGCCCGACAAGTAAGCTTTCTGGCAAACCTGCCGCTCGTATTTTTTCTTGAGTTGTTTGGAATCTGGCTGCCGATCTCATTCCACGCGCTCTACGGCTTTTACATCTGGTACCGCGGGGACGGGAATACCCTGGAATATCCCTGGAGCGGCAACTGGATGTATACCGCGCAGCGTTGGACTGGCGGAATCGCATTCGCCTATATCATCTGGCACACCTGGACAATGCGCTTCACCGGCATTGACCTGCACGCGTATCCCAATGCTTCTTTCGGCAAAGTGCAACAGGAAGTGTTTCAGCCGGCGCTGTTTATTTTTTATGGCGTGGGATTGATCGCAGCGTCATGGCACTTCGCGTATGGAATCTGGCTGTTTTCAGCGAAGTGGGGCATCGTCTCTGGAGAGAAGGCGCGGAAGCGATTTCTTATCGTGTGCATCGCATTCTTCTTCCTCCTGAGTGGGGTGGGGTTGGCCAGCTTATTCACGTTCCGCTCTCGGCCGCAGCTGTTGTTCGAACCGGGCACTACGGCGATGCAGTCGAGTCAAGCCGCGGGAAGCCCCGGAAGGCTGGCGGAGTGAACGATGGCAGCTCCTAAAATTATCGTAGTCGGCGGCGGCCTCGCGGGGCTCTCGGCGGTGATCAAGATCGCTGAGATGGGCGCGAATGTCGATCTCTTCTCGATTGTGCCGGTGAAGCGCTCGCATTCGGTGTGTGCGCAGGGCGGCATCAACGCAGCGAAGAATTTGAAGGGCGAAGGCGATTCGACGTGGCAGCACTTTGACGACACGGTTTATGGCGGAGATTTTCTGGCAAACCAGCCGCCGGTAAAGGATATGTGCGAGGCCGCACCGGGCATCATCGATCTGCTCGATCGCATGGGGGTTCCCTTCAATCGCACGCCCGAGGGCTTGCTCGATTTTCGGCGATTTGGCGGCACTCTCTACAACCGCACCGCTTTTGCTGGCGCGACTACGGGCCAGCAACTTCTCTACGCGCTCGACGAGCAGGTTCGGCGTTATGAATCCGAAGGCAAGGTGAAGAAGTACGAGCACTGGGAATTTCTTTCCGCGGTGCTCGATAGAAACCGCGTCTGCCGCGGCATATGCGCGATGGATTTGCGCTCGATGGAAGTGCGCACCTTCCCTGCTGACGCCATCATCATTGCGACCGGCGGCAACGGTGCCATTTTCGGTAAGTCTACCAACTCCGTGGTCTGCACTGGATCGGCGCAATCCGCGCTTTATCAGCAGGGATGCTATTACGCCAACGGTGAATTTATTCAGGTGCATCCCACGTGCATCCCGGGCAACGACAAGCTGCGGCTGATGTCGGAATCGGCCCGCGGAGAGGGTGGACGCGTGTGGGTACCGAAGACTGCGGGCGACAAGCGCGATCCGAAGTCAATTCCACAGAATGAACGCTGGTATTTTCTTGAAGAGTGGTATCCGAAGTACGGCAATCTGGTTCCGCGCGACATCGCTACCCGGGCCATCTTTAAGGTGGTGTTCGAGTACAACCTCGGCATCGACGGCAAGCCGATGGTTTATCTCGACCTGACGCACATCGACCGCAAGATTCTCGACCGCAAGCTGGAAGGTATTCTCGAAATCTACGAAAAGTTCGTGGGCGACGATCCACGCGATACGCCGATGAAGATTTTCCCCGGCATGCATTACACAATGGGCGGGATTTGGGTGGACTTCAAGCAGGCGACGAATATTCCGGGGATTTTTGCCGCGGGCGAGTGCGAGTATCAGTATCACGGCGCGAACCGGCTGGGCGCGAACTCGCTGGTCTCGTGTATTTATGGTGGCGCCGTCGCCGGACCGAATGCGGTGAAGTATGCTCGTGGCTTGCAGGCGCTCGCTGACGGGAACGGATGCTTCGACGCGGAAAAGAAGAAGCAGGAAGAGAGCAATACCCTGCTGATGAATAACCAAGGCACGGAGAATCCGTTCCGGTTGTGGCATGAACTGGGTGAGCTGATGACCAAGGATTGCACCGTCATCCGCTACAACAAGAATTTGCAGCAAACCGATGCGAAGCTGGTGGAGATGCTCGAACGCTTCCGCAAAGTGAACTTGAGCGACCGCACGCAGTGGGCGAACACCAGCGTGGTCTTCGCTCGCCAGCTTTATAACATGCTGCAATTATCGCGAGTGATTGCCCAGGGCGCTCGGCTGCGCGACGAATCGCGTGGAGCGCATTACAAGCCGGACTTCCCGGAGCGCGACGACAAGAATTTTCTTAAGACGACGAAAGCGTATTTTGCGCCCGATGCGGATGAACCCAAATTCGAGTTCGAGCCGGTGGATGTGTCGTTGATTCCGCCGAGGGCAAGGAAGTATGACGTGGCGAAGTGATTGCGTTGCAGGGAAAATCCTGATGAGTTTCAAGACTCGGGAGTGGCACGAACGGGAAGGGCACGAGTTCCACTCGTGCCAGTCAGGATGTTTCTAGATGTACGGCTTCAGCCGCTGAGGGCCACAGATCCAACTTGAATCCGGGAAACGCGGAGCAATACCGGTAGGCGCTAGGATCATCGACCATCTTTCGTTCGATCGGATTTTGATGAATGTAATTTCGATGATGAACGAAATCAACCTCATTGCGAATCCGATGATCGGTGAATCCTCGTTCCCAGATTTCTTGCTTTCGACCGATGATGCCACCGAGTTCGTGTGAGTAGGCGCCTTTGATAAGTTGGATCGCGCGCTCGATGGTTACGTCGATCGCGGGAGTCAACAAGAGATGAACGTGCTCAGGCATAAGGACAAAGGCGTGCAATTTATATCGGCCCTCGCGGCGGTGTCGATACAAGGTTTGCAGAAACAGACGTGCGTAGAGTTCGACGACGAACAATTGTCGGCGATGGTATGTCGAGAAGGTCACGAAGTAAGTTCCGGGCGGCGAGATGAGTCGTCCAGGCTTCAAGGCGGAACCTCAGCGGCTGAAAGCCGCGCGTCTCTCAGGACTTTAAACTGGCACGAGTGGAACTCGTGCCCTTCCCGGTGGTTTTTTGTTGCAGAGTTGCCGTTTCGGGAAGGTCGAATTTCAGCCGTGGATGTGTCGTTGATTCCGCGGCGGGGCGAGGAAGTATTAACAGATGAGAGATGCTCTTGAACTCACTTTGGGCGATACCTTTCCGGCACCGAATGTCAGGGAGCTTCACGTTGATTTCCTGTTAGAAGAGGAATTCTCTGCGAATCCAGAATTTTTCAAGACTTTCGTAAGGGCCGCCGAACAGGACCACGTCGGGATTGAGGTTATCGAGGTTAAACACTCAGAATGTGACCAGTACGGTGAAACAGATCTTCTCGTCTTGTACGGCATTGATGGAAGCAGGAGGATTGGACTCTTGATCGAGGACAAGATAAGGGCGCCTTTCCAGCCGACTCAGGCATTGAGATATCGCAAACGTGGAGACGAAGGTGTTCGGGAGAAACGTTGGGACAGGTATTGGACATGTTTAGTCGCCCCGAAAAGTTATATCCAAGAAGGACACGGGTTCCACGCGGCATTGTGCCTTGAACAAATCAAGGATTGGTTGGCCGCTGATGAACCTAAGCGGCATCAGTTCAAGGCCGGAATCGTCGAACGTGCAATCAAGAAAGCGGAAACATCAGGTGTACAAGATGTCGATCTCACAATGACGAAATTCCGGCAGAGCTACTACGATTTTGCAACCGATTTTTTCAGGAGTGCGCATAGAAATGTGACCATGCGACCGCCGGCTCCTACCTACAAAGGTGACACTTGGTTCGACCATCGAAGTGACCTGCTGCCGAAAGGGGTTTACGTTAACTACAAATCGCCAAGAGGCTTTGTCGACCTAACCTTTCCCGATACTGATGCTGAACAACTAAAGGATCTTCCAAAATATTTAGAACCCGGAATGAGGGTCGAACAAACCGGTAAGAGCGCAGCAATACGCCTTGAGGTTCTCGGGATAAATCGGTTCGACGACTTCGAGGAAGAGAAGGACAAGATTCATAAAGCCCTGACCGAGGTTGCGCGATTGCTTGACTTCTATGATCACGAACGTACGCAGATAGAGGATATACTTTCTCGCGCTCGTCGCATGAGATGTGGGTCGAGAGAGGAAGCGGCAAATGCTTAATTCCAAATCCGTAATCCTCAAGATCAAGCGCCAGAACACTCCCACTTCCAAGTCGTACTGGGAAGAGTTTGAACTGGCCTATCATCCTGGAATGAACATAATCTCCTCTCTGATGGAGATTGCCGCGAATCCCGTCACACGCGAGGGCAAGGCGACCACGCCGATCACATACGATTCGAATTGCCTGGAAGAAGTTTGCGGCTCGTGTGCCATGCTCATCAATGGTCGGGCGCGGATGGCTTGTTCGGCACTGATCGATAATCTTGAGCAACCGGTCAAGCTTGAACCGTTCTCGAAGTTTCCTGTCGTTCGCGACCTGGCGACTGATCGCAGCGTGATCTTCGAAAATTTGAAGGCTGTGAAAGCATGGGTTCCAATTGACGGCACTTACGATCTCGGTCCCGGCCCGCGGATGACGGCGGAGGAGCAGGAGCAGGCTTATCCCATTTCGCGCTGCATCTCGTGCACGTGCTGCATGGAAGCTTGTCCGCAATTTAATGAAGACACGGGCTTCGTGGGCGCGGCTACCATTGCGCAGGTGCGCCTGTTCAATACGCATCCTACGGGCAAAGCGCTCCAACACGACCGTCTGGCGGCCCTGATGGGCGACGGCGGTATCCAGGAATGCGGCTATGCGCAGAACTGCGTAGAAGTTTGCCCCAAGGATATTCCACTGACGAAGGCAATTTCTGAGGTTGGCGGGGCGGTCATGAAACAAGCCCTGGATGACCTTTTCCGGCGCTGATTTTTGTCACTCCTCACAACTGGGCATATCCCCTCCGTATCGAAAATGTGCTATCTGGTTGCGCCGCGAGCAGATGGGTTGGGCATACTCGGCGACTCGAGATGGAGTTCTGCGTGCACCTATTTTGTGCAAAGGCCATTGCGAATCGGGAGAGTAACCGAAGGTAACCAGAGCATAGGTCACCAAAGTAGCGGTCAGCTGTCCCATGTACGGTCGTAACGCTGAGCGGGTGATCAAGGTTAGTTAGGATCGCTTGACAACATGGCTTAGAATGTCCGAACGGTCGCAGGGCCCGCCCTGCGGCAGACTCGAGACCACTTCGTGAAATTAGAACTGCGCCGTCTGATTCGTCGTTCGTGGCTGGCTTGCTTGTGCATGGCTTGCTGGTGCACCACCATGTTCGGAGCAACCACGACCTCGGTACATAAACCTGTACGCCATCATCGGCTGCTGCACCGATTGCATTGGACGCGGTGGAATCCGGTGTTCCGACCCTCACGTGAGTCTCTTTTGCTGCAGAACGCAGAAATCGACCGCATGGAATTGCCGCGCATTCAGGACGACGACGAACTCGAAGCCCTGAAGGCGAGTGGAGCGCTACTTCCAATTATTCCGGGTGAAACGCTACGTTTTGATCCGCGGCTTGACCCGACGCGCCGATACTGCCGTCCCTGGACGCGCGACTTCGTTCAAGATATCTCTCAAGCGTACTATCACCGCTTTCACGAGCAGATTCAGGTGAACTCCGCAGTACGCACGGTGAAGGTTCAGAAGAAACTTCGGCGGCACAACCGCAATGCAGCCCCGTCGGAGGGCGACACAGCTTCGTCGCATCTCGCCGGTCTTACGGTGGACCTGCAGCGCCGCGGCATGAGCCAGGAGCAGATTCATTGGATGGAGCGATACCTGTTTTACATGAAGTCGCTCGGCCTGGTTGAACCTGAGGAGGAGCGCCATCAATGGGTATTCCACATCATGGTTTCGGGACGCTATGCGGATTGGCGCGAAACTCAGGATGTTGTTCCCGTGGAGCGCCCCGAACCGGCGACCGCTGTCGCCACGGCCGATAGTCGCACGGAATAGTCTCTTCTCTTGTTACTTACCCTGTTAAAGCTGGCCTCGTATAATTCACTCCGACCATGATCGTTCTTATGGCTGGCTTGCCTGGGTCGGGTAAGACTACTCTTGCCCGTGCACTGGCCGAGCGTACTTCCGGGCGCGTGCTGAATAAGGACGAGATCCGGCACTCACTTTTTTCTGCGGACGAAATCGAATATTCCTCGCGACAAGATGATTTCTGTTTGCGGATCATGCTGGAAACTGCCGGCTACCTGCTGCAGCGGGACGCCAACCGCATTCTGTTTCTGGACGGACGACCGTTCTCGCGGCGCTACCAGATCGAAAACGTGATGAATATCGCCGACCGGCTGAACCAACGGTGGCACATCATCGAGTGCGTTTGCGCGGAAACAGTCGCGAGACGGCGACTGGAAGAGCCGGCTGAGAAACATCCGGCCGCCAATCGAAACTACCAACTCTATCTCGAAGTGCGGTCCCGCTTCGAAGCAATCACTTCTCCTAAGACTGTGGTCGACACGGATCAGCCGCTGGAAGCTTGCGTCGAACGCGCGCTGGCGGCGCTGCGCTGAACGGTCTTCCCTCCGTGCGCCCGAGCCTATACAATCCTTGATTTCGCACAGGTTCACTTACATTCTATGACTCGCATCCATAGTTTCCTGCTCTCGGTCCTGATCTTCTGCGCCTTGGTTCTCGTCGCCTTGGTACTACCGGCGCCTTTCTCGTCAGGGCAATCCCCCAATGGATCCGATACGCCGGTTAGCGCCAAGGCGCGCGCGATTCACGACTCTGCCATCGTGGTCGACACGCATGCCGACACGCCGCAGTATTTCCTCGACGCAGGCTACGACATCGGCTCGACCGATCCCAACGACTTTGAGCACATCAGTCTGGACAAGGCCCGGCGCGGCAATCTGGGCGCGGAGTTCTTCTCCATCTGGGTTGATCCGGGCACCAATCATGGCCACTTCGCGCAGCGCACATTCGACCTGATTGACAGCGTCTATGAGCAGGCTGCGCACCATCCCGACCGGATAATGATGGCTTTTTCGGTTGCCGACGTCGAGCGTGCACACAAAGAACACAAGCTGGCCGCGCTCATGGGCATTGAAGGCGGTCACTCCATCGAAAATGACATGCATTTGCTGCGCGACTACTACCGGCTGGGCGTGCGCTACATGACGCTTTCGTGGTCGAACACCAACGAATGGGCGGATTCCTCCGGCGACATCAACGATGTCAAGGTACAGCATCATAACGGCCTCACCGATTTCGGCAAGGAAGTGGTGCATGAGATGAACCGGCTCGGAATGATGGTGGATATCTCGCATGTGGCCGACAAAACTTTCTGGGATGTGATCGCGACCAGCAAAGCACCGATTATTGCGTCGCACTCATCCGCGCGGGCGCTGACCAACGCTCCCCGCAACATGACTGACGACATGCTGAAGGCGGTGGCCACGAATGGCGGCGTGGTCGATGTTAATTTCTACTCCGGCTTTGTCGATGAAGACTATCGCAAGCAGAGCGAACCAATCAGCAAACAGGCCGCAGAGGCCCAGCGTGCTTACACGGAGAAGCAAAAAGCGGATGGCAAAACCATGACATTTGTCGACAATGACCGCATCGAACGGGAGTGGGCTGCGAAAGTTCCCCGACCGCCGTTGAAGTCGCTGATCGACCATATGGACCACATTGCCAAAGTTGCCGGTGTGGACCATGTCGGCCTGGGTTCGGATTTCGACGGTGTTGCTGGAGCGACTCCCGCAGGCATCGATTCCGCGGCTGACTTGCCGAAAATTACGCAGGCTCTGCTGGATCGCGGATACAGCGCCGACGACATCAAGAAGATTCTCGGCGGGAATCTTCTGCGCGTTTTCCGCCAGGTCGAAATCGTCAGCCACGAAATGCAATCCCAACCCCATTGATGCCCGCCGCTGTCGTACAATGCAACGTTGCCGGTAATCATCAAGCACGAAGTTTCGTACAGGAGCAATTATGCGTAGTGCTTTTGCAGGTTTTGTTCTGCTGATTATGACTGCGCCGGTCTGGGCACAATCGAGCACGCAAACAGCGCCGGCCACGAAAGCTCCCGTCCACCACGCGGGGGCCACGGGCCAGCCAGTCGCGATCATTGAAACCACGGCGGGAAAGATGACCTGCTCGCTATTTCCCGACAAAGCTCCGATCGGAGTGGAAAACTTTATTGGCCTCGCCACCGGGACCAAGGACTGGAAGAATCCGGTGAGCGGAGCTTCCAAGCATGGCGTGCCGCTATACGACGGCACGATTTTTCACCGGGTGATTCCCGGTTTCATGATTCAGGGAGGCGATCCCAAGGGCGATGGGACAGGCGATCCGGGATACAAATTCAAGAACGAGGTTTCTTCCGACCTGATGTTCGACAGACCGGGACGGCTCGCCTATGCCAACTCCGGTCCCAACACAAACGGCTCGCAGTTCTTTATCACCGAGGTTGCCACGCCGCACCTCAATGGAAATTACACCATCTTCGGCCAGTGTGACGATGCGACGGTGACACTTGTCAAAGAGATTGCGCACATGGCGACCGATCCGATGAACGATCGGCCGTTCCGTCCAGTGAAGATTGTCCATATCAGCATCACTCATGGCGCGACGGCAGCGGCTGCGAAATCAGCGACACCGGCGAAGAAGCCGGCGGCCAACTGAGAGACCTCAGGGGCTAAAGCCCCACCGACTTTCAACAGCTTACGCGGCCCTAAAGGGCCGCTCTTCCACCGACAACCAACGACCCATTACTGAAAGGACTTCATGACCCGCCAACCCGGACTTTACGCCACATTTGAAACCAGCGAAGGCAGCATCGTTTGCCGTCTATTTGAGAAGGACGCACCCAAGACCGTAGCCAACTTCGTGGAACTTGCCGATGGCAAGCGCGAGTGGACGCATCCTTCGACGCGTAAGAAATCGAAGGATCGCCTTTATGATGGAACGATTTTTCATCGGGTGATCCCTGACTTCATGATTCAGGGAGGCGATCCGCAAGGGACGGGCATGGGTGGTCCCGGCTACCAGTTCGAAGATGAGACCAAGGGTTCGCCGCACAAACTTGACAAGCCAGGCTTACTGGCGATGGCGAATGCAGGCCCGAACACGAATGGATCGCAGTTCTTCATCACGGTCGCGCCCACGACGTGGCTGACTGGCAAGCACACGATCTTTGGCGAGGTTGTTGAGGGGCAGGATGTAGTCGTGAAGATTTCGGAGGTCCCGCGCAACCGGCAGGACCGGCCGAATAAAGATGTGGTGGTGAAGAAGGTGACGGTGGAGACGGTGTAGGCGGAACTTGCAACTGAATAGGACGGGATCGGGGAGCGGATAGGATCGGGAAGGGCACGACGTTCAAAGTCGTGCCCTTCCCCGGTTGTCGCGAACGTCTACCGTTTACACTCCAATCACGCCCACCAATTCCTTTACCGCCGCAGCGCTCTTGTCGAGACCGGCCTTCTCTTCGGCGGTCAGCTTGATTTCGATGATCTGCTCGATTCCCTTTGCGCCCAGCTTCACGGGCACGCCGACGTAAAGGCCGTTGATCCCATACTCACCTTGCAAGTATGCGGCGCAGGGGAGAATTTTTTTCTTGTCTTTAAGAATTGCCTCGACCATTTCTGTCGCTGCGGCTGACGGAGCGTAGTAGGCAGAGCCGGTCTTCAGGTATTTCACGATTTCGGCGCCGCCGTCGCGGGTGCGCTGAACCAGGGCTTCGAGGCGCGACTTCTCAATCAATTCGGTGATTGGAATGCCAGCGACTGTGGAATATCGCGGCAATGGGACCATGGTATCGCCGTGGCCGCCGAGGACGAAAGCGGTGACGTTCTCTACGCTGACCTTCAGTTCGTCAGCGATGAAAGCACGGAAGCGGGCAGAATCGAGCACGCCGGCCATGCCGATGACGCGCTCGCGAGGGAACTTGCTGAGCTTGTAGGCGGCCTGAGCCATGGCATCCAGCGGGTTCGAAACTACGATCAAAATGCAGTTCGGCGAATGCTTCACCACTTCGCCCACCACCGCCTTCATGATGTTGAAATTGGTGTTGAGCAGGTCGTCGCGGCTCATACCGGGTTTCCGCGGAATGCCGGCGGTGATGACGACGATGTCGGAATTGGCGGTGTCTTTGTAATCGTTGGTGCCGGTGATGTAGGAGTCGCGCTTCTCGATGGGCATGGCTTCGAGCAGATCAAGGCCCTTGCCTTGGGGGACGCCTTCGATGATATCGATCAGGACCACGTCTGCTAGTTCTTTCGAAGCGATCCAGTGAGCAGCGGTTGCGCCTACATTTCCGGAGCCTACAATCGTTACTTTTTTTCTCATGATTTCCTCTTGAATAAAAGTCAAAATCTTAACCACAGAGGTCACAGAGGAACACAGGATAATTCGAACTACCCTGTGGTCCTTTGTGTCCTCGGTGGTTGAACTTCTATCTCACTCCAGCCAAAACTCCGGCCCCCATGTTTTCGACGATGCAGTCGGCGAACTGGCTGGTCTTTACTTTGGTTGCACCTTCCATCAGGCGCTCAAAATCATAGGTAACTTTCTTTTGGAGGATAGTGCGCTCCATGCCCTGCTCGATTAGGTCAGCGGCTTCGTTCCATCCCAGGAAGCGGAACATCATTACGCCGGAGAGCATGACCGAGCCGGGATTGATCACGTCCTTATCCGCGTACTTCGGGGCCGTGCCGTGAGTGGCTTCGAAGATCGCGAAGCCGTCGCCGATGTTGGCGCCGGGAGCGATGCCGAGGCCCCCGACTTGCGCGGCGCAAGCGTCTGAAATGTAGTCGCCGTTCAGATTTGGAGTCGCGAGCACGGAATATTCGTCGGCGCGCGTGACCACTTGCTGGAAGATTGAATCGGCGATGCGGTCGTTGACCATGATTTTCCTCTTCCACTGGCCTTTGCCGTGAGTCGTGTAGATGCGATCGAGAACTTCTTTCACTTCCTGCTCGACGGCCTGGCGGAATGCGGCAGGAGCGAACTCCATGCCGGGCTCCACCAACTCAGCATTCTGAGCTATGGTCAGGTTTGGATTCTTGTCTTTGTTGTCGATGATCCAGCTCTCGCGCTCAGTGACTACTTTGTCGCGAAACTCTTCAGTGGCCAGTTCGTATCCCCATTTGCGAAAGGCGCCCTCGGTAAACTTCTGGATGTTGCCTTTGTGTACCAGCGTCACGCTCTTGCGGCCGGTCTCGATCGCGAAGCGAATGGCCATGCGGACCAGGCGCTTCGTTCCCGTAACAGAGATTGGCTTGATTCCGACGCCGGAGTCGAGGCGAATTTGCTTCTTGCCGCCTTTGAGCATGTCCTTGTTGAGGAATTCGATCAGCCGCGCGCAGTCGGTAGTTCCCTGCTCCCATTCGATGCCGGCGTAAACGTCTTCGGTGTTTTCGCGGTAGATAACGACATCCATGCGCTCAGGATTTTTGACGGGCGACGGCACGCCCTTGTAATACTTCACCGGACGCACGCAGCAGTAGAGGTCGAGAATCTGTCGCAGGGCCACGTTCAGCGAGCGAATGCCGCCGCCGACGGGAGTGGTCAGCGGGCCTTTGATGGCGACGCGGAACTCGCGGATCGCATCGACGGTATCATCGGGCAGCCAGTTGTCAAACCTGGCTTTGGCTTTCTCTCCGGCAAAAACCTCGTACCAAGCGACGCGACGCTTGCCTTTGTAGGCCTTCTCTACGGCGGCGTCGAAGACGCGCAAAGATGCTTTCCAAATATCGCGCCCGGTGCCATCGCCCTCGATAAACGGAACGATCGGATTGTCGGGTACATCGTACTTTCCATTGGTGTAGCCAATCTTTCCTCCGTGCGAGGGTACAGCCACACCGTTATAAGAGCCCGCCATCGCCTGCCTCCTGATTATGTTCGAATAAGTCCGAGAAACTTACCATTATAGAGAACGGTCGGAGCCAGTGGTGCACTTTGATAAGGAAGCGATCCAAAGGCGCGATTCTTGCGACGCAAGAAACCCTTGCTCGGAATGACAACCAAGGTGCAACACTACCGCCGGAAGCGGGTAGTGGCTCAGTCTCAATTTATTCTCCTACCAAGCCGTCGTCCCGAAACGCGGCGTACCTCAGCCGCGTGAGGGATCTCCCATAGATACGGCCAGTGGGAGATCCTTCGTTCCGCCTGAAAAACGGCTGCACTCAGGATGACCCCAAACTATAGGCCGAAAAATTCAAATTGAGCCACCGCCGGAAGCGCAAACTATCGAGTTCTTCGCGCTTTGTGACATAATCTTGTTTTCGGAGCCAGGCTTGCCGTGACCTCCATCACACATCGCTGTTTAAGGCTTCTGTTTGCCAGCGCGTACAGGCTGTTCGGCCTCGCGCTATTACTCTCCGTCGCAAGCGCCGCATACGCATACGCGAAGAACGCTCCCACCTATACGCAGGTCGGCCATAACATCAGCATTGGGCCGCAGGAGGAGGTCGCCGACCTCACCTGTTTCGGCTGCAGTATCCGCGTCCGTGGCCAGGTGGCAGGCGATGTAACCGCGTTTGGGGGCAACGTTGTGGTTGAAGACCAGGCGCAGGTCGCCGGAGACGTTACGGTGTTTGGCGGTGACATTCGGTTGGATCAGGCTGTAAAGGTAGCTGGCGACGCGACCGTGTTCGGGGGCCAGATTCGCCGGGATCCTCAAGCCACCATTTCTGGCGATGTGACTACTTTGGGCGGTCGCATTTGGCTGGTTCCGGTGCTCTTGTCTCCGTTTCTTATCCTGGGACTGTTGATCGCTTTCGTGATCTGGCTAGTTCGACGGCTAAGCAAGCCCTCGCTGCCGGCAACCGCCGCATAGAAGCGAACTACAACAACTGTGATCGTGGGTCACCATCGCCTGGGTCACCATCGCCTGGTCCCAAAATACTTGCGCACTCCTACGGTCGCGTAGCGGCCCCAAGGTCCGTTGTTGCCCAGGTCGGCCACACCCAGGTTGGTGTCGCGTGCGCCCAGTCGATCGAACAAAAAGTGCTGGGTTACGCGAAACTCGAATCCCTTTGCGATGTAGATTCCTGCACCCCATGAGTGCTCAATCCCGATTGCATCGGGCGACCAGGTGTAGAGTGTCTGTGGCACGTTTTTCCCGAATAGGAACGAGGGCGCGCCGAACACCATGAATCGCCGCAACTGGCCGCGACCGAAGGGACGCACTTCGAGCATTCCAGACAACATGTAACGCGCAAACATGCTGCACGGGGCGTTCGCGCCGCCGTACTGCCGGGCGTTGCCGGCGCACAGGTTGGGGTCAATCTCGTTGTGCGGGGGTGCCAGGTCCAATTGCGCCCATCCCCAAAACATGTCGCGAGGAAAGAACATCCGGTCCCCGGCTTCAATATCTTTTGAAGTATTGGCGGGCGGCGTAGTCTGAGCTCCGCCCGAAATCGAGAACCAACCCACAAATGCAAGAATCCACGACAATGTTTTCATTCCGCCTCCGAGAAAATTGGTACTGCTAAGAGCCTGTAAAGCTTTGCCGCACCCGAAACTTTGCGCCACCGGCTTGCATTCCGCGATCCCGCAATGGCGCCGCGTGGGAGCGGAACATTGTAACCCGCTCGGCAAATAGAGAGCTGCGCGACGGTCTGAGCGGATTCGCGTTCCGCATGGCCGTATCACCGTGAGACCGTGCGAAAATGGACACGCAACACCTGCTTCCAGAATCCATATCCAGAATTTTGGTTTATTCCATTCGTGGAATTAATGACAAAGTCTATAGAAGCGCAAGGACTTACGAGTCAAGGACCTACCGTTTGGCTGGCGGATTGCTCATTCTGTGGAGCAGAGAGCCCCAACCCCCATGCCCCAGGAAGTTTCCGTCTCTTATCAAGCCGTCAAGAGTAAGGTCTACCGATTGATCGATGCCTTGGTTGTCGGTGAAAAAACCGAAGCCGAGGTACAGGAATCCATTCGCCGCTGGTGGGAGCTGATTCATCCCGCGGATCGCCCTATCGCTCAGAAATATCTTTCCATCATTCTGGAACGATCCTGTCTGGCTTTAGATGCGGTCGAGACCGGGCTGACGGAGGCGAATCAGACCACTTCCCGTCCGTCAGAGACGGCCAAGACTCTCAAGATTGTGGAGAGAGTCGTCAAACAGACGACGTTTAGCACGGCGATCTAAGAACGGAATCGATAAACAGCCCTGAAAACGGCGGCGGCAGGTGCACTCTTAGCGCCAAGCTATTGGTTGTCGCGGCGAAAAGACAAGCCTTTTACAAATGCGAGCTTGCGAAATTCAGGCGAGCCCGGGTATCTTCAACTCCGGCGATCCCAACCCGTCCAGTTGGGAGCGTCCCATGCACGCTAACTTGTGAGGAGTGAACGAGAGGAGTGATCAATGAGATCTTCGTGTGTCCGATTTCTCTTTGCGGCTCGTGCTTATCTTCTGTTCGGAGCGTTACTCATGGTGGCTGGATCTCTATTTGCTGCGTCAGGAATCTACACTTTCACGCTGAATTCCATTGATGGACAGCCGGCGCCGCTCGCCAACTACAAGGGCAAGGTCGTTTTGCTGGTCAACGTGGCCAGCCAGTGTGGCTACACGCCGCAATACAGCGCTCTCGAAGCGACGTACGGGAAATATAAGGACCAGGGTTTCGTCATCCTTGGCTTTCCGGCTAACAATTTCGGGGCGCAGGAGCCGGGCACGAACGAGGAGATCAAGACCTTCTGCACTCGCAAGTACAGCGTGACCTTCCCCATGTACTCGAAGATTTCCGTCAAGGGAGCGGATCAAGCTCCGCTCTATGCCTACCTGACCGCGGACACCGCAGCGGGCATTCGTGGAGAGATCAAATGGAACTTCACCAAGTTTCTGGTGGACCGCAACGGAAATGTCGTGCAGCGCTTCGAGCCGGAGGTAACGCCGGATTCGAAAGAAGTGATCGCGGCCATTGAGAAGCAGCTGAAGCAGTAGCGAGTCGGCCAACTTCCTTGAAGCCCGTATCTGGATAGCTTACGTGCTGCGGACACCTTACCGGGGTCGATGAGTAAGATCGGGATTTTCCAACAGTTACCATTCTTTCCGCGCCCGAGATGGCATTAGGTTTTATGCTACATTTTGCTGCGTGTTGCTCTTGTGCGTTGACAGCGGCCTCTGCAAGGGGAGAGTGGCGTAAATTTTAGTGCCGGAATCATCGGATTCAATAGTCAAATCGCCTTGAAAATGGCGCACGCGCTCACGCATTCCTCTGATTCCCACTCCCGTGCCCTGTGACTGAATCGCAGCTAGGCGTTCCGGGGACATTCCCCTTCCTTGGTCTTCAACCCTTATTTGGACAGAGTCTTTTTCGCGCTCGACTCTAATCAGTGCGCTCTTGCTACCCGAGTGCCGATGAATGTTTGTCATGCATTCCTGCACAAGGCGGAATATGACGAGTTCCATTTCGGGCGGAAGTCTTTCAAAGTTCTCGGAAACCTTCAGGTCAATCGCTAGACTGCTGCGTTCCGCAAGACCTTGCACGTACCAACTCAGTGCGGACGAAATACCGGTTTCATCCAACAGCGGTGGATGTAGAAGATAGGAGGTTGTGCGTAGTTCTCGCGCCAAGTGCTGGACCAACTCTTCGGCGTACTGCACGTCTTTGGCAAGAGCAGGATCTCTCTTTGCGTCTTCGCTGATTTGTGCAAGCTGCAAGTCGAGCGCGGTCAATGTTTGTCCGGCGCTATCGTGCAGTTCCCGTGCGATGTGCCGCCGCTCGGCATCCTGAGACTCCAAGAGCCGCCCCGAAAGCTCACGCAATTCCGAGTTTCTTCTCTCAAGGTCGCGGGTACGGAACTGCACTTGGGTGTCGAGTGCATCCGCCAATATTCGGTAGCGTTCCTCGCTGTCACGCAACTCTCGCTCAATCTGTTTACGTTGCGTGATGTCCCGAGCTATTTTCGACGCTCCGATAATCTTTCCGCTGGCGTCCCGAACAGGCGAAATTGTGAGCGAAATATCGAGCGGTGTCTTGTCCTTGCGAATGCGAACGGTGTCGAAGTGTTCGATTCGTTTGCCTTGCTTGATTCGTTCGATAATGACCGTTTCTTCGTCCCTACGATTGACTGGGATGATCAACGAAATATGTTGGCCTACCGCTTCGCTTGCGGGGTAGCCAAACAACCGCTCGGCACTCGCGTTCCAACTGGTTATGATGCCTTCCAGCGTTTTGCTGACGATGGCGTCATCAGATGAGTCCACGATTGCGGCGAGCAAGCCAATAGCTTTATCCGCTTGGAGCCGCAAGGCTGGCAACTCATCTAAGAGGGATTGGGTAATGGTGTCCCTGGCCTCCGGACCATTGAGGATGCAATCCGCCAGTGCCTCATGCGTTGCCAGAAGTTTGTTGATGTCCTCTTCAAAGGCAATCTCAGGATGTGTTTCAGTCCAATAGTGCGCTACCCTGACAAACGCTAAGAACAAGAGCAAGTATTGAAGGCGAGCCGGCCCAAACAGCCGCGTTAGTGCGTCAAGACACAGCAAATAGTCAGAAGTCTTCAAAAACACGTGCCCTGCCAACACAAAGATGGCATCTTCCATCTGCGAGTTCGCCGTTGGCATTTCGACAATGGGCGCGGGGCAGGATGCACACAGCGATAGACGAGATTGAAGTTCCTGTCCACGTGGAAAGGGCCGTCGAAGGAGTTTAACGACATCTGTGACACTTTGTGTACCCACAGTCGAATCTCCAGCGGGACGGCCGAGTCCCACTAGGAACCCGGCATGACGAGCGATGCAGTAACGGACTGCGCAAAAACGTGACAGGTGGACGAAAAGACGCTCCTTAAAAACGGAGGGTAGGGGATTATCGAGGTAGGCCGCTTGTGCAAATCCCCAGAGTTGTTCAACGATGTCGGGAGCCTCAGGTGCGAGGCGGAAGAAATTAGGAAAAACCCCGAATCGCTCCTCTACGCGATTCTTAAGGTCTGAAGCTGTATCGCCCCCACTGATTCGCCACCTTGTCACGGTAGGGATGATTATACGCGCTGGCTGACTGTCGAAAACAGCGATTGCACTCAGTGAGAACTGTATGGGAGCAAACCGGAAATTGTTCCGCGGGTCCGCTTCTGGCACGCTGGAGGCTTGCCTGTTTTCGGTTGACAACCAATTCGGTCCGAAGAGAATTCTCGCCCTAAGCCAGCCCTTGATCTTGCTGTCACCCGTAGGCAGCCAGCCGCCCTGCTACAATTCGGTTCGCAGGGCGGCCAAAGACGAGTATTGCGTGGTCTTCAGATTGCGCTCCAGTCTTACTCGCGACTCGCAACTGGCAACTGGCCGCTGGCAACTGCTTCACCGCCCCATGGACTTCGACCAACTGCAAACGTTTCTCGAAGTAGCGCGCCATGCCTCGTTTTCGCGCGCGGCGGAGAAGCGTTTCCGCACCCAGCCCGCGATCTCTTCCCAGATTCGTGCCCTCGAGGACGAAGTCGGCGCCAAACTCTTTGACCGCTCCGGCGGCAAGGTCTGTTTGACCGCGGCGGGCAAGGCCTTTCAGAAATACACGCAGGAGACGCTCGACGCGCGTAAGGCCATGCTTACTTCCCTGGCCGAGATGGAACATGTTCCCCGCGGCGCAATCACCGTGGGCGCGAATGAAGGCACATGCCTGCATATTCTTCCCGAGGTCTTTGCCGACTTTAAGAAGCGGTATCCGGATGTCTCGGTCAACATCAAACGTGCCGACTATGCCAGGGTTCTCGAATCGGTGACGGATAATTCTGTCGATTTTGGGGTGGTTTCGCTTCCTGTAAAAGACAACCGGCTCACAGTTGTGCTCATCCATCAGGATGAACTGGTGATCATTGCCCCGCCGGAGCACGCGCTGGGGAAGATGAAGTCAGCTCTGGTGGGGGACTTGGCGAAGTATCCGCTGGTTCTTCCGAAGGCAGGGCATACCCGCGACGCGCTCGATGAATTGTTTCGCGACCGGCGGCTGAAACCAAATTACAGCATGGAACTGGATTCCAGTGAGCTTCTGAAGCGCTTTGTGGCGGCTGGCGTGGGAGTGGGCTTTATCGCCCGTTCCAACGTTCAGGAGGATGTTCGTGCCGGCGTCCTGGTGGCAATTCCCATGGCCGACGCGCTACTGCGGCGGGATTTAGCACTGGTGTTCCGCAAAGACAAGGCGTTGAGCCGCGCCGCGCTCGCTTTCATCGAGATTGCCAAGAATCACAAATCCAGCGATGGAAGGGCGTCCAGACCGAAGTAGATGAAGACACGCCTCCCAGGATTTTTCACGTTCGTTCTGAGCTTCTTTCTGTTTCGCTGCGTGCTCTGCCTTCCGGCCGTTGCCCAGACATCGCCCTCTGGCGCCAGCAATCGCACCATGCCAGCCACCGCCCACAAGCTCATCGCGGTCAAGGTGACCGGCAGCAAACACTTTACTTCGGATGAAGTCGCAGCGGCCAGTGGATTGCCGGTGGGCACCGTCGCGCACGAAGAAGATTTGAAGAAGGCCGCACGTCAGCTTGGAGAGAGCGGAGCGTTCAGCAGCATTACTTACACATTCTCCTATTCAGCGGCCGGAACAAAGCTCGAATTTCAGGTCAACGACGCCGATAAATTTGTTCCGGCGCACTTTGCTGACTTCGTTTGGTTCACGGATGAAGATTTGCTCCACCGGATTCACGAGCGCATTCCCCTTTTTAAGGGCGAATTGCCGACCAGCGGGCGTTTAATCGATCAAGTCTCCGACGTTTTGCAGGCGATGCTGGTCGAAAACGCAATTGCTGGCCATGTCGAATACTTGCGCAGCAACGGCAAGACCGGACAACTCGAGTCGATTGAATACAACGTCGCCGGAGTGAGCATTCGCATCCGGCATTCTGAGTTCCCCGGTGCGAGTGCGACCGAACTGCCCCTGCTAGAAGCCGCCGGGGGAAAATTGGTCGATCGTGAATATTCTCGCGAGTACATGAATTCCTTTATCGAACACTCGGTGCTGCCTATTTTTCGTGAGCATGGATATCTCAAGGCGTCATGTGCTGCGGCGCAGCCCAAGGTGGTCAAGCCGGAGCCTTCGGAATCCAGCGATAAACAGCCGCCAACTTTTGTGGACATTACTTTCCCAGTCACTCCCGGTCTGCAGTACAAGGTGGCGGCATGGGACTGGTCGGGCAACAAGGCGATTCCGACTGACGAACTTCAGCCGCTGCTTCATGCTAAGGCAGGGCAAATTGCGAACACAGTTCAACTGACGGACGACCTGCACACTGTCCAGGAGCTCTACGGTTCGCGCGGATACATTCTCGCCAGCGTCAAAGTCAATGCTGAATTCGATGATGTTGCGGGAACTGTGGCTTACCACCTGGTCGTGAACGAGGATTCCGTATTCCACATGGGAGAGCTTGAGTTTCGCGGCATCGACAATAATCTGACGGCTCGGCTGCGCGCCGCGTGGAAGATCCGCCCCGGCGAAGTGTACGATGCCGGCTACCTGCAGCAGTTTCTACCGCTGGCCCGAAAGCTGCTTCCAGCCAGCCTTGACTGGGAGGTTTCCACTCACGTGACCGCCCTCGCCCGCGATAAAACTGTGGATGTGGATATTCAATATACGGCCAAAGCGCCGCGCTAGAGTGATCGGGTGCACTCAGAACATCCCGAGCGACTGTTTTCGGGATCCGGAACTTTAGCCGCTTTTTGTTCCGCCATTGCCCTTCGGGAATAAACTAGAGCCACTCTGTCGTGCAGGAGAATACGGAATGAAACGAAAATCATGCTGGTTCAAGTCATGCTGGTTTAAATCATGGTGGTTCAAAACTACAGTTGGGATTATTTTCTCGGCGGCTGTCTGTTTTGCTTTTAGTTCTAGTCTGCACGCCCTAGCTGACCACAAACAGGTCTTCACCGGAGAAGTTGGGGATGCCATGTGTGGCAGACAGCACATGGAGGGGACGCCGGCAGAGTGCACTCGCACCTGCGTGGGGAAAGGCTCCAAGTTCGCCCTGGTAGTGGGTGAGAAGACTTATATTCTGGATACGACCGATCAGGCGGCTCTGGCGACGCTGGACAAGCAAGCAGGGAAACTCGCTACGGTTACCGGCGTTTTGAACGGCGACACGATCCAAGTCAGCGCGGTTGCCGCGAAGTGACCCGAGGTCTTTTGTTCGAAAAACCGGAAAGCGGTGCCTTTCTTGTTGACGACTACTGTTGTTGTGGTAGAGTGTCATGGGTTTTGCCCGGGCCCTCCCCCTGAAGAAATCCGGGCACAGTGGCGGGTCCCGCGCCAGCGGCGGCCCGCCATTTTTGTTCATTATTTCTTTTGCGCCCGTGCTTGCCTGGTTTCGTAGTGTGGTTCCGGAGTCTCGAAGTAATCTGCATCCTCCGCGAGTCTCTTACCAACCCCCCGCTTAACGGGGTTGAACTTTGCCGTAAATCAAGCAAAGCTTTATATCGCTCAGAATGGCCGCTGAGGAACCCCGTCTGATAATTAGGGCACTACTCCGGCGAGAAATTCATATTTCCTTTACAAAGCATTGTGTTAGATTGTGCATTCCCTGTGTCATTTTTTCGTGCCGGAGGCTACAGCATTGGGCAAAGACATGGTTCCCAAGCGGATTTTCTTCACCAAAGGAGTCGGGAAACACCGCGAACGGTTAACCTCGTTCGAATTGGCTTTGCGCGACGCGGGAATCGCCGCCCAGAACCTGGTTCGGGTCTCGTCTATCTTTCCTCCGAATTGCAAGATGCTGGCCCGGAAGGAAGGCGTGAAGTATCTTAGTCCCGGTGAAGTCGTCTTTGCCGTGGTGGCTGAGAACTCGACGCACGAAGCGCACCGGCTTCTCGCCTCCTCGATCGGCGTAGCCATTCCTGCCGACAAGAACACCTACGGATATCTGAGCGAACATCACTCTTTTGGTGAGACCGAAGACGCCGCCGGAGAATACGCCGAAGAGTTAGCCGCCGAGATGCTGGCTACGACGCTGAATGTTGAGTTCGATCCCGACCGTTCGTGGGATGAGAAGAAGCAGATTTACCGGCTGTCGAACAAGATTGTCCGCACCGCGAATGTGACGCAGTCTGCCGTCGGGGACAAACGCGGTTTGTGGACAACTGTGATTGCTTCGGCGGTGCTGATTTTCGATTAGAGCGAGTTCCCATGCTCGTGTGGGGACAGCCGCCTCGGCTGTCCAGTCAGGCAGAGCGAGACTTGACACTGGATCGGGATGGGATCGGGAAGGGCACGACTTCAGTCGTGCCACTGAAAGCCAATAAGGACGCGGGCTTTAGCCCATGATACCGTGGCGTGGGCCTACCAGAAGTGGGGAACCAGCCGGAAGCGCGTGTTCAGGCAGTATTCGGTATAGCCGGGTAGCTCCTGGCGCAGCACCTTTTCTTCATTGAGCAGGCGAAGAATGATGATGGGGATGAAGAGGGCAAAGACAGGTAGGGCGAAGTACGAACCGAGCGCCAAAGGCGCGAACAAAAACATCACGCTGACACCCAAATACATAGGATGGCGGATGATGCGATAAGGCCCGCTCGAAATCACTTTTTGGTCGGGCTCGACTCGAATGGTGGCGGCAGCGAAACTGTTCGCCTTCAAGACCCAAAACACCATCAGCCAGCCGCCAAGAACGAATGCCTGCGAAAGAATCGTCAACCACAGGGGCAAGTGAGACCAGCCAAATCGGTGGTCGAGACCGGGGAGCAAATAGCCGATCAACCAAGTCACGAACGCGAACCTCATGATTAGCTTCTGTTCGTGCACTTTTTCCTTCCTCCGCAGCCTGCGCTCGATCAGTTGTGGATCGTGCTTACAGAAATAACCAAAAGCGAATAGCGTTGGGACAAACCAAACCACTAGATACGCCCAGCCCTGCCAAAACCTCAAGGAACCAGCGGGAATGAACAGCAGAGCGCCGAACACGACTAACCCAAGCAAGAAACGAAGAGCCAGCTTTGATTTGAGGCTCATCTGGTGACACTCTCGTGGTTCGAGTAGCCTCCCGTCTTCAATCATTGTCGCGGCAAAAGCAATCGCCCAGCAGTGACGGCGGTCACCCAGCTCAGGGCGCGTGGCCTGTTTTGAACAGTCCACTACCCGCTGCTGAATTAAGGGCTGCTGAATCACCCGACGTGATATCATAATACTTTAGTAACCCCCCATGCCCTCCCAAATGTAATCTTCCGTTAACAGCCTTCCCGTATCATAGAACTGTAGAAAAAATGCCTATTCAGGTAAGAGGAGTGGTTTTGGATAACGATACCCGTAGGAAAAAGCAGCAAGCACTGATGACCGAATTGCTGGAAAGAAAGATCCGGCTGCACGCGCAGAAGCTCTACGATAAGCGGGGACAGACCGAAGGCTTGGCCCTGCAGGACTGGGTGCAGGCGGAGTCCGAAGTGTTGGGTAAGAGTATTTTGGCCCCGTTGTATCGCAGGACGCGGGCGGAGAGCAGTTCGTCGGGTCACTTAGAGAGTACAGGGGATCAGCGATTTGCTGCGCCCGATTCGTCCGCCTCGGGGGCGGGAGCGTAGCGAAGCGGCTGAAGCCGCTGTTGATATTTGTTTGGCTCTATGGCGCGACTGGAACTCGCGCCCTTTCAAAGCAAGACTTTCAAAGCTAAGACCACGGATCCAAGTTCTGTCGACTCGTTTCGGTCGCCTTCAAAACAGCTACTTCCTGGCCACCGCGTTTCTTGCCTTGCCAGCCTTGCTTCCCTTCTTATCCAGCCGTTCGAATACTGCCGCGACGATCAACGGTAACCCGACGGTGGCGTCCACAAATACTTCGCCAAATTTTCCGCCTTCAGCCGGAGGGACGAACTTGCCCCAGGAGATAGCCTCGCTGTAGGGACTGCCCGACAATCCACCCCAGTAGACGGGCTCGGGACAAATTCGCAGGCCATAGTGATAGCGCTTCAATGGAACATTCTCGCCGAGGCGGCGGTGCCGCAATTCGCAGAAGGGACCAAACTGCTGCGACCAGTTGCGCGGCACACCGCCGCCGATGGTGATAATTCCCAGCTTCTTCTGCCGTAGCAGCGTTGCTGCAAAGTGCTCCAGATCTTCGAAGGGATCGAAGCGTATTTTGTGCCTCCCGGTCGATTCCCGCAGGCGGTTGTTTAGCGCCGTGTCCAATCCCAGCTCTGAATCGCTGAAGGCGGGAACGAAGACCGGAACGCCCATCTCGTGCGCCGACTTCAGAATTCCCCGCTGATCTTTACTATTCGCGTTCTTCGCCAGGTACGCCCCGATCGCATGGTTCAACTTGTAGGAGCACATGGTTTCGTTGTGGTCCCAGCCCTCGAGCACGGCCGACATCACTTCTTCCACGTCGTCCAGGTTCTGCTCGGGCTCAAGCGTGTCGTAGACGCGGTTGTAACCTTGCTCGTAGAGTTCCTCGTCCGGCACGTCGGGGTTGTAGCGGAAGTGCGCACGGCCCGTCGCTTCAACCAGCCCGTGAGCCATCAGCGCGCCGGTTGAGACTACGGCGTTCACGATGGCGCGATCAATCAACTCGGTCACGACGAGCCCCTGCTTGGCCACGGTCATCGCGCCCGACAGCGTCATCACCACGAAGCACTCTTCGTCGCGCGCCATCGCCTCGAGCACGTCGGCGGCCTCACCCAGCTGCCGTCCGGTGAAAGCCGTCTTCGACATGGCTCGCACCAGATCGTCGATCGACTTCACCTTGGTGAGATCGAGCGGCTCCAGCGGAATCAGACGGTCTTCAATCGGATTGTGTAGTCGGCGGTCCTTGCCCTCACCGGCGTGGCCCACGCTGCCATGAGACCTTCCCTCAGAATGCCCCGCACTATGATTGCCCGATTTCACGATGACCCTCCCCAACTCGACTCGGAAATCACCCGACCAATTACTTTACAGGAAGAGTGTGAAAGGATGCCACGCAGCGGCCTCGCTCCTGACGTTAGACACATAACAAGGCAGGCTGCCGTCGACCGCCGTTTTGTCGATCACTGACTACTACTATCAGGCTTCAAAGCCCGTTCCAAAAAACTTCGGAGCTCCGGGAAAGTGCGCACGACGTGGTCTGCGCCGTTCGCCAGGAGCAAGGTCTCTGAAAAAGAAGTGGTGATTCCGACGACACGGCAACCCGCCGCTTTCCCAGCTACCACTCCGTGGAGAGAGTCTTCGATCACGAAGCACTCTGCCGGATCGGCTCCCAGGCCTCGCATCGCCTTCTGGAAAGCCTCCGGGTCAGGCTTGGGACGCGAGAATCCGGAGGCATCCACGATGAAATCGAAACTGTCCCCGAGGCCCAGCAAGACGAGAGCTGCCTCCCTGTTTCTGGGTGTCGCCGAGGTTGCCAGCGCAACTCGAAACTTGCTTTGAGCCCAATTCACGAACTCTTTAGCCCCGGGAACGGGCCTTGCGAGATGTTCGAGTTTCTCAAATTCCAGGTGCTTATAGCGAAGCAGCTCCTGAACATCGATGTTCATGCCTTTAATGGAAGAAGCTACCTCTTTCATCACTGTCTCATCGGGGCGCCCTTTGTATTGTTCGTAGACCTGCCCGGGGAGCGTGATTCCAAAGCGGGCGAATGCCCTCTCCTTCGCGAGCTTATGCGCAGGCTCGGAGTCGATGAGCACTCCGTCCATATCAAAGATGATGACTAGTCCGTTCTTGCAGGTCGACATTTGATCACCGGCCCAAGCTTAGAGTTTTCAATCAATGTAGATGCTCGTCGCCATCTCAATGCTTCCCAATCCTTG
>Ga0310038_10000121_pt1 | contig 84393 bp, 79 predicted proteins | sample Sb_taG_6_FD_200461 | JGI IMG/M metagenome (GOLD analysis project Ga0310038, IMG submission 200461) | Peat soil microbial communities from Weissenstadt, Germany - Sb_50d_4_PS metaG (v2) (version 2) | ecosystem: Environmental > Terrestrial > Soil > Wetlands > Peat | place: Germany: Weissenstadt... | reverse complement strand
TTATCTTATGCTTCTGAGCATGCACGTTTTGTATTTTTCTAGACGCATTCTCCCTCCTGCGGATTTGAACTTCCTAGCAACTGGCGATAAATCGCGATAGCACTGACGTCCCAGGTCCCTGTTGCCTGAGGGGTCCTAAGTCGGCCCGCCGCCCCTGAAATACTGCCGCTGAACCAATGCGGCAATTGACGTATATATCCCTTCGTCGGAAGATACCAAGGAATACCAAGCAACTGGGCCCTCGTGTGGTCACGAGCCTATGCGGATTAAGTTCTGGGGCGTGCGCGGTTCTACGCCGACCCCTCAACCCGAGAATATGCGCTATGGAGGCAACACCTCCTGCGTCGAAGTGCGCCTGGGCGACCGCATCTATATCTTCGACTGCGGCACTGGATTCCGCGTGCTCGGCCAGCAACTGCAGAGTGAATTCGGCGAGCGGCCGTTTTCCGCCCACGTCTTCGTTTCACACTTTCACTGGGACCATATTCAGGGCATGCCGTTCTTCCGGCCTCTATACGCGAATGCCGGGAACCGGTTTGTCTTCCAGTGTTCCAGCCGCACTCGCAGCCTCAAACAAGTTCTGGCCGACCAGATGGCAGCGCCATACTTTCCGGTCAGAATCGATGAGATGAAGGCGCGGCGCGATTTCTACGACATCGATAGCGGACGCATCGCGCTGGACGAGGGTGTGCAACTGCAGACGGCCTGGCTCAACCATCCCCAAGGATGCATGGGCTTCCGCCTCGAAACCAAAGATGGAATTCTCGTGTACGCCACCGACAACGAGCCCGGCGACGCGGTTTTCGACAAGGCCGTGCGCAAGCTGGCCGAAGGCGCCGACGTGCTCATCTACGACGCGCAGTACTTGCCCGAAGAATACGAAGCACGCCGCCGCGGCTGGGGGCACAGCCACTGGCGCGAGGCCGTTAACGTAGTGATGGAGAGCGGCGCGAAAGAGCTTGTGCTGTTTCATCATGATCCCGAGCACACTGACGTCATCATCGACAAGGTCGTGCACGAAGCCCGCAACTACTACGCTAAAGTGCGCGCGGCTTCGGAGGGGATGGAGATTAATATCAAGGGAAGGTAAGCAGCAGGTGCCGTGGCACGATACCGAAGAGTGCGGGATTCGCAGCTGCGCTCAGCGGTGCGGGCGGAAAATCAGATCGAACCACGGCGTCCAAGTCTTACCGCCGTCAGTCGAGGTAACGGCGGTTTCGCGAATCCCGTTGGCTTCGGGCTTCCAGATTCCGCGAACCCGCCGCTCCTTTCCGTCCGCCAGGCGATCAGCACCGGTTAGAACCATCGCTCCCGATTGCAATGTTCCCTCGATGACCAGCAACTCGCCGCGATTCGTAAACCAACTCTGATGCCAGACTTTTCTGGAACTGTCGTAGATGCTCAAGCTCTGGCCTTTGTGACCATCGGCTCCAGCGTATTGCTCCCGCAGGACGCAGCCATCCAGTAAACGATCCACTTGAACACGGGCGGCGGGAGTGGTGCTGCCGGCCTCGAAGGCGCCCCAATCGCCAACCCAGAAATCGAACTCTTTGTATTCAGGGGCGCCACACGAAGGCTGCTCACTTGCAGAAAATGAAGCAGACAGCGGTCCTGGTTTCCAGGTAAGAAATATGAAAACACAAACTACGCCGAGCTTTAACTTCGGGCTCATTTTCATTTCACTTTCCTAAGTGCTTCGCCGATTCTGTTGTCGCTACGAAAGACTTCACTCGGATTGCCGGACACCGTTAAGAGCGACACCTCTTCGGGCGAACCGTAGCCGCGCGCGTACGCTCGATTTGAGACGCCGTACCTCTTCACTTCGCTCCAGTCCCATCGACTGCAGACCGGCGGGCGGCAGCAAGAGCAAACCAATTTATATCTCTCGATAGAATCGCAGGCAACGGTGACCAGCGATGATCCGTTGCAGTATGGACTGAAACCGATGAGATATCGCGTATTGCATTCTGGACACTCAACGCAGTGGCGAAGCCGCCATGACATAGCCGATTTCCCGGAAATCAATTTACTAACTTTTGGTTGAATCGTGCAAAACGAGGGCAGAAGTTTTCTGCCCTCGTTTCGCGCCCAGCCTGCGAAGTCAGACTGCGCGGTTTGGTTGGGCGTCTCCAAGTCATGCCATAGTCACCTTGTCCCGGCTCCGAGGATCATGCGAGTGAGGAACGGAAGCTGTCTTCGGTTTTGGCCGGTGAGAATGACTTCGTGCGGATTGGCGTTCACTTTAGCCTCGGCCGCGAGGTCCGGATTTTCGCTTCCGTCGAACACCGGAATCGCCAGGAATCCGACAGTTTCCCCGGTGCTGGTGTCAGTTGCGGTTCCCGTGATCTCGCCCGCGTCGTTGATGCCCTGGGCCAGTGTCAAATATAGGGAAGTAGGCTGAATGACAAGAGCATTCAGATCGTTTACCGCATTGTTTTGCCAGAGGATTGCCCGGGCAGTCCCTGCGCTGGGATTCGCCGACACACCCACTGCCTGGTTTTTCTCGTTGACATCGTAGAGGACGTCAGTAGTGTCTGTGCCAAAGGGATAAACCTCCTCCATTTTTCCCTTCGCTTTGGTCCAGACGAAAGCGGCCGCGACACCAGCGGTGGTGTATGCAAAACCGACGACCACGCCATGATTATTGATCGCGACAGGAGTATTCCAGACTTCGGCTCCAAGATTTCCCAGGTCGATGGGTTTGCCATTTTCCCAGAGCAACGCGTGCACTGCGCTCGCACCTCCGACTGCATTCGAGCAGAGGCCAGAGATCCCGACCACTTGACCTTTGTCGTTAATGGCAGTGGCAGCCGAATCAGGATCTCCAGGGAACGGAGGAAGCTGCGTCATCTGGTTCAGGTTCGGTCCCCAAATGGCCGCCTCAAACTGGAGGAATTGGCTTACGGGAGCAGCGTGGTTACAAGTCGGATCATGAACGCCGTTTTCCGCCCATCCCACCACCTGGCCTTTGTTATTGACGCCCGCGGCATAACTGTCAATCCCTCCGGGAAAAGGTGGGAGGGCGCTCATCACGCCGTCTTGCCAGGCGAAGCCGTTGCAGACCTAGCCGTCGGCTCCAAAGAAAAAAGCCGAGCAGCTCCAAGCTTCACCCAACGGGTTCTTTTCTGCAGTTTCGGCGATACCGACAATCTCTCCCCTGGTGCTGTGGTTTGGCCAGGAGACGTTGCTGTTTGGGCCTCCTAATGTGCCGAGGTCCATCGGAACTCCGACCCACAACACAGCATGGACGGTGGTATTCGTCGCAGAATTGACCCCGCCAGAAATCCACCCCAGGTCGTTGATGCCTACGGGCTCCGGAATGCCGCCAAGCGGCGCGGTGCCAAGGTTGAATACGTAATATTTCCGCGGCTGCTCGCTCTGTGATTGACTTTGCGCGGCGAGCTGAAGCGAAGCGAATGGCCCCATCAATAAAGCGATCGCCGCAATGTATGTCAGCACTCTCGATTTCATGTTGTCTCCTCTCTGGGTCTCTGTTTCCCGACTGCGACCTCAACATAGATTGACCGTTTGTTAAGAGCTGGACGTTTCTGGACCTCGCTCTCAATTGCTGGACGTTTTCGGACTTCGCTGCCGAACTCGGGCGGAGACGAATCTGCGGAGGACTCCTCGAGGTTGCACGCAGCAGCATCGCGGTCCGAGAACGTCCATAGGGATGGCCGCCAAGCGGCTATGATGAGATCGTGATATGAATCTCGATTGGCAAATATGTTCGCGGGCTCGCCTTTCGCGCGATCCGCGCTTTGATGGGAAGTTCTTCATTGGCGTGGTGGGCAGCCGTGTCTACTGCCGATCGATTTGTCCGGCGCCGACGGCGAAGGAAGAAAATGTTCGTTATTTTGCAACTGGCGCAGCCGCTGCTGAAGCGGGTTTTCGCCCCTGCCTGCGCTGCCGTCCTGAATGCTCGCCTGGTACTCCAGCTTGGATGGGAACTTCAAATACGGTTTCGCGAGCTTTGCGACTGATTGGCGAAAGCGGCCTGGAAGATGGCGGAGTCGAAGTGCTCGCGGCTCGCCTTGGAGTGGGCTCGCGACATCTTCGCCGCTTATTTCTCAAGCACCTGGGTGCGACGCCAACCGCCGTCGCTCGTACACGACGGATGCACTTTGCCAAGAAATTGATTGACGAAACCAGCTTGCCGATGACTCAAATCGCTTTGGCCTCCGGCTTCGGTTGTGTGCGGCGATTCAACGCCGGCATGCGCAAGGTTTACCACCGAACGCCGACCCAAATAAGGCGGCTCGCGCGGCAAAAGCAAACTCAGCCAGAAAATCAATATCTCTTCCGTCTGCGTTTCCGGCCACCGTTTGACTGGAAAGGCATGCTGGCGTTTCTCCTCCCCCGCGCCATTCCCGGAGTCGAGGCTGTGGAAGGCGGATGTTATCGCCGCTCGATTTCCTTGAATGGCAATTACGGTCACTTTGAGGTTTCGCTGGATGAAGCCAACAACGCCCTCGCTGCGCGAGTGGAGTTTGGCGATCCTCGTTCGCTGTTTTTCATTACTGAACGCATTCGCGCCATGTTCGATCTGAATGCCGATTGGGCGAGCATCGTGCAAAATCTGAGAACTGACCCCGTGCTGGCCGCGCGGGTTGAGGCTCACCCAGGATTGAGGGTGCCGGGTTGCTGGAGCGGCTTCGAACTTGCCGTTCGAGCGATACTGGGCCAACAGGTCACCGTCAAGGGAGCGTCGACGCTGGCCGGGCGGCTGGTAAAAGCTTTCGGTGAGCCATTTTCCGCGGCTGGCGGAATCGCTTATGTTTTTCCTCCGCCCCAGGTTCTGGCCGATGCGAACCTCGCCAGAATCGGCCTGCCGCCGGCGCGAGCTGAAACCATAAGGACGCTTGCGCGCGCAGTCGGCGACGGGAGAATCAGCTTTGAGGCAATCGTAGATTCCGCCGATTTTCTCGCGCGGCTTTGTGAAATCCCTGGTATAGGGCAGTGGACGGCGCAATACGTCGCCATGCGAGCGCTGGGAGAGCCTGACGCATTTCCTTCCAGCGATCTTGGACTACTGCGCGCATTGGATTTGAAAAACACTCGCGAACTTGAGGAGCGCGCCGAAGCGTGGCGGCCCTGGCGCGCCTATGCCGCGATACACCTCTGGAATATCGCAGGCGTATCCCGGAATTCGAGTAAGGCACTGGACTCCACCTCTTCGTCAGTCGGCGTTGGAATGGTCGCTACACCGGCATGAACTTTTCTTGCGGTCGGAGTGTGCTGAGCTGTGCCAGCCTTGCCCAAGTCTGTACATAAGCGTTTTTTGAGACAACGTCATTCCCGCTGTGGACCTTGCTTCCCTGCCTTGCACACTCATATACTCTGAACGTTTGCCCGTTCAAGCTGGAAACTCGTCCCGGCCAACGCCGAGAATCGCAATCATTCCGGAGACCACTTTTATGACCACGATGACCACCGCCCCGCATGTCGACAAAGAAAGCAATCCGTGGGAGTCGCAGCGGGCGCGCTTTGACCTGGCTGCGCAGAAGCTCAATCTCGATGACGGCCTTTGGCGGGTTCTGCGCTATCCCAATCGCGAACTCACGGTCTACATCCCAGTGCAAATGGATGACGGACGCCTTGAGGTTTTCACCGGATTTCGAGTGCAGCACTCGATTGCGCGTGGGCCTGCGAAGGGTGGTATCCGGTATGCGCCTGACGTCACGCTCGATGAAGTGCGCGCTCTGGCCAGTTGGATGACCTGGAAGTGCGCGGTGGTCAACATTCCGTTCGGCGGAGCCAAGGGCGGCGTGATTTGCGATCCGCACAAAATGTCGATGGGTGAAATCGAGCGCATGACGCGGCGTTACACCTCAGAGCTGATCGAATTCATCGGACCAGAAAAGGATGTGCCCGCCCCCGACGTCAACACCAACGAACAAATCATGGCGTGGATGATGGATACCTACTCCATGCACATGCGGCAAACGGTGACGGCGTGCGTGACTGGAAAGCCCATCAACATTGGGGGCTCGCGCGGACGCCGCGAAGCTACGGGCCGCGGTGTGATGGTGGTATGCGACGAGGCCATCAAGAAGCTCGGCCTCTCGCGCGAGAACAGCCGGGTGATTGTGCAGGGCTTCGGCAACGTGGGCTCGAACGCCGCGCAGCTCATGTTTCAGGGTGGATATAAAATCGTCGGCATCGCTGAAGTTGGTGGCGGTCTTTACAACAAGAATGGGATCGACCTGAACGCGCTTGTGGAATTCCGCCAGAAAAATGGAACGGTGCACGGTTTTCCCGGTGCGGAGTCCTACGATGCCGCCGAGCTGCTTACCACGGATTGCGAAATTCTGATTCCCGCCGCGACCGAGAATGTGATCACCTCGCGCAACGTCGATCGCGTGAAGTGCCGCATTCTGGCGGAGGGGGCCAATGGTCCCACCACCTCGGCCGCCGATGACGTGTTAACCGACAAGGGAGTTTTCGTGATTCCAGACATTTTGGCCAACGCCGGCGGCGTGACCACCTCGTACTTCGAGTGGGTGCAGGATCGCCAGGGCTATTTCTGGAAAGAGTCCGTAGTCAACGAGCAACTGGAAGAAATCATGATTTCCTCCTTCGGAGATGTAGTCCGCTACGCCGAGACCCACAAGGTCAACAATCGGATCGCGGCTTACATGCTGGCGATTGACCGCGTGGCCTACACGATCCGCCAGCGCGGTATTTACGCGTAAGGAGGGATTTTGGGTGGCGCAGCGCTTCAGCGCGGCGGTCGAGGCACTATTTCAGATCGGCTTTAGCCGCTGAGGTTCATAGCGCAGGGAGGGACTTATGAGTCTACGCACCAAGAAACTGTTCGCGCGGATGTTGCCTCTGCTGCTGGCGTCGCTGATGCTGCCTGCGCTTGCTCCGGCACGCAGTTATGCAGCGGCCGCTCCGCAAGCCGCTGCGGCCGACAAGCTCGACATCAACACCGCTACCGTCGACCAACTAAAGGCGCTACCTGGCATCGGGGATGCCTACTCCCAGAAGATCATCGCCGGCCGCCCTTATCGCACGAAGCTGGTTCTGGTGCAGAAGAAGATTATTCCCCAGGCCACTTACGACAAGATTAAGGACCTCATCATCGCCAAGCAGCCGAAGTCCAGCGCAATGACGCCAGCGCCAAAATAGTCGGATGCCCTTCCAAACGCGCCGACCCGAAGACGGCCATGCGGTCGCTATTTCTTTCGGCTAGGGTCGTCGTCCGGATTGACGTAGTTGAATTGCACCGGCGACTCGCCGTGAATCTGCACCACCACCTCCCCGCTGGTCATCGCGTAGTGGTGCATGTCGGGATCGAGATAGGCAAAGCTGCCCGCCGGAAAGCTCATCATGCTGCCCTCGTCAAAGCGGTCTCCCATCCCAACTTTGAACGTCCCTGAAATCACCGTGACATTCTCGCGTTTGGGATGCCAGTGTGGCGCGATTCGGTATCCGTCGGGCATCTTAATTCGCGCCGTGTAGTCACCGCTGGCTGCCATAGGATTACCTTCCAGCACCGCGAGTTGCGCCCCCGGCGCCATAAATGATGGGGCTGGACCATATTGGATCGTGTCCGGGGTAAACGCATTTTTTTCCGCGGAAGCCGGCATCGCGCTAGAGCTGCCGGCCTGCTTCATCCACCACATTCCACCGAGCAGCGTCAGAATCAAGCAAAACCACAAATTCCGTTTCATAAGTTGTCTCCTGTTTTGGTGTTCACTCTACGGCGAGACAATATCGCCCGCTTCGTTCCACCTGGCAATGAGGCGGGAATAACTTTTGTGTATTTTTCGTGTATCCTTGTAGGCCACTGGTGTTTATGGGTTTACCTCTAAAGACCGCTTCAAGAACTGGTTCCAAGCTAGCCCATGTCGAATTGGATCTGGGCCGCTATGAGCTTCGCCTCGATGGCCGCAAGGTGCGCCTCGAGAAAAAGCCCATGGAACTTCTGATCTTTCTGGTTCGCCGTCGCGGCCAGCTTGTTTCCCGGCAGGAGATCGTGCCCAAGTTGTGGCACTCCGATCTCTTCGTGGATACGGAGCGAAACATTAACAACATTGTTCGAAAAATTCGCGCTGCTCTGCGCGACGATGCGGCTAAACCACGCTTTCTCGAAACGGTTGTAGGCAAGGGCTATCGCTTCGTGGGCCCAATTCACCTCGTCGGCCCCCTCCACCCACGTTCCGATGTACCGGAAGCCTCGGGCGGAAAAACGCCCGCACTGGAAGACATCGGCTGGCGCGCCGATCGCTCCTCACTCGCCGTGCTCCCACTTCACTGGCTCGGTCATCATCAGGATGACAAGGGGGTCTGCCTGGGTTTTGCTGACGGCCTAGTCGCGCGACTCGCAAACCTGGAGGGGGTCGATGTTCTCCCAGCGTCTTCGATTATGAACATCCCTTCAACTACGAAACTGCCGGATATCCCTCCCCGGCTTGGCGTTCGCTTCGTAGTGCATGGCGCGATTCAAAATTCGAAGACGGAATCGCGTTTGTCCGTGGAACTTTTCGATTCCCATTCCCAAAACAGCCGTTTCCTGAGGAAATTCATTCTCGACGTCAATCGCCCGTTCGAGCACGTCGATGACGTTGCCGCCCACATTGCGCGAGCGCTGAACCGTCCTTTTCACCCTCCGGAGCGGCGGAGCCGCGCTCGCTACAGCCGCGATCCCTTGGCTTATGCCGAGTTCATTCAGGGCTACCGGCGCACATCCACAGGCGATCTAAAGCTCTTGGAAGAAGCTACACAGCCGCTGATGAATGCCGTCGCTCGGGATCCTGGTTTTGCGCTGGCACATGCTGTCCTCTCTTTGGTCTGTGCCAAACGCCACTTCGAATTTGATCCCAGACGGGACTGGCTTGAGAAGGCCGAGTTTCACTGCCAGCGCGCATTGGACCTGGATGCCGATCTGCCCGAAGGCCATGTCGCCAAGGCATTTCTGCTCTGGGGGCCATCGAAAAATTTTCAGCACATCGAAGCGATTGCAGAATTGAAGCGGGCGCTCGCCCTGCAGAAGAATCTGCCTCACGCCTACAGCCGGCTCGGAACGATCCTGGCACATATCGGCCTGCTCGACCATTCCCGCGCCATTTATGAACAGGGTGGGGCTTTCGATCCGGGAAAAACCATCAGTCACAGTATTGCCCAGGCCTATCTGTGGAACGGAGAGTACGATCTCGCCCAGGAAGAAGTGCGCAAATGGCGCGCCGAGAGTCCGGAAAATAAGTACGCCATCCATTTTGCCCTTGAACTCGCGATACTGACCGGCGAATGGAAGGAAGTCAGGAGCTTGTTTGACGAAGCTGGCAGCCTGGTGCAGGAAGAGCCCATGATCACTGCCCTGCAGGGCGCGATGCATGCGTCGCTGGGAAAAGCGGAGCAGGCGTTGCGCTGCATGAATCAGGCGTGCACGAACTCCAAATCGTTCGGTCACGCTCACCACACTTATTATCAAATTGCTTGTATTCTCTCTTTGTTGAACCGGCCTGAAGTCGCGTTTGGGTGGCTGGAGCGCAGCATCGATACGGGTTTCGCCTGCTGGCCGTTCTTTATCAAGGATCCCCGCCTGAAAAACTTGCGCGGCCACGCCCGCTTCGATCTCCTAGTGAGTTCCTTACAAGCCAAATATCCTGACCATCTGGGTTTGCTGTAGCACTGATCATTGCCTTCCCTCTCACCGTGGAGGATAATCAAATTGTCTACGGTGCGCCTCCGGAGACATTCCCGATCTTGCGGTAAACGGTTTGCGGTGAACCTTCCTAATTCCATCACGCTGATTCGCATTTGCAGCACTCCCCTGCTGATTTGGATCTTATCTTCCAGCCATTTCAGCAGCGAACACGGCGCCAAAGAATTGCTGGCCTCCGCTGTGTTTATCGCGGCCTCGATGACCGATGGCATCGACGGATACCTGGCGCGGAAGCGCGGCCAGATTACGACCATGGGCATCCTGCTCGATCCCATGGCCGACAAGCTTCTGATTGCAGCCGCCTTCGTTACGCTGGTGCAATTCAATCCGAGCCTGGTTCCGGCTTGGATTGCGGTGATCATCATCGGGCGTGAGTTTCTTGTGAGCGGCTTGCGCTCCATTGCCGCGTCCGGGGGATTCACCATCGAAGCCAGTGAGCTAGGCAAATTTAAGATGGTCGTGCAGATCGTTTCTGTGGTCGCCGTAATTCTCGATCATCGCTGGAAAGAGTGGCCGGTTTACGGGAACGTTATTTTTCCGGTGCACTGGATTGCTTATGTCGCGATCTGGTTCGTAGTCTGCGTCTCGCTGGTTTCTGCGGTGGACTACTTCGCCGCATTCTGGTCGAAGATTGACCGGCGTGTGTCCAAGCGCCGCCGCCGCGCTTTCATTCTGAGCCGCCGCCGAAAGCCCCAAGCGGGTGCGCGCGCGGCAGATGCCGATGTCGCTCCCACAACCTAATTCGCAGCTGGCCGTGGACTCTTCGCGGCCAAGTACACCCGGAAGCGGAGTGACGGGTGCAGCCGCAGGCTGGAAGTTCTGCGGCCCGGAGTTTTCCGAGGAAGAGCGCACCCAGTTACTCAGCCTGGCGCACGATTCAATTCTTTCCGCGCTCCAGAACAGGGAGATTTGTCTGGATCCGCCGACTTCTCATTTTGCCGAACCGCGCGGCGCTTTCACGTCTCTGTATTTGCGCCACGGACTTCACGGGAAAGATCGTCAAGAAAAAGATCGTCAGGAAAAAGACCGTCAAGAAAAAGGTCTCCAAGAAAAAGAATTGCGCGGATGCGTCGGCTACGTATTGCCAAGCTGCCCGGTCTACCGCGCCGTTGCGGAAACCGCCCGCGCCGCCGCCTTCGATGACAATCGTTTCCCCCCGGTCACAATGGAAGAGGCGCTAGCCCTCGAAATCGAGCTGAGTATCCTCTCACCGGCGCGACCGATTCAGGCAGATGAAATCGTAGTGGGACGCCACGGGCTCCTCATCAGCGGTCACGGCCGACGCGGTCTTTTGCTGCCTCAGGTACCCGTGGAGCACGAATGGGACCGGCTGACTTTTCTGGAACAAACCTGCCGCAAAGCTGGATTGCCTCTCGATGCATGGAAGCAAGGAGCAACCATCGAAGCCTTCACCGCCGAGGTCTTTGGGGAGAAGAGCAGCGGTCAGTGATCAGTGACTAGTGGTCTGTGGCCCGTCAGGCCTGTTTTTACCCCTTCATTCATGTAGGAGGAAACGCAGTCCGCTGAAAGCTTATTGGTATCTATGATTCTGACCTTACCCTGATCCCTGATCACTGGCCAATGCGTTCCAAAATAAAACCCGGGAACGGTTGCCCGTCCCCGGGTTCTGTACTGCTTGCGAGAGGTTATTGCGGTTGTTGCGTCTGTTGCTGGTCGTCCAATTCCACGCCGTCGCCGGCGTGTACATCTTCCATGGCAAACACGACCATTCCAGTGGCCGTGGTGGGCGTCGTGCCGATGACAACGATTTCACCGACCGCCCGCCGTGGCAGATCTCTTACGTGAATTACTGGGCCATTCGACTTCTCCCAGAGTCCTGGATCGAATGACGGCTGCATCTTCTGCGTGTCTTCACTGATCGCAGCCTTGAAGGAAAGCGAATCAACCGGATCGTGCAGGTCCTCGTCGTAGTTCCTCACAGCGCGGAAATAGTCGCCGACCTTCACTCCCTGATTCGATCCCACGTTGAAGTAAACTTTCTGGCCGGTTCCGACCTCCGAGTCGAAGTCCTTGCCCATCACGATGCGCCCGGAAACTTTGGTGGTCGTGGGCATGAAGCGGTCAAAGCGAAGCGGCGGATGAAATGCCACCATGGATTTCTCGGCGAACGGAATCGCGGTGTCTCCTGGATTGATCGGATCACAAGAGTATTCAATCAGAGCAATAGCCGCCTTGCTGCGAGTGTCGACCACGCGCACCCGGCCGATTTCCTCGTAGGGCTGGCCGGTGGCCTTGAGCAGCTTGCGTTGCCCCGGAAACATTTCATATTCGTTAATGTCGCGCAACGCGCGAATAATTTCATATTGCGCCCCGAGAGTGTACCCTGAACCCTTTAAGTAAACGACGTCACCTCGAACGAACTTTGTGGTTCCGGGAGTCTGCAATCCGCCCTCGACGTAGTTGGCATCGGGCAGACTCTGCTTGTTGATGAAACCAGCACAGTACACATCGGCGTAGGTCGGCATCTGCACTCGTTGAATCGGGAAGGTGGCGGTGGTAAAAACCGTCCCTGGCGGTGTCGTCGGGTTCGACGGCGCTGCGTCCGCGGCCGATTGCGCCCACATCGCTGTTGCGGCCAACAACAATAACAGTCCTATTTTCTTCATGTTACCTCCGAGAAGAGACACACCCCGTCCCCGCTGCTGCTAATACTTCACCCAAGCAAAGCTTCAATAGGAAAGTAACAACGGGGTAAGAGGGGGTCAAGGTTACGAGGGTGTCACGCAGCGTGGGAAATAGAGTTTTTCGCGACTTTTTTCGAATCCCTGTTGCATCTGCCATCCAGCCCCTGTAAGATTCGCGCCGAACCTAATGATTAAAACCGATTCAAACCATTGATTCAAGATGATTTCTGCTGCCAACAGTTACCCGCCCCGCTTGCTGCCTTTGCGCTTGCCGCGTGTCTGCGTCGCGGTTACGGCCGCAGACCCTTCAGAACTGGTCGAGAAGGCCGAGGCACTGGTTCGCGATAACCCCTTCCTGGAGTTGCGGTTGGACTACATTTCAAAGCCCGCAATGGCGCTTCCGAAGATCAAACATTTCCTCGAAACTCATGCTGGCACGGTGGTCATCGCCACATGCCGTCGAGTCGCCAGTGGAGGCAAGTTTCGCGGCTCGATTACCTCCCAACTCGAGATCTTGTCCAAAGCGTCGGCCGCAGGCTGTCAACTGGTTGATGTCGAACTGCAGACCGCCCAGAAGTGCAAGCCCGCTCAACTGCAAAAGCTCCGTAGCCGCTCCGCACTGATCCTCTCTTTTCACGACTTCCGAGCCACCAAGAAGCTCGACGAAACTCTGGAGAAAATGCGCGCCTTTCCCGCTGACTTCTACAAAGTGGTCAGCACCGCGACCACGCTTTCCGATAATGTCACCATGATTCAGTTTCTGGGGCGCGAGAGCGACAACCACTCTCTGATCGGCCTATGCATGGGCGAGCAAGGCATTATCAGCCGCATTCTCGGGGTTCGCGCCGGCAGCGTCTTCACCTTCGCCTCAGTCAGCCCAGGAGAAGAAACCGCCCCGGGACAGGTTACCGCATCGGATCTGCGCAGCGTCTATCGCGTTGAACAAATCGACGTCGCCACACGCGTCTACGGAGTTGCGGGAGATCCTGTGGCGCACTCGCTCTCGCCCGCCATCATGAATGCCGCCTTCCGTCGCGAGAATGTCAACGCTGTCTATCTCGCGCTGCATGCCAAAACTCTCAAAGACCTGCTGACTTGCGTGCGCGAGATTCCCATCCACGGCCTCAGCGTAACCATGCCGTACAAGGAAGCGATTCTTCCTTACCTCGACAACACCGACTCTCATACCGACAAGATTGGCGCGTGCAACACTGTGGTTCGCGCACAGGATGGAAAACTCTACGGCTTCAACACCGATACTTCCGGCGTGGTGCGTCCGCTGGAGCGCCGGCTGAACACCCTCCAGGATGCCAAGATCCTAGTGCTCGGAGCCGGCGGCGCGGCTCGTGCCGCAGTATTCGGCCTCAAAGAGCGCGGAGCCGAGGTTTACATTCTGAACCGGAGCACCGCGGCCGCGCAGAAGCTTGCCCGGCGCGCCCACGCCCGCACCCTGAAACGCGCTGACCTTAAGAAATATTCCTTCGACGTGATCGTCAACGCGACTCCGGTCGGCATGGGCAACACGCGCGAGACTCCGCTGCAGGAGAAAGAAATCAACGCGCGCTACGTCTTCGACATGATTTACGATCCTCCCGAAACCCGCCTGCTGCAACTGGCAAAACAGCGCGGCGCGCAGATTATTCCCGGCATCGAAATGTTCGTCCACCAGGCAGCCCGCCAATTCGAGATTTGGACCGGCAAGCCTGCACCCCAGGACGACATGCTGCAGGTAGTAACGTTGGCGCTGCAGGAGCGTGCTGCGCGCGTTGCGGAGGTGGCGAAGAGGAAGTGAGTAGAAGACTCTGCCGGAGGCGAAGCCTTCCAAGGGAACGCTGGCAGTGGACCAAACTCACACAAACCACAAAGCCGGGCTGGTTGGCCCGGCTTTCCTATTGTGGAACTGGTTCGGTCAATCTTGTTTCGATCGGCTAATCCAGAATGCCAAAATTCAGTCGTCAGTGGACAGGAAAATGGCACTTCGAACTCACCACCATTCACTAGCCACCTGGTCCAGTCTCATCTCACTTCGCGCCGCGGGGTCACCGGCCCGCGTCGCATAGTCTTACATGACCAGCGCGAGGTTCTCCAGTTCATACTGCAGGACAGGCAAGGCGCACCCCGCCATCTCCACACGGCCAGCCGCATCCAGGGCGGCTTTGGGCGAAACTCCGTAGCCGCGGCCCATCAGGAAAACCTGCAGCAGTTCGGCGGCCTCGTAAGAATCGATCATGCCTCCTTGCAGCAGGTCGCTGCGCAGCGCCGCCAGCTCAGTCGCCGTGAATCTGTCTTTATCGTTGTTCACCGTTGCGTTCATCTTCTCAAATCCAGCGTTTTCAAACATGGCCGTCATCACCTCCGACTCCGACCTGACCTCTATGCGTGTATAGACTCACTGGCAGCCATGCAAGTTGCATGCAATTCAACTGCCGCTTCTGCCCTCTAGTTTCATATACGGAAAGAAGGTTCAGTCAGATTCATTAAACCCCTGTGGATATCGGAAGTTGCACGCAATCCCGTCGGGGACCTGTGATTTTGACGGGCTCCGCCGGTAATCGTTTCGTTCCAAAAAGTGACACAACGTGTCGTTCCTGCACACACAACGGTAACCTGCAGGGTTCGAGGGAATCCCGGACTAAAGTTGTCAAGATTTGTAAAAAGGAATTCGGAGGTCAAGCCTGAGATGCCGGTCGCTCACCAAGTGCCTCAAGATGAAGAGGCCCGGTTGATTTCTCGAAAGCCTGGGGCGAACTAATTCTCGATTGTTGCCTCATCCACCAGCATGATGGGGATGTCGTCCTTCACGGCATAGACGCGGCGGCACTGTGTGCACTTCAGGCTCTCTGGATTCTGCCGATACTCGAGGGCCTGTTTGCAGGCCGGGCAAACCAGAATTTCCAGTAAGTCCTTGGCAATCATGGGGAATATTGTACGACACAAACGCAAATGGCATTTACACAGAGCCACGGAGGCGCAGAGAAAACAAAAACAGGTTTCTCGGTGCCGGGCCTGTCACGAGCGGAGTCGAAGAGTGTCGCCATGGTGACACTCCTTCGACTCTCAAAGTGCGCGCTGAGTCCGCAGCAGTGTAAGATTTTAGTGCAGAAGCCCGAAAGCCGAAGCTCGAGAGCCGAAGCCCCAAGCCGAATGCCAGCAAGAATTCTCGACGGCACCAAAATCGCAAGCGACATCCGCGGCGAAGTATCGACGGAAGTTAAGGCCATGGCTGCCGCTGGAATTCGTCCCGGCCTCGCCGTCGTGCTGGTGGGCCACAATCCGGCGTCTGAGATTTACGTCCGCGGCAAAGTAAAAGCCACCGAAGAAGTGGGCGTGTATAGTGAGCAACACGCTCCTCCCGAAGCCACTACCACCGCCGAACTCCTCGCCCTAGTGGAAGGACTCAACCGGCGCGATGACATCGATGGGATCCTGGTTCAGCTCCCTTTACCTCCGCAGGTGGATGCGAAGAAAGTGCTGATGGCAGTCGACCCCGCCAAAGATGTTGACGGATTCCATCCCGTCAACGTCGGCCTTCTCTCGACGCAGCGCCCCGGCCTGGTGCCATGTACGCCCGCCGGAGTAATGGAGATTCTCAAGCGCAGTCAGATTCACGTCGCCGGGCAGGAAGCCGTGGTGGTGGGACGCAGTGATATCGTCGGCAAGCCCGCTGCCATGCTGCTGCTCAATGCCAATGCCACGGTCACCGTTTGCCATTCGAAAACGCGCAACCTGCAGGGAGTCTGCCGCCGCGCCGATATTCTCGTAGCCGCTATCGGCCGCGCCGGCATGATCACGCGGGATTTCGTAAAGCCCGGGTCCACGGTGATCGATGTCGGCATGAACAAGGTCACTGACCCTGTGGAATTTCAGCGGCTGTTTGCGGGCAGGTTGGCTCAGAACGCCAAGCGCGAGGAATCTTTTCGAACGAAGGGATCAACGCTGATTGGTGACGTACATCCGGAAGTAGCTGAGGTTGCGGGAGCTCTGACCCCCGTTCCAGGCGGCGTCGGTCCGCTGACGATAGCCATGCTGATGTACAACACCGTGAAAGCGGCAAGGATGCGCAGAGGCAGTGGTCAGTGGTCGGTGGTCAGTGGCTAGTGGCCAGTGGCTAGCGATCAGTGTTTCGCGGTGTTCCATCTAGACCGACGACTGAAAATCGCATGGAGTCCACTGCAATCTCGAAATATGCGAACCGGTTCTACTGGCCACTGATCACTAATCACTGACCACTGACAGGCCACCGACGATTGAATCTATGCTGAAAGTCGGACTTACCGGCGGCATCGCGTCGGGAAAATCGGTAGTGGGCGAGATGCTGGTCGCGCTGGGCGCGCATCTCGTTCAGGCCGATCGCATCGCGCATCAGCTCATGCGACCCGGGGAGCCTGTCTACAATGAAGTAGTGCGCCATTTCGGCGGCGCAATTCTCAATCCTGACGGCAGTGTGAATCGGGCGAAGCTGGCGGAAATTGCTTTCGGAGCCGCAAGCCCCGCACAACCAAAGCTGCAAGCAGTTCCCTCAGCTGTTTCTCCTCAGGGCGCTTCTCGCGTTGAGGAATTGAATCGCATCGTGCATCCCGCCGTGATTCGCAGCCAAGAAGAGTGGATGGAAGAGGTGGGACGCGATGATCCTCACGCCGTCGCTATCGTGGAGGCTGCGTTGATCATCGAGGCGGGAGTGGCAAAGCGTTTCGACCGCCTGATCGTAGTCACATGCACCGAAGAGCAACGCATCGCGCGCTTCGCTGCGCGCCAGAAGTTAGACATCGCCAACGCCCGCAAAGAGATCGAGCGCCGCATGGCCGCGCAACTCCCCGAGGCAGAAAAAATCAAAGCTGCCGACTTCGTCATCGACAATTCTGGCACGCTGGAGCATACGCGAGAGCAAGTCGGAAAGGTTTGGCAATATTTACGCAGCGCCGCCGAGTCTGGGGTCATAGGTAAATAGGTAATAGGTCATAGACTTCAGGCTCTTCCAAGACCTAACACCCCGCATCCAGGACCTAACGCCCGCGACCGCGCAGCCTAGCCTTGCTTCAGAAATTTTCCTTCCTGGAGTTCCTCGAACGCCTTTCTGAGTTGCTCCTGCATGTTCATGACAATCGGACCGTACCACGCGACCGGCTCCTCCAGCGGCTTTCCCGAGACCAGCAGGAACCGTATCCCGTCATCTCCCGCCTGCACCGTGACCTCGTCGCCACGATCGAAAAGTATGAGAGAGCGATTGTCGGCTTCGACGGGAGGCGTGGTGTCTAACCATTTCACTGCTTCGGTTGGCACAGCGAGCGGACCCGAGGAGTTACAGAATTTTCCGGCTCCTCCAAAAACATAGGCGAAAGCGTGCCGGGTAGTTTCCACCGGCAACGATTTTCTTTTTCCCGGAGCCACCGACACATCGAGATAAATTGGGTCGGCCGCAATGCCATCCACCGGGCCCTTCTTCCCCCAAAAACTTCCGCAGACTACGCGCACGTGCGTGCCATCATCGTCCTTGATCTCGGGAATATCGAGCGACTTCACTTCCTGATATCGCGGTGCGGTCATCTTCAGCGACGCGGGAAGGTTCGCCCATAGCTGAAAGCCGTGCATCCGCCCCGTCGGATCGCCCTTGGGCATCTCCTGATGAATGATGCCGCTGCCCGCCGTCATCCATTGCACGTCTCCGGCGGCAATCGCGCCGCGATTCCCCATGCTGTCGCCATGCTCCACCGTTCCAGCAAGAACATAGGTGATGGTTTCGATCCCACGGTGCGGATGCCACGGAAACCCCGCCAGGTAATCCTCGGGAACGTCATTACGAAAATCGTCGAGAAGGAGGAACGGATCAGTTTCCTTCGTATTTCCGAAGCCGAAGGCGCGACGCAAATGCACGCCCGCACCTTCCATCGTTGGCTTGGATTTGATAACCCGCTTCACCGGTCGGATAGACATAGAGGCCTCCGTCGAACGGGATTTGATGTCGAACAGACGGTTGCGGATTCTTTGGGATGCGATGGGAAAGACCGAAGGGGATCCAGTGTTTTTCTAGTTACTCAAATTGGGATGCCCCATCCCCGTCTCGGCGTTCTTTGCAGAGACAGGGATGGGGATTTTGATCTCGTCCGCACTAACGCCAGCGTGACTCGGGTGCGATCTCTTTTTTGCGCCGTCCACTGCGGCCGCATACTTATGGTGTGATTTCGAACGCGGTACCACTGCCGTTTCCGCCGCTGGTTCCGTCTTCAGTTGTGGTTCCGTAAAGATTGCCGGTGGTGGAGTCTAAGACCAGGCCGGCCTCGGGGAGTGCTCCGTCTGCGCTTGTGCCTATGAAGTCGTGGAGCACGGTCTCTTTCCAGCCGGTAGCAGTCGGCGAAAACTCGAAAACAACACCACAACGGTTGGCATCGCAGCCCCCAGTGAGCAGGCCTCCTTGCTGGGTCGTGCCGTAGAGATTACCCGCTGAGTCCAGGATCACGCCGGCATCAGGAAACGCACCGTCTCTGGTTCCCTGAAAAACGTGGATCACGGTTTCCGCCCAGCCGCCCGTTGAAACATCTGGAGAGAGCTTAAACACTACACCGCAGCCAGTGGGGCTGCAGTCGCCAGTGGTAATGCCGCCACCGGAAGTTGTGCCGTAGAGATTGCCATGTGGATCGAAGATTACTCCGGCGGCGGGAGTCAATCCCTTTGCAACGGAACTGAAGGTATGGAGCACCGCTTCCTTCCAACCGCCCCCGGATGCTGGTTTCAGCTCGAACACAACTCCAGTTCCCGAGGAACCGCCGGCGCTCGTCGTGCCATAGAGGTTGCCGTCGGTGTCAAAGATCAGGCCGGCCCAAGGCTGCGCTCCATCGCTGCCTCCGGTGAAGCTGTGGAGCTCTTTTTCCGCCCAGCCGCCGCCAGAAAAGGGTGACAGCTCAAAGACGACGCCGCAGCCGTTGCCGCCGCAGTCGGCGGCAATGCCGCCTTGCGAGGTGGTGCCGTAAAGGTTTCCGGAAGCGTCGAGGATCAGGCCAGCCCTGGGATTCGCTCCGTCCTTTCCTCCGCTGAAGATATGAAGCACGGTCTCGTGCCAGCCCGTGGAGCTGGGCGATAACTTGAAGACTACGCCGCAGCCGTTGCCGCCGCAGTCGCTGAGAGTACCGCCCTGCCAAGTGGTACCGTAAAGATTAGTTCCGTCGGAGACCAGGCTGGCCCACGGCAATGAGCCGTTTTTTCCCGTGAACTCGTGAAGTACGGTTTCCTGCCATCCGCCGGAGACCGGCGTCAACTCAAACACTGTGCCGCAACCATTACCGCAGGCGAAAGCGCCGCCGTAAAACGTCGTGCCGTAGAGGTTGCCAGAACCGTCAAGGATCATGCTGGCTTGGGGTTCCGCGCCATCTCCCTGGTCGAAGCCGGCAAAGCTGTGGATCGTGGCGTAGGTCTGGGCTTGGACGCTGGGCGTTAATCCCGTAACGATCACGAGAATCGCCGTGGCAACGCCCAGGACGCGCAAAGGTGTGAGCGAAAACGCGAGGTTTTTCATGGAAGGTGCTCCTCGGACTTCTTCGTGGGGGAATGCATGGTTGCGACCAGAGGTGCAAAAAGCCGCGCCGGTAACGGCTTTCGGAGGAAAAACCGATCTGAAGAATATCACAAAACGAAAAACCCTGGACGAGAATATTCTTCCGGGGCAGCGGTGCAGTCTGACAAGGAAGGAGCCAAACGCGCGATTATTGCGTCGCCAAAGTCGCAACATTTCGCGCGGCTCGCCCAGATTCCTCACTGCACAAACAATGCTGGTTCGCAATGACAACTGGACACTACCTTCCGGCAATATCCGTCGGGACAGTTTGCTGCGTGCCGCACGACGGAACATTGTTTAGAATCGAAGGTAGACTTAACTAAGATTCCGTTCTCGGGCCCAAGGTATGCATTTATGAGATTCGTACGTACTGCAATGTTGGCGCTGGTAATCGCCGGTGCCTTCTTTTATTTCACTACCTGGCGTTCTAACGCGAGACTGGCTGGGTCGGATCCTGCGAAGTGGTTCACTCAACCCGCGCATGTGGAGATCACGGAAGCCTCGGGTGGCGAGGGGCTCGATAGCGAAGAGCAGAACAATATCAGCGTCTATCGCAAGAATATTCCTTCGGTGGTGAATGTTACGTCGCGCGCAATGTCGTTCGACTTCTTTTATGGGATGGTGCCGCAGGAGGGCCAGGGATCGGGCTTTGTGATCGATAAGGACGGCCACATTCTAACCAACTATCACGTCGTAGCCGACGCGCGGCAGGTGGAAGTGACGTTGCACAACCGCAAGAAATACAAGGCGACGGTGGTCGGAACCGATCCGGCGCACGACCTGGCGGTGATCCAGATCAAAGCGCCCGACTTGGTCCCGGCGGTTCTCGGGGATTCCAGGAACTTGCAGGTAGGGCAGAAGGTTTACGCCATTGGCAATCCGTTTGGGCTGGCGGGAACGATGACACGCGGGATCGTGAGCTCGATCCGCCCGGTACGCGAGCCCAATGGCGCGACTATTGATGAGGCGATTCAGACCGACGCTGCCATCAACCCGGGAAATTCGGGTGGTCCGCTAATGAACTGGCACGGAGAAGTGATCGGCATCAACACTATGATTCTTTCCAGCGTCGGGCAGAACGCGGGCATAGGATTCGCCATTCCAATCAATACTGCTAAGGCTGTGTTGAACGATCTGATGACGCTGGGACGCGTGCGCCGTCCCGCACTGGGTGTGCGCACCATTCCCATCAGTGCCGAGCTCGCCGATGAAATGGGTTTGGCCGCGGATTATGGATTGCTCATTGTGCAGGTCATCCCCGGCGGCTCGGCTGACCAAGCCGGACTGCACGGCGGCACCGAGCGAGCTTATCTTGGGAATATCCCGATTATGTTGGGAGGAGATTTGATCGTGGCCATCGACGGTGAGAAAGTTGAAGACGAGCAGGATCTGTCGCAGATGATGAACAATCATCGCGCTGGCGACAGCGTGAAGGTGACGATCTACCGTGGCAAGAAAAAATTGGATGTGAACGTGGCGCTCGGAGAAGCAAGAGAACAGGTGTAGAAAGCTTCCGCCGTCAGCTTCAGCTATCGGTTGCTTCTTCAATCTCGCTAGGAAAGAATTGCGAAGATTTGCCGAACACGGTATTCTCCACTTTCGCCTATGACTGCGGTTCGCTAAATCCGCCCGTATAACGGTGATCGAGGATGCGCTGTAGTGCGCATCTCGCTTACACCTTTCATTGCTGTCTTTTGCTCAATCCAGAAAGGATTTCTACCATGCAATTTGTGGATAAGGCATTGGCGCGCCGTTTTGAGGCATGCGAAGAGATGCCGCAGGTTTTATATGCGCGGGCATTTCAAAAAATGCGGCCGGAGATTGGAGCCGCCGAAGAAGAGATTTGCGGCGGACACATGATATTTGCGGGAGTGGGATCGCCCATCGGACGGGCGACTGCATTAGGCCTGGATCGCGCATTCACGCCGGACGATCTGGACCACGTGGAACAGTTTTACCGCTCACACCACGCTCCCGCGCAAGTGGATTTATGTCCGCTGCACGATCCGGCTGTTTTTGAAATGTGCAAGCAGCGCGGGTACAGCATTGCGGAGCTGAATAATGTGCTTTACCGGCCACTGGATTCAAAGGAAAACTTCCCCGATCCTCCCGCAGGCTGCACAATTCGACGTGGCCGTCCGGAGGAGGCTCAAGAGTTAGGCGCAATCGTGGAGCGCGCGTTTTTTCCTGAGGGAGCACCCGAGGCATTCAGGGATCTGCTGTCACCCCTCTACCAGATGGATGGGGCTCTCACGTTTGCGGCCGAGATCGATGGGAAAACGACAGCCTGTGGAGCGGGGCTGATGATTTCAGCGCACCGAATATTCGCCGTGTGCGGAGCCGGAACCGCCGCCGAGTTCCGGGGGCGCGGGCTGCAGACAGCGCTGTTGCAGGCGCGACTCGCGGCTGCGGCCCAGGCGGGGTGCGAGTACGCTGTTGTGGTAACGCAGGGCGGCACGACTTCGCAGCGGAACGCTGAGCGGCTGGGGTTTCGCGTGGCCTACAGCAAAGTGACGGTGATCAAAGAGTTGGAAAAAGGCTAGTTTTTATCTCACCACGGAGGGCACAGAGGCACGGAGAAAGCATTCAGCATTTCTTTCTCCGTGCCGCCGCGGTCCGGGATGGAAATTCTTTTACGCGGCCTCTTCGAGGAATTCTTCGATTTCACTTACCTCTTTGTCGCTGAGGCGCAGATCCCCGGCGCGCATCACGCCTTCGGCCTGCTGGGCATTACGCGCTCCGACAATAGCTCCGGTGACCGCGGGATTGCGCAACGTCCAGGCGATGGCGACCTCGCCGACAGAGCGGTTGTGCCGCTTCGCGATCTCTCTTAGGCGATCGACCAGTTCAAGATTGCGCGAAAGATTTGGTTCGGTGAAATCAGGATGTCCTTTGCGCCAGTCGTCCTTTGACAGCCTGGCCGCGCGCTCGCGTGTCATGGCGCCGGTGAGCAGTCCGGAAGCCATTGGCGAATAAACGATCACACCAATGCCTTCGCGCAGGCAGTAGGGCAGAATCTCGTCTTCGATCTCGCGGTGGACCAGGGAATAGGGAGGCTGAACGGAAGTCACTGGGGCGATTTTCCGCGCCCGCTTCAATTGCTGAACGTTGAAGTTGGAAACTCCTATCCAACGCACTTTGCCTTCGCGCTTCAGGTCCGCGAGTGTGGACCAGCCCTCTTCGAGAGCCGGCGAATCAGGATCAGGCGGCCAGTGGACCTGGTAGAGATCGATCACGTCAACGGAAAGCCGGCGAAGGCTGTCTTCGGCTTCGCGGCGAATCGAATCGGGGCTCAGGATCTTCTGTACGTTACCCTGCGCGTCCCAACGCAGGCCGCATTTTGTAAAAACGTAGGGGCGATGACCCGACCAACTCTTTAGCGCACGGGCGACGACCTCTTCGGAGTGTCCCAAACCGTAGACAGCAGCGGTATCGATCCAGTTGACGCCGAGTTCGAGCGCGCGGTGAATGGCGGCGATGGAGTCATCGTCGTCTTGCGAACCCCAGGCGAACTGCCAGCCCGAACCGCCGACCGCCCAGGCTCCATAACCCACGAGAGTGATATTCAAGTCGGAATTGCCAAGAATGCGGGTTTGCATATTCAATCTCCTTATAAAATTGGATTGCCGTCGGTGCGATCCGATTCAGAATTGAGAACGCAATGAACGTAGACACTATTCGCGAATTCTGCCTGGCATTCCCTCACGCTACCGAGAAGCTGCAGTGGGGCGACGATCTTTGCTTCAAAATCGGTGGAAAGATATTCACGATTGTGGGCTTGGATAATCCGCGGCTTTGTTTCAAATGCACCCCAGAGACTTTTGCCGAACTGATCGAGCGCGAGGACATTCGTCCGGCGCCGTATGTGGGGCGCTATAAGTGGGTGATGCTGGACCGGATCGATGCCGTGGACTGGCGTGAGTTGCGGGAATTGATTCAGCGGTCGTATGCGATGGTAGCGGCGAAGGCACCGAACGCAGGGCGAAAGGAAAACAAGCGAGACACGAGGAAGAAGAGAGCCACGCCTGCGAAGTCAGCCGTTATTCGAAATCGGCCAGCTCGAGTTGCCCGTAAGAAGGGCAACTCAGGACGCTAAAGGAGCGTTTCACACCGTCGGTTTCGTAGTAGCACCGCTGAGGGCCAGTGCACTTCAGGGCAAGCTGCAGTCGATAATGCGCTTCGCTCCGAAGCGGCGTGTATCGATACGTTCCCCTAGCGGCAGGCAGATCATCCCCTTCGAAAATACCGGCATCTCGATCCTCAAAGAAGAACGTCTTGGACAAGCGGCCACCCTACACACCGGTCGAGAATACGCCGACCCGACATGACGGGCAATGATCCTTTCGATTGACGTCTGGATTTGACTCCGCTTGCCAGCGTCGGCTAGCCTCAAGAGTCCGCCCATTCCTGGACGCCCGCAACCTTCATGCGATTCCGGTACAAATCATTGATTTTGCTGCTGATGGCAGCAGCAGCGCTCTTGGGCGGACAGACTGCCGTCGCCTCAATCGAGCCGGTACACGCGCAACATGGAATCGTGGTCAGCGCTCATGAGTTAGCCTCGCAGGCCGGAGTGGAAATAATGCGGGCGGGCGGCAACGCGGTAGATGCCGCGGTGGCGACGGGGTTTGCGCTGGCGGTAGTGCACCCCCCGGCGGGGAATTTGGGTGGCGGCGGATTCATGCTGATCCGCATGGCCGGCGGCGACACGCATTTTCTCGATTACCGGGAGAAAGCTCCCGCGGCGGCGAAGTCTGACATGTATCTGGACGCGCAAGGTAATGTGATCGAAGGAGCCACCGAGGTTGGCTACAAGTCGATCGGCGTGCCGGGATCGGTGGCGGGCATGGTCTACGCCGAGCAGAAGTACGGCAAAATGACGTTGAAACAAGTGATGGCTCCGGCGATCCGGCTGGCACGCGATGGGTATGCGTTGAGCTGGCATGAGGCGCGCGATTTTCAGCGCGATAAACATTTGAGCGAGTTTCCTGAGTCGCGGCGAATCTTTCAGCGCGATAGCAACTACTATCAGCCGGGGGAGATTTTTCGCCAGCCTGACCTGGCACGGACGCTGCAGCGGATTGCCGCCAAGCCCGACGACTTTTATCACGGCGCCCTGGCGCGGGAGCTGGCAGCCGCGCTGCAGAAGGGTGGTGGTTTGATCACTGCGGACGATCTTGCGCACTATGAAGTGAAGGAGCGCGAGCCGGTTCGCGGAACATACCGCGGCTACGAAATCATCAGCGCACCACCGCCGTCTTCGGGCGGAGCGGTTCTGATTGAATCGCTGAATATTCTGGAAGGCTACGATCTGGCCAGGCTGGGCAACCGGTCCGCGCAGTCCGTCCACTACACGACAGAGGCGTTTCGGCGGGCGTTTTTCGATCGGGCGGAATTTCTGGGCGATCCAGATTTTGCGAAAATTCCACTCGCGCAGCTCATCGATAAAAAGTATGGTGGGGCATGGCGGGAATCAATTGATGCGGAACACGCCAGCCCCAGCAAAGAATTGAAGCGGCCGGCGATTTTCAGCGAACTTGAGCAGTATGCGGCCGCCCATCCTCAGCCGCAGGCAACTCACGAGTCAACCCACACGACTCATTATTCTGTTGTGGATGCGGAGGGAAACGCGGTCGCGGTCACGACCACCCTCAACGACTGGTTCGGATCGCGGGTAACGGCGGAGGGCCTGGGATTCTTGTTGAATGACGAGATGGATGATTTTTCTGCCAAGCCGGGTGTGCCCAATTCCGACGGCTTGATTCAAGGTGAGGCGAATGCAATCGGGCCGGGGAAGCGGCCGCTGTCGTCGATGACGCCGACCATGGTGGTGCGCAGCGGCAAGACCGTTCTGGTGCTGGGTTCACCCGGAAGTTCGAGAATCATCACGACCGTGGCCAATGTTCTGATGGGCGTGATCGATTACGGAATGAACATCCAGGAGGCGGTGGATGCGCCCCGTTTTCACCATCAATGGCTGCCGGATGTGTTGAACGTGGAGCGATGGTTCTCTCCCGACACGGTGCAGACATTGCAGAAGATGGGATACGACGTGCGCTTCGGTCTCCAAGAGGGACCGGATGCGGGCGGCTATTGGAGCGATGCTGAGTGCATCGCGATTGACACGAAGACCGGTGAGCGGCTGGGCGCCAGCGATTTCAGGGAGAATGGAAAAGCGGTGGGGTATTAGAGGACGGTGAGTGCGGGTTTTCAATAAGCAGTCAGAAATCAGTAGTCAGTAATCAGTCATTTCGCGACAAGGACCGGGCATGTTGAAAGCAGTTTCAACTTATTTGTATGTGAAAGAGCGGCTGCATCCCGGAATTCTGGATGGATTGACGCGCAACGGTGTGCAAGCCATCGAGATTTTCGCGGCACGGCAGCATCTTGACTATGCCAACCGGAAGTCCCACTTGAGGGAAATTGCCGAGTGGTTCCGCGGCAGTAATGTTCCGTTGAATTCCGTGCACTCGCCGCTCTATGCCGATTACGAGTGGGGCCGCGCGGGATCGCCTCCTATAAATCTGGCATCCACCGATCGCTCGGGCCTGGTAGAGGCTATGGATGAAGTTAAGCGCGCGCTCGAGATCGCGGAGCAGATTCCGTTCCGTTTTCTGGTACAGCATCTGGGACTGCCGAATGAAAGTTTCAGCGAGAAGAAGTTTGAGTCGGCGATGACCTCCATCGAACACTTGCGGGCCTTTGCCAAGCCGCTTGGCGTGCGGATTCTGCTCGAAAATATTCCGAATGAGCTCTCCACGCCCGAGAGATTAGTGGAGATGATTCAATCGGCGCATTTTGAGGATGTCGGGATTTGCTTCGATTTCGGGCACGCCCACCTGATGAGTTCGGTGAGCGAGGCTTTCGGGATTCTGCGGCCGCAAGTCTGCTCGACGCACGTCCATGACAATGCCAAAGACCGCGACTCGCACCTGTGGCCCGGAGCGGGGACGATCGACTGGAGGGAAGCAATGGAGTTGCTGCGCTCCGCGCCCCAGATGCCCGCATTGATGCTGGAGTTGGAAGGCGATGAGAAAGTAAATCCTCTGGAGAAGCTTGGGGCGACGTTTGAGAAGCTGGAGAGAGAATAAAAAGCTTTCAACGCCGAGAACGCCGAGGAAAGTTGACAGTATTTCGCCGTGAAGTCGGCTAATCGTTATAGAGAAACAATTGGCTTTCTCTGCGCGCTCGGCGTGTTCGGCGGTAAACGGTTTTTCTACATTATGCCTTCACCTGTAACTACTATCGCGGAAATCGGGAAGTACGAAGGGCAGTCGGTCACGCTACGCGGCTGGCTCTATAACTTACGCGAGAGCGGCAAGCTGCTGTTTCCACAATTTCGTGACGGCTCGGGCGTGATTCAGGGCGTGGTGCCGAAGAATGCGGTCACGCCGGACGTGTTCGACGCAGTGAAGACCTTGACCCAGGAGTCGAGTGTGATCGTCGAGGGTAAGGTTCGTGCCGATAAGCGAGCGCCCGGCGGCTACGAACTCGACATCGCGAATGTACAGGTCGTGCAGCGAGTGCCGGAATCCGATCCTTATCCCATCACGCCGAAAGAGCATGGCACTGAATTTTTGATGGAGCACCGGCATCTGTGGGTAAGGTCGCAGCGGCAGGCGTCGATTCTGCGCGTGCGTGCGGAGATCATTAAAGCGGTTCGCGATTTCTTTGATGAGCGCGGCTTCACGCTCACCGATCCCCCGATTCTTACTCCAGCGGCATGCGAGGGCACGAGCACGCTTTTCCCGGTGGATTATTTCGACGAGCAGGCCTACCTCACACAGTCCGGCCAGCTTTACATTGAAGCCACGGCGATGGCGCTGGGCAAGGTGTACTCGTTTGGTCCAACGTTTCGCGCGGAGAAATCGAAGACCCGGCGGCATCTCACCGAGTTCTGGATGGTAGAACCGGAAGTCGCCTACGCGGAACTCGATGACCTGATGGATTTGGCTGAGGGACTGATCAGCTTCGTGGTAAACCGCTGTCTGGAGCGGCGGCGCGCGGACCTGCAAGCCATCGGCCGCGATATTTCGAAGCTCGAAAAGATTGAGCCGCCCTTCCCGCGCATCAGTTACGACGACGCGGTGAAGAATCTGCAAGAGGGCCATGCCAAGGGCGCGCTGGAAACAAAATTCGAATGGGGCGGCGACTTTGGCTCACCCGACGAAACTTTTCTTTCAGCGCAATTCGACAAGCCCGTGATGGTGCACCGTTATCCGGCGAAGGTAAAGGCTTTTTACATGGAGCCTGATCCGCAGCGTCCGGAACTGGCGCTATGCGTCGACGTGCTGGCTCCCGAGGGCTACGGCGAAATCATTGGCGGCTCGCAGCGTATGGCCTCGCACGAATTGCTGGTGCAGCGCATTCATGAGCACGGGTTGCCGGAAGAGGCGTTCAAGTGGTATCTGGATTTACGAAAGTACGGTAGCGTTCCGCACGGCGGCTTCGGCATGGGCATTGAGCGGGCGGTAGCCTGGATTTGCGGACTTGAGCATGTGCGGGAGACGATTCCGTTCCCCCGGATGCTGCACCGGTTGTACCCATAAAACCAACACATCTTCACCGCCGAGGACGCTGAGAGCGCCGAGGATTTGCTGACCAACTTCCATGTTCGCGTGCTTAAGAACGGCTTGAAGCGAATTGTGAATGACTTTCCTGACTCGGCGCGCTCGGCGACCTCGGCGGTAAATGAGGACTTTAAGAACTAGGATCGACGTATCCAGGATTATGACGACCACCATCAGCACCACGAATATCGCTCCCAAAAAGATTCGCGTGATCGGCGTGCCGCTCGATCTCGGGCAATCTCGCCGTGGCGTTGATATGGGACCTTCGGCGGTGCGCGTGGCGGGTCTCGAAGCGCGCCTTGAAGCGCTCGGGCATGAAGTGGAGGATGGCGGCAATGTCGCCGTTGCCATTCCGGAGCAAAAAAAAGAGGGTGATACTCACGCGAAGTATTTGAAGGAAATAACGGCCACATGCACCAAGCATGCGGAACTGGTAATCAAGACGCTCGAGGCGGGAAAGATTCCCCTGTCGCTCGGCGGCGATCACTCAATGGCGGCAGGCACGGTGGCGGGCGTGGCCGAATTCTATCGCCGCCAGAACCAGCGGATCGGGCTTATCTGGATCGACGCCCACACCGACATCAACACTCCCGAGTCATCGCCCAGCGGCAATGTGCACGGGATGCCGTTGGCGGCGCTGATGGGGCTGGGTCCAGCCGAATTGCAGAACATCTTCGATTTTTCTCCCAAGGTGAAGCCGGAGAATTGCGTGCTGGTCGGAGTGCGCGACATTGACGCGGTTGAAAAAGAAAATGTGCGGCGGGCTGGCATCGGTGTCTTCACCATGCGCGATATCGACGAGCGCGGGATGCGCACTGTGATGGAAGAAGCCCTGCGCATGGCCGGACGCGGAACCGCCGGCTATCACATTTCGCTCGATATGGATTGGATCGATCCCGAGGACGCACCCGGTGTGGGCACTCCGGTGCGCGGTGGCGCGACTTATCGCGAGGCTCATCTGGCGATGGAAATCATCGCCGATCACGGACGCATGTTGAGCTTTGAAATCGTTGAAGTGAATCCGGTTATCGACGAACATAACCAGACGGCGGACCTGGCGGTTGAGTTGGCGCTGTCGGCGTTTGGGAAAAAGATTTTATAACATCTATGAAAAAGCTTCGTGTCGGAATTCTTTTTGGCGGGCGCAGCGGAGAGCATGAAGTATCGCTGCTCTCGGCCGCGTCGGTGCTGAACGCCATCGACAAAGACAAATACGAGGTGGTTCCCATCGGCATCACCAAGGATGGCCGCTGGCTGACCGCGGAGCACGCCGAAAACCTGCTGCAGGGCAAGCTGGTGCTCGAGCCGCGCCATCTTCGTGCGGGCGATCCCGAAACGACGCAGGCCGCGGCGGTACTGGCTCGCGGCGAAGCAGTGGTAGTGCCTCCTGAACCAGTCCACCGAGAAAGCGGGTTGGTCCCTTTTGAGACGGACGCGGCGCTAACGCGGCGCGCCAGCGATCGCGCCATCAATGTCGATGTAATCTTTCCCGTGCTGCACGGCACTTTCGGCGAAGACGGGACCATTCAGGGTCTGCTTGAACTGGCCGACATCGCGTATGTGGGCGCGGGCGTGCTCGGTTCGGCTGCGGGCATGGACAAAGATGTGATGAAGTCGTTGTTCCTGGCCGCGAAAATTCCAATCGTGAAGCACGTGACCATTCTGCGCAGCGCGTGGGAGAAAGAGCCGAAGAAAGTTCAGAAGTTCGTGGAGAGCAAACTGAAGTATCCGGTGTTTGTGAAGCCCGCGAACCTGGGTTCGTCGGTTGGAATCAGCAAGGCACACGATCGCAGGGAACTCGGCCCGGCCATCGAGGAGGCGGCTAGATTCGATCGCAAGATCGTGATCGAGCAGGGCGTTGGCGGAAAGAAAAATAAAGCGCGCGAGATCGAATGTTCCGTCCTCGGCAACGATGAGCCGATCGCTTCGATCCCAGGCGAAATTGTTCCAGTTAAAGAATTTTACGATTACAACGCCAAGTATCTCGATGAAGGTTCTGAGCTGATTATTCCGGCGAAGCTCACCAAAGGCGAGACAAAAAAGGTACAGGAGCTGGCAATACGCTCGTTCAAAGCTGTCGATTGTTCGGGCCTAGCGCGCGTGGATTTCCTCATGGATCCAACCTCGCAAAAGATTTATCTAAACGAGATCAATACCATGCCAGGATTCACGGCGATCAGCATGTATCCGAAGCTGTGGGCGGCGTCGGGTCTTGATTATTCAGATTTGATCGACAGACTGATTCAACTTGGGATCGAGCGGCACGAAGATAAGAAGAAAAATCAGTACAGCCGGTAGAAGCGCAGCAAAGGCTAAACCGCAGCGGCTCGAAGCCGAAATCGTCAGCGCCACCTTCGGCACGAGTGTAACTCGTGCCCTTCCCAATGTAGGAATGCTTCGACCTCGCTCAGCATGACAAATTGCCGGGTCTTAACAGGGCTAGGCATCCTCCGAATATTGTGCTGATCACGGGACTCCTGCTTTCTCCATGAAGCTTGCCTGATCGGCTTTCATCTTCTTCAGTCCTTCTGTCGGTAGATAAACCATGTGCCCGGCGTCATAGGTGGTGTAGGAAATATTGTCGCGATATTTCTGGGGCAGATCGAGGTGCTGAATCGCGTAGTTCGCCGCAAAATAGGGCGTGGCCAGATCGTAGTAGCCTTCCATCACCAAAACCTTCAGGTAGGGGTTTTTCACGATGGCTTGCCGCATCGCCGACGCCGTGTCGGGAAAGCCCTGAATCGCCGATCCCCAATCCCACTTGTCGAAGCCGATGTCTTGTGCTCGCACGTAGTAGGGCATATCGGTTTTGTATCCCAGTTCGGTGCGGATGTAGTTGTTGAACACCGAAGTAAAAGGAGGCTGCGTTGCGGAACCCGTCGGATCATAAAAAGGCGTGTCCAGCAGGCCGCTGGGGTCGGGACCGGTATAGCGGCCGTCGAGGCGTCCGACGCGCAATTTCTGATCAATTAATAAATAGTGGGTAAACTTGCGGACGTTGATGCGCAAGTTCGCTTCGTCCGCCACTTCCTTGGTCAGGCCAGTGTAGCGAGCGAGTTGCTCAATAATTTTCTCCCGCTCCGGGGCGGTGAGCGCGTCTCCTTTCGCCAATGCCTGGGCGTACTCTCCGAATGCCCACTGCTCCGATTCTTGTCTGGCGCGGTTCAGGTCCTGCGCAAGATCGGGCGCGAGCTTGTGGTGATACGCGGCGATCATAGTGAAGGACGGGATCAGAAAAATGTAGGGCTGGTCGTTGGTGTTGGTCTCCTCCAGAGTTTCAAAGTTCAGAACGCTCGAGAGCAGGGTGATGCCGTTGAACGAGATGCCACGATCGGCGAGGTATCCGGCAATTCCAGCGGCGCGCGTGGTTCCGTAGCTCTCGCCGAGAATGAACAGTGGAGAACTCCAGCGTTCGTTGCGGCTGATGTAGAGCCGAATGAATTCGCTGAAGGCCTCGATATCTCCCTTGACGCCCCAGAATTTCTTGAACAGCTCGGTGTCGCCGGCGCGGCTGAATCCGGTGCCGATGGCGTCGATCAGCACGAGGTCGCTCCTATCAAGAAGGGTATAGGGATTGTCTTCCATGCGGTAGGGAGAGGGCGGCATGAATCCGTCGGCCTGAAGCACGACGCGCTTGGGGCCGAGTGCTCCCATATGCAGCCAGATTGAAGCCGAGCCTGGGCCACCGTTGAAGGCGAAGGTGAGCGGGCGCTTGGCGGCGTCCTGGCCATCAAGCGTGTAGGCGACGTAAAACATTTCAGCTTCAATCCTGCCATCCCCGCGCTTGATCGGAAGGCGTCCGGCAGTGGCCGCGTACTTCAAGAGTTTTCCGTCTACGGTGATTTGGTGATGTGTCTGCACCGGAGCCACTTCGGTCATATCGAAGTGCTCCTCCTTATCCTTATCCTTATCCTTCGGATTGTCTTTGTCCGAAGACGCTTCGCGCGCCGGCGGCTTCTGTTCCGAAGAAGTGTCGGGTTTGACGGCGGTCTCTGCCGGCTTCTCCGCAGATTGCGGGGGCTGCTTCTTTTGATTTGAGGATTTCGGTTGATCGCTCTGTTGAGCGTAAGAGACAGAAAACAAAAGCAGACCCATGGCAAAGGCCCGGAACAATCTCATGATTTACCCCTCGTGGAGAAATGCACTCACTTCAACGAAGCGTGAGAATTGTACACCGGGGATGGGCATCGCCCTCGGTAACTGCAGATTGTGACTGTTCATGCCGATGGAGTGACCATGGCTGGTAGTCGCCTTAATTATCTGACTTCAAATGATTGGGTCTTGATTCAGGCGAAGATGTTGCGGCGCACGTTCAAGCTGGGGGAAGAGATCATCAGCGAGGGTGAGTGGGTTCACAGCCTGTACGTCATCCGCCGCGGGGAAGCTTCGGTGGAGCTGGCGGGTACGGGCTCGCGAGCAATCGTGGCCTCTCTGGGACCGCAGGACGTTTGCGGCGAAATCTCCTTTCTGGGACAGTGCAAGGCCACGGCCGCGGTAATTGCAGGCGACGAAGAGGTTGAAGTCGAAGAAATAAATATTGGAGAACTACGCAAAATCCTGGAGGCTTTTCCCCGCCTGGCCTCTCGCTTTTACCTTTCACTGGCCACACTCCTGGCGCTGCGGTTGAAGGAGACTTCCGGCGAACTTGCCCGGGAAATGACGCTTCGCGATCGGCGATAGGGCGCATGTCTGCCCGTAAGGAGCCGCAGTTCACGAGCATTCTCGTCCTCAAGAATTTCTTGACGATAGTGTGTTCCCGTTCAGAATGATTGTTGACACTCGATAGAGTGTCGAAATGCAAGTTCGCAATGGAGAACTTCCCCGTGCGCGCCAGCTGGCGCGCGCGGGGAAAGAACTGAGCCGCGAGGCCCGGGCCCGTTTGGACTGGATGGATTACTACCGCCGCTGCCACAACGTGGCCCTCACCAGCGCGGACTGCACCTGTTTGTGCTGCCCCCTCGCTCCCCCAAACTCAACCGCGCCGTCGAACGCGCCAACCGCACCCACACCGAGGAGTTCTACCAGGTCGCTGCCTGCTCCCTGGAGATGAAAAAGCTCAACCGCGAGCTGCGCCAGTGGGAGAAGATCTACAACACCGTGCGTCCCCATCAAGCTCTTGGCTATCTCACCCCGCTGCAGTTCCTGCAGCGGGCTTCACCTCAAAGAAAGGAATGAAAGTGTCAACAATCCACTGGACGAGTAGGTAGTGGGTCAGTATGATTTCCACAGGGCTTTGTCAAAATGACAACTTCTGGCATGATGGACGCATGGCGAAACGCTCCTCTCCGAAGCGCGACTTCATGCAAGTTGCCCGCGCCGTAGTCGAACAAGCCATAGGCGAACAGATGGACGGGAACCCACTTCCCGATCCCCCGAAAGACGAGCGAAACCCCCACGCGGTCGCTCTCGGTGCAATGGGTGGCAAGAAGGGCGGCAAGGCCAGAGCCAAAAAGTTGACAGCGACGCGCCGCAAAAGTATCGCAAGAAAAGCCGCCAAATCCCGCTGGAAATACGGGCACTAAAGACCAGCATCTTTTCCGTCTTGACAAGCATCCTATTATATTGGTAATTTACCAACATGGTAGACCGGATGGAAACCCTAGAGGCTGAGGACTTATTGCGTCACTGTCTTGAGTCTGGAGATGTTATTCCGGGGTATCACTTCCGCAACGAGTTGCAAAAGGAAGCGGTCACCATGTTGGATGCTTGGGCCGTTCTAAAGACCGGAAAAGTCTACAATCCCCCAGAGTTCCATTCTGGTTGTCAGGAGTGGAACTACCGGATAGAAGGGCACGAACCGGGCGGAAAATGGCTTGCAATTGTTTTCAGCTTCAAGAGTGTGGATAGAACATTTCTTGTTACGGTTTTCAGCGTCGAATCGAAGAGGAGATGAAAGAACCGATGAGGATTCCAGACCGAGAGCTGAGTATCCCTTCGGAGGGGAGGAATTAACAACAGCCAATTTTTCTGGCGGGTGGCGGGTTGACGTCATACGGGGTTGCCACCAGAAAGGGCGGGAGTACCCATGAGGAGTCAGGTGTCAATAAAATGCAGTAATTGCTCGCAACCAGTCGAAACGGTCCACGGGAACTACACGTTCAGGGAGAGCGGACTGGACAATATAGTTCTGTGCGGCATCGAGTTAATCAAGTGCAAACACTGTGGTAACGAAGACCCGATCATTCCAGCACTGGATGATCTGTTCCGTACTATTGCTCTGGCTCTGGTAACGAAGCCATACAGACTGGCAGGAGAAGAGGTACGATTTTTGCGAAAACATATGGGTCTTACTGGAGATGGATTCTCCAGGTTGCTGCATATAGACAAGACGACGCTATCGAAGTGGGAAAACAATGATGACCCTGTTGGCACACAAAGCGACCTCGCTATCAGAATGATGGTGATGTCGCAAAATGCAGCCCTGCGGGAAAAAATCCAAGTCATTATTGAAGAGCATTTCGAGAAGATTCAGTTTCACGCTCATTGCCACGGGCGGAAACGTGCCAAGAAAGCGAGATATGTTCCCGAGCGCACAAGCATCGAAATCAAAGCGTCTGACCTGACATACCTCTACGCATAACCCTCGCAAACGCTTGCATTCTTGAGTTTATTTCAAGATAACAAGCGTTTTTTCTTGACATCTTACGCGCTCAAGCATATAGTTCAGTGCATGAAACGGCTAACAATGGAGCAGAAAACACGGGTTGTAGCGGCCTTGGTCGAGGGCAATTCTGTACGCTCAACCGTGCGGATGACTGGTGTTGCGAAGAACACCGTAATTAAACTGGTGCTCGATCTGGCTGACGCTTGCGCTGCCTACCACGACGCGTATGTCCGCAATGTAAAGGTGCGCCGTTTGCAATGTGACGAAATCTGGCAATTCGTAGGGTCTAAGGCTCGGAACACTTCGCCAGAGAAGAAAGCGATTGGATGGGGGGACGTTTGGACATGGACAGCGATTGACGCCGATACGAAACTTTGCGTTTCGTATTTGGTTGGTGGTCGCGATCTCGGATGGGCAAAAGAGTTCATGCGGGATTGCGCTTCACGGATTCGTAACCGCGTGCAAATCACAACGGACGCGCACCGAGCTTATCTTGAGGCAGTGGAAGATGCTTTCGGTGCCGATATTGATTATGCGCAACTGCAAAAGATTTATGGCGCACCATCCGACGACCACAAGCGCTATTCTCCCGCGCAGTGCATCGGTTGCGAGATGAAAACGGTGAGCGGGAATCCCGACCCGAAGCATGTTTCGACTTCATTTGTTGAGCGTCAAAACCTTTCGATGAGAATGAGCATTCGCCGTTTCACGCGCCTCACGAATGCGTTCTCGAAAAAGATTGAGAACCATGCGGCTGCTGTGGCGATCTGGTTTATGTATTACAACTTCTGCCGCGTGCATTCCACCTTGCGCGTAACCCCGGCGATGGAGAGCGGCCTAGCGAACCACGTTTGGACTATCGAGGAATTGTGTTCAGCACGTGTGGCGGAAAAGAATCTGGTTCTCAAGGCTCTGGGCGAGTAGTAACATCTAAGCGACAATCTAGCGGAGTAAAAACCGAATCGCCCTTCTCATTCTTGGCGGGATGCTCAGGGTGACTCGCTTCGTCCCTTTCGAGACTATGCATAAGTGTATCTCGGGAAGCGGCGACATTGCAAACCAGAGATGCCTTAATGCCAGACGAGATTCCTCCAATCAATTACTTAAAGCAGATTGGAGAAACTTTCAAACTCGGGAGTGGCGTCTTGGGAAAATCCGCTATTGCCATTGGCATTTTCATATTAGTCGGAGGTCTTGCGATTTTCAGACTTAAGTCTGATGGGGCAATTTTGTTGGCACTTGGTGTTCTATTTGCGGCATTCTTCCTGTGGTTTTTCCCTGTCATTAGATTCGTAGACAAGCACCCGGATGCCGCGCTGCTAGAAGGTGCTGAATGGATGCAGTTCCAAACTACCGCAAAGGGGTATACCGCAAGCCCGGCGGATCGAGTGCCAACTGCCCCACTGGGGACGGAAGCATTAACGATTACTGTGACTGCACCGAAGCCTGACGAGGCGCTAGAACTACATGACTGAACCTCGTGCTCGTTTTGTCATCGTTGTATTTACTTGGAGGAAGGTTCTGAAAACCGAAGAACTGGAGCCGCTTTTCAATACTGCTGTTGACTGGCTAAGATTTTCTGAGAATGGTTGGATTCTTTGGACGACTAATGATCCTCCTGTGTGGTTCAAATACATCAAGCCTCATCTTGCGCCTGAAGACAGTGTTTTTATAGCCGAACTAAATCTGTCCCACTTCGGCAGTACCGTTAGCGGCTGGCAAAGCAAGATGGTTTGGGACTGGATTAAAAAATCTCGCTAGGCCGCCTGTGGAAATCATACTCACCCACTACCGACGAGTACATAGTGTTGACGAATCACGATCCGTATTGTAGGATATTGAGGACAAGTTTGCCTTTCGGGGCAGACCTGAATTTCATGCAGAGTGGCTGAGGGACGAGCCCTGTGACGCCACGGCAACCGGATCGGGATCATATATCCCGACCGCCAGGTGCCAACTCCCGCCCGGAAACGGGGAACATGAGATTCGGATGCGAGTTCCATTGCATTCCGATAACCTCTTTTCCTTTTTCCTGGGAAAGAGGCCTTTGTATTTAGGGCACTTTTTCCCCGGCTCGTCCCCAGCTATTCGCTGCTGAAAAAGAAAGCGAGTAGCCCGATGCCGAACCACGACGCTCATACTCATGATCATTACGAATTGCGCTGCCGGGAATGCGGCCGGCGCTGGGGAAACCAGCCCCGCTCGATCTGCGATGATTGTTTCTCTCCCCTCGAAATTACTTACGACTACGACTGGATCCGGTACCTGCTGGGCGAGGGCTCGACGGACGAACAGAAGTCCAGCCGTCAGCGAATTTCGCAGAGGCCGCCGAATATGTGGCGTTACGCCGAGTTGTTGCCGCTGCCTTCGGCCTTTGAGCCGCGGCTTCCGGTCGGCTTCACGCCTCTGTTCCAGGCGCCGCGTCTTGCGGCGCGGCTTACCGGCAACTGTGACGGGAAAACCGACGCGCCGAATCTCTACATCAAGAATGACGCTGTCTGCCTGCCCACGCTCAGTTTCAAGGATCGCGTTGTAGCCGTGGCGCTGGCCCAAGCCGTCGCATTCGGGTTCGACACGGTGGCGTGCTCTTCCACCGGAAACCTGGCCAATGCCGTGGCGGCGCATGCGGCTCGTCTCGGTCTGAAGGCCTGGATTTTCATTCCATCCGATCTGGAGCCTGCCAAGATCTTGGGTACTCAAGTTTTCGGCGCGAATGTGGTCCGCATCGCGGGTAACTACGATCAGGTGAACCGTCTGTGCTCACAGATTGCCGAAGAGCGGCGCTGGGGATTCGTCAACGTAAACCTGCGCCCTTACTACGCGGAAGGATCGAAGACTGTGGGCTTCGAAATCGCCGAACAACTGGGCTGGCGCCTCCCTGACAACGTTGTGGTTCCCATGGCCGGCGGATCGCTGATTACCAAGATCAAGAAGGCGTTTGACGAACTGATCAAGCTGGGGTTGGTCGAGGAGAAGCCCGTGAAGTTTTTCGGTGCGCAGGCTACCGGATGCTCTCCGATTTCGACGGCCGTGAAAACCGGCAGCGCGGAGATCGATCCGCAGAAGCCGGCGACGATCGCGCGTTCGCTGGCTATCGGCAATCCCGCCGATGGGCACTACGCCATCAAGACCATCAAGCAAAGCGGCGGATGGAGCGAAGACGTAAGCGATCCCGAGGTAATCGATTCGATCCGTCTGCTGGCGGAGACTGAAGGTATCTTCACCGAGACCGCCGGCGGAGTGAGCGTGGGCTCGGCGGGCAAGCTCTATCGCCAGGACCGCATCCTGCCCGAGGAAACGACTGTGTTGTGCATCACGGGAAACGGCCTGAAAACGACGGACGTGCTGGCGGGCGTTTATGAGATGGAACGGCCAATTGCTCCCAAGCTTGCTGAGTTCGAAAAGTATCTGAGCGAAACCCTCGACACAGTCGAGGTTGCGAAAGAAGCCGCGGCTAGCGTGGGCGCGTAATCAGGTCTTGATTTGAAGGGGCGCGGCTTTTGTAGGCTGCAGAAAAACTCAGGGCCGCGCTCGGTTTTGGGTGGCGCAGCGCTTCAGCGCTGCGATAACTACCATGTCTTGAATGCGGCTTCAGCCGCTGAGGGAAACTTCTATGGCAATTACCGTACAAATTCCGACTGCCTTGCGGCGGCACACTGGAGGCGTGAGTTCAATCGCGTGCGCCGTCACCAGCTTGGGAGAGCTGTTCTCCGTCCTCGACGAGAAGTTTCCCGACCTGAAGCCCCATGTGCGTGACGAGGCGGGACAGATTCGCCGCTTCCTCAATATTTACGTAAATGAGGAAGACATCCGCTTTCTCGGCGGTCCTGGGTATGCGTTCCAGGATGGAGATGAAGTTCTGCTGGTGCCCTCCATCGCGGGCGGTGCCAGCTAGGATTCCCTGCTCTAGGTCGCTGAAACCTCCGATTAATCCTTGGCCATCCTCTCCGATGCGACTGTATAATCTAACTAACTGGTTACTTAATGCGTCGTCTATTACAGCACCGTCCCGTCCTTCATGGCCGCATGGGCTCGCGCGGGCAGCCCGAAGAGAGCCGCGCCGCAATTTTGCAGGCGGCGGCGAAGGAGTTTGGCGAGCATGGCATCGCCGGGGCCCGCACCGACGCCATTGCGCGCGCAGCGCGGGTCAACAAGGCCTTGCTCTATTACTACTTCAAGGACAAGGAAACGCTTTACGGCGCCGTGCTCGACGATGCATTTTCCGGAATGAAAGCGAAGGTCTTCCGCGTCCTCGACAGTGAATTGCCGCCTCGCGAAAAGATCATGGCGTACGCGGGCGCGTACTTTGACTTCATTGCTTCGAACCAGATCTATCCCAAGCTGATGCAGCGCGAAATGATGCGGGCGCGCGAAGGCAATTCAGTGCACATCGACAGGCTGGTCAAGACCTACTTTCAGCCGATCTACCAGCGGGTGGGCGAGCTGTTGCAGAAGGGAATTGCAGAAGGCGAATTTCGGAAAGTTGACCCGGCGCACTTCGTTCCTTCGATGGTGGCGATGATCGTTTTCTATTTCAGCAGCGCTCCGGTCATGCGGCGGATTGTGCACTTCAATCCTCTGGCGCCGGAGCGGATCGCCGAGCGGCGGGCCGCGGTTCTGGATTTCATTTCCGCCGCGTTGTTTCGGCCCCGCTCGAATGCGGCGTCAGGAGTGCGCAAATGAGTGCTCGTAACCGTTTCTTCATTCTTCTCGGCATCATCTTCGTGATTGCTGCGATCTATTATTTTTTTTCCACCGATCATTCGAAGGATCTGGTGCTGATCGGCACTGTAGATTCGAATCAGGTGATCGTCAGCGCGCAGGTGGAAGGCCGCATCCAGAAGCTGCTGGTGGATGAAGGCACACCGGTGAAGGCCGGCGATCTGATTGCAGTGCTCGATCCCTCCGAATTACAGACGCAGGAAGCGGCCGCTGCGGCAAACATTGCCAGCCTGCAACACAAAGTAGCGGAGATGGAGCACACCGAGCAATCTACGTCAGGATCGACTTCGAGCGACGTGGCGAACGCGCGCGCCAAGCTTTCTTCCGCCAAGGCGCAACTTCTGCAGGCGAAGGCTGCGCTGGATCGCACCGAAAGCGATAGTCGGCGCATGATCGAATTAGCCAAGGCTGGTGTTCAGTCTGACCAAGACCGCGTGCAGGCGGAAACCAACTTGCAAGCCGCGCAAGCGACGGTACAAGCGCAGCAAGAACTCGTGAGAGCCGCGGAAGCCGACTTGAACTCCGCCATTGCCCGCACCCAGCAAGCTAACGCTGCCAAGAGCACGGTGCAATCGACTGAGGCCGATCTCAAGAATGCCATCGCTCAGAAAAATCAGGCTGCCGTGCGGCTCGGATATACGAATGTTTATGCGCCGGTGACCGGCACCGTGTCTGTGCGCGCAGCGCGGCAGGGAGAAGTGGTCAACATCGGTGCTCCGATTGTCACGATCGTCGATCTGACTGATACCTGGGCGCGGGCGGCGATTCCGGAAACGTATGCCGACCACATTGGGTATGGCGACGTGCTGCGGATCCGCATGCCCGGTGGAACGATCACCAGCGGCAAAGTATTTTTCAAAGGAGTGGAAGGCGACTTCGCCACGCAGCGCGACGTGAGCCGGCGCAAGCGCGATATCAAGACCATCGTGCTGAAAATCCGGCTGGATAATCCCAAGGGTGCTTATGTGCCGGGAATGACGGCGGAGGTGCTGGTTTCGCCGGTGCAGATGAAGGGCGAGAACAATCCGCAAAGCGCAGCGGCAGCGGGGCAGCAATGACGCCGGAGGTCAATGCCAAGGCGAATCACGGTAGCGCTTCCGCCACCGTGGACGAGAGGTCTTCTGCCATCGAAGTGGAGCACATCGTCAAGAAGTACGGGGACTTCACCGCGGTCGACGATGTGTCGTTCGATGTGAAAGACGGGGAGATTTTCGGTTTGCTGGGACCAAACGGAGCTGGTAAATCGACGCTGATCCGCATGATGACGACGCTGATTCCGATTACGGCAGGGGTGGCGCGAATTGCCGGCCACGATGTCGCAAAAGAGCCCGATGCCGCGCGACGCCTGATCGGGGTGATTCCGCAGGCACTGACCAGCGATCTCGACCTGACGGTAGAAGAAAATCTCAATATTTACGCCAAACTCTACGATGTACCCGCGAAAGAAAGGAAGCGCTCCATCGACGAACTGCTCGGGCTGGTGGACTTGACCAAGTGGCGCGACGCGCAGACCAAGACGCTCTCCGGAGGTATGCGGCGGCGCCTGGAGATTGCTCGCGGCCTGGTGCACCATCCGAAAATCTTTTTTCTCGACGAACCTACCACTGGATTGGACCCAGTCTCGCGCGTCGCCGTGTGGGAGATGCTCGGCAACATTAAGAGCCAGCGCCAGCTCACCATCCTGATTACCACTCATTATATGGACGAAGCCGACCGTCTCTGCGAGCGCATCGCTATCGTCGACCACGGCAAACTGGTTGCACTGGACACGCCGATGGCACTGAAGGCGAGCGTGCCGGGATCGAATGTGATCGAAGCCCAGTTCGAGAATCCTCCGGCTAATTGGGAGCAGCGCCTGCACACGCTCGACGATGTCACTTCCGTGCAGCACGAGGGAGCGGGAATGTATCGCGTGCTCACAGGCAACGGCTCGCGCACTACCACTGAACTGGTCGAGATGTCCGTGGAAGCCGGAGTTGCGGTGAAATCCCTATCGGTGCAGAACACAACGCTGGACGATGTATTCGTGCACTACACTGGCCGGCAGTTGCGCGATGAACTGCAGAAGGCTTATGCCTTCACGATGCCGCAGAGCCCGGGGTTGCGGCCATGAACCACATCATGGCCATCGTCGAGCGCGAAATGCGCAAGTTCTTTCGCTCGCCTGCGCTCATGCTGGCATCGATGATTTTTCCTCTGGTGCAACTCATCATCCTGGGCAACGCATTCGGCGGAAAGATTCGCGATGCACGCCTCGCCATCGTGGATCAGGACGGAGGCACGCAGGCGCTGAAGATTCGCGAGGCCTTTGATTCTGTACGCTCGAATATTCGCACCTTCGTCCCGATTTACTACGACAACGAAAAGAAAGCAGTGGAGGACGTGCGCAACGGGAAACTCGAAGGCGCGGTCATTATCCCGCCACAGTTTTCGCGGCGGGTATATGAGGATAATCATCCGCAGGTCGCGTTAGTCGTTGATAACAGCGACAATTTCATGAGCTCCGCGTTGGAGTCGGAACTCACCGACCTGACGAGCGCACTGAACCAGCCAACGGTTGAGCCGCGCATCCTGCAGCAGACTGCGCTTTCGATTGTCGAACTCTATCCTTACATCGAGTACATGAAATATCTGCTGCCCGGCTCGCTGACTCTGGCGATGTTTGTGTCGGTGATGATCGGTGGCGGAATGCTTTACATCGACGATAAGGCCCGCGGCGTGCATGAAGGCTATCTGGTCACGCCCATCACCAAGCTCGAACTGGTTCTGGGACTCAACCTGGCTGGCGCAATTAAAGCGGTAATGACCGGCGTGATTATTTGCGTGATCGGCGCGCTGATTTCCGGGGTTAGCACGATTTTCAATCCGGTCACGATGCTCGGGCTGCTGGTGATGATCGTACTGACCTCGCTCGCTTTCAACACCATGATGTTTCTGCTCATGGTACGCATCGAAGATCCGCTGGTGCCCCGGGCCATGTTCGGCATTCTGAATACACTGCTGTTTTTTCCCAGCGGATCGATCTATCCCATCCAGGCATTTCCACCGTGGTTGCGCGCGATCGCGAAGGTCGACCCCTTTACCTACGCGGTCGATGGCTTTAAATGTCTGCTGCTGAAAGAGACGACCCTGAGCGCAGTCTGGGGCGACATGCTATTCCTCTCGATCTTTGCCGCTGTCACGCTGGGGATCGCGATACCGCTGTTCAAACGCACGCTGTAGAAAAGCATTTACCGCCGAGATCGCAGAGGCCGCCGAGAAAATTTGGGCCAATCGAATCTCGCGTTGGCTGAATTCTCAGCGCTTTCGGCGTACTCGGAGGTCAATGGGTTGTGAGTCGGTGTTTGGGAACTTTTGACTTACCCGCCGCGTCCGTTATTCTAGAGACTCATGACCTTACTGGACGCGAAAGAGTACCATCCTGAAAAAGAGCGGAGGAAAAAAGCCCGGATCATTTCGGCGATCGTTCTTATTCTGGTCCTGGCTTTGATTGGATGGTGGAACCGTTTCTTGCCGGAAAAGCGCGTCGCTGACAAATTCTTTTCTGCTTTGCAAAAGCAAGACTACGAAGCCGCGTACGGCATTTATTACGCCGACCCCGGCTGGCAGCAGCATCCGCAGAATCACTCACAGTATCCCTTTAACGAATTCAAACAAGATTGGGGACCGGGGGGCCAGTGGGGCCTGGTAAAGAGCTATAAGATTTATGGCGAGAGCAACTGCCCCGGCGGCGGAACTGGCGTGGTCGTCGACCTGATCGTGAACGATCGCGCGCAACACGCTCAGCTATACGTAGACAAGTCGGATAAGACGATCAGTACTCCGCCTTGCGATCTGGAATTTCGCTAGCGGGATTGGCGCGTCACCGTAACGATTCACGCAATTCTCAGCTGTGCACACTGCATCCGTGATTCGCAAACTGCGCTACCACTTTGCTCAAGGATGCCTCGTCTCCGACATGCAGGCAGGTCTTCGACCGGTCGATCTGCCGCATGAGTCCACACAGTACCTTTCCTGGACCGATCTCGACAAATGTCTGCACGCCTTCCGCAATCAGCAGGCGAATGCACTGCTCCCACTTCACTGGGCTCGTCACCTGGGCCACCAACGTTTCGCGTGCCCTTAGATCATCGCTGACCAACGACGCTTCCACATTGCACGCAACGGGGTAGACCGGCTTGTGCATCTTGAGCGCATTCAGGTCCACTTCCAGGCGATCTTGTGCGGGCTTCATTAGCGAACAGTGGAAGGGCGCGCTTACCGGTAGCACCTTTGCGAGCTTTGCTCCACGCGCGTCGGCTAGCTTCGCTCCACGCTTTACCGCGTCAGTATTGCCGGAGATAACAATCTGCTGCGGCGAGTTGATGTTCGCTGGGGCGCAGACCTCGCCCTGCTCGGCGTCTTTACAAATTCCAGCCACCTTCTCCAAATCCATGCCGAGGATTGCCGCCATAGCTCCCACGCCCACCGGAACGGCCTCCTGCATATACTTGCCCCGGTTCCGTACCACGCACACTGCGTCTGCAAAGCTGATTGTCCGGGAGGCCACATGCCCTGAGTACTCACCCAGGCTATGCCCTGCCACAAAGTCCGGCCTAGGAATTTGTGTCTGTAGAACTCTAAGCGCGGCGATTGACGTGGTCAGAATCGCGGGCTGCGTGATTTCGGTCAGGCGCAGCTGAGATTCGGGGCCGCAGAAGCATATTTGCGACAATTTGTAGCCCAGCGCTTCGTCAGCTTCTTCAAACGTCCGGCGCGCGATGGGATGCTTCTCCGCTAGATCTTTACCCATGCCCACGGTCTGTGATCCCTGGCCTGGGAAAAGGAATGCGATCTTTGATGAGACTGACTTTGTCTGGTGAACGTGGGCGACGTCTGTGAATTGGTCCATGATTTTGATTTCGAGCTCTACTGAACCGGCGCAGCTTCCACCTCAGCGGGCGCGGGACGAAGCGCGGCTAGTCCCTGCTCGATCGACGCGTTGATGTGCCGCTCAGAAAACTCGGCTGCCACGCGCACTGCATTCTTGATGGCATTCGCATTCGAGGAGCCGTGCGTGATAATGCAGACACCCTTGACTCCTAAGAGTGGTGCCCCGCCATATTCGGTGTGGTCGATGCGCTTTTTAAAGTCGCCGAATGCGCTGCGGGAAAGCATCGCTCCGACCTGACTGGTAATCGTTGCCTTGAGCGATTCCTTCAACACCGTGCGCACGAGGTTGGCCACGCCCTCGGAAATCTTGAGTGCCACATTGCCCACGAATCCGTCGGCGACGATCACGTCGACGTGGCCATTGAACAGGTCGCGGCCCTCCACATTGCCGACAAAATTCAAGGGAAGCCGCTTCAAAAGCTGGAACGATTCGCGGGTCAACTCGTTGCCTTTGGTTTCTTCCTCGCCAATCGAGAGCAATCCTACCCGGGGACGCCGCCCCGAACCAAACGCGGAACGCCCGAATGCTCTATGGTCGGACGCGCTTCCGACCAAATTGCCAATCCGATTGCCATATGTGCTAGCGAACATGGACCGGAAATAAATCTCGCCCATCACCGCGAACTGCTCGAGGTTATGGGGCTTGCAATCCACGTTCGCGCCGACATCCAGCAAAATCGCGGCCGTACCCGGAGCCGTTGGAAAAACCGCCGCCAGCGCCGGCCGGTCCACGCCATGCAATGCGCCCAGCACCATCTTGGCTGTAGCCATAGCGGCACCGGTGTTGCCGGCCGTTACAAAACCCGCCGCGCGTCCTTCCCGAACCAACCGCAATCCCACCCGCATAGAGGAGTCGCGCTTGGCGCGCACCGCCTGCACCGCCTTATCTTCCATGGTAATAACTTGGCTGGCATGAGTGATTTCGATGGGCAGCCGCGCGGCTGAAGGGTGACGATCGAGTTCCGCTTTGAGGGTGGCTTCGGGGCCGACAAGCAGTACGCGCACGCCGTAATTGCGAGCAGCATGAATCGCGCCCTCGATTTCAGGCTTGGGCGCCCGGTCCGAACCCATCGCATCCAGCGCGATCACGCTAGGCATGGTGGCAGGGAGCTAGCTGGTTTCCACGACTTCCACAACTTCGCGACCTTTGTAATAGCCGCACTTCACACAAGCGCGATGCGGCATCTTCTTTTCGTGGCAATTCGGACACTCGGAGAGCGAGTGGCTCTTCAGGGCGTCGTGCGCCCGCCGGGTCGAGGTTCGCTTCTGAGAATGTCTTCGTTTTGGATTCGGCATAGTATGATGATTCCTCTCGCCAAGGCGCTCAGGCCTCGTACTATCAATCTCTCAATAATTCGAGCTTTGCTGGAGTATCTCGATCGGCACGTCGCCCGCCGAAAGCATGAATGGTTCTAGTTCCGGCAGTGGCCTCGCCGCAGTGCCAGAGTCCTTTCGGTATGAAATACTCCCCTCCGGCCTGGATTGGAATTCGCCTGCTATCTATGGTCAGGATGTAGCAGCCTTGCACCACGACCATATATTCGTCGAACTCGTGCACATCCGGCTTCGCGCTCGCTGTTTGGTGACACGTCCAGAAGGCCATTTGACTTCCGTCCGCACCGTCAAAAATGTAACCCTCCACGCCGGGGGTGGCCTGACTCGTCGTGGCGATTCTATTTATGGGGCGTTTCATGAAGTCTGGGAAGTCGTCCATCGTATTTCCCTCCACGGCTCGTTAGCTGCTAATGCGCGAGCTTGCCGCGGATTTCCTTCAGCGCCGCCCATCGCGGTTCTTCTACCTGCGCTGCGCAGGCGCACTGTTCCTGATTCAGATTCTTGCCGCAGTGGGGGCACAATCCTTTACAATCTTCGCGGCAAATCACCTTCAACGGCGCCGCCAAAAGCACTTGCTCGCGCACCACATCGTCGAGCAAAAGACCCTCGCCCTCATAATAGCTGATCTCTGCTTCCGCGTCGGTTACCGACATTTCATCCCGCCCCGCGTCCGCGCCCTGGGGACGATATAACAGGTCAAATTCGCGCTTCACATCCTGTGTCACGGGATCGAGGCAACGGGCACAAATCATCTCAAGGCTGGTTGCAAGCCTACCTCGAATGCGTATGTCCTGGATTACTTTATGCTTGCCGTGATGTTCCTCGACCAGATCTGCCCGACCGCTGCTCTCAATGGGAGTAACTTGGCGATAATCTTCTCCCAGGTCGATGACACCCGGCTCAAACTTCTCCGCAAATTCCACCGGATGAAGTTCTAAATCTTTGATCTCGAAGAACATCGGAAACCTCCGCGCCCCGTCCAATTGCCGCTCCAGGCCCGCGGAAGCACGCCAAGAAGGCGCAAGTACCGCAAGGAGCATTTTTAAGGATAAAGGGTGAGAGAAAGCAGTGTCAAGGCGACTCCGTCCAACCCTCGCAATGGTTATTATGGTTGGACCTTATGGTGAGCACACTGGAGAAGGAGGATGATTGGTTTCACCGCCGCGCCGATCTCGTGGCGGGTCTAATCATGTTGCTCGGGTTCCTGGCGCGACTGTGGACGGCTTCGGGAACTTTTCTCAATCCCGACGAGGCGCTGCATTTTAGGCTGGCGAATCAGCCTTCGTTGGCCCTTGCCTACAAAGAAAGCCTTACCGCCTCTCACCCTCCTCTGCTTACGTTTGTGCTCTATTTCTGGCGTGTGCTCGGCACGTCAGAACTTTGGCTACGCTTGCCGTTGGTTCTCGCTGGGGTTGCGTTTTGTTGGATGTTTTATAAATGGCTCGCCAACGCCGCTGGTTATCTTGCCGGCTTCATCGGACTTCTTTTCGTCGCCTTGCTTCCGCCGATGATCGTACTCTCGGCGGAAATCCGGCAATATCCGTTGCTGTTGGCGTTTCTCGCGAGCGCTTTGTATTTCTTGGATGACGCCTTCGCGAAAAACTCCGCGCTCAGAATGGCAGTCTTTTCTCTGTGCCTCTACCTGGCTATGCTTTCCCATTACTCGGCGTTTTTGTTTGCCGTGGCTCTGGGAATCTATACGCTGCTTAGAATTTTCGTGGAACGCCCCCGCGCCAGGTTAGTAACGCTTTGGGTAATCGGACAATTCGGCGCCCTTGCTCTCGCCATATTCCTGTATAAGAGCCACATTTCCAAGTTGGGAGTGGGCGAGTCAAGAACCGCGCTGCAAGGCTGGATGAGCGAGTTTTTTCTGCGCCGCTCGTATTTTGATGCGGCGCGTGATAACCGGCTTACGTTCTTGTTGGGCCACAGTTTTGGCGTCTTTCAATATTTATTTGGCCAACTTGCCGTAGGCGATGTCATGGGAGTTTTTTTCCTGATGGGAGCTGCACTCTTGCTGCGCAGAAAAGGCTTCTTGGACGCTCGCAGCTCGCGGCGCTTAGGAATATTCCTGCTGTTACCGTTTGCGATTGCCGGCGCCGCAAGCCTGGCTCATGTTTATCCCTATGGTGGCACGCGGCACGTAGTATTTCTGGCTATTCCGGGCATCGCCGGTGTCAGTGTGGCAATGGCGTGTTTGGGGGCGGGAAAATGGCCGCGAGGACTTGCGATGGCGGCATTCGTTCTGGTCGCATGCATCGCTTTTGGCAGGGTGCGCCCGCCTAAAATGGAGCGGGCCGATCAGAGCCGTGCCCACATGGCGGCCGCGATCGAGTTCGTACGGCAGAATATTGCTCCGTCCGATATCATCTTCGCCGATTATCAGACTGATTTAATTCTCGGGCACTATCTGTGCCAGCAGCGGCCGATTGTTTTCGACCCGGCCCCCCCCAACTTCGAGCAATTCTCCTGCGCGGGCCACCGCGTTATTTCCTCAGACTATAAAGAATGGATGTTCTGGGCGGATAATTTCCCGCAACAATGGCAGCAACTGCTGCAATCCTACAGACTCAAAGCTGGAGACACTGTGCGGGTTGTTCAGATGGGGTGGGGCGTGGATCTTCCCGAAGCCTTGCGCAGTCACTTCACGGAGTTTCACGACCTTCGCTTCGAGTCGTTCGGCAAAAACATCAAAATCTTCAAAATGACAGTCGGCCAGCCCATGCCCGCATCAGTTCCCCAGTCCAGTCTGAAATCATTCTCACAATTCTGATACTTTGCGACCTTCGCGGATTCTTAGCAGCCTTTGCATTTAAAAGCTCTGCGTTCGGCACACGAAACTCTGGTCAAGAATTCAATATCGGCAGCGCCCAAATTCTCTTCTTGGTCGCTGCGTAAATCGCGTTGCACAGCGCCGGCGCCAGCGGCGGCACGGAGGGCTCTCCAATCCCCGTCGGAGCTTCCGTGCTGGGCACGGAATACACTTCCACCACTGGCGTCTCTTCCATGCGCAGTGGCGCGTAGTCGTCAAAATTTCCCTGGACCACGCGGCCTTTCTCAATGGTAATCTTCGCTCGCAGCGCATTCGTCAGCGCATAAACGATTCCGCCCTGGATCTGCTGCTCCAGAATACTGGGATTCACCACCTGCCCGCAGTCCACCGCCGCGACTACTCGATGTACTCGGGGCGTTTCGTTTTCCATGCTGATCTCGACCACTTCGGCCGTGTAGGACGAAAAACATCCGAAGCAGGCGATTCCGCGAAAGCGGCCCGGCGGCAAAGGATTTTTCCATCCCGCTTTGTCCGCCGCCAGTTGCAGCACGGTGCGCATCCGTGCCGTCTTCCATGTTGTCGTGAAGTACGAAACGTCCTGGTCCCTCGCCAGCATGTGCAGCCTATACTCCAACGGATCTTTTCCTGCCGCCGCAGCGAGTTCATCCACGAAACTCTCACTCGCGAAACCTACCTGCAGAGCATAGACGGAGCGCATCCAACCGAGAGGCACGGCGGTCTCGGCGAGAACATATTCCAGCGAAACGTTCTGCAGTGCGTACACGAATGCAGCCTCATCCGGCAGATCGGGATCGATTCCGTTCGGTCCAGGCTGACCTTTCTGTCCGCTGATTGAGGGCGCGATGATGCGATGCCTGAATGCAACCGGCCATCCCGATCCATCCACCACTGCGCTCAGTTGGTGCAGACTCGCCGGTCGGTAGGTGGAAAATCGCATGTCGTCCTCGCGAGTCCAAATCACTTTCGCCGGACCACCGAGCTTTTTTTCCTGGAATCCTGCATCATACAGCGCCTTCGATACCAGCGCGGCTTCTACTGCATAGTCGTGCTCCAGGCGCCGCCCGAAACCTCCGCCCATCAGCGTGACATTCACTTTTACCTGATCCGGATCGAGGCCCACCGCTTGTGCCACCGAATCGCGGCAATCCTGCGGCACCTGCGTGGGAGCCCATAACTCGCATGCGTTTCCTGAATAATTTGCCGTGCAATTTCCCGGTTCCATCGGCGCATGCGCCATGAACGGCAGTTGATATTCGGCCGAAATCCGCCGCCCAGCGGTTTTCGAAACATCCCCAGCCGAATACAGACTCGCGCCCTTTTTCGCAGCCGCCTGCTTCAGCGATTCAGTCACCACCGCCGTATTCAAGTCTTTATTGGGACCGTCATCCCAATTCACGTTCAGCACGCGCCGCCCTTCCATCGCGCCCCAAACCCTGTCAGCCACCACCGCTACCGCCGCATCGCCGATCTTGCCCACATAACTCACGCCCGAAATCTTCTTCGACTCTTTATCGTCGAAGCTCGCCACCTTGCCGCCGATCGTAGGACAACGCGACAGCACCGCATACTTCGTCTCAGGCATCTTGAAGTCGATGCCAAACACCGCTTCGCCCTTCACTTTAGATGGCGTGTCGACGCGTGCCAGTCGCTGGCCAACAATCTTGTAATCCTTGCTCTGCTTCAATGGAACATCGGTGGGAATCGGCAAGGTCGCAGCTTTGCTGACTAACTCTCCATAGCTCAAGCGGCGCTTTGACGCCGCATGCACGATGCTTCCACTCTGAGCGTTGCAGCTCGAGCGCGGGACGCCCCAAGCCAGCGCCGCCGCCGAAATCAACATCTCCCGCGCCGCCGCCCCCGCCTTGCGCATGGGATCCCACGTCGTCTTTACACTTGCGCTGCCGCCGGTACTTTGGTCACCGTAGAGCGTGCTCGCTCCTGCCTGCTCGATTTCAATATTTTTCCAGTCCGCTTCCAATTCCTCCGCGAGAATCATGGGCAACGCCGTTCGCACTCCCTGCCCCATTTCCGAGCGCGCTAGAACGATGGTGACCTTGTTATCCTGCGTGATCCGAACATAAGCATTCGGTGAGAAAATTTCTTTGCGGGATTTCTCGCCATGCGGCAAATAGAAACCCACTACCAGTCCAGCTCCCGCAGACACTCCACCCGCAACGAATTCTCTCCGGCTAAGCGGACTCATTGCCCACCTCGCGCTCCAACGGGACTCATCCCGGAAGCCCTGTGAATCGCCTTGCGAATTCGTTCATACGTTCCACAGCGGCACAAGTTGCCGTTCATCGCCTGCGTAATCTGCTCATCGCTCGGATTCGGTGTCTTCGCCAGCAGAGCCGCCGCCGTCATGATCTGTCCGGTTTGGCAGTAGCCGCATTGCGGGACCTCCTCGGCAATCCATGCCTCTTGCAACACGTGCAGCCCGTTGGCTCCGAGGCCTTCAATCGTTGTGACGCTCTTGCCGCTGACCTGGGAAACCGGAGTTGAGCACGATCGTATTGCGGCTCCTTCCACATGCACAGTACAAGCCCCGCACAACCCCGCGCCGCAGCCGAACTTCGTTCCTGTGAGTTCCAGCGTGTCTCGTAACACCCAGAGCAAGGGTGTCTCCGGTGCAACGCTTACCTTTTTCTCGCTTCCGTTTACCCGCAGTGTGAAGTCGGCCATAGATTACCGAGTCGCGTGAAGACTGGACAATCATCCTAACCAATGTGCGCGGAAAGTGAAATGGCCTTCGGGAGACCACGGCTCTTTTCCTAACGTCCGGTCAGCGCTTTGCCGATAAGGAACATATCAGAGAGAGTCAGAACATTGGAAACTCACAATCAAACGACGGCTGCTCTCGCTCGAGAGTCGGTTGAGAAGCGCAGCCAACCCCGCTTCAAACTTGAGGTTGATATCAAGATTACCTCGCGCACCTGCGGTTTGCTGAAGGGCTACACCGTAGACATCAGCGAATCTGGAATCTCAGCCCTGTTGAGAATTGAAGTTCCGTTGGGCGAACTTGTACAGCTGGACTTCACTCTTCCCTTCGGCCCAGTTACGATCTATGCCATGGTTCGCCAAAAGAGTGCTTTTCGCTATGGCTTTCAATTCCTTCAGTCGAACATCATACAAGAGGTGATTCGCCCCACGTGCAATCAGCTTGCCAAAGAACAATCGCGTAGCGAATTTTAAGTAGTTAGTGCCCGACATCCCGGCTCATCGCTGCTGCGACCTGTCCACCAATCTGCTCTGCGAATGCCCGAAATGCTGAAATCTCAAACAGTCGCAGTCCTATCTCTTCCTGCGGCATGGCATCGGCACGCACCGGCCCTGCCACATCCCGCAACGCGGTCCGCAGCTTGGCGGCGGTAGCGGTGTCGAAGCTTTCCGAGACGATGACGGTGTTGTCGTCCCAATGCTCCACGATGACTGGGCCCTCCTCGGTCGTGATCTGCGCCATCGAGATTGGACAATTTGTCCCCGAACAAGCTTGTACCTCTTGTGCGTTTGCGCTGTGATAGCGCTGGGAGACGGCGCCAGCATAGAAGTGCGCAAAACGCTCAGCGGCCTGTGGAGTTTTCCATCGCGAAACGTACAGCAAGGACAGATCTGCTGTGCTGGCCGTCGCGTCTGCCACCACTTTGTCCTTCCGCCGGAAGGTCACAAAGGCCCCGCCTTGCCAAGCGGAAGAAACATCATCTGCAATTTTCCGTTCGCCAAACTGTTTCAACAGGGCACGCACGTCCAGTTCGCCAATTCCGCCCGAATCGTAGACGTCGTACTCGTTGCTCAGCACTTCCCGCATATCCGGGATGCGCACCGGCGGCAGTTTCTCGTGATCGATATAAGCCTCCGGCTGCAACACCTCGTGCGAATTCCGCGGAGGACGCGCGAACGCCCTCGCAAATGCCATCTTCTTCCCGCCCTTGTGCAGTAGCTCGCCTTCGAAAATCAGGCCTTCCTGGTAGGCAAACGTTCCCATCTCGCGCAGGATCATCGGCGCTTCGTGCATGAGCTGGGAATCGATCACGGCCTTCACTGCCGGCTCTTCCATCTGATACACCAAACCGGGAGTGTCCTCGAGACTGCGGCCCAGGGGCTTTAGGAGATAATCCACGTAGACCACCATGGCCTGGCCTTCCACCACGGCTTTGCGCGCCACCGCACTGTCGTCGGTTGTGCCGGTCTCTCCAGCTTTCTTCCCGGCCTTCATCCACTTCGCGAGGTCATAGTTCTGGTCCTGTAGCGCATGGGTTAACTCATGCGCCAGAATAGGTTCCTGGCGGTCGGGAGGCACCCAGTTCAGCATCGAGATTGTCTTGGTCTCGTCGTCGTAATAGGCCGCAATTCCCTGGCCGGTGGACTTCACCAGAAATTCTTTCAAATTGAAATCCCGTGGCAGGAATCCGAGCTTCTTCATGCTCAGCTCCTCTTCCGCGAAACTTTTGGCGAATTCTTCTTTTCCCAATTGTCCGGCGGCGTACTTTTCTACATCAGCCTTGCTCACCAGCCGGCGCTTCACCACGGCGCGCTTCGGCATCTCAGTGTCTTCGGCTGCGAAAGCGAAGATTCTATCCACGGATTCGAAGAGTTTCTTTGTGTCCGCGTCCGTCATTTTGACTTCGTTGGTCGTGTCTTTGCGAAGCTTGCGGGCCATATCGCCGAGGCTCTGCCCGGAGTCTGCCTGCTGGCTAAACGCAGGAACCACGCACAATGTCAGAACGCAGGCTGCCAAAAATCCACACTGCCGAAAACTCCTCATGAGCCCTCACTCGCGGACGAGAATGCACTTCGCTCAATTCTCCTTGAGCCAGGGCTGCAACTCACCGGGAAAGTATTGATTGGGCTTACGAAAGTAAGCGACAGAAAAAGAAGAAATGCAGTGGTCAGTGATCAGTGCCTAGCGATTAGGTCAATGACTACGGAATCAAAGGGGATGGGATTTAGGCATCTGGAAGTCGTCGGCTGGCCACTGAGTACTGATCACTGACCACTGACCACTGATCACTGATCACTGCCTACTGCTCCTACTTCAGTTCAGCCAACTTCTGCGTCGCCATCTGTCCGGCTTCCGTGCTGGGATTGTCTTTCTTGATTTGCTCGTAGAGACGTTTGGCATCGAGCGGCTGGTTGGTGCTCTGGTAAAGTTCCGCCAGCTCCAATTGCGCGGTCACCTTGCTCACTGAAGCCGTAGGATGGTTGATCAGTTCCTGGTAGAGCGCCACGCCATCCTTGGTGCGGTTCGTGTTGCCGAAGAGAGCGGCCAGCGCCAATTTCGCCACCGAAGCCAGTTCTTTGTTGCCGGTCGAAGCTACTGCCTTGAAGTTGTTTTCGGCGCCGGTGTTGTCGCCCATACTCGCCGAGGTCACGCCCAGGAAATAACGCGCCATATCCGCCGTGCGGGTGTGAGGATACTTTTCCACGATCGCCTGGAATTGTTTTCTGGCAGCTTCCGCGCGCTCCCTGGCCGACGTAAAGCTGGGGATATCGGGTTGCGCCGGAACTCCCGCGGGCCGCAACTGCGCCTCCAGAGTTCTGGTCGCCTGCGTCAAGTCAAAGCTGGCTTTCTCGTCCTGCGTGCTTTCGTAATACCATCCGCCTGCTACCACGGCAACGACTACGATGACAGCGACGGCAGCAATGGCCAGGGTGTTCCTGTGTTCCACGCTCCAGTGGGCGGTCTTCTCGGCAGCTCCGATGGTGACCCGGCTGAATGCATCCTGTTTAAGTTGATGGCGGGTTTGTGCGCGCACGACTACCTTCCAATCTCAGTCTTCTCAGTCTATGTCGATGACTCTGTATTGGTGGGACGATGTGTTAGTTTATCAGCCGGAAAATGGCGCCGTCAAAGCCGTCAGACCTTATTGCAGCCATTTTGCGAAATCTCAACCACCAAGGTCACGAAGCTGCACGAAGGAAACTCTTGTGGCTAAATGGCCTCGCGTTACTTAGCGCCCCTCGTGGTCGAAGGGGCTCTTCTACCTTGGCGCTTCTTCCAACAGCCCCTGTTCGAGTTTCTCCTGGCACTCGATGCAGTGGCGCGTCCAGGGCACAGCCTCGAGGCGCTTCGCGTTGATTTCCTTCCCGCAGTGGATGCATTCGCCGAAGTTGCCTTCCCTGATGCGTGCCAGCGCCCTTTCCACCATCTGCAGGAGCTGGCGGTCGTTGTTGCTCTGGCTAAAGAGAAACTCTTTGGTATAGGAACTGGCCGCCCGGTCGGCAATATCCTGGGCCGTATCTTCGTCGGCAGAACGGCCATCTGCTTGGGTACGCGATACGGTGCGGCGCAGATCCTGTTGTCGTGTCTCCAGCCGCTTCTTAAATGTTTCTAACTTCTTCTTATCCATAGGTCACTTCTAATTCCTGCGACGGCTTCCCAGAGCCATCCGCAGAGTTTGGGCCAAACAAAAATAATAAGCGCCTGAAATGAGATGCGTCAACAGGCACAGTGGCTGGTGCACAGTAGCTGGATAAAATGTCTCGCCGCTCTCTCGAAGCCGGTTGTGTCCTGCGGACGATTCACAGGCAACCCTTTTTTCCCGGCACGAGCTCCCACCGTCTCCCTTACCACCATCCGGCAATTCGAGCGACCCTGTGCAGCTCACGCCCTGTGACCGTGAGTGCCGCCGAGGAGTTGAGGCCTTCCAAAGTTGCGGTGGTAAACTTCAGGTTCCCTTGGCAGTTGAGCTGACAATTACGCTGCTGGCGCTTGCGCTAAGCGACAAGCCGCGGACGTTTACCATCACAGTTTGCTTTTGCGTGACGCCTGCGCCGATGGCGGTCAGGGTTATCGGATAGGCCTTGGGAGTCACTTTCGAAGTTGCCGAAAAGGTTATGGTGCTGGCTCGCCCGCCAGGAGCCGCGACCACGCTCGAGGGTAGGATCTGCACAGTCAAGCCCGTGGGCAGTCCCGTGACAGAGAGTGTGATAGCGGCATTGAAAGTCGAGTTCGGCGTGGTCGTAAACGTAAGATTCTTGGACGCTCCTGCTGCCACGTTGATGGAGCTTGCCGAGGACACCAACGTGAACGTGGGAGCGGGAGCTACTGAGACAGCGACCACTGCGGTTTGTTTCGCAGAGCCGCTAGTTGCAGCCACTGTAGCGGAATAAACCCCCGGATTAGCGCTGCTGGCTGCTGTGAGCTTAAGAATGCTGCTGCCTGATCCGGGAGCGGGAAGCGTAGCCGGCACAAATGAGGCCGTAACCCCGGAGGGAAGGCCGCTCACCGAAAATGCGAGCGCTGCGTTGAAGCCCCCGCTGACCGCAATGCTCAGAGTGACGCTGTTACTGGATCCCGCAGTTACTGAGAGAGACTTCGCCGAAGCAGTTAGTGTGAACGCGGGAACAACGGTGGCATCGCTCCAGTGATTCACTAATACCGATGCGTCGACCGAGCCGAGCCCAGTCGCTTGATCATATCCCGGGGTCGCGTTGAAGCCCGTCTGTCCGGGCACGTTGTTGTTGCCCACAGTGATGTCATGAAACACCGTTGCTCCGCCGGCGCGCTGTTTGGTGGCTAATGGGTAGAAGGTGGTATTGGCATCGCCCTGGCGTGCAGCAGTGTGCTGTACCACCAGCGCCATAAGTCCGGCAAACGATGGCGACGCGGCTGAGGTGCCGCCGACCACGTAGAGAGAACCGTTTTGGACTATAAGATAGCCGTCGTGTCCGGCTGCAGTGAGCGAAACGTCAGGAACGTTGCGCTTGCCATCGGCCGGAACTCCCGTACCGGTTTGCCATGATGGCTTGGCATAGATGCTGCTCACGCCGCCACCACTGGCCCATAGCCCACCGCCCCCGCCGCTTTCGTTCCATACGACTTCGGGAATGTAGCTGAGGGCCGAACCCTGAGTGCCCGAGGCGTTTGATGACGACCAGTAGAGCGAAGGATTGGAAACATCGTTAAACTCGGTGCCGCCCACACAAACGCTGTAAGGCGTCGAACACAGGCCGTTCACCGCACGTCCGTGCGTCGCAGTTGAGGCCGACGCGGAGTCGCAGCCCGCGGCGCCATTATCTCCTGAAGAAACCAGGACGCTGATGCCTTGCGCTGCCGCCTGCTGCCACAAACTGTTCAGAAAACTATTTCCGGAAGAGCCGAGCGCGGCCTCGCATAGACCGAAGCTCGTGCTCATCACCGGCGCGACGTTCTGGTTCACAATGTATTGCGCGGAGAGATCGACACCGTCACTGGAATTCGTCGATTTCGAAAGCACAAATTTGATCGTTGCACCTTTGGCCACGGCTCCGGACCACTCGACATCGAGATCGGCTTCAGTCTCCTCTCCCGAGCTGATAATTCCCGGATTGGTTCCGTTGACGATGATCTGAGGATTGTTTGCAGGCAAGCCAAAGAGCCTGCGGAACTGCGCCACGTCTGCAATGTTGATGTTAGTGCGACCGACGATAGCCACGGACTCGCCGCTGCCAGTAATGGATTGCTGGTAAAGCGGGACAAGATCATAGATGGTGGCGAAGTCTGCGGGCGCCAGATAGTGTGAGCCTCCGCTGGTGAATTCAGGGGATGCTTTGTGCACGACACTGTGCATCGGCTCGCTGCGAAAATCGTGTAGCGAAACCACGCCGCCCACCACTTGTAACAGAGCTGCGAGTATTTCGGGATCTTTCGCGTTAGCGTGGTGGATCTCCCTGCCAATCTTGTAAGTACGAATCTGAGTATGGAAGGCCGATTGCACCTGGGCTGCAGTGCCGCTGAAAATAATGGACCGGCGCCCGGCGGTAACTTCTTCCACCTCGAAGCCGTGCCCTTGCAGCCAGCCCGAGATTTGAGACACGTCCGCTTCCGAGACTCCGAAGCGCTCCGCATATTGCTCTGGCGTGAGCCACTGATGATAGTAGGAAGACTCGGGATTGTGCTGAGCCTCGACTAACTGCGTGAGAGCGTCTTGCTGCGCTGCGTCGGGCAACAGCGTGAGGATCATGTGCTGCATGGGGAAATCGGACGCCACTGCGCCACCGTCATATTCCGCGACGGCCAAGGGATGCCGGTTGCCAGGCAATGCGACAGTTTGCTCATCATCGATGAAGCTGGTGATGCGGTCGGCAGGTTGTATATACGAAGGATTCGCCGGATCAGCCGGCTGCGCTCTGGCCTGTAACTCCAAGGTAAGAAGCGATAGGAGAATTGTTAAGCTTAGAAGTGAAATGACGCGGCGCTGTGAGAACAGGCGAGGTGTAGGGGACATTCAGCCTCCAAGGCGAGTGCTTCTTAATCTGTTTATCGGCGGGGCGGAGGCAACACTTTAGGGATCAGCCAGACGGTATTGGGAACCGCAGTCACCACGCTGGCAGCGCTTCGGAGGGACTCTCGTAATGAAGACGAAGGATTGCTAACGACCAACCACGAACGAACGATCGACGACTAATGGCCGTCCTGAGCTTTTGCTTTTGCCTTGAGCTTGACGTGGCCATCGGTGAGTTCGACGGAGAATTCGACGTCCTGGCAACCGAATTGCTTGCGAATTTGCTCCGTTTTCTTCTGCACGAATGTCGAGAAGGAATCGAGGCTGCCCGAAACATTTTCTCCCGCCTTTTTCTTGGCCGCGACCAGGGTGTTGTATAAGCGCTCCACCTGCTCGCGCTCGCCCCGATCCACGTTGTGCAACGTGAAGGGCTGCGAAGTAGTTGCAGCCGCCGCTTCAGTGGTATGGGTCAAACCGTAAACCGGGTTGTGCTGGGGCCTGTGCTCTTCTTCAAGCCGCACGCCTTGCACGGCGAGAAGCGCATCCTGCGGACGGCGGTAGCCTTCCTCACGAATGCGCGACTTCTTGCGCCACAGATCGCTGTAGATGGCGTAGCGCTGGGCCATTTCGTTGTAGCGGAAACGCTGGGAGAAGCTCATGCGGCCGCCGTCGGAAAACTTGCGCAGCAGGGAAAGCACCTTCCACTCAATGTCGGTGGGAGGCCGCTTCGTCGGATTGCTGAAAAAAACCTCGTACTCGATCTTCAGCCGGCGAAGCTGCGTTTCGAGCACGCCCAGTTCTTCATCGATGGTCACGAGAATCTCCGAGTCACCAGTGTAATGAGATCGCTGTACGGCGGCGAGGTACCCGGCGGTCACCGAGGTTCATGGTACGAAGGTAAGGGCGGCGGGGCTGTCAGCTATCAGCTTGAAGCAATGCAACAACCGGGTGCTCTTGGGCTCTGCGTCCGCGGTGACGACAATGACACGATCCCTCGCCGCGCTGGGATGCCACGTTACGGCTGCTTTATCGCTGAGGGCTGAAAGCTGATGGCTGAGAGCCGATATCCTAGTTACTTCGCATTCGCGGCCATCTTCTTCACCATGGCAAGGACGAGCTTGCGATCGCTGTCATTGAGGTTGGCGGAATAGCGCCGCACCTGACTGAGGAACCGAACCTCGTCATCGGAGAGCTGCGGCAATCCCTTGGTGCCATTGTTGTGCCCGGATTCGGAGAAGAACTGCGAAAGTGCAATCTCCATCGCCCCAGCAATTTTCGATAGTGTATCGAGTGATGGGATGGTATGGCCGTTTTCGACGCGCGACAAATAGCATCGCAGCAAGCCGGTGCGTTTTTCAATGTCTCCCTGAGACATCCCTCTCTGCAGCCGGTAGTTTCGAATGGTCTCGCCGATGTTGATCTGGGGGAGCATTGCAGATGCGACATAGTAACCAGATCGGGATTTTCTGGCAAGTGGAATTTAGTGCCATACGAAGATACACGGGAGTGGGGCCTTACCCACTCAGACTGCAACAGATTTTGATGCCGTGCAAGAAACGGTTCACCGCAAAACGGCGCGGCTTCCAGTACCCACAAATTACTTCTTCAGGTTCTCCGCCAGAAAGCTGACAGTACGCTTCCACGCGTCGGCGGTGTCGTCGGCGCGGTAGCCGTCTTTGTTATTTGGATTTTCGAAAGCATGGCCAGCATCGTCATAGATTTTGACGTCGATCCTCTTGCCCGCCTGCTTCATCGCCGCCTCGAATTTATGAACGTCATCGGGAGTAATGCCGCGATCCTGGCCACCGAACAGGCCGAGGATGGGAGCGTTAATTTTCTTGAGCGCCTCGGGGTCGGTGGCAAGATGGCCGTAGTTGATGACATCAGCCGCGAGCGTTGGCTCCTGAAGCGCTGCATCGAGGGAGTAGCCTCCGCCCATGCACCAGCCTATCGCCCCGATGCGATCCTTCTCGACATTTGGCTGCGATTGCAGAAATTCGAAGGCCGCGTGCAGGTCGCGTTTCGCGCGATCTTCCGGCACTCCGCGCATTAATTCATGCGCCATGTCCGCTGTGGTCGCAACTTTGCCGCGATACAAATCAATGGCCAACGCTTCGTAGCCCTGGTCAGCCAGCTTCGAGGCCTCGTCTTTGACCCAATCGTTTAAGCCCCACCACTCATGGATGACGATGATCGCGGGTAATCGTCCCTTGCCAGCAGGAGTGTAGAGCACGCCCTGGACGGTTTCGTCGCCGCTTTTGTAGGAGACCGATTTGCCGTCGGCAGCGAAGCAACCGGAAACAAACAGCGTAATGACCATTAGCAGGCTGATTTTCTTCATGGCTTTCGACCTCTCGGCGAGTTCATCGCAATTCCAACTCCAGGTACATTGCTCCCGCAATCGGGTTCGCACAGTACGGAGCAATCTCCTTGAACCCGAGCTTGCGATACACCGCAACCGCATCTTTCATCACCGGCTCGACCGTGTCAAGGCGCATGCGCTGGTAACCGATCTGGCGCGCCTCCGCGATAATTCGCTCTGCCAGCGCGCGTCCCAGGCCCTTGCCGCGAAACTCCGGGCGCAGGTACAGCCGCTTCATTTCACAAACGCCCGATTCTAATTTGTGCAGCGCGACGCAGCCCGCGACATGACCTTCCCATTCCGCGAGCATCAGCCGACCCTCCGGGGGAGCGTATTCACCGGGCAATCCCGCTAGCTCTTTATCGAAGTTTTGGAAGCAAAGGCTGAAGCCGAGGGACTGAGCGTATTCGATGAACAATTCGCGGGCCTGCACGATCTGTGCGGGCGAATCGGCTTGAAAAATCGACAGACCTTTCACCGCCGAGGACGCAGAGAACGCCGAGGAAATTCCAGGCTTTAGCTCCTTAGCCGAATCAGTTTCCATTTTTCTCTGCGTTCTCGGCGCGCTCGGCGGTGAAAAGCTTCCTATCCCATCAGCATTCCGCCATTAACGTTCAACACGTGACCGGTAATATACGATGCTTCGTCGGAAGCGAGAAATGCAACGGCATTCGCCACATCGGCGGGCGATCCCACGCGGCCAAGCGGAATCTGTTTGGCGGCATTTTGCTTGAACTCCTCGCCGAGCACTTGCGTCATGGCGGTTTCGATGAAACCTGGGGCCACGGCGTTGCAAGTAATGTTGCGTGATCCCAACTCACGCGCGATGGCCATCGTCAATCCGATGAGCCCGGCTTTCGAGGCCGAGTAATTCGCCTGACCGGCCTGCCCCATCTGGCCGAAGACGCTGGTGATATTGATGATGCGTCCCCAGCGCTGCTTGAGCATGGAACTGGTGACTTGCTGAATGCAGAGATAAGCCGCAGTCAGATTGGTTTGCAGCACTGCATCCCAGTCGGAGCGCTTCATGCGCATGACCAGTTGATCGCGCGTGACGCCGGCGTTGTTTACGAGGATGTCGATTTTCCCAAACTGCGCGACGGCTGCCTTAATCGTCGACTTGACTTGCTCTTCATCGGTAACGTCGAGAGTGCATGCCGCGGCCTTGCCGCCCATGGCGGTGATTTCATGAACGAGTTGGTTCAACTTTTCCTCATTGCGCGCGGCGACAGACACCGTCGCGCCCGCGGTGGCGAGCTTCATTGCGCAGGCTCGTCCAATGCCTTGCGACGCGCCCGTAACGAACGCCACTCTTCCCGTTAGGGACATGAGTTCTCCCGAATTTCGTTCGAGCCCTTCATTGGTTCTATGATTAGGAAGTCATTATGCCGGAAGGTGGATTATAGCTCCCGCTCTTCTCCAGGTGCGATCGAGTTGTCATTTGTCTAACGATTGCGCATTACTGTTCCGCCGATTAACATTCGAACACTCCCATGCCACACACTGTGACGAATGAAGTGATCACCATGCCCGAGCCTTCCAACAAAAGTACATCTTCAGACGTGGCCTCGACTGCCTCCGGGCACCGATCCCCGCAGAGGGCTTCCTATGCGGAGGGCCCCTCGGCTGAACAACAACGAGACGACGGACGGGACCGAGCACCCGATCACGCGCCGTCCACCGAGGTCTTCGCCGTGTATGGCATTGAGCCGGAGATTCAGGCGTACGCCATGGCGAAATACTCGCGTTCGTCGTTGTCGATGAAGGAATCGTTGCGCGAGATCAATTCGCAGAAAGCGGAGAAATTTCTCAACACGTTTTATTTTCAGTACGGTCATCGCTCGATTGCCGACCTGGCGCATATCGCGCTGGCTGTCGAGAGGCTTTCGATTCTGGCCGCCATCGAACTGGCCGACGAGCAGCGTTGGGACGGCCAGGAGCGCTCGACTCGATATCAGGACTTCAAGAAGAGCGGCTATTACATCCCCGACTTCGGAGCTGACGTTGAGGCCCGCAAGCTGTATTGCGAAACGCTGAATAATCTTTTTGCAGAATACGAAGCGCTCTCCGCGCACATGACGCAGCACCTGATCAGTATCACTCCCAAGCCTGCCGACATGAAGCAGGAGGCGTACGAGCGCACGCTGAAGGCTCGGGCCTTCGACATCACGCGCTACTTGCTGCCGCTGGCTACGAATACTTCGCTCGGCGAGATTGTCAACGCCCGCACACTGGAAACGCAGGTGGCGCACTTGCTTTCGCACACGCATAAAGAAGTGCGGCAACTCGGGGAGTCGCTAAAGAAGGCGGCGACTTCAGCGGCCTACAACGTGAATGCAGAATCTTTGCGCAACTTGGTGGAAGAGATTCGCGCTGAAAGTCCGGAGTTGGGCGCGCGGGCGGAACAGGAATTGCTGCACGAGGTTCGCGTCGCGCCCACCCTGGTGAGGTATGCGGATCCGAATCCGTATGAGATGGAAACGCGCCGCGAACTGCGGCAGGCAGCGCGCGAACTGATGAAGAGCGAGCAACTTGCGCCCTCGAAGGCAATCGTCGACTTGCTCGACGAAGAGCCGCTGGAAGTTGAGATCGCCACCACTTTGCTCTACGAGCACTGCCATTATTCTTACCGCCAGGTGCGGCAGGCGCTGCAGGTTTCGGGCGAAAGATTTCGGCGCGAAATCATCGATCTCGGCCTGAGACATCGCGGCAAATACGACGAAATGCTGCGCGGCTTCCGCGCCGGGCAGCAATTCCGCTTCGACATCCTCATGGATACGGGCGGCTTCCGCGACATGCATCGTCACCGGCGCTGTATCCAAGTGATGCAGGGATTCACCACGCAGCACGGTTACGAGATGCTGCTCGATCTGGAAGATGCTGGCGTCCGTGGCCGCTTCGACGCCGCCATGCGTCGCACGCAAACCACAGTGGAGAAGCTTGCTGCGCGCAACGCGCCCGAGGCGGAAGAGAATTCGCAGTACGCGATTCCCCTGGCGTATCGCAAGCGCGCGCTGTTCAAGATGGACTTCGCTGAGGCTGTGTACATCTCAGAATTGCGCACTACACCGGCCGGACATATTTCCTACCGCAATGTGGCCTATGCGATGTACGAGGCGGTGGCGCGGAAATACCCGGCCTTGGCCAAGTATTTTCGCGTGCACGATGTGACGGCGCCGGTGGATTTGCTGCAGAGGTAAGGAACTCTGACCGAGGGCCACCCATGCCGCGCACCGTCAAGATCGCTCCGGAAATTGATGCCAAGCTTTATGAGGAACTCGTCTCCCTCGCCAAGCAGAACGGGCAGTCGGAGCGCTTCGTGCTGAGCGAGCGCTCGAGCATTACCTGCACAACGTGGTCGCTTCGCAGCGCCTCGTCCGGCCCGAGGGATCGCCGCTCCAACGAAAAGTATCGTGAGCTGTATACACGGCTCTCCGTTCGCCTCGAAAGCTAATCCCGCATTTTCCTTGTCATCCTGAGGCAGCGGAATCCTCGGCGAAGCCGAGGATTCCCAACGAAGGACCTCTGCACTTGCCGACGCCATCTCGCAGGCCAGCTTTCCGGCGCCGCCAGCAAATGCATAGGTCCTTCGGTCCGCAAAAAGCGCGGCCCTCAGGATGACAGTGGGGAGGGCTGCGCGGTTGCGCCCATTTCGGAACGATATTCACAACAAAATTACAAATTCGCCTTTTCTTCGCTTCGATCTGTATGTATAATCCGGCCAGATTAGTTCTGCACTCTTAAAGGAGCCATACTCCCATGGCGGATGAACGGGGCAAGGCAATCGAGTTGGCGGTTTCGCAGATTGAAAAGCAGTTTGGCAAAGGCTCGATCATGCGGTTGGGGTCGAAAGAGGCGATCGTCCCCATCGCCGTGATTCCGACGGGCTCCATTTCGTTCGACGCGGCGCTTGGCGTGGGCGGCTTTCCGCGCGGACGCGTGGTAGAAGTCTTCGGGCCAGAGTCTTCCGGCAAGACGACCATTACTCTGCAGGTCATTGCCGAAGCCCAGAAGACCGGCGGTATGGCTGCATTCGTGGACGCGGAGCACGCTCTCGATCCCGCCTATGCCAAGAAACTGGGCGTCGATGTCGACAATCTGCTGGTTTCGCAACCGGACTACGGCGAGCAGGCGCTCGAGATTACAGAGGCGCTGGTACGCTCGAACGCCATCGATGTGCTCGTCGTCGACTCGGTGGCGGCGCTCGTGCCAAAGGCCGAACTCGACGGCGAAATGGGCGACAGCCACATGGGTCTGCAGGCGAGGTTGATGTCGCAGGCGCTGCGCAAGCTGACGGGGACGGTTTCCAAGTCGCGCACCTGCCTGATCTTCATCAACCAGATTCGCGAAAAAATTGGCGTGATGTTTGGCAATCCTGAAACGACCACCGGCGGTCGCGCTCTCAAGTTTTATTCCTCGGTGCGCGTGGACATTCGCCGCATCGCGGCCATCAAAGATGGCGACGTAGTCACCGGCTCGCGCACCCGCGTAAAGGTAGTGAAGAACAAGGTGGCGGCGCCGTTCCGCGAGGCCGAGTTTGACATTCTGTATGGCGAAGGCATTTCACGCGAAGGCGACCTGATCGATCTGGCGGTCAACAACAACATTCTGGAAAAGTCCGGATCATGGTTCAGCTACAAAGGCGAGCGCATCGGCCAGGGCCGAGAAAACGCCCGCCAGTTCCTCAAAGACAACAAAGACACCATGGCCAAGCTCGACACGGAAGTGCGCAAAGCGCTGGGACTGATTGCCGTGCCAGCAACCCCGGCGGCCGCGCCGGGGCAGGCTCCGCCGCAGGGTGCACGGGTCACGACAATGCCGAGCGCTGCTCCCGAAGCTGCGAGAGTACCTGTGGCGGCGAAGCGCTAGGTATTTTCCAGGCTTGTCATCCCGAGCAAAGCGAGGGCCTTGGTGTTTGCTTGCAACGGCGTTGACTTGCGCTGCGGGCAAGAACCAGGATCCCTCGCTTTGCTCGGGATGACAATTTGATGAGAGCCGGATGAGTGAAGAGCGGCGCTACTTCGTGTACATCGTTGCCAATGCTTCAAAGAGGCTTTACACCGGCATGACTAACAGCCTTCGTCGGCGAGTGCGGGAACACAAGCTGAAACGGACTCCGGGTTTCGCCGCGAAGTACAACATGACTCGGCTTGTCTACTTCGAGAGCTTCGAAGACGTTCGCAACGCGATCGAGCGAGAGAAGCAGATCAAAGCTTGGACTTGTGCCAAGGCCTTGCGCTAGTCGAATCCACGAATCCTAAATGGGATGATCTGTCGCGAGAGTGGGATCAGCCGCAGACGTTTCGGTTTACGCCGAAAATCACGTAGGGCGCGGCTCGAGGAGGCTCGATCAATCGGGTATGCCGCACGCAAGAACCAAGGTCCCTCGCTTCGCTCGGGATGACAATCCCTTTAACGCCCCGATTCGCCAATTGCCATCCCACCCCAGCCCGCATAGAATCTTCTATTCAGCCCCGGTTCCTGTGAGGATGATTGCATAAGGGCCTAGCTATCTATCCCGGTTCGTTTGATCCGCCTACCAACGGGCATCTCGATCTGATCGAGAGGGGCGCCAAGATTTTTGAGGAACTAGTGGTCGCGATCCTGCGGAACTCGGAGAAAAGTCCGATGTTTAGCGTGGCCGAACGGTTGGAAATGTTGCGGGAGCTCACTGCGAGTCTGTCGAACGTGCGCATCGATACCTTTGACGGACTCATGGTCGAGTATGCGAAATCCATGCAGGCGACTTGCATTCTGCGCGGCATCCGGGCCATCAGCGACTACGAATATGAGCTGCAGATGGCGCTGATGAATCGCAAACTCGAACCCACGCTGGAGACGGTTTTCATGATGCCTGCCGACAAATATTCTTACGTCAGCTCACGCCTGGTGCGCGAAGTCGCACAGGCGGGCGGACCCGTGAAAGGGCTGGTTCCGGAAGTGGTGGAGCAGCGGCTGCACGAAAAACTCGACCCTGCCTATAAGTTGGGCGATGCCCGCATGATTGAGGTTCTCGATCGAAGAGAATTAGCTCGAAAAGAAAAGAAAAGGAAAAAGAAGGCATGACCACGGCGACCACCGAAGCGCTGAAACTCACCGACCGGATCAATCGCATTGAGCCCTCAGCCACCATGGCAGTTGTGGCGGAGGCTGACAAGCTGCGCGCACAGGGCATCGATGTGGTCGACTTCGGTGCCGGCGAACCGCACTTCGCTACGCCCCAGCACATCAAAGATGCAGCTATTGCCGCGATTCAGGGCAACTTCACCAAATATACCGCCGTGCCCGGCACGCCCGAGTTGCGCGACGCGATCGTGCACCGTCATGCAATCGATTTCGATTCCGATTACCGTCGTGAGGAGGCTATCGCCTCGACCGGCGGCAAGAATGCGCTGTTCAACGCGATTCAGGTACTCGTCGATCACGGCGACGAAGTAATTCTGCCGGTACCTTACTGGGTTTCGTTCAAGGACATTGTGCGCTATGCGGGCGGCGAGTGCGTGTTGCTGCAATCCGACGAGTCGCAGGGCTTCCGCGTCACTGCAGAGATGGTCGCGAGGCTGATCACTCCGCGGACCAAAGTCATCATTCTGAATTCTCCTTCCAATCCCTCCGGCGCGGTGATGAGCGCGGAAGACTTAACCGAAGTTGTCCGCCTCGCTCACCAGCGTGGAATCTGGGTACTCTCTGACGAATGTTACGTCTACCTGAACTACACCAGCAGGAATTTTTCCGTGGGATCGCTGCGCGAATTCAAGGAACGCATTGTGGTACTGGGCTCGCTCTCGAAAACTTATGCGATGACGGGCTGGCGCCTGGGCTACGCACTCGGTCCAATCGCGGTGGTAAGCGCGATGTCGAAGTTGCAGAGCCAGTCCACTTCGAATCCGACATCAATCGTGCAGAAGGCCGCTGTGGCGGCGCTTAAAGGGCCGCAAGAGTGTGTCGAACAGATGCGGCGGGAATACATCGGGCTTCGCGACCACGTAGTAAAAGGCCTGCGCTCGATTCCGGGTGTGACTTGCACTTTACCGGAAGGCGCATTCTACGCCTACCCGAACATCTCCGCATTTCTGGGGCGCGGCAACGTGAAATCGGCAGCGGACGTGGCTGGGAGGCTGCTGCGCGAGGCACACGTGGCCACCGTGCCTGGAGAAGGATTCGGCACAGGCGACCATGTCCGCGTTTCGTACGCGACCTCGAAGGCGGAACTGGATCGCGGATTGGAACGCATGCGGAAATTTTTCTCCGCGCTGTAGTCGCGGATTTCAGACTTTATTTGAGGATTTCACTTCGGCCAAGGCCGTCCCTACGCGAACGGCCTTTTTCGTTGATCGCCTTTTATGGGCAATCTATATCCATTCTTGATGCTTCCAGCGTTCGACCCGCGGCCGTGGGGCGCGTTTGATTTATCGCCGATTTATCCCAATCGCAAGTTTGAGGAAAAGATTGGCGAGGCCTGGCTCACCGGCGACGCTTGCCAAATAGCGAATGGCCCGCTTATCGGGCAGACGCTGGCGCAAGTAAGTCAGCGGTATCAGCGCGAGCTTGTAGGCGATGCCGCGCTTGACGCTCATCGTTTTCCCTTACTGCTGAAATTTCTCTTTCCGCATGAGAAGCTCTCGGTGCAGGTTCATCCCGATGACGCGCAAGCGCGCCGCGTAGGCGAGCCTTGGGGCAAAACCGAGTGCTGGTATGTGGCGCACGCAAAGCCAGGAGCGCAAATCGCCTTAGGATTGAAGCCCGGCGTGACCGTTGCGCGGTTGGAGCAAGCGATCCATGGAAAGGGCGCCGAAGACTTGCTGAACTGGCTCAACGTCTATACCGGCGACATGATTTATGTTTGCGGCGGGACTGTGCACACGCTGGGCCCCGGCTCGGTGATTGTCGAAACCCAACAACAGTCCGACACAACCTATCGTTTGTATGATTACGGAAGGCCGCGCGAACTGCACTTGAAAGACGGACTGGCTGCGGTGAAATTAAAAGTCGCATCCGGAAAGGTGGTGAGGCCGGCTCCAACGCAGATTCCTCGCAGTAAGAACCGCGAGGCTTCGCTGGTAGCGGCTCCGTACTTTGTCGTGGATATGTTCGAGATCAAAGACCCGCAGCAACTGAGCACACAAGAAGATTCGGGAAAGAGTTCAGTGCAGATTCTTGTGGCCGTGGAGGGTTGCGGGGTAGTTGAAGCGGCTGGTGCGGAGCCCGTAACGTTGACGAAGGGCGACGCGGTAGTCGTTCCGGCGTCGTTGGAGAAGTTTACGGTGCGCCCGCAGTGGACGCTGGAATTTCTGAAGGCGCGTGTCCCAGGTGCAGCACTGCCCGAACCGGAAACACGAATGTAGCTTGAAATCCGAAACTGCGTGACAAGAATTGCGTAATAGCGACTGGCTATCAACGACTGGCTATCAAGGATTGACTAACAACGATTGACTAACAAATCAAACTTCTATCCTGTAATCCTCGCCGGTGGACGAGGTACGCGCTTCTGGCCGCTGAGCCGCAAGAAACGGGCCAAGCAGTTGCTCGCCCTCGATGGCAAGCAAACCATGATTCAGCAAACGGTGGCGCGGCTGCTGCCGCTGGCCTCGCCGAAGCGGTTCTGGGTCATTACCAACGACGATCTCCGTCCCGCAATTTTGAAGCAGCTTCCCAGATTGCCGAAGCCGCAAGTGCTGGCTGAGCCGATAGGGCGCAACACTGCACCTGCCATTGGGCTGGCTGCGTTTATTCTGCTGCGGAGGGATCCCGATGCGGTTATTGGAATGTTTCCATCAGACCATGTAATCGCCGATGAGAAAACTTATCGTGCGACGATTGCACGCGCAGTCGAGATCGCAGCCGAGGGCGAAAACATCGTAGTCCTCGGCATTCCGCCAACGCGCCCTGAAACCGGATACGGCTACATCGAGGCGGGAGCAACTTTCACTGGAAACGTGCTTCGAGTGCAACGCTTCACTGAGAAGCCGGACGTTGAAACGGCCGCCGCATTCGTGGCTGCAGGGAATTATTTCTGGAACAGCGGGATGTTTTTGTGGAGCGCTCGCACCCTGGCCGATGCCCTGCGCGAGCATCTTCCCAAGACGGCGTCCATTCTGGAAGAGATCGCTGCCTCATATGGCACACAAAAGTTCGCGCCCTCATTCCGCAGGCTGTATCGCAAATGCGAAAACATCAGCATCGATTATGCCGTGCTTGAGCCGCGGTCGGCGAAAGGCGAGCAGGCCGGAAATATTTTTTGCCTCCCTGCCGATTTCGGGTGGAACGATCTGGGCTCATGGACCGCGCTGCACGAGCATCACACGGCCAAAAGCAGTCCCGCTGAAGGCAACGTCGTTTCCGGCGCGGGCGTGTTTCTGTTGAATGCCCGCGGCAACTACGTGCATGCTCCTGGAAAGTTTGTCGCGGCGATCGGCGTGAACGATCTGGTGGTGGTCGAAACCCCGGACGCCTTGCTGATCACCACGCGGCAGCGCGCGCAGGACGTTGGTAAAGTGGTGACGTATTTAGACGGAAAGAAGCTGCATAGACTGGTATAAAAAATGGTCAGTGGCTAGTGATCAGTTCCGGGCCCAGTCCTCGCGCGCACAAGATTTTACTGACCACTAGCCGCTGATCACTGACTCCTGATCCTCCATGTCTCAAGAAATCAAGTTCGGAACCGACGGCTGGCGCGGCATCATCGCCGACGACTTTACCTTCGACAACGTCCGCCGCGTCGCCGGCGCAATCGCTTCTTACGTGTTGCAATACGAAGACGCCCAGCGTGGAGTCTTCATCGGCTATGACACGCGTTTCGCTTCGCAGCCCGCGGCCCAGGCCGCCGCGGAGGTAATTGCCATGGCTGGAATCCCAGCGAAGCTGGCCAACGATTACACTCCCACTCCGGCTGTGTCCTATGCGGTGAAAAGCAATCACGCTGCAGGCGGAGTGATGATCACCTCCAGCCACAATCCCTGGAACTGGAACGGAGTGAAGTTCAAAGCAAGGTTTGGCGGCTCCGCCACTCCGGCGATCATGAAGAGAGTGGAAGAAGAGTTGCGCGCCGGTGCGATGCCACGAGGCGTGAAAGCGACCATCGAGGAGACCGACCTCAAGACGCCTTACACCGCTGCGGTCTGCGGCTTCGCCGATCTGGATCTGATCCGCAAGGCCAAGTTCAAGCTCGCAATCGATTCCATGTACGGCTCCGGTCGTGGAATTCTCGCTGGAATCTTTCACGCTTGCGGAGTAAAGCACGTCGCTATCCGTGAAGAAGTGAATCCGCTCTTCCCCGGTATCAATCCCGAGCCCATCGAGCCGCACATTTCTCTTCTGCAGCAAACGGTGATAAGCGAGAAGTGCGATGCCGGTCTGGCCACAGACGGCGATGCCGACCGCATTGGTGCGGTCGCCGAGGACGGAAGCTTCGTGGATTCGCACAAAATATTCTGCGTCCTGCTGCATTGGCTGCTCGAACGCAAGAAGTGGCCGGGAGACGTGGTGCGTGCCTTCAACACTACGCGCATGCTCGATCGTATTGCCGCGAAGTATGGACGGAAACTTTACGAAACGCAGATTGGATTTAAGTACATCGCGGACCTGATGATGGAGCACGACATTCTGATCGGCGGCGAGGAATCTGGCGGCATCGGCTACTCGCGCTTTCTTCCGGAGCGCGACGGCATTTTGAATTGCCTGCTGCTGGCCAATGTGATGGCGGAAGAGGGTAAACCGCTCGGCCAGTTGGTTGCGGATTTGCAACGCGAGTTCGGTCCGCATTACTACGGCAGGCGCGATCTGCACGTTGCCGAGGAGTTGAAGCAGAACGCCATTCAGCGCGCCCGAGCCGAAGAAACGCAAAGCCTGGGACGCTATCGTGTGCTGAGAAAAGAAAATCTCGATGGCATCAAATTCTTCCTCGATGCACCCACGAACGGCAACGGAGCCGAAGCCTGGATCCTCTTCCGCGCCTCGGGAACAGAGCCGCTGCTGCGCGCGTATGCGGAAGCCTCATCGCCGGAGTTGGTGACGGAAATCCTGACAGCTGCCGAAGCTTTCGTCAGGAGCGGCAGCTAGGGCACGCGAATCGTGCCGGAAGCCCCCCACTCAACGCGGCGGTAATGCGATACTTAATCACTGGCCATGACTTTTGATGGAAGCCCATCCTCGATCGCAGACGACTCGCCCGAGGCCCGCCGCTATAATCGCATCCACCGCTGGCTGGGCCTCGCCGATTTTGTCCTGGGTGCGGCCTTTCTGGTGTTTCTGCTGGTGACCGGTTGGACGGTCTGGTTGCGCGATCTCGCCCTGCGCAGGGGATTCCAAAACTACACGCTGGGCGTATTTCTCTACCTCTTCTTTCTGCTTTTCATCAGCAAGGCTCTGGGCTTTGGACTCGATTACTACGGATTCCGGCTGGAGCAAAAATTCCAGCTCTCCAATCAAAAATTTCGCTCCTGGCTCTGGGACGAAGCCAAGAGTTTTCTTGTAGGACTGGTATTGGCATCGATCGTCGTGGAGTTGCTCTATTCCATGATTCGACAATTCCCGCAGCATTGGTGGATCTTCACCTGGGCGCTGTTCATGGGATTGTTTATCGTACTGGCACAGCTTGCCCCCGTGGCCCTGTTGCCGATCTTTTACAAGTTCGAACCGCTGGAGAATGAAGACCTGCGGCGTCGTCTCGTTCTGCTCAGTGAGCGCGCGGGCACCCGGGTACGTGGTGTTTACCGCTGGAAGCTTTCTGAGAAGAGCAAGAAAGCGAATGCGGCTCTCACCGGACTCGGCAGCACTCGGCGCATCATCCTTGCCGACACACTGCTCGATAACTATGGTCCCGAGGAAATCGAAGCGGTGCTTGCCCATGAACTCGGTCATCACGTCCACCGGCACATCTTGAAAAGTATTGTGGTGCAAGCCGGAATTACCTTGCTTGGTTTCTGGGCGGCGAACTGGGTGCTGCACTATGCCGTCGATCATCACATGTTCGAGGAGCTTTCCGACTTTGCGAACTTGCCCCTGCTGGCCATTACTGCGACCGCGCTATCGCTCCTGCTCATGCCGGCGCTCAATGCGTACTCGCGCTACAACGAGCGGCAGGCCGACCGCTATGCTTTCGAATCCATCGTGAGCGTGGAGCCGTTCATTTCATCGATGAATAAACTCGCGCAGCAGAACCTGGCGGAGCGTACACCTTCAAGGTGGGTCGAAGTATTGTTTCACTCCCATCCCGCGATCTCGAAGCGCGTGGCGGCCGCGGAGGCCTGGAGCCGGGCGCAGAGCGTGAGTCCTCAACTGTAAGATCACCATCGATCGAGCGTTCGAGTGACAATGCGATCAGCGCCGTCGAAGAATCTCTGTTACGCACTGAAGATCTTCTTCCGTATCCACGCCCACCGAATCGTGCGGCGTCTCGCCCACACAAATCGGGATTCCATTCTCGAGAAACCGCAGCTGCTCCAGCCGTTCACTCTTTTCCAACATGGATTCCGCCTGGCTCACAAAGAGATCGAGCGCAGCTTTGCGGTATGCATAGAGGCCCAGATGCTTGAAGTAGCGCGGTCCAGTGGCGTCACGGTCGAAGGGAATCGTAGCGCGTGAAAAGTAGAGGGCGTTTCCGTTTGGCGCAGTCACAACTTTGACAGCATTGGGATTGTTAATTTCTCCGGCCGGACACGGTGTCTTCAACGTACCCACCTGGACGTCTGGATCCTCCATCACTTCAAGCAGGGTCGCGATCTGCTCCAGGCGCACAAGCGGTTCATCGCCTTGCACGTTGAGATAAACATCCGCAGCGATCGAGCTCGCAATTTCGTGCACCCGTTCGGTTCCGCTGCGGTGATCGGTCGAAGTCATCTCAGCTTTCCATCCCTGTTTGCGACAAGCCTCCAGGATCTCTGCGGAATCTGTTGCGATAATCACGTCGGAGAGCAGGGACGACGAACGCACCGCCTCATACACCCAGCCCACTAGCGGTTTCCCGGCGATCTCACGGAGCATTTTACGCGGCAACCGCGTCGATGCCAGTCGAGCAGGTATTACGGCAATGGTTTGCATGCGAGGATTAGTTTCCAGTTTCCTGCAGCAACTGGCAAGTGTCGAATCCTTCCTGCGGTGCCAGGTCCTCATACGTGGCAGAGCTGCTTGCGGGGAGCCAAATCGTTATAAACATTCTGCAATTGAATGGCATCCAAGCAAACCGAGGGGATATTAGAACCGAGGAGATATGAAATGAAAGCGCTTGGCGCAGCCATCCTGTCCGTGATATCGGTCCAAATAGGTCCGAACATGTGCAAGGCGACTGCCGGTAACTAAAAGGCCATACAGAAAATACCGTATCGAAACGCAGCCTCAGCGACTCATAAAATCCGCTAAGCTTAGAATGGGTGGCGCGTGTTGAAATTCCTCTTCTGAGTTTGTTCGTAATTGAAAGGAGCAAATCGTGATTCAACGGATTGGAAAAACAGCAGTGGCAGCCGTAATGGTGGCGGCGCTTTCGTGGTTCGTTGCAGCGCCCCTGGCGCATGCCGACGACCGGTCGCACTGCCAGCACGCGATCGAGAAAGCAGAAGCCAGACTCGACAAAGCCATCCGCGACAACGGCGAGCGCAGCCGCCAGGCTGAAGACCGCCGGCACGACTTAAATGCCGAACGCCAGCGTTGCTGGGAGCAACACCACCAGTGGTGGAACGGCAAAGAACATCGCTGGGAAACCGAGCAGAACTGGGATCATGATGATCATCACTGATCAGCAGTGCTCCGCATCGAGTGGGATAGTGAACTCCCAAGCTTAATTGGGAGTTCCAATCCTCCTTCGCGCTTTTTGCGCTGTGAAGCAATAGAAATTGCGTCCAACGGCTGGAAATCCACACCGACCCAGAATTTGTTCCGTAAGGATCTTTCTCCCGTACATCCCTTGCAAAGATAAAGATAAAGCTCAACAACAAACGACCGGCGACCGTTAGCTGATAGAATTTTCAGTCGCTCCTCTATTCATAATTTGTTAAAGGGATCGCATGTCCACGAGCACCGCCAAGATTCAGCGCGCGATACTCAGCGTCACCGACAAAACCAGCCTGGTAGCCTTCGCGCGCCAACTTTCTGATCTCGGTATAGAACTCATCTCCACCGGAGGGACGGCTAAACTGCTGTGCGACTCGGGCATCGCGGTGAAAGACATCTCCGAACTCACTGGATTTCCTGAAATTCTCGATGGCCGCGTGAAAACATTGCATCCCAGGGTGCATGGCGGCATTCTGTATCGCCGCGAGAATACAGTACACACTGCTACGGTCGCCGAGCACGGCATCCTGCCAATCGACATGGTCGTGGTAAATCTGTACGCCTTCGAAAAAACTGCTTCCAAGGCGGACGTCACTTTCGAAGAGTTGATCGAAAATATCGACATTGGCGGGCCATCCATGATCCGCTCCGCTGCCAAGAATTTCCGCGATGTTGCCGTCGTTACGTCACCGGCTAGTTATGCGGCGATCGTGGAGGAACTCAACCAGTCCGGCGGTAAACTCTCTCTCGAAACGAAATGGAACCTGGCGCAGAAAGCTTTTGCCACCACAGCCGCGTATGACTCCGCCATTGCCTCCACGCTTGAGCGCATTCCCGACGTCCACAATTTTCGACTGCACACTGCCGAAGAACCCTTTCCACAAATCCTGCGCCTGTCCTTCAACAAAATCCACGATCTCCGCTATGGCGAGAATCCTCACCAGAGGGCTGCCATGTACTCAGACGGCTCCGGCGTCGGCGTCGCCAATGCCCGCCAGATACAGGGCAAGGAGCTTTCCTACAACAACATTGTCGACGTGCAGGCTGCCTGGGACCTCGCCCAGGAATTCATCGAACCCGAACTCGATCAACCCTTCTGCGCGATCATCAAACACACCAACCCTTGCGGAGCCGCGACTGGCAAGACTCTAGCCGAAGCCTACAAGCGAGCCCTGGAATGCGATCCCGTGTCGGCATTCGGCGGCGTAATTGGGGTGAATCGGCCAATCGACGGCGAAGCCGCCGAAGAGATGCACAAACTCTTTCTAGAAGTGATCGCTGCCCCTGGATTCGATGACGTTGCCAAAGCCCGGTTTGCAACCAAGAAAAATCTGCGCTTAATCGAAGTCACGGCCGCTCCACCCAAGTGGGTGTTGAAAAACATCTCTGGCGGAATTCTCTTGCAGGATGACGACTCTCGTCCGCTGCGGGACGTTGACCTGAAAGTCGTCACCCAACGTACCCCGACTCCCGAAGAAACCCGCGCGCTTCTGTTCGCCTGGAAGGTCTGCAACTACGTGAAGTCCAATGCCATTGTCTACGCCCGTGAGGGACAGACCGTCGGCATCGGCGCCGGCCAGATGAGCCGCGTCGATGCAGCCAAAATCGGTGCGATGAAAGCGCGACTGCCTCTGCAGGGCACGGTCGCGGCCTCCGACGCATTTTTCCCTTTTCCTGACGGTGTTGAAGAAATCGCCAAGGCGGGCGCAACCGCGATCATTCAACCCGGCGGCTCGCAGCGCGATCCAGAAGTCATCGCGGCCGCCGATCGCCTAGGTGTGGCCATGATATTCACCGGGGTCCGCCATTTCCGTCACTAGGAACCTTTGCTTCCTCTGCGGTAAAATGCTTTTCAGTCGCCCGTTTCCGATCGATTACTCGTTCCTTTACCAAACTTGACAATCGCACACACCAACCCCTCGGTCCCTGTACCTCTGGCCGCGTTTGTGCCCACGGAACGCGCGTGTTTTTCCCCAATAAGGCGCGGGCCGGGTTAGAATTAAGGAACACCAACCCGACTGGTTTTGCATCCAATGATTATGGTTTCGGGTAGGGCGCGCGGCAGTAGCAAGACCAAGTCCGATAAAACAATTCCAGCATAGTCAGGTCGAGCATGAATAGAATTTTTCGCGTTGTTTTGATTTTTTCTTCTTTCGCAGTGGCTGCGGCAGCGCAAACCGGCCCGTCTTCCCAGGCGGACCCAAAGTCGGACCAATCGAAGCCGGCTCAGTCCTCGCCCTCCAAGGCGGATCGCGCTACCGCCTATTACCACTACACGCTCGCGCACATATACGAAGAGCAGGTCACAATTTACGGCCGCAGCGAGTTGGCCAATAAGGCCATGGAAGAATACCGCCTTGCCATCGAGTCTGATCCCTCATCCGAATTCCTTACTTCTGCGCTCGCCGAACTTTACGTCAAAACTGGACGAATCCGCGACGCCGTCCTCGAAGCCCAAGACATTATCAAACGCGATCCCAACAATTTGGAGGCGCACAAATTACTAGGCCGGATTTATCTTCGTTCGCTCGGCGATATGCCTGGCGGCGGCAACGGATCCGACAATGTGCTTAAGCTAGCCATCGAGCAATACGAAATGATCGTGAAGATCGAGCCCAATAATGTTGACGACCATCTTCTGCTCGGCCGCCTCTATCGCCTCAACAATGACTTGCAGAAAGCGGAAAGCGAACTCAAGACCGCGGTCAAGCTCGATCCTGACTCCGAAGAAGCCGTCACCACGCTCGCTTTGCTCTACACGGACGAGGGCGACACCGCTCATGCCCTGCAAGTTCTCAGTGCGGTCCCCGATGCGGGACGCTCGGCCAAGCTGTACGCCGCACTGGGCGCGACTTACGAGCAGCGCAAAGATTACAAGAGTGCGATCGACGCCTACAAACACGCCATCCAGTTGGATCGCGACAATCTCGATGCGATTCGTGGCCTCGCCGAAAACCTCTTGAACGATGGGCAGATCGATGCCGCTCTCGATCAGTACAGAGTAATCGCCGACGCCAATCCCGAAGACGCGCAGACTTATCTCCGCATCTCGGAGATCTACCGCCGCCAGGGTAAGTACGAGGATGCCCTCGATAGCCTGAAGAAGGCGCAAGCGATGGTCCCCGACGCTTTGGAAGTCCCCTACAACATCGCGGTGGTTTACCAGGCGCAGGGACGCTATGACGAAGCCGCCAAGATTTTGCAGGATCTGCTGAAAAAAACGGAGAAGCCAGATAACAGTTACTCGCAGTCGGACCGCAATAATCGCGGAATCTTCATCGAGCGCCTCGGCATGGTCTATCGCGACCAGGAGAACTATCCAGCCGCAGTAGAAGCGTTTCGCAAGATGATCCCGCTCGGCGACGAAAACGCGCGCACCGGGTATCAGGACGTCATCGATACCTACCGCGAGGCCAAGCAGTGGCCAGAAGCTACCGCCGCCGCGAAAGAGGCTCTGCAAAAATTGCCCAATGATCGCGAATTGCGCATGGTGCTGGATGCTCAACTCGCCGACACCGGTGATCCCGAGAAGCCTCTGGCCGATGTACGCTCGCTGCTCAAAGGCACGCCTGAAGATCGTGACGTCTACCTGCGGCTGGCAATCATGAACCAGCGTCTGAAGCGGTGGAGCGATGCGGAAGAGGCTCTGAACAAGGCCGAACAGCTGTCGACCAAGCCCGAAGACAAAGAGTACGTTTATTTTCTCCGCGGTTCTACGTATGAGCGTGAAAAAAACTACGATGAAGCCGAGGTGGAATTCAAGAAAGTGCTCGCCGTCAACCCGCAGAGTGCCGCGACCCTCAACTATCTGGGTTACATGAACGCCGACCGCGGTGTGCAGCTCGAAGAATCGCTCAACTACATTAAGGCAGCTGTCAGCCTCGAGCCCACGAACGGCGCATATCTGGATTCTCTGGGATGGGCCTATTTCAAACTTGGAAAATATGACCTGGCGGAAGAGAGCTTGAACAAAGCGTCTTTGCACATGGGTTCCGATCCCACGGTTCAGGATCACCTGGGCGACCTCTATCAGAAGACCGGCCGCCTGAAGCTGGCCGCGGCGCACTGGGAGCGAGCCGTCGCAGAGTGGAATAAGACCGTATCTTCAGAAGTAGATGGCGAACTTTTTGCGGCCACGCAAAAGAAACTCGATGCCGCCAAGGTCCGCCTGGCTAAAGAAGACACAGATAAGCGATAAGTGATAAGCGATAAGCGATAAGCGGTAGTTGGTACGCAGTCCCTAGCGCTTGGTGTCCTGCGACTCACAACTAGGTACTACGTACTGCCTCTCTGTTAAACTTTGGAGATGCTGGCCGGCTACGCCGTGCATGTGGAAGGTTCCCGCGGCCGCCGCTTCCCTGAGCCGCCGCATCCCTACCGCAACGACTTTCAGCGCGACCGCGATCGCGTCATTCACGCCCGCGCTTTTCGCCGACTCGAAGATAAGACCCAGGTTTTTACTCGCCGTTATTCCGACCACTTCCGCAATCGCCTTACCCATACCATCGAAGTAGCGCAGATTACCCGCACCGTGGCTGCCGCACTCAATCTCAATGTGGATCTTGCCGAAGCGCTTGCGCTCGTGCACGATCTCGGCCATCCTCCGTTCGGCCATGCGGGCGAAAAAGCACTTGACGCGGCCATGCGCGCCCATGGCCTGTTCTTCGATCACAACCTGCACGCCTTGCGTATCGTGGAAGACTTCGAACAGCGCTACGCCGCCTTTCGCGGGCTGAACCTCACGTTCGAGGTTCGCGAAGGCATCATCAAGCACTCGTGTGATTATGACCCTGCGAAGCATCCTGAGCTTGCGGAATATCTTCTCGAGCAGCGGCCTCCGCTCGAAGCCCAACTCATCGACTTGACCGATGAGATCGGGTACAACACGGCCGATTTGGATGACGGCTACGAGGCCCATCTTCTGACGCTGGAACAGATTCGCGCCGGCCTGCCGGTCTTTGAACGCTTCTTTCGTGAAATCGAAGAAACTTATCCCGACGTTCCCGACAAATTGAAATTCAACGAAGCCCTCAAAGGAGTGTTCAACCGACTGGCCGATGATTTGATTACCAACACGCAAGCGCGGCTGCGCCAAACGGGAATTGAAACTCTAACAAACATCCGTCTGTACCCGAAGCGCATCGCCGCATTAAGCCCCGCAGTTGAAGCCGAGCGCAAACAGATCAAGGATTTCCTATACGAAAATCTCTACTACAGCCCGTCGCTGGCCGGAGAAAAAGACGACGCTGAACGCATTGTCACCGAGTTGTTCGACTTCTGGATGAAGAACCCCGCAGCCCTGCCGCACTACTACCACGAGAAAGCCAGCCAGGAATCGCTGCCCCGTGTGGTCTGCGATTACATCGCTGGCATGACTGATCACTTCATCGCCGAACAGTATGAAAAGTATTGCGGAGGGAATTAATGCGAACGAAGTTCACTTGCCTGCCGCCACCGCCGCCACGACGTCAAACAGAATCTTCGGTCCCCGCCGCACTTCTTCCACGCGAATCCGTTCGTCGTTGCCGTGTTCCGTGTTCCCTTCCTCCTCGGTAGCCGTATATGGAGTGAAGCCGTACGCCTCTATGCCCAGCGGCCGGTAGCGCTGATTCTCCGTGTAGCCGCTCGTGATGTGCGGTACCACTGGCGTGCCTGGAAAATATTTTCCCGAGACTTTGCGAATGGCCTCGTACAACTTTGTGTTCGTCGGCGAGTAATTCGCCTGCCGAAACTCCGCATTCAGCGGTTCAACCGTGACGTTGGGATCATCCACCACTCGCCGGATCTGTTCCAGCAGTGCCCTCGGATCTCCACCGGGCAGAATGCGAACGTCTAGGTTCGCCCAAGCCTCTGATGGAATCACATTAGTCTGCTCTGAGCCGCCCATCATGGTGAGCGAGAGGGTGTCGCGTAGCAAGAAGTTCAGCGATTCATCTTTCTCCACGTCCTGCCGAAACTTTTTATCTTCGATCGCGGTGCGAATGTTGCGATAGGCGTGCGCTTCTTCGGGCGGCTCGTATGGAGCCATGTCACGCAGAAATTCCTCCACCACCGGCAGCAAACGCAGCGGTGTGCGATAGGCAAGAATGCGCTCCAGCGCACGCACCAGGCGATTCGGCGCTGAATCCGGAATCGGCCGCGAAGCATGCCCTGGACGCCCGTGCGCTACAACATGCAGCCAAAACGTGGTCTTCTCACCTACGTCAACGCCCACGTATTTCACCTTGCCGTTCTCCAGTAGGTTCTCGCCACCTTCATTGATTAGAAATTCCGCGTTCTCGAGCAGGTCGCGCTGATTAGCAATAAACCAGTCAGTGCCGGTTCCCTCCGCTTCCTCGTCCGCGACGGCCAGGAAAATTACATCGCGGTCAAGTTCGATCTTCTCGCGCTCCAGCATCACCATCACGACCAACTGCGCCAGCCCTTCATCTTTCATATCCTGCGCTCCGCGGCCCCATAGCCAGCCATCTTTGATTTCGCCGCTGAATGGTGGAACCTTCCAGTGCGCCGCATCGCTGGTGACTACATCCATATGGTTCAGCAAGATGATTGGCCGCTGGCCTTGTGCCGTCTCGTGTGGCAGGCGGGCCCACAGATCGCCGCGTCCTGGCGCGTATTCGAAGACACGATTCTCGATGCCTTCCTCATCGAGAATCCTTTTATAAAAAGCCACGGCGCGCATCTCGTGCCCTGGAGGGTTCGTAGTATCGATGCGCAAATACTCTTGCATCCACGCCAAAGCCAGATCGGAATACTTTTGCAAGTGATCCGCTGGTATCTGGGAAGAAGCCAGCGCCGCGGACGGCTCCTCCGCTTCCCTGGCAGGAGAATCTTCGGCGAAAGCCCGGTGCAGCGGACTCAACAAGACAGCGGCCGCCGTCAGCATGAACATTCTCTTTCGAAACATCGCCCTCCAAACTCCCGCCTGAAATCCAGCAGGGAACTGCGCATGTTTCAGACCGTTCTGTCCCAAATCACCCTCCCCTGGCTCAACAACACACGCAGTTTTTATATCAGGTTTGCCAAAATTACCCTCCGGGAGTCGGCTGGGCTATCCCCTGCGCTAGCTTGGGGGTACAATGTCTATGGATATCAAGGCTTTAGCGCTCCAACCTCGTATGCGCGTTTGGCATCCGACCTGTATGAAAGAGTGCAGGCGCCAGCAGGCTCGCGGCGCAGGTTTTTTAGATTCAGAGGTATGTGTTGCGTCAGCGCATGCCGGCAAAGCGATCAGCGCTTGCTTTCGTCGTATGTTTTCTGGGACGCAATTAAATCACGGAACGCGCCCGTTTCGGCGTGCTGGAGTGGAGCCCCCATACGCTCCCCAAAATTGGAGGAAGTTTCTTATGAATACTCGCATTTTGATTTCTCTGCCTTTGGCCGGAGTGCTGGCATTTCCAGCCTTCGCCCAAACTTCGTCTCCCCAGACTCAATCCGGTCAGTCGACCACATCGCAGACGACTCAGTCGACCGATACCGCCACCGGCAAACAGCCCTTACAACCCCCCAGCCGCGAGGGTTTCTGGGGCCGTGTGAATCCATTTGCCCGCAAGAATTATGTGAAGCGGCAAACTGAGCCCATCCGGGACCGCATCAACGAACTCGACGACCTGACCGCTGCCAACAGCAAGTCGATTAAAGATACGGATGCGCGCGCCCAAGCTGGCATAAAGATGGCTTCGGACAAGGCTAACGAAGCCGATCAGCACGCCATCGACGCCGGCAACAAGGCGAGCATGGCGCAGCAGAGCGCACAACAGGCTTCCACCCGTATCCAGACCGTGGAAACCGTGGTCAGCAACATCGATCAATATAAGGCATCGAACCAGACCGAAATTCGCTTCAAGCCCGGCCAAACTGTCCTCAGCAAGAACGCCAAGGACGCACTCGACGAGATGGCGAATACCGTAAAGGGACAGAAGGGTTACATTATCGAAGTGCAGGGCTTCTCTTCTGGCCGAGGCCAAGTCGCAATTTCGAACTCGCAGAAAATGGCTGAGTCCGTAGTCCGCTACATGGTGCTCAATCACGACATTCCGGTTTACCGGATTTACCTCGTGGGTATGGGCAATGCCCCGGTCGCCGGTGAGGACCAGGATGCGAAGACTAAGCGCATCAGCGGCGGTCGCGTGGAAATCAGCCTGTTGAAGAATGACCTGGAACAGCTCTCCAGCAATTCTGGTGCTCCGACGACAACGGGAGACCAGCAACAGCAACCGAAGTAATAATCGAGTCCGATCGCGTTCGGGACCAAGGGCGCCTCGCCCGCAAGTCCCTCCCCCAAAACAAAGCCCCTCGCTTAGGCGAGGGGCTTTGTCGTGTCAGAGTCGGACTGGATCTGTTAGCCGGGATGGTGGTGGAAATGAAGCAGCAACACGTGGGCGACAAAGCCCACAACGAACCACGTTGCCGCCTCCAGTATTCTTTTGAATCTTGGCGTCATGCCCAAAGAACACATTTACTCTCAGCTCCGTGCCAGTCGCACAGCCCTGGAATTCAGCTTCGATAATCTGCCGGCTTAATGCCCAGATTGTCCAGCTTCGACTGGAGCGTTGTGCGTTTCAAACCCAGGCGCGCGGCCGCGCCGTCAGCGCCGCCCAGCTTACCACGGCATTCTCTAAGAGCGCGAACCACCCGTTCGCGCTCATGTTCGCGCAGGCTGTCGTCCATCCTGCCATGGCCGCCATCCACGTTGGTCTGCAATTCGGAGAGCGGCGCCTGCAAAACCGAGCCTGGAGTAAGTATCACGGATCGTTCCACGAAATTTTCTAATTCCCGGATGTTGCCCGGCCACCCCCATCGCACCAAAATTTCCATGGTTTTTGACGGGATGCTGGTAATGGACTTTTGCATCTGCGTGGCAAATTTGCGCACGAAATACTCGATGAGCGGCCGAATGTCCTCGCGCCGCTCCCGCAACGGTGGGATGAGGATGGGAAATACGTTGAGACGGTAATACAAGTCGCTACGAAACTCGCGCGCTTTCACACTCTGCAGCAGGTCCCGGTTGGTCGCCGCAAGAAGGCGAAAATCGACCTTCAACGTCGAGGTGCCTCCGAGGCGTTCAAACTCGTGGTCCTGAAGCACGCGCAGCAGCTTGGGCTGCAGACTCAGAGGAATCTCGCCAATCTCGTCGAGAAAAAGCGTGCCTTGATCGGCCAGTTCCAGGCGACCGATTTTGCGGGCTACGGCGCCGGTGAAGGCACCTTTCTCATGGCCGAACAACTCACTTTCCAGCAAGCCTGAAGGAATGGCCGCGCAGTTCAGCTTGATGAAGCTGCTACTGCGGCGTCCACTCAGACGATGGAGCGCGCGTGCGACCAACTCCTTGCCCGTGCCGGTCTCGCCCAGCAACAGCACCGTGGCGTCGCTGGGCGCGACCTTGGCCACCTTTTCCATCACATCTTTCAAGGCCCGGCTGCTCCCGATGATTTCTCCGAACCCGAGTTCACTGTCGATCGATTGTTCCAAGTAAAGCTTTTCTTCCGACAGTTTCTCTTTGGCCTGGCGAAGTTCTTCTGTGACCTCCTGTAGTTGGGCTACGGTCCGGCGTAAGTCCTCCTCCGCTTTTCGTCGAGACTCCTCCGCCTTCATTTTTTCTGTGACGTCCCGCTGGATGCCCCAAGCGCGCACCAGCATTCCATTTTCGACCGCACCAATCATGCTGTTAAGGAAGACTTTGGGATTGCCATGAATATCGACTTCGTGAGATTCCCGATCAATTATGCGAAACCCCGAGCGAATGAACTCCCGACTGAGCTCAATGTTGCGAGGATCGTCGGGCACTACCATCTCCGTCAAACGCTTGCCCTGCAACTCTCTCCCGGATTTCAATCCGTACATGGCCGCCAAGGCATCGTTGCACTCCACTAGGTAGTGGTCGTAAAGGATGTGATGAATCAGTTCATCTTCGGGAAGGTCGATGGGGACCGGTGCATCCATATCTTGCCGGAAGATGCCCTCTGAACTCTGCGAAACAAATAAGCGATAATTCTCCTCGCTCCGCCGCAGGGCTTCCTCCGCCTGTTGGCGCTCGGTGATGTCGCGGCAAGTACCTACTAGGCGAACCGGCCGTCCTTGTTGTTCATTATGAAAGACCTGCCAGTGCTCCTCCAAGAGTTTGACGCGGCCGTCTGCCATGACAATCCGATATTCGACCGTCGAGGGTGCGCGATTTTCAAGTGAAGCTTCAAACGCCGCATCCACTTTCGCACGATCCTCCGGATGAATAAGTTCCACAAAG
>Ga0310038_10000118_pt1 | contig 85850 bp, 75 predicted proteins | sample Sb_taG_6_FD_200461 | JGI IMG/M metagenome (GOLD analysis project Ga0310038, IMG submission 200461) | Peat soil microbial communities from Weissenstadt, Germany - Sb_50d_4_PS metaG (v2) (version 2) | ecosystem: Environmental > Terrestrial > Soil > Wetlands > Peat | place: Germany: Weissenstadt... | reverse complement strand
TGCTGTAGCCTGATGAACCGAGCTTTACCTGGCGTGAATTTTTCATCGTTTGAGTAAGCGATAGCGTCTCACTACGGTCTGCCCATCGAGATTCCCGCCTCTCGATATGGAGCTGGCACCATGAATACTCGTTCGCTCAAGATCGCCGGCATGACGGCAGGCCTCGCAGCCGCGCCCATGCTGAGCGTGGCTGCGAATTCCCCAGTGGCAATGGACAGCTGCGCCAAGGCCTCGCATTGACTGAGCATTGACTGAGCCACATCAGCTCACGCGGCCGGCCGACCGCGTGAGCTGAGCAGGCGAGTTCTTCATCAAGAGCGCCTGATCGCTACGATCGCCCGATCGCCCTGTTCCCCGGTGTGACCAGATCCAGGCTGGATCGGCGACCACCACTATAAGAATGACCACGGTGGACCCCGCGAGCCGGCCGCCGGCGCATTGTGCCGCTGCCCAGCCGCAGTTAGGATGAACGTTCATTTACTTCGGCGGCTGAGGTCGGGCGCCGCAGTGAAGCGACCGCCCTCTGTTCCCGCTGCGCTTTCAAGGTGTCACATGCCTGTCTATCAGACTGTTCGTGGCCTATGCATTGGTGTTGGCATGGCCGCGGGGATCCTCGTGGCCGGATGCGGCGGTCAGGGCGGCCGTCCACCCGGAGGCATGGCACCGCAGGTCTCGGTCGTCACGCTGAAACCGCAGTCGGTCACGCTGACGCGCGAACTGCCGGGACGTGTCAGTGCCTACCTGGTGGCCGAGGTGCGGCCCCAGGTCAGCGGCGTTGTGAAGCGGCGGCTGTTTACCGAAGGCGGCACGGTCAAGGCTGGTGAGCCGCTGTACGAACTCGACGACGCCATCTATCGTGCCCAGTACAACAGCGCACGCGCCACGCTGCAGAAAGCGCGGGCGACGCAGGAGGCGGCGCGGCTGACGGCAAACCGCGCGGCCGAACTGGTCAAGATCGATGCCGTCAGCGCCCAGGATAACGATAACGCGATCGCCGCTCTGGGGCAGGCGGAAGCCGATGTAGCGGCGGCGCAGGCGGCGGTCGACAGCAGCGCCGTCAATCTCGCCTTTGCGCACATCGTCTCGCCCATCAGCGGCCGTATCGGCAAATCCAGCGTCACGCAAGGCGCGCTGGTCACGGCGGACCAGACGGCGGCAATGGCGACCGTACAGCAGCTCGATCCTGTCTATGTGGACGTCAATCAGTCGAGCGGTGAGTGGCTGCAGCTGAAGCAGGAGATCGAGGCTGGGCGCGTGCAAGCCGGTGCCGCGGGCGCGCCGACCAAGATAGTGCTTGAAAACGGCGTGACCTATGCCGCGGAAGCGAAGCTGCAGTTTGCCGACGTCACCGTGGATCCGACCACCGGCAATTTTTTGTTACGCGCGATCGTCGCCAATCCGGACCACGTGCTGATGCCCGGCATGTATGTGCGCGCCATCGTCGGCGAAGGCGTGCTGCCGCAGGGATTGCTGGCGCCGCAGCGCGGCGTCACGCGCGACGCAAAAGGCGGTGCCACCGCGCTGGTGGTCGGCCGGGACGACAAGGTCGAGGCGCGCGACGTCAGGGTCTCGCGCACGATCGGCGATCAATGGCTGGTCGAGAACGGGCTGGCCACCGGGGATCGCGTGATTGTGGCAGGTCTGCAAAAAGTCCGGCCGGGCATGGCGGTCAAGGCGGTCGAAGCCACGCCGGAAGTCTTGGCGGGCGAGGCCGGCACAGCCGAGACCGTCGACCCCGCGGGAAGCGCCGGCGACGCCGGTAAATAAGCGAGGACGGCGCATGTCACGGTTTTTTATCGACCGTCCGATCTTTGCCTGGGTAGTCGCGATCATCATCATGATGTTCGGCTTGGTCGCGATCACGCGGCTGCCGATCTCGCGCTATCCGAATATCGCGCCGCCCTCGGTGGCGATCACTGCCTCGTATCCCGGTGCGTCGGCGCAGACGGCCGAGGATTCGGTGACGCAGATCATCGAGCAGAACATGACCGGTCTCGACGGACTGATCTACATGGTGTCGACCAGCGACAACAGCGGCAACGTCTCGATCGTGCTGACTTTTGCCAGCGGCACCAATCCCGACATCGCCCAGGTGCAGGCACAGAACAGGCTGCAGCAGGCGGTGCCGCTGTTGCCGCAGACCGTGCAGCAACAGGGTATCTCCGTCAGCAAGAGCAACCGCAACTTCCTGGTAGCGGTCGGCTTCGTGTCCGAAGACGGCAGGATGAGCGAAGGCGACATCGGCGACTATCTGGCCAGCAACGTCGTCGATCCGATGAGCCGGGTGGAAGGCGTCGGCAGCGTGCAGCTGTTTGGCAGCAAGTACGCCATGCGGATCTGGCTCGATCCGGGCAAACTCGATACCTATCGCGTCACGGCCGCGGATATCATCGCGGCCATTCAGGCGCAGAATGCGCAGGTCTCGGTCGGTCAGCTCGGCGATTTGCCGGCGGTTCCCGGCCAGCAGATCAACGCCACGGTTACCGCGTTGGGCCGAATGCAGACCGCCGAACAGTTCGGCAACATCGTCCTGCGCGGCAACACCGACGGCTCGACACTGCGCTTGAGCGACGTCGCCCGGGTCGAGCTCGGCCAGGCCGCCTATGCAGTCGCGGCGAGGTACAACGGCAGGCCGGCCTCGGGTATGGGCATCACGCTGGCAACCGGCGCCAATGCGCTGCGCACCGTCGCCAATATTCAGGCACTGATCCATCGACTCGAGCCCGGGTTTCCCCGCGGATTGAAGAGCAGCATCCCATATGACACGACGCCGTTCGTGCGCAAGTCGATCGAAGAAGTCGTCAAGACGCTGGCCGAAGCGATCCTGTTGGTATTCCTGGTGATGTACCTGTTCTTGCAGAACATTCGCGCGACGCTGATACCGACCGTCGCCGTGCCGGTCGTGCTGCTCGGCACTTTCGCCGTGCTCCAGCTCGCCGGCTATTCGATCAACATGCTCACCATGTTTGCCGTGGTGCTGGCGATCGGCCTGCTGGTCGATGACGCCATTGTCGTGGTCGAGAATGTCGAGCGGCTGATGACCGACGAAGGGCTGTCGCCGATCGAAGCCACGCGCCGCTCAATGGACCAGATCACCGGCGCGTTGATCGGTATCGCGACCGTATTGTCGGCCGTGTTCGTCCCGATGGCTTTCCTGACCGGTTCCAGCGGGGTGATCTACCGGCAGTTCTCGATCACGATCGTCTCGGCGATGATCCTGTCGGTGACGGTGGCGATCGTGGTGACCCCGGCGCTGTGCGCGACACTGCTCAAGCCGGTGCAGAAGGGCGAACATCATTCCAACCGCGGTTTCTTTCGCTGGTTCAATCGCGCGTTCGACAATGGTAATCGGCGCTATCAGGGCATTGTCGCACGCATCATCGGGCGTCCGGCCCGCTATATGCTGATCTATCTGGCGCTGGCCTCGATCATGGGTCTGCTGTTCATCCGCTTGCCGACCGCCTATCTGCCGGATGAAGATCAGGGATATCTCTTTACGCTGGTGCAGACACCAGTCGGGGCGACATTGTCGCGCACCATGCAGGCTCTCGACCAGCTGAAAGACTATTTTCTCAAGCAGGAGAAGGATGCAGTCGATTCGATCTTCACAGTGGGTGGTTTCAGCTTTAACGGCTCCGGTCAGAACGACGGCATCGGCTTCATACTGCTCAAGGACTGGAGCAGACGCACGTCGCCGCAGCTGAGCATTCAGGCGATCCAAGGGCGCTCCTATGGCGCCCTGGCACAGATCAAGGATGCGCAGGCCTTTGCGTTCGCGCCACCGCCGGTCACCGAGCTGGGCAACTCGGCCGGTTTCGATGTCTATCTGAAGGACGACAAGGGCCAGGGGCACGCGGCGCTGATTGCGGCGCGCAACCAGCTGCTGTTCATGGCCTCGAAGGACAAGCTGCTGGCCAATGTGCGGCCGAACGGCCAGGAGGATGCGCCACAATTCCGGCTCGATCTCGATGCCCAGAAGGCCGCCTCGCTCGGACTGTCGATGAGCGACGTCGACGAGACACTGTCGGTCGCCTGGGGCGGACGCTATATCGACGACTTCATCGATCGTGGCCGGGTCAAGCACGTGATCGTGCAGGCCGATGCGCCGTTTCGCATGGTGCCCGATGATTTCCATCGCTGGTATGTGCGCAACAGTGCCGGCAGCATGGTCTCGGTCGCGTCCTTTGCGAACTTCCATTGGACCTACGGCTCGCCGCGGCTCGAGCGCTACAACGGCGCGGCGGCGGTGGATATCAATGGCGAAGCCGCGCCGGGCGTGAGCTCCGGAGATGCCATGAAAGAGATCGAGAAGCTCGTTACGCAATTGCCGCGCGGCTACTCACTTGACTGGACCGCGGAGTCCTATCAGGAACGCGCCGCCGGGGCGCAGACGCCGATCCTCTACACGCTGTCGCTGATCGTCGTGTTCCTCTGTCTGGCCGCGCTGTACGAGAGCTGGTCGATACCCACCGCCATTCTGCTCGCGGTGCCGCTCGGCGTGATCGGAGCGGTGGTGGCCACGGCTCTCCGCGGTCTGGAACGCGACATCTATTTCCAGGTGGCGATGCTGACGACCATTGGTCTGGCCAGCAAGAACGCGATCCTGATCGTTGAGTTCGCGAAGGAGTACGTCGAGGCCGGCAAGAACGTCGTCGACGCGACGCTGCACGCGGTGCACGACCGCCTGCGGCCGATCCTGATGACGTCGCTGGCCTTCGGACTCGGCGTGTTGCCGTTGGCTGCTGCCACCGGGGCCGGCGCCGGCGCGCAGCGCGCGATTGGTACCGGTGTGTTTGGCGGCATGCTGGCCGGCACTTTCCTTGGAATTTTCTTCATCCCACTGTTTTTCGTGGTCGTACAGCGGGTATTTCACAGCGTACCTGTGGCAGCTCCGACCGCCGCCGGCGCCGCTGCGCGCACCGCGGATGACGGGGAGTAACGCCATGGCCGCGCAGACCTCGACAATGCGCTGGGGGACACTCGCGGCCTCGGCGTTGTGGCTGCTGAGTGCCTGCACTCTCGAACCGCGCTATCGCGCCCCGGCGTTGCCGGTGCCGGACCAATGGCCGATTCCGGCCACGACCGCCGCCCCGGCCGATACGACCGCGGCGTCAATCGCGCCGGCGCAGAGCGATAGCGAAGCCGGCACGGCGGCGAGTGTGGCGGCGTGGGATATCGGCTGGCGCGACTTCTTTGCCGATTCGCGGCTGCAGCAGCTCATCGCGCAGGCCCTGGCCAATAATCGCGATCTGCGCGTGGCGGTGCTGAATATCGAGCTCGCACGCGCGCAATATCGCGTGCAGCGGGCCAATCTCCTGCCGGCGATCAACGCCAGCGGCAGCTACACCCAGGAGAAACTGCCGGCGGTCGTCACTGGCCTGCCGTATTCGATCACCGAGTCCTATTATCAGGCCGGTGTGGGCGTGTCGTCCTTCGAGCTCGACCTGTTCGGCCGCGTGCGTAGCCTCACTCATGCCGCCCTGGAACAATATCTGGCGCAGGAGCAGGCGCGGCGCAGTGCGCAGCTGAGCCTGATCGCGCAGGTCGCGAGTGCCTACCTGACCCTGGCCTCGGATCGCGAGCTCGAGCGACTGGCGCAGGAGACGCTGAAGAGTCAGGAGGATTCGTTCAGGCTGACCCAGAAGCGCCATGCGATCGGAGCGGTCTCGGGCCTGGATCTGGCCCAGGCCCAGACCACGGTGGAGTCGGCGCGCGCCGATGCGGCGCGTTACGAAGGCAACGTCGCGCAGGACATGGATGCCCTGGGCTTGCTGGTCGGCGCGCCGGTCGATGCGGCGCTGCTGCCGCAGGACGTCGACGCCAACACCATCGGTCTGAAGGCGCTGCCGGCCGGTCTGCCGTCCACGGTGCTGCTGCGGCGCCCGGACGTGCTGCAGTCGGAATACGTGCTGCGTGCGGCCAGCGCGGATATCGGCGCGGCGCGGGCGGCGTTCTTTCCGACGATCAGCCTTACCGGCGCCATCGGCTCTGCGAGCCCTGCGTTGTCCTCATTGTTCAAGTCCGGCACCGGTACCTGGAGCTTCACGCCACAGGCCACGCTGCCGTTATTTCACGGCGGCCAGCTGATCGGCAATCTCGCGATCGCCCGCACCGACCGCGACATCGCGCTGGCGCAATACGACAAGGCGATTCAATCCGGCTTTCGCGAAGTGGCGGACGCACTGGCGCTGACGCCGACCCTCGAGCGCGAGCGCCGGGCGCAAGAAGCGCTGGTGGATGCGACGCGTCGCGCCTATGACCTGTCGCAGCAGCGCTATAAGGCCGGTACTGACAGCTATCTGACTGTGCTCGATGCGCAGCGCAGTTTCTACGGCGCGCAGCAGGCGTTGATCGCGACGCGGCTCGCGCAGCAGAACAATCGCGTGACCTTGTACAAGGCGCTCGGCGGCGGTTGGCAGGAGCACAGCCGCGGGACCACGGTCAATGAGTAATCTCAGGACCAGGGCAATTGCGGCTGCGAGGCCGCCGGCAGCTACCCACGCCGCACGCCAGCGCGAGCGCATCCTGGAGGCGGCCGAACAATGCTTCATCGAGAGCGGCTTTCATGCCGCCAGCATGGCGCGCATCGCGCAGACGGCGGGCATCAGCGCCGGCCTCATCTATCGCTACTTCGACAGCAAGGGCTTGATCGTCAAGGCAATCATCGAGCGGCATGTCGAGACCGATGGCAGCTGTGCCATGGACCGGCTCAATTCATCCGAAGATGTCTGCACCGCGATGCTCGACCTGTTCGAGTGCTGGCAGCGCGGCGATGATCCGAAGATGAACGCCGGGCTGCTCCTGGATCTCACAGCCGTGTGCACTCGCGACCCGCAGATTGCGCGCGTGGTCCGCGACAGGGATCGCGTGGTCAGCGACAGGCTTGCGCAGGTGGTGCGGCGCATCGCCCGGGCGCGAGGCGTGATCCTGAAGAGCGCGGCAGCGCGCGACCGCGCCGACCTGCTGCAATGCCTGATGGAAGGTCTGGCCTCGCGGGTCGTGCGTGACCCCAAGGTCCGGCGCAGCAGCCTGAAGCCGATGCTGGAGAAGGTCATTGCCGTGCTGCTGGCTTGAGGCGGCCGCATCGCCCACCGTTGTGTTCACCGGGCAGATCATTTGAATTGCACGCCGCCCGCTCCTGCGCCGATCGCCGCTGCCCTCATCGCCTGGCACGCACGCCATGGGCGCCACGATCTGCCCTGGCAGCGCGAGCGCACACCCTATCGTGTCTGGGTGTCGGAGATCATGCTGCAGCAGACGCAGGTCGCTACCGTGATCGGCTATTACGAGCGCTTCATGCAGCGCTTTCCGGACGTAGCGAAGCTTGCGGCCGCGCCGCTCGATGAGGTGCTGCATCTGTGGTCCGGCCTGGGGTATTACTCGCGGGCGCGAAACCTGCATCGTACCGCGCAGCGCGTGGTCGGTGAGCATGACGGCGAGCTGCCGGGCGAACTCGATGCGCTGGCGCAATTGCCGGGCATCGGTCGATCCACGGCGGCGGCGATCGTGGCATTGGCCTTCGATCGGCGCGCGAGCATTCTCGACGGCAACGTCAAGCGCGTGCTCGCGCGTTATTTCGCGATCGACGGGGCGCCGGGGGAGAGCGCCACCGAACGGGAGTTGTGGTACCGCGCCGAGCAATGCACACCGCAGTCCAGCGTCGCGGCGTATACCCAGGCCATCATGGATTTTGGTGCAACGTTGTGCACGCGCCGCGATCCGCTGTGCATGCATTGTCCGCTGCGTGAAGATTGCGCGGCACAGCGTTCGGGCCGCGTGCACGAGTTGCCCTCGCCGCGCGTGCGACGGACGCGCCGCACGCGCCAGGTCGTCATGCTGCTGGTGATGGACCCCGACGGCCAGGTGCTGCTGCAGCGCCGTCCGCCACAGGGTGTCTGGGGCGGACTGTGGACACCGCCGGAGTTCGAGCACGAGGCGGCGGCGGCGCAGTTCTGCGCCACGGCGCTGCAAGCGGCCTGGCTCGACCCGGAACCGCTGCCGCGGCTGCGGCATGCGTTCACTCACTTTGAACTCGAGATCACGCCCCTGCGTGCACGCTGCCAGAGCGCGCTCAAGGTGATGGAAGGCGGCGGGGCGCTCTGGTATAACGCGCGCGAGCCGGCGCGCATTGGGTTGCCGGCGCCGATCGCCGCCCTGTTGTCGGCCGTATCGTGCTCCGGGGAAGGTTGATATGAGCCGAAGCGTTCAATGTGTCCTGCTCAAGCGTGAGGCACCAGGCCTCGACCGGCCGCCGTATCCCGGTCCGCTCGGCCAGCGCATCTTCGAAAATGTGTCCAGGGAAGGCTGGGAGCGCTGGCGCGCGCACCAGATCATGCTGATTAATGAGTACCGGCTCACGCCAGTGGACCCGAAATCGCGCAAGTTTCTCGAGACCGAGATGGAGAAGTTCTTCTTCGGCACCGGATCTGCCAAGCCGGGCGAGTTTGTCGAACCCGAGCGGGGCTGAGTGGAATGCGGCGCAGATGCCGCCGGAGGGTTGACGGTCACGCCGCGCGCCCGGTCTAATACGCGCCCTTTTCCGCGGCGGCCAGGTAGCTCAGTTGGTAGAGCAGCGGACTGAAAATCCGCGTGTCGGTGGTTCAATTCCACCCCTGGCCACAGTTAAATCAATGCGTTAATTGTTATGAATACAAACAATTCTGTGGAATATCACCGCGCTTGTGGGATAGGCATGCCCTGAAATCAATAGGATGTCTCTGAAACAGGTATCGAGCAGTCGGATTTCTGTCCGTTGATTCGGGTGATGCGATATCGGCGCTAACGTTTGACCAGGTCTCGCGTCCCGCACATGCCTTGAGCGATCGCCGAGGCGTCCAGAGTTGGCGCATCACTTTGGAGTATTCGATGGCGAATTATGTTTCGCTGCGCTCGCGCCGTGATCGCGCAGATCCGCCAGCAGTGCCACGGCCGTGCGACACCTCACCCTGCGGCAAACTCGCCACCGCGTCTCTGCTTTCGTGAGCCTACTTCAAGATTTCGCATGAGGTCGGCGACCGTTCGGCTCTTCGCCGCAGGTTTGGCCGAGACGCGGACGAGGTCCCTATCGATGCGAAGAAATTCGACGAGGCTTGTGAGCGACGCGCTGAGCTTGGTGAGACCGGTCGGGACTGGCGGCGCGATGCTGTCAGGATCCAGCTCGCCATTTTGCACGCAAAGGAGCCATCCGAGATAAAGCGCTCGAAAGTCGCCACGGGCGAGCTCGGACCGAACTGAAATGAGCGATGCCAGCAGACCTTCGCTCTCGATGGAGTCTTCAGTGTCCTCGTTCTCGGAATGGAAGCTGATGATCACGTTGCCGTTCCTTACTCGTGCCGCGGTGTGGTCGCCAACCGCGTAGAGTCGCGCAATCTTCGCGTTCAGCAGCTTTTCAGGCAAGCGGAGTTTTAAGATGTGTGTACCCCAGTTGGCAAGGTAGAGGAAGGCGTCGAAGTACTTGTTCATCCATACATCTGCATCTCCCTTGAAGTCCCCCCAGGAATAATCATTGACGAAGCTCGTCAGATTTATCCGAGCCCGCGTCGAGTAGGAGCGCAGTTCCGCCATTTCCTTCTTGTTCAGCGGCCTGTCAATAGCCTGGAACTCAAAGTACTGGTACTCGCTCATTACGAGCGTCCTGGAAGATTGCTTTCGGCACGCCAGCGGCGATACGCCTCTATCCATTCCGCTCCATCCGGCGTCGGTGTCGGCAACGGCAGATCGATAATCGGAAGCGACTGCAGCGCTCGCCCGCGCCTACAGATCGCAACAATCTGCTCGCCGTCATCCAGATCAACGCGCTCGACAGTGACTGGGACGGTGAGCACCTTCGTCTCGAAGGGTACCGCCAGGTTCTCTTCGATCATTGTGAGCCAGCCAGTAATCTGCTCGGAGTCTCCGTAGGCGTCGACGGTCGCTTGCTCGATCATCTCCGCAAGCCTCGCCTTGGTGAGGCGCGCAGGTTGTCGCCTCTTGCGCCTCCTTTCGGTCATATGAGGTCGTCGCGCTCCTCGAGCGAGCGTAGCACACCCTCGTCATATTCGACGACGAGGTCATCGCCGGACTCTCCAAGTCCGAGGGGGGCTTCGTGTCTCGCATAGCCGAGACCACGATAACCGCGCAAGCGCCTCTGAAACATACGCCACAACACTGGAACCTCACGGTCGACGTAGTCGAAGATGCGGACTTCCTGCTTTGCCTGATGGAGACGGTGGAGCCGGCCCGCGTACTGAATCAATGTCCCCTTCCACGAGACCGGCAGCGCCAGGAAGAGTGTATCAAGCCGCGCGTCATCAAAGCCTTCGCCAATGTAGCGGCCGGTGGCGATGACGACTCGTTCCTCGGCGTCGGGAATGGCCGCGAGCTGCCGTTTTACGTCGCGCCGCGTTGAGGCGCTCATACCTCCCTGGAGCACCACCACGTGTCGTGCGACTCTCGACAGCTGCGCCGCGAAGTACTCGAGATGATCCTTGCGCTCGGTGAGCAGAATCGGCGAGCGCCTCTGCTCGAGCATGCCGATCACGTCATCAAGAATGAGCTGGTTGCGCCTTGTGTCGGCCGCGAGCGCGGCGTACAGCGCTTGGATGTTCGCTGACTTTTCGCCCAAAGTCTTGAACCCGGTCTCTCGGACCACGAGCGTATGAGCAAACGGGCGCTGTGCTGCTTGGCTCTTCGGGTTCACAACAAAGCGGACCGGCCCAAGCTGCATTGCCGTGATCGGATGATGCCCGTCGCGCCGTTGTGGGGTGGCAGTCAACCCCACGACGTAGCGCGCCTTTACCTCGGCGAGCACGCGCTCAAATGAAACAGCGGGCAGATGGTGACACTCGTCGACGATGACCTGACCGTATCCGGCAACGACATCTTGGACACTGCCTATGCGCACGAGGCTTTGGATCATCGCCACGTCGAGCTGGCCCTTGCCGGTCCTTTTGCCCGCACCGATTTGACCGATCTGCTTCGGCTCTAAGCCTAAGAACAGAGACAATTGCGCCCGCCACTGGTCGAGCAGCGGCTGCCGATGGACGAGAATCAGCGTACTGCAGCTGCGTGCCGCGATGATGTGGATGCCGACGACGGTCTTGCCGACGCCCGGCGGCGCGACAAACACACCGATATCGTGCGCGCACAACGTGTCTGCTGCCGCCTGCTGCACGCTTGTCAACGTTCCTTGAAACTGTAACTGAAGTCGCTGGCCGCCGACGCGCTGATCTTCAACCTTGACGGAAACCCCATAGTCGCGGAGCAGCGCCTCGAGCTCGTTCTGACAACCTCGCGGCAGAGCAACAAATTGAGGTAGATCTTCGGCGCATGCGATGACTCTTGGCGTCGTCGCGGTCGAGAGACGCATGCTCTGCTTCTTGTAGAACTCGGGATTCTGAAAGGCCGCCAGGCGCTTGATCTGATTGATCAAGGGTGACGGCAGGCCAGCCTTATCGACAAAGAGCTTCTGCGCGAGTACCGCGCGCACTACCTTTGGGAGGGGCTCAGTGACGACGAGAGGACTGCGTTTCCGCGATGGTGGCTGTGCCCAAGGTGTCGCATCTTCTTCGGTTGTCGCGCTCTGCACGCCGACAACTGATCCCCGATCGGTGGCTTCACGGGCGATCTCAACCACGGTTGCCAGATCGATGCGCGGCAGCGAGGCGAGAAGAGACCACTGTTGGTCATCGGGGTAGGGACGAAGTTGGTCGTCGAGGAAGACAGAGTTTTCTAGCGCCCTTGGCCCGTGTTGCAGCGGCAGCGCGATGAGATTACCAAATCCGCCGCGCGGCATCGTGTCCTGGCTCGGGAAAAGCCGATCGTAGGATTCCATGCTGAGCTCGTGCCGCCGCGACATGGTCTCGGTGATCAAGTAGCAGCCCATCTTACGCGCGGCAGCTGCCGGCACTGGTGACGAGAAGAAGAACCAGACATGGGCGCCGTTGCCGGAGCGAGATCGCTCGACTGCCGCCGGAACGCCTACACGACGACACGTTTCAACGAAGGCGCCAACGTCCTCGATCCATGCGCTCTTATCGAAGTCCACGGCGAGGAACCAGCAGGTGTCATCCGGGAGGAGCGGGTAGATACCCATTACGTGTCGGCCCGTGAGGTGGCCGACCACCGCGGCGTCGTCGAAAGGGATGAAGGCCTGATTCGGACAGTCGCCGCACTTGACCTTGGGCAATTCGCACACGCCCCGGACGAATTTGTTTCGGCACGCCGGGGCGTAGCCACTCTTTCCCGTCCTCGCACTCACAAATCGGGTCGGGAAGATGTCCTCGCGGCCGCGAAACAGCGAGCGGAACAGCCTCACCTTATCGACCGGTGTCTGGGGTGTCGGCGCCTCGAGTGCAAGGGGCAAACGCACGCGGACTTCGCGCTCAATGTCGAGCGCGGCCAGCTCTGCTCGAAGTGCAGTCAGGCGATGCCTCGACTCAGCCTCCTCGGCTTCAAGCTTCGCGAGCGCAAATTCTTCCCGCGCGATGGCTTCGCGCAACGCATCACGGTGCGCCAGCTGATTGTGCGGCTGGCCTCCATGTTCTCGTCTTTGCTTGGTCTCATCCCGCATGGGCGTTCTGTCCGGAGCGGCTCTGCATGGGGTATAGAATACGTCGTCGTGCGGACCATCTACCTCGATTTATGTTGCGTGAACCGGCCGTTCGACGACCAGCACCAGGCGCGTGTGCGACTGGAAAGTGAGGCCGTCCTCGGACTGATACAGTTGTCGAGAACCGGTACGCTGAAGTGGACTGGCAGCGATGTGCTCGATCTCGAGAGCAGCCGAAACCCGGACACGGACAGGCGTAGGAAGGTTGAGGCACTACTAAGTGCAGCGACTACGAAAGTGATGGCGGGATCACGGGAGCGGGAGCGCGGCAACGTGCTTCAGGCCCTGGGTTTCAGGGCATTCGACGCATTACATATTGCTTGCGCGGAGAGCGCTGGCGCCGAAGTGCTCTTGACGACGGATGACAGCCTACGGCTTCGTGCCTCGCGCGAGGCGAACAAGCTAGGCGTCCAAGTCGAAAATCCAGCACAATGGTATGCGGAGGTGATTGCACAATGAACGCAGCAGCAGAGCCGATCGACGGTGGCAAGGCGACCCTTGCCGAGTTGCGACGTGCCGGAATTGATGCGCTGTTGAAAGCACTTGGTCCGGTCGGTATGGCGCGTTTCCTCCAGCAGTTCGATCCCGGTCAGGGTGATTACACGACCGAGCGGACCCGCTTTCTGGGTAATCCGACCGTCGACGATGTGATGGGTGAACTGGAGCTCCGGCGTAACGGTTCGCCGAAATAAAATCTTCGTCGTCAGTGCCGTGACGAGGTGTGGAATAACGAAAAGCGGTATCTATGGAAATCAGCTATTTATCTGCACGTAAGTGCGCGGAATATTCCACAATCCGCCTTAAATAATTCCTGCAGGCTCAAGCGCTTAGGTCATTTTTGCATCAGGACTGAAAATCCGCGTGTCGGTGGTTCAATTCCACCCCTGGCCACCATTCAAATCAATGTCTATTCCGGTTACATAGGTAACGTTCTATACCGGAGACACTTTAGCGACGAAGGGATTTTCGGCGCTCTCGATCCGGCATGTCTCGTCATCGAAGAATCCTAGATCGTACTGCATAAAGCTGACCAGCCAAATCTGCTCGCTGACCTGCTTGACGCCGACCTTTTGGCCGGCGAATGCCTGACTGATATTGATCTTCTGGGGCCCCAGGCAGATGCGTCCGCAGCGCGTCACGGTGACGGTGCGGTCGTGGAAGGGATACTCCAGCTCGGGTAAGCCATTGTAAGGCCGAGGGGATCGGGTGTAGATCTCGGCCGGACATCGCATGTTGAGCGCCTGATGAGGGCGCTGTTCGTTGAAGACCCTGATGAACTGATCGAACCTGGCCTGCTGCTGCAGGAAGTTTTTGGCGGCAGGCTTTGTGGCCTCTTTCTTGAGCGTCAGGTGCATGCGCTTATGGCGACCGTTTTGCTGGGGATGGCCAGGCTTGATGCGCTCGATGTCGATACCCAGGCGCAGCCACCAGACCGACAGCTTGGTCAGTCCGAAGAGCGAGTTGGCACTGGCAAAGGGGGAGCCATTGTCGGTGCGAATGGCTCTGGGCAAGCCAAAGTCCTTGAAAACGCGTTCGAAGACGGTGAAGGCGTACATCCCCAGGGTGCTCGAGAGCCCCTCACAGCCGATCAGATAGCGGCTGGCGAAGTCCGTGATCGTGAGCGGGTAGCAGTAGCGGCGGTCGGCAAGCATGAACTCGCCCTTATAGTCCGCACACCACAGGTCGTTGGGCAAATACGGGTGCGAGAGCGCCGTGCCCTCAGGCTTGTAGACGCGCCGGCGACGACGCTTGACCAGGCCGTTGCGATCCAGGATCGCATGCACGGTGCTGATAGCCGGGCACTGGATCTCCGAGTGCTTGCGGCGCAGCCGTTCGCGGATTTTAGGAGCACCCCAGCTGGGGTGCTCCTGCTTGAGCTGCACGATCGCCTTCTCGATCTGAAAGGGTAGCTGCCGGGCATGCCGATAGGGTCTACGAGACCGATCCGTCAGCCCCTCAACCCCACAGTCCTTGAAGCGCGAGTAGATCTTGTAACCGGTCTTGCGGGAGATCTCGAACTCCCGGCACAGCACCGCCATCTTCTCCCCGTCCAGCAATCGGGCCACGAACTTCAGCCGCTCGTCCATCTTGTAACACTCCCGCCACGGCATGTGCGTATCCCCCGCAAATGCCGAAAAGTGTCACTTGGCCTCAATGGGTCATCGAAACACTTGAGCTGAGAATATACGCTGGTGTTTTCCAGTCGAGTGTTTCTCGAGGACGGGTATTGAGCTTCTTGGCCACTGCGTCAAGCTGGTCTTGGGTGACTGCCGAGAGATCCGTCCCTTTTGGATAGTACTGGCGCAATAGCCCATTCGTATTTTCGTTGCTGCCTCGTTGCCACGGGCTCGAGGGATCGCAGAAATAGACCTGTATATCCGTTGCGACGGTGAATGCAGCATGGCTGGCCAGCTCTGCGCCGCGGTCCCAAGTCAGCGATTTACGCAATGCAGTAGGAAGCTTGCGCACTGCCTTGATCAGGGCATTCACGACCGCCTCGGTGCCCTTTTCCGGGAGTTTGACGAGCACGACAAACCGCGACTGCCGCTCCACTAACGTGGCAATGTAGGTGCCACGGGAGCCTTCCACCAGATCGCCCTCCCAGTGGCCCGGGACCGCACGATCCTCCACCTCCGCCGGTCTATCGCGTATGGAGACGGCGTCAATGATTGCCCCGCGACCCTGGCCTTTATAGGTTGCGTGGCGAGAGCGACGAAAGCGCCGCTTCGTACGCAGGTGGCCGATAAGCTCTTTTTTTAAGGCACCGCGTGCCTGGACGAAAAGGCTTCGATAAATCGTCTCGTGTGACACCCACATCTCCGGATCACCGGGATAGTGGTCTCTGAGCCAGCCTGCAATTTGCTGCGGAGACCAGTCCTGCTGCAGTTTAACTGCAACGATCCGCTGCAACAGACGCTTCTGGCTGAGCAGACAGGGCTTGGGTCGACGCGCCGACTCCCAAGCCTCTGAATCTGCGTGAGCAGCTCTATACCGCCTTCGTCCCCCGTGTCGAGCCACTTCTTGGCTGACCGTAGAGACGGCTCGATTGAGCTGCCTGGCGATCATCCGCAACGAATCCCCGGCAGCGAGCCCTCGAGATATCTCCTCGCGCTCACCGAATCTCAACACTCTCTGCGACCGTGTCTTTGGCACCGGAGCAATACCGCCGGAGGCTTCCAGCACGCGATTTATATTGGCAGACCGCTGCCCCAGCGCTCCTATGATCCCGAGGACAGACTCTCCGGCCTTATATCGCCGCCAAAACTCTTCGCGCTGCGCTGCGCTGATCGTAGAATGACGTCCACATCTCATGCCAAACACCTCCTAGCCGTAGATTAGCTGGAGTGTTTCGCCGACCTATTGAGACCACCTCACCTATGTCTCCGGAATAAAACGTAACCTATCCATCAGGTAGGTCAAAGGGTTGTGCGGGTGAAAATTTCGTCTGGCCAATATGTGCCGCTTGATCGAATAGTTTCAACGAAGCCTGACAGATGGGGACTCGGGGTTCGGGGTGCCTATCGGCTCAAGGAGAAGCTCGAAGCCGGACTAATACGAGCCGAAGAACCTTCACCCATCAACTGACCGGGGTGGGAAGTTTTCGATGACCACACCTGGGGAATATTGGATGACCGTTGACAGGAACAAGCGGAATCCGCGCTGGCCCGTATGCGTGCTTGGGTGAATGCAAACGGACTGACGCTGCACCCGGAGAAAACCCATCTTGGGGATTGCCGGGTGGAGGGTCAAGGGTTCGAGTTTCTCGGATGCCGGTTTGAGGCAGGGCGGCGTTGCGTTCGCAAGAATAGTCTGAAGGCTGGGGGGCAAGATCCGCGCTAAGACCAAGCGTAACGAGGGGCATTCCCTCGAGTAGTGATTGCGTCACTCAATCCGACTCTGCGAGGCTGGTGCGCCTACTTCCAACATGCCCCACCGATTGGTGCGCCAATCCCGATGCGGAAACAACTGACTGGAGAGCTCGTCGCGGGAGAACTGCACACCGGGTTCGGAGGGAGGGGACGGCGACAGCCGTTCCCTCCCCCTATCCCTCTGAGGGCCGCTCACGAATGTCGGCTTCGGGCTTTAAGACGGCCCGAAAGCCGCATAGAGCCCAAGGGCGATTCGGGCTCGGGTTTCCTGCACCTCCTACCAGCCGAAATTTATGAGCGTCCGCTCAGCTAATTGCTACCTCACCGGTGTGCAGTACAGTCGTGGATCTTCATTCCGCTAACGCTCAATAGGGCGAGCATTCGTCGCCACTGTTACCCCTCATTGCCGAGCAGATCCGAACAGGAGCATCATCAACGCTAAATCGGTCAACAGAGAGATCACGAACCGTCCACCAAAGCTAGGCAAGTCCAGCGGAGACGGAAACGACCCATCTGTCATCAATCCTGGACCGCAGAGTTGGCACGCAGTAAAGGGCCCACGAGTGCGGTCCACAACTCATGGAGAATGAAATGCGAAAGAGACTCTTGGTTGTTGTAATCTGTTCGGCGGCTTCCGTCGTTTTTGCGGCCGCAGCACAGTTCCAGCCCCTCAACGTCAAGACTGGCCTTTGGCGCATGACTAAGGCTATCACGTGGACCGAGCTTCCACCCCAAATGGCGGCCATGATGAAGGCAGCGCCACAGACGACGACCTACAATTCGTGTGTAACTACAAAGGATTTGAATAGCAATCCATGGGCGAATGGGTCTGGCGACAACTGCACGTGGACCGCCCTGAATTCAACGAGCACCGACATGGAGGTGCGGGGAATTGGGTGCAACTTCGGTAAGAACTCTGGGATGACGGCGGAAGTCCACGGGCAAATCCATATCCTGGATTCGGAAAACGGCACAGGATCAATGACAGTTACTTTGACTGGTAACGGCCAAACAATGCACGGTCTCGCGTCGTACACGGGCAAGTGGATCAGCGCAAGCTGCCCGGCCCAATGAAATAAAAACGCGAAGCAATACAGCCGAGGCAGCGCCTGAAATTCGCTGTGACGTTAGCGCAGCGTTGCGGAGGATAGGCCAGCGCGGAAAGCCACAGAGGATGACGGATGACTTTTGTGGCGCGGTAGGCGACCGTCGCTCCGGCAGTGCCAACTATTTACCCGATCCAGCCTGTCGCCAACGACGGCTTTCGGAAAGGCAAACTCAGTGCGTTAGTTTCGCTGCCGCTTCACGGGTGTCCTTGAGCTGTTTCCAGTTCGGCGCGTACTTGAGCGCCTCATCGTCCTTGGCCATTGCCTCCTGGATCTTGCCCTGCTTCAGGAGCACATCACCCCAGGCTTTGAGCGGATCAGCCCAGTGCGGGCCTTTCTGGTGGGTGTTCTTGAACTTGGCGGCTGCGCCCTCCAGATCCCGTGCTTGGCCAGTGCCAGGCCCCGGGAGTAGTAACCCGAGGGAATGCTGGGCGCCAGTTTCACCGCCTTTGCACACCACTCCTGCGCACCTGACCAGTCGCCCCGCATATCCAGAACGTTGCCGCGGAACCGGGTGCAGTCCACCAACGTGAGTTTGCCCGCCGCAAAGGCGTCCCACTCTTTGGCCGCCGCCAGCGAAGCAGATTCTGAGGCAACTCGAGTCTAGAATCGACAGCGCTATCTAACAAATGGTCATCAAGTGGCCGGGAGTACTGCTCATGGTCAGCAGAGTGGCTTGGGTGTGCGTCATGTTGAGCCTTGCGGGAGCACATGCGAACGCCGGTGAGAACATGCCAACCAGCGGTGCTGCGATCGAAGCGCGGGTAGAGTCGCTGATGGCGCAGATGACTTTGCAGGAGAAGATCGGACTCATTTCGGGCAGTGCCAATATGCGCACAGGCTCGTTACCGCGGCTGGGCATTCCCGCGCTCTACACCAGCGATGGCCCTCTAGGTGCACGCTTAGCGACCCCTTCCACCGCCTATGCCGCTGGCATCAGTCTCGCCGCGACGTGGGATACCGAGCTGGCGCGGGAAGTCGGTCACCAGATCGGCCGTGATGCGCGTTCCCGCGGTGCCAACTTCCTGCTGGGCCCGGGCGTCAACATTTATCGGGCACCGATGAATGGCCGGAATTTCGAGTACTTTGGCGAGGACCCGTTTCTCGCCGCGAGAATCACTGTCAACTATGTCGAAGGCGTGCAGTCACAGCGTGTCAGCGCCACCGTCAAGCACTACATGGCCAATAACTCAGAGTACGCCCGCCATACCTCGGACAGCGTCATCGATGAGCGGACCATGCGCGAAATCTATCTGCCGGTGTTCGAGGCCGCCGTCAAGCAAGCCCATGTCGGCGCGGTCATGAGCTCTTATAATCTCACGAATGGCGAGCACATGAGCCAGAACGCCTATCTGGATAACGAAGTGCTCAAGCACCAGTGGGGATTCGACGGCCTGCTGATTTCGGACTGGGGTTCCACCTACGACGGCATCGCGGCGGCCAATGCCGGGCTGGATCTGGAGATGCCCCGGGGGTTGTTCATGAATCCCAATGTATTGCTCCCGGCCATCGATTCCGGCGCCGTCCTGCCTGCAACCATCGACGATAAGGTGCGTCGATTGTTGCGCCTGGCGGTCCGTTTCGGGTGGCTGGACAAAGCACAGATGGATATCGATATACCACGCTACAACCAAGCGGGCCGTTCGCTGAGCTTGCGCGCGGCCGAGGAAGGCATGGTGCTGCTCAAGAATGAGCAGTACGCGCTGCCATTAGACAAAACTCGCATCCGAACGATCGCGCTGATCGGCCCCGATGCCCATCCGGGTATGGCAACGGCCGGCGGTAGCGGCCACGTTCAGACTTTCGCGGCGGCCAGTCCACTGACGGCCCTCAGCGACTTCATGGGTCTTGACGGTCGCGTGCTGTATCACCGGGGTCTCCGCACGATGCAGCAACTCGCGCACGCCACGGTTTTCACGACGACCCGCGACGGGAACGCACGCGGGATCACCGTGGAGACCTACAGCAACGATCAGCTGTCCGGGACACCGGTGTCAACGCGCGTGCTGCCTACCGCCACCGTCGAACAACCCCGACTAATCGAAACCGGAGGCGAGGAACAAGGGCCTGACTTCAATTATATTCCCGGGGCAGCCCCTGCTGCACCAGAGGCCAGGGCCGCGGCTGCGAGCATGTCGATGCGCACCGAGGCGACATCCATGCGGATCACCGGCTATTTTAAGCCGTCGCGGACAGGACGCTACATCCTCGCGGTGCGCGAGTCCCATCGCTTCCGTCTGCTCGTCGACGATCAGGTGGTAATTGACGAGTCAATGGTACTTAAAGCGGCCTTAAGCCATGTGGTCGTCGCCTTGAGCACCGAGCCGCATACAATCATCATCGAGCACTTCCATAGTGCCACCGACGAGACTCAGAACGATTTCATTCAGTGCGGCGTGGTAGCCGAGGATGAGGCAGTCAATCCGGCGGCCAAAGCGATGGCGGCTAAGGCTGAGGTGGCGATCGTGGCCGTGGGATTTGATGAGGTAAGCGAGAGCGAGGGACAGGATCGCGAATTTGACTTGCCGCCGGGACAGGAGGAATTGATCCGGGAGGTGGCGGCCGCCAATAAGCATACGATTGTGATTGTGACTTCCGGCGGCAGTGTCGCAACGGCCCAATGGTTAGAGCGGGTCCCGGCAGTCATCCAGGGTTGGTACGCCGGCGAAGAAGGCGGCACCGCACTCATCCAGCTCCTCTTTGGGCAGACGAACTTCAGCGGCCGGTTGCCGATCAGTTGGGAACAGGACCTCAGGGACAATCCTTGCTTTCCGAATTATTACTACCAGGATCCGCTGACCCAGAAGATCACCTACGCGGAAGGCGTCTTTGTGGGCTACCGAGGCTATGAAAGAAACCATGTGCGTCCGCTGTTTCCGTTCGGCTTCGGTCTCTCCTACACGACTTTCCATTACAGCCACATTGAAGTCCGGCCGATCGGCCACCAAGCGGGCGCGGAACCGCATTTCGATGTTTCCTTCGAGGTTACCAACACTGGCAAGCTCGCCGGCGCCGATGTCGGGCAGGTCTACGTCAGTGACGACACCCATCCGGCGGTCGAACGGCCGGCGAAGGAACTTAAGGGATTCGCGCGTGTATATCTGAAACCCGGGGAGCAGCGACGAGTCCACGTGGAACTGAACGCCCGGTCTTTTGCTTACTATGATGTGCAGTCCAAGGCGTGGCATGCCAACGCGGGTCGCTATCGGATTCTCGTGGGGCGCTCCTCGACCGAGATCGTGCTGACGCACGACCTTATGCTGCCACTGTCCGTCAGTGTCCCGGCGTCACTTTGAGTCCGGAGGGCTCGACAGCATTCATGGAAGCCGTCACGACTTTTTGCGACCTGCCACTTAGCCCAGTAAGAGGGTTGCCGAGTGTGTGCTGCTGATAGCGACGGTAGAGACATGGCGATCAAGCAATGAATCCCCTCGCCCGCTCTTTCAATAGTGGGTCGGCAGCACACTGCTTACGCGAAACGCCCGTGTCGGCAACAAGGGTGGTCTAATTTCCGTAAGTTCCAACGATTTGACCCCGCGCTAATATATGCCCATCGATCGCCGTGAGTAGCTGCCGTCCCTTGGTTTCCACAGGCAGCCCCAGCTTTGTATCGAGCGCATACACCGTAATAGCATAGTGGTGCGTCGATCCCGCGTTCGGGCAGGGTCCCGAATAGCCGAACTCACCGACGTCATTCTTGCCCTGCTGGGTGCCATCGGACAGAGGCTGTCTCGGCAGGCCTTCAGTCAGCTGGCGCTTGTCGGAAGGCATGTCGAATGCCAGCCAGTGCACGAAATAGTGCCGGTGAAAGTGACCGACGATCGCGTCCTTGTCGTCCATGATCAGCGCAAGGCTCTGCGTGCCAGGCGGAGGACCGGTCCAGGAGATTTGCGGCGAGATGCCAAGCCCCTTGCAGCCACACTTTTCCGGAATCGCGCCGGCGGCCACGGTGATGCTATTGACCTGCAGCGAGCCATTCACTTGCTGGTGGATTCCCTGGGGGCCGCAGGCACAGAGCATTGCGGTCAAAGAGAGGGCCGCACATAAGGGTGGGGGATGGTGCACTTCGCCTCCGAATCATAGCCACGACACGGCTGTAGTCTACGTGGCAGACCAGGCTGCAACAACGCCCCGGCGTGGTCGCGAGCGGCTTACATGTTGAGTACAGGTTGAGCACCTCTCGGATTGCGCTCGGCAAAAGCCATCTCAGAAAGCATGCTCACGTCCGCGAGGCGGCTCAACGACCGTCGCTGTAAAGTCGGGCGAGTACCGCGGACGGTGAAAGTTTGCGAATAGCGCTCCTTGGAAGTGGCGGTATGGAGGGGCGCTGCTGCCCGGACTTCATCGCACACAATCACTTGGTTAGCATAGCGAAAGCCACGAGCGTCCTGGCTGACAATTCGACAGGCTCTGTGTCCGCAGTTGGCCGGCAGGCGCCGCTCTCCCGATACAGCCTAGCGCAGCCCCCGGCTAACCCCCGATTTCGATGATCTGGTTCAGGGTTTCGCAAGCAAGCGCGTAAGAGTCCTCTGGCACCTTCTTGAGCGGATGCGGCTTCGCATTTCTGGCCCGCCAATCAAATGATTTGGGCTGATGACCCAGGATGTAACTGGCGACTCCTCCGGGGCGTTTGATCTTCACGGCGAACGGATTAGTGTCGTTGTACTTTGCCGTCGTCATCGGCAAGCCAATCACAAGCCCGGTACGTTCGTTGAATTCCCGCGGAGAGAGAACAACGAGCGGGTGCACGTCCTTCATCTCGCGGCCGGCTTGTGGGTTGCAATCAATCCAGATCATGTCACGGCGCTCGGGGCACCACGACTTCCGGGCGGTCATCAGAGGGCCTCATTGCCGACGCGAGCGGTCGCCATGGCCTCGCCGCCATGCAGTGCGGGATCGAATGCGGCCAGCTTCTGCGCGAGGGTCAGTTTCGGGTCACCGATTGCTTTGACCAGCACGTTGGAGTCCTGAGCTGACACTTCGACTGGTTGCCCGACTCTAAAACGGGCCGCACGTGCCACTGCCGCGGGAATCCGCACAGCGAGGCTGTTCCCCCATTGCTGGACCGTGAGCGTTGCACTTTTGATCATGGTTCATCTCCAATGTATAAACAAGTTTATACTTCGGAAGACGAATGTCAAATTCGGCCTGCGAACCGTGCCGTGGAGAGCGACGCCCGCAGGCGCGGCCGCTAATTCGACTGGGCGACTCGGCGCTCGAGGCGATGCGCAAGCCCGCTTGAATGGCCACCATGCTCAGCTGAGCCCTCTGCGCCAACCTGCTTGATCAAGTACTTAAATTGGCGGCACTGACGGTGGCTGACCGGTCAGCGTAGTCGGTTCAACTCCGGCCGGGGACGCCAGATTCACGGGGTTAGACGCAGTCAGCGCCGGCCCCGTCTAATATCAGGGCTCACCTCTAATTTTAAAAGTGTCGCTACTATCCCCTGCACTCGCGAATGCGTCTAGAGCACGCGGCATCAGGCAGTTTGATTCGGCTACGATATACTCCAGATTATAAGCAATCGATGGAGCGAACCGATGCGTTCACGCCGAGCGCCTGCAGTCGCTTTAGGCTTGGCTGGTGCGCTGCTTGGCGCAAACTGTAACGCTCAATCGGCGGCCACAGAAACTGCTGTAAGCGCCACAGATGGACCGCTGGTGGCACTTCCGCACACACCAAGCCTGGACGTCACCGCCATGGATCGCACGGCCGATCCCTGCGTCGACTTCTATCAGTACTCGTGCGGCGGCTGGAGAAGTCGCAACCCTATTCCGCCTGATCAGGCGAACTGGAGCGTGTACGGCAAACTGTATCAGGACAATCAGCGGTTCCTCTGGGGAATCCTCGAAAACCTTGCGCACACCACTACGGGCCGCTCAGAAAGTCAGCAGAAAATCGGCGATTACTTTGCCGCATGTATGGACGAATCGGCGATTGAACAACTCGGCATCCGACCCTTGGCCCCGCTGCTGACGCGCATTGCTAATCTGCGATCCAAACGCGAGCTGCCAGGCCTGCTTGCCGATCTGCAACCGCAAACACGCGACTCGGGATTCCTCTTTGGCTTTGGTTCGAATCAGGATTACGCTGATTCCACGCAAATCATCGCGTTCGCCGAAGCCGGCGGCCTCGGGTTGCCCGATCGCGACTACTACACCGATACCGACGCACATGCTGCGCAGCTGCGAACGCAGTACAAGCAGCACCTGGCGCGCATGTTTGAGCTGCTCGGTGACTCGCCAGCGGCGGCGGCGCGAAACGCGACGGTCGTGTTGCGGCTCGAGACCAAACTGGCGCAGGCATCGCTCAGGCGCGTTGACCGCCGCGATCCACATAAGTTGTTTCACAAGCTCGATCGGGCCGCCCTCCAGCGCCTGACGCCGGAATTCGACTGGGCGGCCTATCTGCAGCCGTTGGGATTGGCCGACATCCCCAAAGTTAACGTGACTGAGCCGAAGTTTTACGCGGCGATTGGGCATCTGCTGACCGATGCCAACCTCGGTGATCTCAAGACCTATCTGCGCTGGCATGCCGCTCACAGCGCCGCCCCTTTCCTGTCCTCGGCATTCGAGGATGAGCGCTTCGCATTTTTTGACCACACGCTGCGCGGTGTGTCGGTGCAGCAACCACGCTGGAAGCGCTGCGTCAGACAGGTGGACAGGCTGCTCGGTGAAGCCCTGGGACAAGAGTTTGTCGCCCGCGCCTTTGGACCGGAGCTCAAGGCCTCAACGCTTAAGATGACGATGCAGATTGAACAGGCGATGCGCGAAGACATCGGGAGTCTGTCCTGGATGAGTGCGCCGACCAAGCATCAGGCGCTCGTAAAACTCGATTCGATCGTCAACAAGATTGGCTATCCGGACCGCTGGCGCGACTACAGCGCCGTTGTCATCCGCCGCGACGATTTCTATGGCAACGTAGTGCGTGCCACGGAGTTCGAGTCGCGACGCCAGCTCGCTAAGATCGGCAGGCCGCTCGATCGCTCGGAATGGGGTATGACGCCGCCGACCGTAAATGCCTACTTCGACCCACAGATGAACGACATAAATTTTCCGGCCGGTGTGCTCCAGCCACCGTTGTACGATCCTGCGATGGATGACGCTCCAAACTACGGCAACACAGGCGGTACCATCGGCCATGAGCTGACCCATGCTTTCGACGATGAAGGTCGGCAATATGACGCGGCTGGAAACCTGGTGGACTGGTGGACTAATGCCGATGCACAGAAGTTCAAGCAGCGAGCCCAATGCATCGTCGATCAGTACGCCCAATACGTGGTTGTCGATGACATCCACATCAACAGCCGGCTCACGTTGGGTGAGGACGTGGCGGATCTGGGCGGTCTTATCCTGGCACACATGGCCTGGATCGCGCAGACCGCCGGTCAGACGCTGCAGGACCGGGATGGCCTTACGCCCGAGCAGCGATTCTTTGTCGGCTATGCGCAGTGGGCATGCGAGAACGATCGACCCGAAAATCTGCGCCTGCATGCGAAGACGGACCCGCACTCGCCGGGTCGCTATCGCGTTAATGGTCTCGTGATCAACATGCCTGAGTTCCAGCGGGCCTTTGCCTGCAAGGCAGGCCAACCGATGATCACAGAGAACCGTTGCCGCGTGTGGTGAGAGGCCCGCCAGACGTGCAGCGAGATGCGCATTGACGTTGCGTATCTGTTCGAAATCTTACTGGAGCGGGACCGGCATCCCAAGCTGACGGGGCCCGAGGCGCGGTTGCTTGGTGTGTCTAATATCGGGGCCCGAGAAGTAGCTAAAACCCGGAGAAAGTTGAGGAATAGTTTGGTGTTTTTATTAGACACCGTGAGCGCATAAACTCGGCAAAATCCATAGCTTGTGTGCTGTTAAGGTCACCGCATCCTAAGCGGTAGCTTGGCGGTTCACTCCGGGCCGTAGGAAACGCCATTGAGCCTCCCAATAGGGGACATTTTTCGTCGAGAATCCCAAGCTTGACGGTGGGTTTATCGAAAGGAGCATTTGCATGCAAAGCAAAGTAACTGAAATCGCACCTGCTACGTATCGGATCTCAACATTTCACCCCGACTTTAAGATCCAATTTAATCAATTCCTCATAAAGGATGATGAGCCGTTCCTGATGCATACGGGATTCAAGAGAATGTTTCAATGCACGCTGGAGGGCGTAGCTTCCATAATGGATCCAGCAAAGCTGCGCTGGATTGGATTTAGCCACTTTGAATCAGACGAATGTGGTGCCTTGAACCAGTGGCTGGAGACGGCGCCGCGCGCGCAGGCGGTTTGCAGCTTGGTCGGTGCGATGGTAATGGTCAACGACTTCGCCGATCGCGCTGCGCGCGCGCTATCAGAGGGCGAAGTCCTGCAGACTGGCAAGCACAATTTTCGATTTATTTCGACCCCGCATGTGCCCCACTCATGGGACGCGGGTTTGTTTTTCGACACGACGGAACGGACGCTTCTGTGCTCGGATCTTTTCTTCCAGCCCGGCGATCCGGAGCCGCTGATCGAGTCTGGAATCGTCGAGCGCGCTCGAGATGCAATCCAAGGCGCTATTACAAGTCCGCTGGCAAAAGACATGCCCTACACGCCATACACGGAAAGCACGCTTCAACGGCTCGCCGGCTTGACGCCAGTAACCCTCGCGGCAATGCACGGTTCTTCATTTCGCGGTGATTGCCGAAAAGCGATTCTCGACTTGGCCGTTGTCCTGAAGGACCTTCTGGGCAAGCCCGCTCCAAACTCGTGAGCCGGTCGAATTCTTCCTGCACTCTGTTCCGGCAACACATTCGCGCTGTTCGGATCGTTCCTTAGTCGCTGCTCACCTCATGCCCGCGGCTATAACTACGTATTAAGCTGCATTCGAGTGGGGAAGCCTCCGTGTAGGCTTTGCGGCCATATTCCGGATGTTCTTCTTGCTAAACGGAGTCGCTCATGAGCGCCTTGTTCACCCCATTTACGCTGCGTAGCGTGGTCGTTCCGAATCGGATCGTAGTGTCCCCGATGTGTCAGTATTCGGCCGAACACGGTGAGGCCAGTGCGTGGCATTTGATTCACCTTGGCAATCTTTCCCTCTCTGGCGCCGGCATGTTGTGCATCGAGGCGACGGCCGTTGAACGCGATGGCCGCATAACGCCGGCTTGTCTCGGTCTCTGGGACCAGCGCACCGAAGCGGCGCTGCAGCCGGTGCGGGCCGCGGTCCGCAAGTATTCGAAGATTGCCGTGACGATGCAGCTCGCGCACGCGGGACGCAAGGCGTCGAGTCACGTGCCGTGGCAAGGGGGCCAACTCATTCCAGTTTCGGAGGGTGGCTGGTTGCCGCATGCGCCGTCCGCGCTGCCATATAAGGAGGGCGAAACTGCACCGCTGGCGCTTGATATGGCGGGCCTTGCGCGGGTGCGCAAGGCATTCGTGGGCGCGGCCATGCGGGCGGCGCGCCTGGGAATGGACGCGGTCGAGATTCATTCGGCCCATGGGTATCTCCTTCATCAATTTCGGTCGCCTATCGCCAACCAACGCACCGACGAATATGGTGGATTGCTCGAAAATCGCCTGCACTTTCCACTCGAGGTCTTTGACGCTGTGCGTGCCGCCTTTCCCGCGGAGAAGCGCGTCGGCGTGGAGCTCTCGGCGACTGATTGGGTTGATAGGGGCTGGGATCTCGAGCAAACGATCACGCTTTCCAAGGAGTTGAATGACCGCGGTGCCGACTGGGTCGCTGTCTCTTCGGGTAGCCTCTCGCCGGGGGTTCCATGCACGGATAACCCAATAGCGTGCTGGCGCTGGCAAGGCAAAAGACAAAAGTATAAATTGACCAGAGTGCTGGGGACGCGGGGGGGCTCGGCCGATGCTTGATGGGGGTCTTGGCCATGAATAGCGCACAAACAAGACGCGGCGGATGGAGCTGGTGGTACCTGCTTTTTGTTGTTCAGTTCGTCGCCGTTCTCTGGCCGCCCTTCTACAACAGCGCCGCACCGCACTGGATGGGCATCCCATTCTTCTACTGGTATCAGCTACTGTGGGTCGTCATTAGTGCCGTAATCACGGCGGTCATCTATCTGGCCACCAATGACTAGCTAATCGTCACCTCGCCGGGTCCTGAGCCAAAAAAAAGAGGAAACGACGGGGGAATGCCGTGCAGGATGTAAACTGGATTGCGCTCAGCATTTTCGTGCTGTTGTTCGGCCTGATTACCTGGTTGGGATTCGCAGCCGCCAATTGGCGCAAGGGCGATCTGGACTTGCTGCACGAATGGGGGCTCGGCGGCAGGCGTTTCGGCACCCTCATCACCTGGTTCCTGGTCGGTGGCGATATCTATACCGCCTACACCTTCATCGCCGTTCCCGCGCTCGCCTTCGGCGCCGGCGCGGTCGCGTTCTTCGCGGTGCCGTACACGATTGTGATCTATCCATTCCTGTACCTGGTCTTTCCGCGCCTGTGGAACGTCTGCCGCAAGCACGGTTACATCACCTCGGGCGATTTTGTGCGCGGGCGCTTCGGCAATCGCTGGCTGGCGCTGGCGATGGCCATCACCGGGATCGTCGCGACCATGCCGTACATCGCTTTGCAGCTCGTCGGCATCCAGGTCGTGGTGGGCGCGCTCGGCATCTCCGGGAGCGGACTTGCTGCCGACCTGCCCCTCATCATTGCCTTCCTGGTGCTGGCCGCCTTCACTTATTCGAGCGGCCTGCGCGCGCCGGCATCGATCGCGATCGTCAAAGACATCCTGATCTATGTCACCGCTTTCACCGCAATAATCGTCATTCCGATCGAGCTGGGCGGCTTCGGCAAAATCTTCGCGGCCGTGCCGGCACAGAAGCTATTGCTGGCAGTTCCTGGAACCAAGACCACCGGCGCCTACGGCAGCTATGCGACATTGGCCCTGGGCTCGGCGCTGGCGCTCTTCCTCTATCCTCATTGTCTTACGGGCATTCTGAGCGCCAGCAGCGGCCACGCCATCCGCCGCAATGCCGCCATGCTGCCGGGCTATTCCTTCATGCTTGGCCTGCTCGCACTGTTCGGCTTCTTCGCTATCGCTGCCGGGGTTGCCAACCTTCCCGAATACGCGGGTGGCTTCAAGCAGTTCGGCAACAACTTTGCGGTGCCGGCGCTGTTGCTCCATAGTTTCCCGTCCTGGTTCGTGGGAATCGCCTTCGCCGCGATCGGCGTCGGCGCCCTGGTGCCGGCGGCGATCATGTCGATCGCGGCGGCGAACCTCTATACCCGCAACATCCATCGTGAGTTCCTCAATAAGAATCCGAGCGACCGTCAGGAATCGCAGATGGCGAAATGGGTGTCGCTGATCGTCAAGCTCGGCGCGCTGGTGTTCATCCTGTTCGTGCCGACCCAGTACGCCATTCAATTGCAACTGCTGGGCGGCATCTGGATCATCCAGACGCTACCGTCGGTGATGCTTGGCGTCTATACCCGCTGGTTCAATGATTGGGCACTTCTACTCGGCTGGGCCGCCGGAATATTCGCGGGCACGGCAATGGCCGTTGCGGTGAACCTTAAGCCGGCCTATCCGCTGGCGCTGGGCGGCTATACGTTTCCAGGCTACATCGCCGTGTATACCGTCATCCTCAACCTGGTGGTGGTCATCGTGCTGACGCCGGTGTTGAACGCGCTGAGCGCGCGGCCTGCGCCGGTCGACCAGACGGCGGCGGCTGATTACTACGCCTGAAATCAGGACCCAGACTCAGGCGCAAGCTGAGCCACTTCATCGAGCGGCAGGCCGGCGGCGCGCAGTGCCTCGGCCACTCCCGCACGATCCGCGGCCGACCGATTCTGACTTCCCTTGAACTTGCCTTCGATGGCCGACACCTGTATCTCGAAACCAACGATGGCGCGCAGCATGCCCGCGATGTAGTCCGCGGGAGCGTCGGTGATCCTCCAGCGATTGACACTTTGCCGCTCGTGCTCGTCGGTTAGCGATTCGACCAGGGTGCGCAGCCAGCCCGGATCGTCGATGAACCTAATGTGCCCCTTTACGTGCACCGTGGCGTAGTTCCAGGTCGGCACGGCCTCGCCGTGCTCGTGCTTGCTCGGGTACCAGGAAGGGGAGACGTAGTGGTCGGGGCCGATGAATACAGCGAGCACGGAGGCGCCGGGCTCCAGCAGGCGCCACAGCGGATTGGCGCGCGCGATATGACCGCGGAGCAGCCCCGGGCCGTCGGACCCAGACAGCAGCTGCATCGGGATGTGGTTGGCGGTGATCCCCTCCGGCGTGACCGCGACCAGTGTGCCAAAAGAATGCCGCTCGACGAATGCGCGCAGTACCTCGATTCGGGTCTCGCGAAAGTGCTCCGGAACGTACAAGCTTTTGGCCTCCCTGTTGCGCGGCAGGATGAGGATGCGCTGCGCTCCCCCCGGCGCGCAAGCCCGAGACGGCTGCGCAACTCTTCGGATGATGGCGCCGCGCGATGAAGTGATTGCGAAGGCGATGGTCCGCTTTTATGATCGAGCATACTTCCCATGGATAAGTACACTCCGACCTCGCGCACCACAGTCCGTCGACTTCCGCAACGCGCAAGCTACGACGGGCTTGCAGTCCACGCCATTCTGGACGAAGGCTTCGTCTGCCACATCGGCTTCGCGGTGGACGCCCAGCCATACGTCATACCGACGGTCTATGCCCGCGCCGGCGACACGCTTTACGTTCATGGCTCCGCGGCCAGCCGCATGTTGCGTACGCTGACGCAAGGAGTGCCTGTCTGCATCACCATCACGCTGCTCGACGGCCTGGTACTCGCGCGCTCGGCATTTCATCACTCACTCAACTATCGGTCAGTCGTCGTGATCGGCAACGCGCGATTGGTGGGTGATAAGGACGAAAAAATGCGGGCGCTGCATTTGATCACCAATCATGTGGTGCCGCGACGATGGGAAGAGGTGCGCTCGCCCAATGAACTGGAACTCAGACAATCCAGCGTACTGGCATTGCCCCTAGCAGAAGTGTCGGCCAAGATCCGCAGCGGCCCACCGGTGGACGACGACGCGGACTATTCGCTATCGGTTTGGGCCGGAGTGGTGCCGATCAAGACGCAGCTCGGTACCCCGATGAATGACGGCCGGGTGCTCACGGACATTCCGGACATCGATCTGGCGCGTTTCACGCGCTTCGCAGCGCCTACTAGTTAGCCTTGGCGGGCCGGCCCCGGGCCGCCCCGTCGCTTGATCCATGGCACCCGGGAGCCGCGCGAAACTTCCAACCGCTCGACGACCCGGTGAACGATGCGAGCGGCGTCGCCGCCGCGCTGCGCGATGCCGGCTTCCAGCTCATTCTGCGCCTGGACGCCACACGTGAGTACATGAATCAGGCGCTGGACCAGTTCGACCAGGCATTGAGCAAGGCGGACGTCGGGATGTTCTATTTTGCGGGTCATGCCGCCCGGGTCGACTGGCACAATTTCATGGGGCCGATTTCCGCCAATCTGGAGCCGAGCCGGCCGGCGGCGAACAAGCTCGCCGGTCAAGTCGCGCACGAAACCGTCGATCTGAGCGGTGTGCTCGACTGCATGGGTCGCGCGGACAAAAAGCTCAACATCGTGATCCTGGATGCCCGCCGGGATAACCCGTTTACCGAGAAAGCGCTCGAACTCAGCCGCTCCTTGTCGCGCGGCACCGGCCAAACGCCATTCAAGGTCGCTGTCGGACTGGTGCAGACCTTCGCGCCGTCCAGAACATTTCTCGCCTTTGCCACAGCACCTGGTGAGGTCGCGAGCGACGGATCGGGAAAGGACAGTCCTTACAGCGGCGCGCTCATATCAGGCCTTGGCGGTGTCGGGTCTGAAAGTGGAAGACGTGTTCCAGCGGGTGCGCAACTCGATCGCCGAGGCCACCCACGCAGCGCAAATTCCTGGGACAATACCTCAGTGTTGGATGATTTTTATTTTCGCATTTCAGCCGACGCAGAGGTGGTGAAGTCGACAGCGAAAAAGGGCGAGATCAATACGACGTTTGTGTCGCCATAGGGTTAGCCGCTCGCTCCTTCAGGCAAAGTTGCCGCCCAGCGCCGACAACGCTGATGGTATCGGCAACTTTGAATCCGCCACGGATATCGGCGCCGCCGGTCGCGCGGTGTCGGTGTTGATTCTGGCGATCGCGCGGCACGGGATCTGTTACGACTCTTTATTCATAGCGGGTCAGATATACACCGACGCCAAGGCAGGGGAGCAATTCAAGAGTTCGGCACAAGGCATGATCACGCTGGCTACGTACGGCGCGGGTATGCTGATCGGATTCTCGGTCGCCGGCCGGATCTCGGATCGGTCTGCGGCGAACAACTTGTGCTACCGTGCAGCTGAGCGCCTCGGCCTATGGAGGTTTTTGTCGCGCGGAAATCGCCCGCAGACCGGCGAGCGCGAAATCAACCAGATGTCGCGTGATCTGCGGTGCGGACTCGGGCGTGATATCCAAATGGGGCAACAGCCGCTGCAACTTGCGCCGATTGACCAATAGCAGCAGCGCGCAGGGCGCCATCACGCTGATGCAACCGCGCGCGACCAGCGGATGATCGGCTGGGCGCCCGGTCAAGGCGCTGACGATGGATTTCAGCGCCCTGGATCTGGCGGCGAGCGCTCGATCGTGCGTGGGTCCGTAAACCGTCGACGGCGTGACCCATTCCCGGCTGAACAGCCGTCCCGCCCAGGACTGCGATACCGGGCTGGTCAAGGCCCGGACTATCAAGCCGAGAAAGGCCTCGAGCTGGCGCCGCGGATTGCGCTCGGCCTTGACCGCCGCGGCCAGCGCCTCGGTCGTGACCAGCCGCCGTTGTGCTTCCTCGAGCACCGCTCGGTGCAGGCCGGCCATGCCGCCGAAGTGGTACACGATCGCCGCGGAGTTGAAACCCGCCCGGCGGCAGATGCCCTGACCGGTGGCGCCGTCAAAGCCCTGCTCCGCGAATACCTGCCCGGCGACCTCGATCAACTGCGCCCGGGTGCGCTGACCGGGCCCGGCGACGCGGCTGTGTGCCGCGGCCCGGCGAGTTCGGCGCGTAGCCGTCGCGCCCGCCGCCGCCCTGCCTGATCGAACGATATTTTTCCGCTTCACAGCTCGAGCCTGCAGTAATGTACGGTCGTCATGACCATCTACCACCCCATCCATCCAGACTTAAGCACCTTCCAGCAAAAGTTTCAAATCAATTTCAAATTTAAATTTGAATTTCACTTGACTGAAATACGGGACTGATCTTAACTGGGCCGAAAGTAGGTGACCGCATGCCAAAGATGACGCGACTCGCTTTCTTTCTCGCTGGCGGGATCGTCCTTGTCATCGTTATCGTGGCGGCGCTGTGGTGGTTCATGGGCCGCCACCGCGACCGCACTGAGCTGGCCCTGTACGGCAACGTGGATCTTCGCCAGGTGGAGCTGCCGTTCAACGGCAGCGAGCGCATCGCCGCGGTGCTGGTGCAGGAAGGCGATCGGGTCAAGCAGGGGCAGCTGCTGGGGCGGCTCGAGACCAGCCGGCTCGTGCCGCAGGTGGCCAAGGCCGAGGCCGACGTGGCCGCGCAGCAGCAGGCGGTCGATCGCCTGCACCATGGCAATCGGCCGGAGGAAATCGCGCAGGCGCGCGCCAATGTCGACGCCGCGGCCGCCGATGCCGCCAATGCGCGGGCGCAATACGATCGTCTGCGCTCGCTGTCCGACAGCTCTTCCGGCCGTGCGGTCAGCCGCCAGGACATGGATGCGGCCAAAGCCGCCCTCGATACCGCCGACGCCAGGCTCGCCGTGAATCAAAAAGCGCTGGTGCTGCAGCTCGCTGGTCCTCGCAATGAAGATGTCGCGCAGGGCGAAGCGGAGCTGCGTGCCGATCAGGCTCAGCTCGCGCTGCTGCAGCAGCAGCTCAAGGACGCTGACCTGCTCGCGCCGCTCAATGCCGTGGTGCGCTCGCGCATCGTCGAGCCCGGTGAGATCGCCTCGCCACAGAAGTCTGCTTTCACGCTTGCCATCACCGATCCGAAGTGGGTCCGGGCCTATGTGGGCGAGCCGGATCTCGGTTCGGTGCGCGAAGGCATGGGCGCCGCGGTGACGGTCGATGCCTTCAACGGCCGCCGCTTCCCCGGGTGGGTCGGCTTCATCTCGCCGGTCGCCGAATTCACGCCCAAGTCGGTGGAGACCACGGAACTACGCTCGAGCCTGGTGTACGAAATCCGCGTGTTCGTGCACGATCCTGGCGATGAGCTACGTCTGGGAATGCCGGCGACCGTGCACCTGTCGCTGCGGCGCGATGGCGAGGCGGCGCACGGGGCCGAAACGGGCAGCGCCGGAAAATCCGGCGCCGGGTCTGGAGGCGCATGAACGCCGCGGCCAACGGCAGCCAGGCGACGGGCGGCGCGCCCGCTCTGGCCGCGCAGCAGCTGCGTAAGCAGTTCAGGCGCAAAGACGACGCGACGGTGCAGGCGCTCGATGGGGTTTCGCTCGAGGCTCGCTATGGAGAGCTGACGGCGCTGGTGGGCCCGGACGGCGCCGGCAAGACCACGCTGATGCGCCTGGCCGCGGGGCTGCTGCGCATCGATGCCGGCTCCCTTATGGTGCTCGGCATCGACGTAGCTGCCGATCCGCAACAGGTCCAGGATCGAATCAGCTACATGCCGCAGCGCTTCGGTTTGTACGAGGACCTCAGCGTCCAGGAAAACCTCGATCTGTACGCGGATCTGCACGGCGTGGCCGCCGCCGAGCGCGCGCAACGCTATCCGGCGTTGTTCGAGATGACCGCGCTCGGCCCGTTCAAGACACGTCTCGCCGGCCAGCTGTCGGGTGGCATGAAACAGAAGCTTGGCTTGGCCTGCGCGCTGGTGCGATCGCCCAAGCTGCTGCTGCTGGATGAGCCCACCGTCGGCGTCGATCCGCTATCGCGGCGCGAGCTGTGGGAAATCACGCGTCAACTGGTCGCCGATCAGGGACTGACGGTGCTGCTCAGCACCGCTTATCTGGATGAGGCCGAGCGCTGCAGCCGCGTGATCATTCTGCATCAGGGCAAAGTGCTGTCGCAGGGATCGCCAAAGCAGGTGGCAGCCATGGCTACGGGGCGCTGCTTCGTGGCCACGCCGTCGGCACAGCAATCGCCGCGCGCGTTGCAGGCGCGGCTGCTGGATCAGCCGGACGTCATCGACGCTGTGCCCGATGGCGGGCGCGTCCGTTTCGTTCTCGGCGCCAGCGCGCTCCAGGCAGCAGCTTCGGTCCGCGGGGCGGCGGCTTCGATCGACGATGCGCTGCGCGGGCTGTCCGTCACTTCGGTGCCGCCGCGCTTCGAGGACGGTTTCATGATGCTGCTGCGGACCAGCGTCGATCGTGAGCGCCTGCAGGCGATTTCGATCACGCGTCCGGTCGCCGGGCAAGCTGACGATGCCGTGGTGCGAGTGCAGCAGCTGGTCAAGAAGTTCGGCGCCTTTACCGCGGTCGATCGCATCAGCTTCGAAGTTCGACGCGGCGAGATTTTCGGTCTGCTCGGTCCCAATGGGGCCGGTAAGACGACGACCTTCCGCATGCTTTGCGGCTTACTCGCGCCGAGCGCTGGACAGTTGCATGTGGCCGGTGCCGACGTACTCGACGCGCCGGCCTCGGCCCGCGCCCGATTGGGCTATGTGGCACAGAAGTTCTCGCTCTACGGTCCCCTGAGCGTGCTCGAGAATCTTGAATTCTTCGCCAGCGCCTACGGCTTGCGCGGGGAGCGCAGGCGCGCTCGAATCGCCTGGGCGACGCAGCAGTTCGAACTCGGCGATCATCTGCGCGCCGTGAGCTCGCAGCTGCCGGGCGGCTACAAGCAGCGCCTGGCGATGGCCGCCGCTCTGCTGCACGAGCCGGAGATTCTGTTCCTTGATGAACCCACCAGTGGTGCCGATCCGCTGGCGCGTCGCGCGTTCTGGCGCCGCATCACCGCCCTCGCGGAGCAGGGCGTGACCATTATCGTCACGACGCACTTCATGCAGGAGGCAGAGTACTGCGACCGCGTCGCGATCATGGATTCCGGCCAGGTGCTGTCGCAGGGTTCGCCGGCCGAATTGCGCGAACGCGCCAGGACCGAGGCTCGGCCCGAGCCGAGCATGGAAGATACCTTCATCGCCGTGGTCGAGCAGGCACGAGCGAGCCGGGCCGCCTCAGGCATTGCGCCGCCGGCCGCGGCATGAAGGCGCGGGACCCGTGACCATGGTCTCACGGTCAAAGCTGCGCCGCATACGCGCGCTGGTATGGAAGGAGACGCACCAGGTCATGCGCGATCCTTCGAGCATCGCGATTGGCGTGGTATTGCCGTTGATCCTGATTTTGCTATTCGGCTACGGGCTGTCGCTCGACGTCAGGAACGTACCGATCGCGCTGGTGATCGAGCAGCCCACGCCTGAGGCGATGGAGCTGGCCGCCGGCTTCCAGCTGTCGCCGTATTTTCACCCGCAGTTGATGCAGGCGATGCCGCCGGCGCAGCAGCAGCTGCTCGAGCATTCGGTGGATGGCATCGTGCGCATTCCCGCCGACTTCTCCCGCCACGTCAGTGCCGGGGATGCCGAGCTGCAGCTGATCGTGCACGGTGGCGATGCCAATCGGGCGCGAATCATCCAGGGCTACGTCCAGGGGGCGGTCGGCGCCTGGTCGGCGCGACAGGCGGCGCAAGGGCGTGCGAGCGCGAGCGCGCCGGTAAACGTGCAAGCGCGGCTGTGGTTCAACGAGGCCGATGACAGCAGCTACTTTCTGGTGCCCGGGCTGGTGGTGCTGGTGATGACGCTGATCGGCGGGCTGCTGACGGCGATGGTGATGGCACGCGAATGGGAGCGCGGCACTCTGGAAGCGCTGATGGTCACGCCGGTGCGCAGCGACGAGATTTTGCTCGGCAAGACGCTGCCGTATTTCCTGCTCGCCTTGATCGGTTTTGCGCTGTGCGTGCTGTCGGCCAGGTTTCTGTTTCACGTGCCGCTGCGCGGCGCGGCGTGGGTGCTGCTCGGCGCATCGATGCTGTACGTCCTGGTGGCGCTCGGCATCGGACTGCTGATCTCGTCCTGGGTGAAAAATCAACTGGTGGCCAGTCAGCTCACGATGCTCGCCACCTTCATGCCCGCCTTCATGCTGTCCGGCTTTCTGTTCGATCTGCGCAGTCCCCCGGCCGTGGTGCAGCTGATCAGCTACGCGCTGCCGGCACGCTATTACGTAGCGCTGCTGCAGACGGTGTTTCTCGCCGGCGACGTCTGGTCGGTGATCGTGCCGAACACGCTGGCGCTGGCGGCGATGGCGGCGGCGCTGGGTCTGGGCAGCCGCGCCGCCATGCGCAAGACCCTGGAGTGATGCGCATGCTCGACTCACTGCTTCGCATCCTGGCTCTGACGCGCAAGGAACTGCTCGCGGTGCTAAAGGATCGGCGCAGTCGGCTGAGTCTGTTGATCCCGCCGGTGGTGCAGGCCTTGGTGTTCGGTTACGCCGCCACCTACGACCTCAATCACGTCACCTACGCAGCCCTGGACCAGGATCACAGCGCGGCTTCGCGGCAACTTCTGGCCGGTCTTGACGGCTCGGGGGTGTTTAAGCGCGTCGCGGATCTGCAGCGAGCGAGCGATGTCGCAGCCTATATCGATGCCCGCCGCGCTCTGCTGGTCGTGCAAATCAATCAAAACTTCGAACGCCAGCTGCTCTCCGGCCGCAGCGCCGACCTGCAGCTGATCGCTGACGGGCGCAACTCCAATACCGCAGGCACCGCCATGGGCTACGTCAGCAGCATCGTCGAGCAGTTCAATTCCGACTGGGGCGGCGACCACGGCTGGGCGGCGGCGCCGGTGCGGATCGTCAGTCGCGCCTGGTACAACCCCAATCTGGAGACCCGCTGGTTCATGATCCCCGGCATGATCGGCACGCTGACGCTGATCCAGACCATGATGTTGACCGCGATGTCGGTGGCACGCGAGCGCGAGCAGGGCACCTTCGACCAATTGCTGGTGACGCCCTTCCGGCCGTACGAGATCATGGCCGGCAAGGCTCTGCCATCGATGCTGGTCGGAACGATCCAGGCCGCCGGTGTGCTGCTGGTCGCACAGCTGTGGTTTCGCATTCCGTTTGCAGGCTCGTACCTGACGCTGTACACGGGCCTGCTGGCGTTTCTGCTGGCGGCGGTGGGTATCGGTCTGCTGCTGTCCGCGGTAGCGGCGACGATGCAGCAGGCGATGCTGTATTCGATGCTGCTGATCATGCCGTTCTCCCTGCTCTCGGGCCTGACCACGCCGATCAGCAGCATGCCGAGCTGGCTGCAGTATCTGACCGCGATCAATCCGCTGCGCTACGCGATCGATATCACACGGCGCGTGTATCTCGAGGGGGTCGGACTTGATTTGCTGCTGCCCGATCTATGGCCCCTGTGCCTGCTCGCGGCGCTGACCCTGTCGGGGGCCTCATGGATGTTCAGCCACCGCATGCAATGATCACTATGCGCAGCGGCCAGCATCGCGTTCCCGTGTCATGCGTGCTGTGCGCCGCCGCGCTGTCGGCGCTGTTTGCCGGTTGCGCGGTCGGGCCAAACTTCGTGCGGCCCACGCCGCAGGCGCCGGCTCATTGGTCGGCGCGGGCGATTTCGGCGCCGGCCGCCGCGGAGCCGCTGCCGGCAGAGCAATCGGCGCCGCCGCCGTCGCCGAGTGCGGTCACCGAGCAATCCGCGCAGCAGGCCGCGTGGTGGGCCGCCTTCAACGATCCGATGCTGACTTCGCTGGTCGAGCGCGGGCAGAGCTCGAATCTGGATCTGCGCGTCGCGGTGCTGCGCATTGAAGAGGCACGCGCACAGCGTGACGTCACGGCGGCGGGTTATTGGCCCACGCTGTCGGCCGATGCCTCCTACAGCCGGCAGCGCCTAAGTGAAACCACGCCCACCGGGTCGCTGTTCAGTTCGATCGGCAACATCCGGCTGCCCGGCGGCGCCGCCATCAGCATTCCCAACCCCTACAGCCAATATCAGCTCAGCGCCGATGCCTCGTGGCAGATCGATCTGTTCGGGCGCATACGGCGTGCGGTGGAAGCCGCGGACGCCAGCGTTCAGGTTTCGATCGAGGATCGGCGCGCGGTGCTGGTGTCGGTGCTCGCCGATGTGGCGCAGGACTACATCGAACTTCGCGGCGCGCAGTCGCGCCTGCTCATCGCCAGGGAGAATCTCGCGACCATCGATGAGCTGCTGGAACTGACGCGACAGCGGCGCGCCGCAGGCTTGACCACCTACATCGATGTCAGCAATGCAATCGCGCAGGCCAGCGCGACGCGCGCCGAATTGCCGGCCTTCGACCTGCAGATCACGCAGAGCATCAATCAACTCAGCCAGTTGCTCGGTCGTGAGCCCGAGGCCCTGCGCGCCGAATTGGACAGCGTCGCTCCCGTGCCTCCGGTCCCCGCCCAAGTGCCGATCGGTCTGCCCGCCGATCTGGCGCGGCGCCGACCCGATATCCGCGAAGCCGAGGCCAATCTGCACGCGGCTACCGCGCAGAGTGGCGTGGCCGTGGCGAATCTGTACCCGAGCCTGACGCTCTCGGCCATGGGCGGCTTTCAATCCGAGACCAGCAGCAGCCTGGTCGAATGGGCGAGTCGGTTTGGTTCGATTGGACCCAGCCTGGATCTGCCGATCTTCGATCGCGGCCGCTGGAAGACAGTGCGCCTCTACGATGTGCGGGCGCAGCAAGCCACCGTCAGTTATCAACACGCGGTCCTCAACGCGCTGCACGAAGTCGAGAACGGATTGGCGGCATACGGCGCCGATCAGGAACGGCGCAGGTGGCTGGATGCCACCGTGGCGCAAGACCGCGAGGTGCTGACCCTCGCGCGGCAGCGCTATGCGAGCGGGCTGGCGAATTTCATCGAGGTGCTGGACGCCGAGCGCACGTTGCAGCAGAACCAGTTGTCGCTGGTCGACAGCACCACTGCCGTTGCCGCGGACCTGGTGCGCCTGTACCGCGCTCTCGGCGGCGGCTGGCAGACAGGTGATCGCGCGGCATCCGCGGATCGTCCTGCAGTGGATCATTGAAGCGCTCGAGCCATCCTAAGGGAAGCCAATGCATTCAACCAGCTGCGATCATCCGTGACTTGCGTCCGTTTCCTTGCGGGGATCATTCCTATAGAATGTTAAGTCGTTCTGCCACCGTCTAGATCATTGAGCTGACAGGTTTTTTTCCCAAGCTTCCCGGGTTACCCCATGCCCCCATCCTTGCCTGAGCTGCTCGCGAGCACTGCGCTTTCGGGTGCGAACGCCACTTACGTCGAGGCGCTGTACGAGCAGTATCTGCAGAATCCCGACAGCATTGATCCAGCCTGGCGCGGTTACTTCGATGCGCTGCCGCCATCGGCGGTGCGCGACCAGGCGCACACCACGGTTATCGCAGGCGTCGCGGCCCGCACCCAGGCGCGCGCAAGCAGTTCTACGATGCCCGCGCCCGCGGCTGTCGCCAGTGAAAAACAAGCCGCCGTCTCGCGGCTGGTGCAGATCTATAGCAATCGCGGCCATCTGATCGCGCACATCGATCCGCTGGGTCTGCTGCAGCGCCCGCGCCCGCGCGTGCTCGACCTGGACTACGCGGGCTTGAGCGAAGCTGACCTCGATACCGAGTTCTACACCGCGAGCCGCAACGACTGGATACCCGGGCGCGCGACCCTGCGTGAAATCATTGCGCGCCTCGAGCATGTCTATTGCGGGCACATCGGTGCCGAGTTCGCGCATGTCTCCGACACCGACGAGCGGCTGTGGCTGCGGGATGAATTCCAGCTCGGTCGCATGCAGCACCGCTTCAGCATCGAAGAACGGCGCAATCTGCTCGGCCAGCTGACCGCGGCCGAGGGCCTCGAGCGATATCTGCACACCAGGTATGTGGGGCAGAAGCGCTTTTCACTCGAGGGCGCCGACGCGTTGATCGCATCGCTCAACGAACTTATCCAGGCCGGAGGCCAATCGGGCGTTGAGGAGTTCGTGCTCGGCATGGCGCACCGCGGCCGGCTCAACGTGCTGGTCAACGTGTTGGGCAAATCTCCGGGGCAACTGTTCTCGGAGTTCGAAGGCAAGTACGACGACAATCACGCCAAGGGATCCGGCGATGTCAAGTATCACAAGGGGTTTTCCGCCGACGTACGTACGCCCGGGGGCAACGTGCACGTCGCGCTGGCCTTCAACCCCTCGCATCTGGAGATCGTCAATCCTGTGGTCGAGGGTTCGGTGCGTGCGCGTCAGGAGCGCCGCGAAGATGCTCAGGGCGACAAGGTCGTACCGGTGCTGATGCACGGTGATGCCGCCTTCGCCGGCCAGGGCGTCGTCATGGAAACGCTGCAGCTATCCCAGGCGCGCGGCTACCGCACCGGCGGCACGGTTCATATCATCATCAACAACCAGATCGGTTTCACCACCTCTGATCCGCGCGATGCTCGCTCGACTACTTATTGCAGCGACGTCGCGAAGATCGTGGAAGCGCCGATCTTTCACGTCAACGCCGACGATCCCGAGGACGTGCTATTCGTGACACGTCTGGCGCTGCGCTATCGCCAGCGCTTCCATAAGGACGTCGTCATCGATCTGGTCTGCTACCGGCGGCTCGGGCATAACGAAGCCGACGAGCCCGCAGCGACTCAGCCGGTGATGTATCGGCTCATCCGCCAGCATCCAACGGTGCGCAAACTGTATGCCGATCGGCTGGTCGCCGACAGTGTAGTGTCGGCCGCGGACGTCGAGCAGCTGGCCGGACAATATCGCCAGGCGCTCGACTCCGGCCACCTGGAGTTGCACCCGGCTTTGGGCTTGATCGGCAACAAATACACGATCGACTGGACGCGCTACGGGCAGGCCGATTGGTCCGAGCGCGTGGCCACCGGCGTCGAGCCCGAACGGCTGGCGACGCTGGGCAAACGCCTGGTGCGGTATCCGGACGAACTGGTGCTGCAGCCGCGGGTCGCGCAGGTCATCAGCAACCGCGCCAGAATGGTCGCCGGCGAAATGCCCCTGGACTGGGGTGCGGCCGAATCCCTGGCCTACGCCTCGCTGCTCGATGAGGGCGTTGCGGTGCGTATCTCCGGTCAGGACAGCGGTCGCGGTACGTTCTTCCATCGGCACGCGGTGCTGCACGATCAGAATACCGGCCGTCGTTTCATTCCGTTACAGCACGTCAAGGATGGCCAGCCGCGCTTCACGGTGATCGACTCGGTGCTGTCCGAAGAAGCCGTGGTCGGCTTCGAGTACGGCTATGCAACTACGAGTCCGGATTGTCTCGTGATCTGGGAAGCGCAATTCGGCGATTTCGTCAATGGTGCGCAGGTGGTGATCGACCAGTTCATCTCCTCGGGTGAGGCCAAGTGGGGCCGGCTGTGCGGACTGACTTTGTTTCTGCCGCACGGCTATGAGGGCCAGGGGCCGGAGCATTCGTCGGCGCGACTGGAGCGTTTCCTGCAGCTGTGTGCCGAAGACAACATGCAGGTGGTCGTGCCATCGACGCCGGCGCAGATGTTTCACCTGCTGCGCCGCCAGGTGCTGCAATCGTTTCGCAGACCCTTAATCGTGTTCACACCCAAGAGTTTGTTGCGTCACGAGCTGTCAGTGTCCTCGCTGGCCGACCTGAGCAACACCAGCTTCGCCAATGTGATCGGCGAGCTCGACGACATCCCGGCCGCACAGGTGGAGCGTGTCGTATTCTGCAGCGGCAAGGTGTACTTCGATCTGCTCAAGGCGCGTCGCAACGGCGCGCTGCGCAGCATCGCATTGGTGCGCATCGAGCAGCTCTATCCGTTTCCGGTCGAGCAATATCAAGCCGTGCTGGCGCGCTATGCCAACGCGACCGATCTCGTGTGGTGCCAGGAGGAGCCGCAGAATCAGGGCGCCTGGTATCAGATTCGCCATCGACTGCAGGATCTTGCCGGACCGCGCACCGTGTACTACGCCGGCCGCGCCGCCGCGGCGGCGCCCGCCACCGGCCTGAGCAGGAATCATGAACTCGAGCAGCGCCGTCTGGTCGACACCGCGCTCAATGCAGTGTCGATTGAGCAGACCATGCGCAACACGCCGCGGCTGATATTGACGCCCACCGGCGGCGTGACGGCTGCGACGGAGCGTACCCCGGCGCCGATAAGTACAGCAATAAGGAAGAGTTCGTGAGCGTCGAGATCCGCGTCCCGCAATTGCCCGAGTCCGTGTCCGATGCCACGCTGGTGGCGTGGCGTAAGCAGGCGGGTCAGCCCGTCAGCCGCGACGAGAATCTTGCCGACCTGGAAACCGACAAGGTGGTGCTGGAAGTGCCGGCGCCGATCAGCGGCGTGCTGCGCGAGATCAAGGTGCAGACTGGCACATCGGTCAAGAGCGGCGAGCTGCTGGCGGTGATCGAAGAGGGCGCCGCAGCGACCACGACGACTGCGACGACCGCAAAGACCGCCACGACCGCGACGCCGAGGGCCGGGCCGGCCGCGCGCCGCGTGATCGAGGAGAACAATCTCGTCCCCGGCTCGATCGCGGCTTCCGCGCCTGGTGGGCGCATCACGAAGAATGATGCGCGTGCGGCCGCAGCATCGGCGCCAGCGACGCCGGCAGCGGCGGCCGTGGCGGCAGCGGCGGCCGTGCCGGCAGTACCGGTGCCCGCGATCGCGCGTGCCGGCCGGGCCGAGCAACGTGTGCCGATGACGCGACTGCGTGCGCGCATCGCCGAACGCCTAATACAGGCGCAATCGACGCAGGCTTTGCTCACAACCTTCAATGAAGTGGACTTGACGGCGGTGCAGGAGCTGCGCGCGCGTTACAAGGACAGCTTCGAGAAGAAGCACGGCGTGAAGCTCGGCTTCATGTCGTTCTTCGTCAAGGCCTCGATCGAGGCCTTGAAGCGGTTTCCGGTGGTCAATGCCTCGGTGGAAAACAACGACATCATCTACCACGAATACTTCGATATCGGCGTCGCGGTGTCGACCGAGCGCGGCCTGATGGTACCGGTGCTGCGCGATGCCGATGCAATGAGCTTCGCCGATATCGAGTCTGGCATCGCGAACTACGCCGCGCGCGCACGCACCGCTTCGATCACAATCGAGGATCTGACCGGCGGCACCTTCAGCATCACCAACGGCGGCATCTTCGGTTCACTGATGTCCACGCCGATCGCCAACGCGCCGCAAAGCGCGATCCTCGGCATGCACAAGATTCAGCAGCGGCCGATAGTGATGAACGACCAGATCGTGATCCGGCCGATGATGTATCTGGCGGTGACCTACGACCATCGCATCATCGACGGACGCGAGGCAGTGCAATTTCTCGTCACGATCAAGGACTGCCTCGAGGATCCGGGCCGTCTTTTGCTCGGAGTCTGACAATCATGGCTGAGGCTATTGATGTCGTCGTGATCGGCGCGGGTCCGGCTGGCTATCCGGCGGCAATCCGCGCCGCACAGAACGGCCTCAAAGTGGTATGCGTCGACGCTTGGATGAACCGCGATGGCGGCACCGCGCTCGGCGGTACCTGCCTCAATGCCGGCTGTATACCTTCCAAGGCACTGCTCGAGTCATCCGAGCTGCTGTATCGCACGCAGACCGAATTCGCCGCGCATGGCATCGTGGCCACCGGTATAACGCTCGACCTCACCGTCATGCAAAAGCGCCGTGCGACCATCGTGCGCAACATGACCGGCGGCATCGCATCGCTGTTCAAGGCGGCGGGTGTGACAGCGATCTTCGGGCGCGGCCGGCTGCTGCCGGGCCGCCGAGTGGAAGTCACCAGGCACGACGGCTCCAGGAGTGAGATCGGCGCGCGCCACGTGGTGCTCGCCAGTGGCTCGGTACCGACCGAGCTCAAATCGGCCCCGTTCGATCATGAGCGCATCGTCGATTCCTGGGATGCGCTCGAATTCGCCTCGGTACCCAAAAAGCTTTGCGTCATCGGCGCCGGCGTCATCGGTCTGGAACTCGGCAGTGTCTGGCGCCGGCTCGGCGCCGAGGTGATCGTACTGGAAGCGCTCGAGAGCTTCCTGGCCATCGCCGACCAGCAGCTCGCCGCCGAGGCCGCGCGGCACTTCAGGAAACAGGGACTCGATATCCGCCTCGGCGCCAAAGTGACGGGCGCCGTCGTTGCGAATGGCGGCGTCACCGTCAGCTACAGCGACAAGGCCGAAGCGCACACGCTCGGTTCCGACAAGGTTGTTGTCGCGGTCGGCCGCCAGCCGTACACAGCAAATCTGCTGGCGCCGGACACCGGCGTCGAACTCGATGAGCGCGGATTCATTCAGGTCGATGCGCAATGCCGGACCGGGGCCGAAGCCGTCTGGGCCGTGGGCGACTGCGTGCGCGGGCCGATGCTGGCGCACAAGGGTAAGGAAGAGGGCGTCGCCGTCGCCGATCGAATCGCCGAGCTCTATGCGCACGTGAACTACGAGGTGATTCCTTCGGTGATCTACACGGCGCCCGAGATCGCATGGGTTGGTCAGACCGAGGAGCAGCTCAAGAGCGCTGGTACTGCCTTTAAGAGCGGGGTATTTCCGTTCGCGGCCAGCGGCCGCGCCCGCGCCATGGAAGCGGCGACGGGCTTCGTGAAGATTCTCGCCTCGCGCGAGACCGACACCATTCTGGGCGTGCACATCATCGGGCCAATGGCCGGTGAGCTCATTGCCGAGGCCACGCTGGCAATGGAATTTCAGGCCAGTGCCGAGGATCTGCAGCGCACTATTCACGCGCATCCGACGCTCGCGGAAGCGCTGCACGAGGCGGCAATGGCAGTAGACAAGCGTGCGATCGACAACATCAATCGTTGAGCTCAGGCAAGTCCGCTCGTCGCTGTCAGAGGCAGCGGTAACTTTGCCCGGATTTGAATCCATGACCACCAACCTGCTATTCCGAGACGATGCCTACTTGAAGACCGCGAGCGCGCGTGTCATCGCCGTGCATGAACGCGGCATCGAACTCGATCGCACGATCTTCTATCCGCAAGGCGGCGGGCAGATGGGCGACAGCGGCGCCTTGTTACGCGCCAACGGCGAGCGCATCGCGATCATCGACACCCGCAAGGGCGATGCGATCGACGGCGTGCTGCACATTGCCGGTGCCGGCGCGGCCTCACCCGAGGTTGGAGAGACGCTCACGATCGAAATCGATTGGGATCGCCGCTACTCGCTTATGCGTTTGCATACCGCGTTGCATGTGATGTCGTGCGTGGTGGTCGCGCCGGTGACCGGCGGCAACATCTCCCCGGACAAGGCGCGGCTCGATTTCGACATCGACATGAGTCTGCTCGATGGGGCGCGCATCGAACGGGAAACCAACGCGTTGATCGCGCGCGGGGTGGAAACAGAAACGGTGTGGATCACCGACGCGGATCTCGACGCGCGACCGGAGTTGATCAAGACCATGAGCGTGCAGCCGCCGCGCGGCGCCGACCGGGTCCGATTGCTCAGAATTCCTGACATCGATCTGCAGCCCTGCGGCGGCACGCACGTCCGCAACATCGCCGAGATCGGCGGCATCCGGGTACTCAGGATCCGCAGCGAGGGCAAGCGCAACAAACGCGTCGAGATTGCGCTGGCCGGTTAACTTTGGCCACCTGCGGGGGAACGCGTGGCGGTGGCGCGGCGGTCGGCAAAATAATCGACCGTGAGCTGCCCTGGGGGTTGATCTCGCGGCCGTCGGATGGCCGCTCAGCGATCGACCGAAGCCATGCCTGCCGCCGAGTAACGCTCGCCTGCCGCCGCGCCTACCGGGGCGATTGACGCGATGCGCTCGAGCTCCTGCCGACTGAGCGGCACCTCGACCACCGCGGCATTCTCTTCGAGCCGCGCGCGACTGCTGGTGCCGGGAATCGGCACGATGTCCGGCCGCTGCGCGAGCAGCCAGGCCAACGCGAGCTGTGATGGCGTACAGCCCTTCTGTCCGGCGAGCGCTTTGACCTGGTCCACCAGGGCAAGATTCCGGGCAAAGTTCTCGCCCTGGAAGCGCGGCGAGCCGCGGCTCCACAGCGAGTACTCGCTCTGCAACGCAGCGATCGGATGTACCCGGTGCGCGCGGCGCACGGTCGCCGGTGCGGCCTCGGACAGACGCAGCTGGCGCACCTTGCCCTGGCGCACGAGCTCCGCCACGGCACCGACCGTCTCTTCGATCGGCACTGACGGATCGACGCGCTGCTGGTAGCAGAGAGATCGATGTACTCCACGCCCAAGCGCTGTAGAGATTGTTCGCAGGAGGCGCGCGCGGCCGAGCAGCGCTCGAGCCAGGGCAGTGCGGCGTTGGTTAATAATTGTAAGTTGATGATATTAAAACAATCAATGTGAGCCTTCTCGCTGTCCACGCCTGCTTGCGGGCCGGCGTTCGAGCTGCGCGTGCTCAGGCAAGGCGCAGCGCGCGCAGTACGTTTGGCACGGCGCTGAGACGCTGCAGCACGCGCCCGAGTTGCTCACTGTCGCGCACCGCGGTGCGCATGACAATCGTGGCGATACGGTCGTTCGGGTCGGTGTCGGAATTGACGCCGTCGATGCTCAGTCGTTCCAGCGCCATCACATCGGACACATCGCGCAGCAGGCCGCGGCGGTCGAGCGCCTCGACGCGGATCCTGACCGGCAGCAGGCTGTCGGACTCGAGGTTCCATTCGACACGCAGTACCCGCCTGGAATTGAGCGATTGCATGCGCAGCAGGTTCGGGCAGCGCTCACGATGGATGGTGACGCCGCGGCCGAGAGTGACGTAGCCGGCGATGGGTTCGGGCGGCACCGGCCCACAACAGCGCGCGATGGTGGTCGGCAGATCGCCCACGCCCTCGATTTCCACCGGTGAGCGTGGCGCCGACGAGCGGCTTACACGCTTGCGCGTTGGCGTCAGCGGTGCCGCCGCGGGCGCGCGCAGTCGCGACAGCGCCTGGCTGAGCGCGGTGGCGCTGATATCACCCTCGCCGATCCGGCGCTGCAGGTCTTCGGCGCTCTCGGCATGCAGCTCGCGCACGAGGGTTGCGATCGTCTCGGGCCCGCCACCGACACGCGCGAGCTCGCGCTCGAGTGTCTCGCGGCCGAGCGCACGATGCTGCGACTCATCGATGCGCCGAAACCACGCCCTGACCTTGGCGCGGCTCTTGGGCGATACCAGAAACCCAAGTTCCGGCGACAGCCAGTCGCGGCTCGGCGCGGCCTGCTTGCCGGCGATGATCTCGACTACGCCGCCGTTGGCGAGCGGCTGGTTGAGCGGCACGATACGGCCGTCGATCTTGGCGCCGCGACAGCGGTGGCCCAGACTGGTGTGCACCTGATAAGCGAAATCCAGCGGCGTAGCGCCATGCGGCAGATCGACCACATCGCCGCGCGGCGTCATCGCGTAGATGCGATCGGCAAACAGCCCGCCCTTGACGCGCTCGATCAAATCGCCTTCGAACTGCGTCGCACGCGCCGGATCGAGCACGCGTCGTACCCATTCGATCTTGCGTTCATAACCGAGGTCGCGCGCGCCGCCTTCCTTGTAGCGCCAATGCGCCGCGACTCCGAACTCGGCATACTGGTCCATGTCGCGCGATCGGATCTGCACCTCGAGCGATTTGTCATCCGGGCCGATCACCGCATTGTGAATCGAGCGGTACTCGTTATCTTTCGGAGTCGCGATGTAATCGTCGAATTCGCCGGGGATGTAGTGCCACAGCGCGTGCACCACGCCCAGAGCGGCGTAGCAGTCCTCGATCGATTCGACCACGATCCGTACCGCGCGTACGTCAAACAGCTGTTCGAAGGCGACCTGTTTGCGCTGCATTTTTCGCCAGATGCTGTAGATGTGCTTTGGCCGGCCATAGACCGCGACCGCGGCGACGCCAGCCTTGCGCAGCTCACGCTGCAGCAGCGCACAGACGTCCTCAATGTAGCGTTCGCGATCCACGCGCCGCTCGGCCAGGGCACGCGCAATGCGGTGGTAGGCCTCGGGCTCGAGGTAACGGAACGACAGATCCTCGAGTTCCCACTTCAGGCTCCAGACGCCGAGGCGATTGGCAAGCGGGGCCAGGATCTCGCGCGTCTCGATCGCCAGTCGCTGCCGCTCGGGCGCGGACAGTTCGCGCGCGTTGCGCAGTTGCACCATCTGCTCGGCCAGATGCGCCACCACCAGGCGCGGGTCGGCGGCCACGGCCAGCAGCATCTTGCGCAGGATCTCGGCTTGCTGCGCGTTCAGGCCCTGGCTCGCCGACCAGCCGGCAGGCAGATGCAGCTCACCGAGCCGCTCGAGCTCGACCGCCACGCGTGTACAGCTCGTCCCAAGGCGCGCCTCGACCTGGGGGCTCTCGCGCGGCAGTCCGGCCCGGCGCACCCGATGCAGCATGGTGCCCACGGCCAGTTCGGCATCGTGCGTCAAGGCGGCCACGGCTTGGGCGGCCTCGACACCGGCCTCGAGCGCAGCCTGATCCGCGCCGAGCTCAGCAAGTGCTGCGCGCGCCGCTTCGAGCTGCGTGGCGATCTCGGTCGATGCGGGGGTCGCGGTTTCCATGCTGTGTGGCTGGTGGCTTCCGGATATCATTCAGGGTATGGCCGGCTACAGCAAGTGCGTTTGAGGATATGCATTCATGACGCGATACGCGAGCAAGTCCTGGCGCACGTTCCGGCCGCGCAGCGCCCCCGCAGCGCTGGCGCCGGCGTCAATCAGACTGGTGGCGCGCGACTGCCGCGTGCTCGGTCTGGATCCAGGCTCGCAGCGCACCGGCTATGGAATCATCGATTGTCGGGGCAGCGGCGAGCGCCACGTCGCCAGCGGCTGCGTCGTTGTGATCGGGCACGACATGGTGGTGCGGCTGCAGCGCATCTATGCCGCCGTCATCGCGCTGGTGGCCGAACATCGGCCCGACAGCGTCGCCATCGAGCGCGTGTTCGTGCATCGTAATCCCGACAGCGCCTTGAAGCTTGGTCAGGCTCGCGGTGTGGCATTGTGCGCCGCGGCTTCGCTCGGCGCGAGCGTGCATGAATACGCCCCCAGGGCCATCAAGATGGCCGTGACCGGATACGGCGCCGCGGCCAAGCCGCAGGTCGCGCGGATGGTACGCACGTTGCTGCTGCTCGAGACCAGGCTTGCGGTCGATGCCGCCGATGCGCTCGCCGTGGCGCTCTGTCATGCCCAGACGCGTCGACTGGGCGCGCTCAATGCAATCGATGTCGCCTGAGCGGCGGGCTTTTAGGCCATGATCGGGACGCTCACGGGCGTGCTCGCCTTAAAATCACCGCCGCATCTGCTGCTCGAAGTCGGTGGGGTCGGTTATGAAGTCGAGGCGCCGATGTCGACCTTCTATAGCCTGCCGGCCGTCGGCGAGCGCACCAGGCTGCTGACGCATCTGGTGGTGCGCGAGGACGCGCATGTGCTGTACGGCTTTGCGACGGTCGAGGAGCGCACGCTGTTTCGCAACCTGTTGAAGGTGTCGGGCGTGGGGCCGCGGATCGCACTGGCGATACTCTCGGGCGGAACCGCGGCCACCTTTGCGCATGCCGTGCGCGAACAGGACGCGGCGGCGCTGACGCGCATTCCCGGGGTGGGCCGCAAGATTGCGGAACGCCTGATCGTCGAGATGCGCGATCGCATCGATGCGCCCGGCGCGGCGCCTGCCGCAGGCGGCGTCGGCTCCGGCGCCGCCGCGCAGGGTGCGGAGGCCGAGGCTTACGGCGCGCTGGTGTCGCTGGGCTACAAGCCGGTGGAAGCCACGCGGCTGCTCAAGGGGGTCGGTGCCGAGAGCGCGAGTCTGAGCACCGAAGAGCTGATCCGGCGGGCGCTGCAGAGCGCGGTGCGTGCATGAGTGCCCTGGAAGGCGAACGACTGGTGAGCGGCGCCACGGGCGGTGCCGAGGAGGCCATCGATCAGGCGATTCGTCCGCGAGCCCTGGCCGACTACATCGGTCAGGAGCAGGTCAAATCTCAACTGTCGATCTTCATCGATGCGGCGCGCATGCGCGCCGAGGCCCTCGATCACGTGTTGATCTTCGGACCGCCGGGCTTGGGCAAGACCACGCTGGCGCACATCATCGCCGCCGAGCTCGGCGTGAGTCTGCGTCAGACCGCCGGACCGGTGCTGGAGCGACCCGGCGACCTGGCAGCGATCCTGACCAATCTGCAGCCTCGAGATGTGTTGTTCGTCGATGAGATTCATCGCCTGAGCCCGGTGGTCGAGGAAGTGCTCTATCCGGCGATGGAGGACTATCAGCTCGATATCATGATCGGCGAGGGTCCGGCCGCGCGTTCGATCAAGCTCAATCTGCCGCCGTTCACGCTGGTCGGCGCGACCACACGCGCCGGGCTGCTGACCTCGCCGCTGCGCGACCGCTTCGGCATCGTGCAGCGGCTCGAGTTCTACAGCGTTCCCGAGATAGAGCGTATCGTGCAGCGCTCGGCCCGCATCCTCAATGTGCCGATTGACGCCGCCGGCGCGCTGCGGATCGCGCAGCGCGCGCGCGGTACGCCGCGCATCGCCAACCGCCTGCTACGGCGCGTGCGTGATTACGCGCAGGTGAAGGGGGCGGGACATATCGATGAACCGGTGGCCCATGCGGCGCTGGATCTGCTGCAGGTGGATCCCCAGGGGCTCGATGCGCTGGATCGCAAGCTGCTGCTCACGATCATGGAGAAATTCGATGGCGGGCCGGTGGGTATCGAGAGCCTGTCCGCGGCCATCGGCGAGGAGCGGGGCACGCTCGAAGACGTGATCGAGCCGTTCCTGATCCAGCAGGGTTACATAGCGCGCACCGCCCGCGGCCGTATCGCCACCCGCATGAGCTGGCAGCACTTCGGCCTGAAGATGCCCGAGCGCGCCGCCGCCAATCTGCCGTTGTTCGGCGAGGGCGCTTGAGCCCGTTCGTGTGGCAGGCGCGTGTCTACTGGGAGGACACTGACGCCGGGGGGATTGTTTATTATGCGAACTATCTGCGATTCCTGGAGCGTGCACGCAGTGAGTGGCTACGTGCGCGCGGCGTCTCGCAGCTCGCGCTGGCGAGTGATCCGGGGGTCGTGTTCTCGGTGGTAGCGCTCGAAGTTCAGTACCGCCGCCCGGCGCGGCTCGATGACCTGCTGTCGATCAGCTGCGAGCCGGAATGGGAGGGCGGCGCGAGTATCGTGTTTGCGCAGCGCATATGGCGCGAGCCGGTCGATGAGGAGCTGCTGGTCACCGCCTCGGTGCGCGTCGCCTGCCTCGACGCCGGTACGTTGAAACCCCGGCGCTTGCCGCCAGTCATAGTCAGAGAGTTGTCGGCATGAGCGTTCAGCTCGGCGGCAACCCAAGGAGTAGCTGATGGGCGGCGAGTTGTCGATTCTTAGCATGATTGTGCAGGCGAGCGTGGTGGTGCAGATTGTCATCGGCATCCTGCTTGCCGCCTCGCTGATGTCCTGGGCAATCATCTTCCGCAAGCGCATGGTGGTACGGCGCGCGCAGCGCGATGCCGATCGCTTCGAGAACAGTTTCTGGTCCGGCGGCGATCTGAGCTCGCTGTATCGAGCCATCGAGTCGCGCGGCAGCGCCACCGGCATGGAGAGCATTTTCGAGTTCGGCTTCCGCGAATTCGCGCGGCTGCGGGCCCAGGGCGGCGTCGCGGCAGATATGCTGCTGGAGGGCGCTCGCCGCGCGATGCGCGTCGCTCAGCTCAAGGAAATCGAGCGGCTCGAGCACAGCCTGGCGACGCTTGCCACCGTGGGGTCGACCAGTCCCTATGTGGGGCTGTTCGGCACCGTCTGGGGCATCATGAATGCCTTCAGCTCGCTCGGTAACGTGCAGCAGGCGACGCTCGCGATGGTCGCGCCCGGCATCTCCGAGGCGCTGGTTACCACCGCGATCGGTTTATTCGCCGCTATCCCGGCGGTCGTGGCCTATAACCGCTTTGCCGATCAGGCGAGCCGCCTGGAGCTCCGCTACGACGCATTCATGGAGGAGCTGTCGACCATTCTGCAGCGCTATGCCGGACGCAATCCCGCGGCGGGCTCGGCCGGCGCAAGCGCTGGTGCGTCCGCAGCGTCGCCGACCGCGCACAGGAGCTGATATGCCAGCCCTCACCAAAGGCAAGCGCAAATTGATGGGCGACATCAACGTCGTGCCCTACATCGATGTGATGCTGGTGCTGCTGATTATTTTTATGATCACGGCGCCGCTGTTGACACAGGGCATCAAGGTCGACCTACCGAAGGCGAACGCCGAACCGATCGCCGCGCAGGCGAACGAGCCGCCGCTGGTATTGTCGATCGATGCCCACGGCCGGCTGTATCTCAACCTGGGCGCCAATCCGCGCCAGCCGGTGGACGATCAGACCGCCCTGGTTCGCGCGAGCGCGGCCCTGCGGCGCGCGCCGCAGCGCGCGGTGCTCGTCAACGGCGATCAGGCGGTGAGCTACGGCCGCGTAGTCCAGGCCATGGTCATTCTGCAGCAAGCCGGTGCCCGCAAGGTCGGCTTCCAGACCGATCCGCTGCCGAAGGCACCGACACCGCCATGACCGAACGCCGGAGCGATCGCGTCCTGTCGATCGTGCTGTCGGTACTGATCCACGCAGCGATCGTCGGCGTTCTGCTGTGGGGGTGGTTGCAGTACCGGCAGCCCAGGGCGACTCCGCCGAGGCTCGCCATCGAGGCGACCGTAGAGCGCAATGCACCGGCGGCGGCGCCACCAACCTCGCCGGCGATCCCGCCGCCGCAGCCCGCGAACCCGCCGCCGGCAGCGCCATCGCCCGAGGAGCAGGCCGAACAACAGGCACGCGCGCAACAGGCAGCGCGGCAACTAGCGCAGGAACAGGAGCACGCGGCGCAGGAGAAGCGTGCCGCCGAGGAGCAGGCCGAGCGCGCCGCAGCCGAAAAGGCCGAGGCCGAGCGTGCCGCTGCCGCCAAGGCCGAAGCCGAGCGTGCCGCTGCCGCCAAGGCCGAGGCCGACCGCAAAGCGCAGCAGCTCGCACAGCAGCGCAAAGCCGAACAGGAGCGTGCCCAGCGCGAAGCGGACCTGCGCTCGCAGTTGGCGACCGAAGAGCATCTCAACGCCGTGCAGTCGAGCCCGGCCAAGGCCGAGTATCTGTCGTTGATCACGGCGCGCATCAACCGCGCATGGATCCGCCCAGCCAGCGCGCGGCCGGGCGTGAAGTGCGGCTTGCATATCACGCAGATCCCCGGCGGCGAGATCACGCACGTGGTGGTGGCGGGGTGCAATGGCGATGAGGCGGTCCGGCAATCGGTGGAAACGGCCGCCTACCGGGCCTCGCCGCTGCCGGCGCCCTCCGATCCGGCATTGTTTGATCCAAACATCGATGTTACGTTCGCGCCAGATGAATAGAGTAATGACCCATTGGATGGCGGGACCTTCGCGGGAGTTCGTGCGGCGCGTGTGCGGCTGCGCGCTGCTGGTCGGTGTGGCCATGGCCTTAAGCCTCACGCCGGCGAGGGCAGATCTGCAGATTCTGATTACCAAGGGCGTGACCGATCCGATACCGATCGCGATCGTACCGTTCGGACGCGCGGTGCCGGCGGACGGCGCTTTCGACATCGCCGCCGTGGTTCAACACGATCTGGAGAGCAGTGGTCGCTTTCACGCCATGCAGCGTCGCGACATGCTGACGACGCCGACCAGCGCGAATGAAGTGCAGGCCGCCGACTGGAAGGCCGCGGGCAACGACTATGTCGTCGTCGGCCGCGTCACCTCGGTCTCGGCGAGCGAGCTCGACGTCGAATGCGATCTGATCAATATCCAGACCGGGACACGCGTTGCCAGCCAGAAGTTCATTGCCAACAGCGCCAGCCTGCGCAATGCCGCCCACCTGGTCAGCGATTTCATCTACGGGAAAATCCTGGGCGTGCGTGGCGCCTTTGCGACCCGCATCGCCTACGTGGCGGTACACGGGCAGCCATCTAATCAGCACTTTCAGCTCATCGTTGCCGATGCCGACGGCGAGAATCCGAAGGTGATTCTCGAGTCGTCGCAGCCGATCATGTCCCCGTCATGGTCGCCTGATGAACAATGGCTGGCCTACGTATCGTTCGAAAACCGCCTTTCGGGCGTGTACGTGCAGCGGGTGCACAGCGGCGAGCGCCAGCTGGTGTCGGCCCGAGTCGGTGTCAACGGCGCGCCCGCGTATTCGCCCGATGGCACACATCTGGCGCTGACGCTCTCCGGCGCCGGGGGCAACCTGGACGTCTGGCTGCTCGACTTGAGCACGCAGGCGCTCACCCGGCTGACCGATGATCCGGCGGTCGATACCGAGCCGGCATGGAGTCCGGACGGCAAGAGTCTCTATTTCACGTCGGATCGCGCCGGCGGCCCGCAGATCTATAAGCTTGATATCGCCCAGCCGAAGCGCGTCGAGCGGATTACCTTTGGTTCGGCCTACAATGCCCGACCGCGCGTGTCGCCGGATGGAAAGAGAATTGCCTTCGTGACGCGCGAGGGCGGCAACTATCGAATCGGGGTGCAGGATCTGGCCTCCGGCACCGTGAGCGTGCTCACGCATGGCAGCCTGGATGAGTCGCCGAGCTTTGCGCCCAATGGAGCGGTCATCATTTACGCCGGGCGCGATGGCGAAATCGGTACTCTGCAGACCGTGTCGGTCGACGGCCTGGTCACGCAACGGCTGAGGTCGGATCAGGGCGAGGTGCGCGAGCCGGTGTGGGGACCATTCCCGCGCTAGCGCTGCGCTTACGGCCTTGGCAGGTGTGGCTGAAGGCACAGTATGGTAATAAGGCGGCTGCCGCGACCCGGCAGCGACAATTGGAGTAGCGACATGAACAAGACCGTTCTCATCCTGATCGCTGTGCTCGGCGTCTCGCTGGCCGCCGGCTGCAGCAGCAAAAAGCCGCGCCCGACGGCAACCAGCACCAATGCCGCGGTGCCGACCGATCAATCGCAGACCGCCGGCGCTGACGCCTCGAGCGCCTACGGCGCTGGAGTTGCCGGCGGCACGGGCGAAGGTGTGGCTGGCCCATCGGGCGCACAGCTGCAGAACCGGACGATTTATTTCGACTTCGACAGCAGCGAGGTCAAGGCGGAATACAACGGCCTGATCGCGGCCCATGCGCGCTATCTGGCCTCCAACCCGTCGATCCGCGTGCGCCTGGAGGGTAATACCGATGAGCGCGGCTCGCGTGAATACAACATCGGCCTTGGCGAGCGCCGCGCGCAGGCGGTGCGTCGGGCACTGACGCTGCAGGGGGTGACGGAAGCGCAGATCACGACGGTGAGCTACGGCGAGGAGCGGCCGGCGGTCACGGGCCACACGGAAGAGGCCTGGGCGCGCAATCGACGCGCCGACATCGTCTATCTGAACTGAAGTGCCGAAGATGTCACCGCTGCTGCGCCGATGCCTGCCGCTCGCAATAGCGACGCTGGCGCTCGCCGGCTGCGAGACGACGCCGTCGCAGCCTGACCCGACGCTGGTCAAGCTCAACGACATCGATGAGCGACTCGGACGCGTCGAGCGCGTCGTCAACAATCAGAGCCTGCTGCAGCTGTCGCAGCGGATCGACGGGCTCGAGGCGCAACTGCGCCAGCTGCGCGGCGAAGTCGAAGAGCTGCAAAATAGCAACGACATGCTGCGCAAGCAGCAGCGTGATCTGTACGCCGATCTCGATCGGCGGCTGTCGGCGTTGCAAGTTGGGGCGAAGAGCGCGGCGGCCGGTGCGGCCGGGTCGACCGATGGCAGCGCCGGCGGCGGCACGGGTGGCAGCGCCGGCGCCGATACCGGCGGCGATCAGGCCGCCTATACCCATGCATTCGATGCACTCAAGGCCACCGATTACGCCGGCGCGATCTCGCGGTTCCGTGACTTCCTGCGCGCCTATCCGCAGAGCCAGCTCGGCGGCAATGCGCAGTACTGGTTGGGCGAGGCCTACTACGTCACGCACGACTACGACAATGCCGCCGCTGCATTTCGCGCGGTCGGCGAGCAATATCCGCAGTCGCCCAAGGTTCCCGACGCTTTGCTGAAACTCGGTTTGACGCAGATCGATCAGAAGAAACCGGTTGATGCCCGTGCGACGCTGAAACAGCTCGTGCAGCGTTTCCCGGGTACCGATGCGGCCAAGCTCGCGGCTTCAAGACTGCAGAACATCCCGCCCGACGAGCATTAGGGTGTGCGGATTGAGCGTCCGGCTCAAGCTCACGGAAATCTTCTACTCGCTACAAGGCGAAGCCGACACGGTCGGGATTCCGACGGTGTTCATACGCCTGACCGGCTGCCCGCTGCGCTGTCAGTATTGCGATACCGCCTATGCCTTTCATGGCGGCCAGTGGTGGCAACTGGCCGCAATTCTCGAGCGCGTGCGTGAGTTTGAGGTGCGCTGCGTCTGCGTAACGGGCGGCGAACCACTTGCGCAGCAGCACTGCCTGCCACTGCTGAGCGCGCTGGCCGAGGCCGGCTACCGGGTATCGCTCGAGACCAGCGGCGCGATGCCGATCGACGCGGTCGATCCGCGCGTGATCCGCGTGGTGGACGTCAAGACGCCGGGGTCGCGCGAAGAGCACAGGAACCGCTACGATCAATTGGCGCTGCTGCGGCCGGAAGAGCAGATCAAGTTCGTGCTCTGCGACCGCGCCGATTACGAGTGGAGCCGAAGCAAGCTGGCATCGTTGCAGCTGGCGCAGCGTTGTCAGGTGCTGTTCTCGCCGAGTCACGAGCAGCTGCCGGCGCGGCAACTCGCCGACTGGATTCTTGCAGACCGCTTGCCGGTGCGCTTCCAGATCCAGTTGCACAAGCATCTGTGGGGCAATGAGCCGGGCCGCTGACACGGGCGCGCGCGCGGTCGTGTTGCTCTCCGGCGGCCTCGATTCGAGCACGGCGCTGGCCTGGGCGCGTGCCCAGGGATTCGATTGCTACGCCCTGACGGTCGCCTATGGCCAGCGCCACCAGTCTGAGCTCGCCTCAGCCGCGCGCGTCGCGCGCGCGCTGTCGGCGTGTGAGCATCGCGTGATGCAAGTGGATCTGGCCGGTATCGGCGGGTCGGCGTTGACCGACTGGAGTATTCCGCTGCCCGATCAGCCGAGCGCGGGTATTCCGGTCAGCTACGTGCCGGCGAGAAATACCCTGCTGCTGGCCCTGGCGCTGGCCTGGGCCGAAGTGCTCGAGGCGCGCGACCTCGTGGTTGGTGTCAACATCGTCGACTTCTCTGGATACCCCGATTGCCGGCCCGAATTCATCCGCAGCTTCGAGGCACTGGCGGCGCTTGCAACCAAGGCCGGCGTGGAAGGCGCGCGCTTCCAGGTGCACGCGCCGCTGATCTCGATGAGCAAGGCAGAGATTATTCGCAGCGGCCTCGGGCTCGGGGTTGATTACGCCATGACCGTGTCGTGTTACCAGGCGGATGCCTTGGGTGCGGCCTGCGGCCGCTGCGATTCCTGCCGGCTGCGGCGTGAAGGCTTCGAGGCCGCGGGCATCGCCGATCCGACCCGATATCAGTGAGTCCGGCCCGGCGTGCCGCGATAAGGGCTTTTCGGTATCATGCGCGCCCGCTCAGCGCTCGCCTTTGCGCGGCGGTCAGCGGGTCGGTAGCTCAGTCGGTAGAGCAGCGCCCTTTTAAGGCGTTGGTCGTGGGTTCGAGCCCCACCCGACCCATATAATTCGTCGCGAAAACAAGGCATTGGACGCGCACAGCGTCCGCGCGCTTGGCGTCGCGCCGGATTTCGTGCGGCGGGACAATTAAAATAGCCGGCCATTCAACGCAACGGGTGAGACGTGATCGGACTGTGGAACAGCAACGATGCCGTGCGGTATTCGGGCGAGCTCGCGCTGCGTGTCTATACCTCGCAGCTGCTGGGACGCGATCCGTCGTTGGTGCTGCACGGCGGCGGCAACACTTCGGTCAAGCTGCGCGAAGTAAATGTGCTGGGCGAAGCGGTAGACATTCTCTACGTCAAAGGCAGTGGTTGGGATCTGGCAACCATCCTCGAACCCGGTTTTGCGCCGGTGCGAATGGATCATTTGCTCAAACTGGCCACGCTTGAGTCCTTATCCGACCCGCAGATGGTCAGTGAACTGGCGACCCATGTGGTCCGCGCCGGCGCTCCGGCGCCCTCGGTCGAGGCCATTCTGCATGCGATCCTGCCGTACCCGTACGTCGATCACACGCATGCCGATGCGCTGCTCGCGGTGACCAATACCGCCGATGGCGCGCGGCGCATTCGCGACATTTATGGCGACGATGTCGTGCTGATTCCCTATGTGATGCCAGGCTTCGACCTGGCCCGCCTGTGCGCGCGCGAATTCCCGCGGCAGGCGCATCCGCGCACCCTCGGCATGGTGTTGCTCAATCATGGCATCTTCTCCTTCGGCAGCAGTGCGCGGGAATCGTATGAGCGGATGATTGCGCTGGTCGGCCGCGCTGAGGTCTATCTGGAAAGAAACGGGGCGTGGCATCTGCCGCCCGCTCGAGCGGCGGCGCCGGCCGCTAGCCGCCACGATATCGCGCGGCTGCGCCGGGAAATCTCCGCCTGCGCCGGATTCCCTATGATCTTCGCAACGCACCACGATGCGAAATTTCTCGCCTTCGCGCAGCGCGGCGACATCGCGCAGATCTCGCAGCAGGGGCCGGCGACGCCTGATCATGTGATTCGCACCAAGCGCGTTCCGATGCTGGGGCGCGACGTCGGCGCCTACGCCGCAGCCTACTGCGACTATTTCGCGCGTCACGCCGCCAGCGCCAAGCAACCCAAAGTCATGCTCGATCCGGCGCCGCGAGTGGTGCTCGATGCCGTGTTTGGGCTCGGCTGCGTCGGGCGCACGGTCAAGGACGCCGGCATCGTGCGCGATGTCTATGCGCATACAATCGATGTGATCCTGGCCGCAACGGGGCTCGGCGGCTACTGTGCGTTGTCGGAACAGGATATTTTCGACGTCGAATACTGGGACCTTGAACAGGCCAAGCTGAAAAAGACCGGCGCGCCACCGGCATTCGCCGGCGAGGTGGCCCTGGTCACGGGCGCGGCATCGGGTATCGGCAAGGCCTGCGTCGAGTCGCTCGTGACACGCGGCGCGGCGGTGATCGCGCTCGATATCAACGCCGACATTGCCACCATGTTTTCGGCGCCGGATGTGCTTGGGCTGCGCTGCGACGTCACCTCACCGGCGCAGATCTCGCGGGCGCTGGATTGCGGCGTGTGCACATTCGGGGGCCTGGACCTGCTGGTGCTCAACGCCGGCATTTTTCCCGGCGGCAAGCGCGTCGCGGCGTTGGCGGATGAGGAGTGGCGGCGCGTGATGCAAGTCAACCTCGACGCCAATCTGGCGCTGCTACGCGAAACTCACGCACTGCTCAAGCTCGCACTGCGCGGTGGCCGTGTCGTAATCATCGGCTCGAAGAACGTGCCGGCACCAGGGCCGGGTGCGGCAGCCTATTCCGCGTCCAAGGCGGCATTGACGCAGCTGGCGCGCGTGGTCGCGCTGGAATGGGGTGCTGATGGCATCCGCATCAACACCCTGCATCCCAATGCGGTGTTTGATACGGGCATCTGGTCGGATGAAGTCCTGGCGCAACGCGCCCGGCATTACGGTCTGTCGGTCGCCGAGTACAAGATCAACAATGTGCTGAAAGTCGAAGTTTTCAGCCGTGACGTGGCCGAGCTGGCGGCGGAGATGTGCGGATCGTTGTTCGACAAGACCACGGGTGCGCAAGTGCCGGTCGACGGCGGCAACGACCGCGTGATTTGACCAGTAGGGAGCGAACATGCTGGCGATGATCGGGGGCAGCGGCGTTTACAACATCGATGGACTGACCAACACCCGTTGGGTGAAGGTCGATTCGCCCTTTGGTGCGCCCTCGGATGAACTGCTGCTGGGCGAACTCGACGGCCTGCCGCTGGCGTTTCTGCCGCGTCACGGCCGGGGTCACCAGATACCGCCTTCGGCAATCAATTACCGGGCCAACATCGACGCCCTCAAACGCGCGGGAGCTACGCAAATCATTTCGGTCAGCGCGGTCGGTTCGCTCAAAGCGGAGCTGCCCCCCGGCATGTTCGTGATCGTCGATCAGTTCATCGACCGTACCTTTTCGCGCGAGAAGAGCTTTTTCGGCACTGGAATGGTCGCGCATGTATCGATGGCGCATCCGGTGTGCGCACGACTGGGTGACGCCATAGAAGCCGCCGCTCGGACCGCCCAGATCCGTTACGTGCGCGGTGGCACTTATCTGGTGATGGAAGGGCCGCAATTCTCGAGTCTGGCCGAGTCCGAGCTGTACCGCGCCTGGCGCTGCGATGTGATCGGCATGACCAACATGCCGGAAGCCAAACTCGCGCGCGAAGCGGAGCTGTGCTATGCGACAGTGGCCATGGTCACTGATTACGATTGCTGGCACCCTGATCACGATGCGGTCACGGTAGACATGATAGTCAAAACGGTGCAAGCCAATGCCGGTAATGCGCGCGCACTGGTGAAAACGGCAGTGCCCGGGACCATACAACCGCCGGCATCCCCGTGCCCGCACGGTTGCCAGAGAGCGCTTGAATACGCTCTAATCACTGCGCCGGAAGCGCGCGACCCCAAAATCATCAAGACACTCGACTCGGTTGCCGGGCGCGTGTTGCATCGTTAATCGATTTCCTGAAGACTCCCATGCCGATCAAATTTGAGGGCGATTGAATGGCCGGCGTCAGCGCCCCGCTGTCCGTTCGGCCGCTGCGTTGGGATGACGGCAGTGGCCAGATCGAGATGATTGATCAGCGCGTGTTACCTGCACGTTTCGATGTGCTGGCCTACGATTCGGCGGCGGGCGTGGCGGCTGCCATCCGCAGCATGGTCGTGCGCGGCGCGCCGGCCATTGGGTGCGCCGCTGCCTATGGCATTGCGGTCGAAGCGCGGCGCCTGCAGCCACTTGCCAGGGCCGCGTTCGCTGTCGGCATGGGCGCGGCATTCGAGCTGCTCGCGCAAAGTCGGCCCACTGCCGTCAATCTGTTTTGGGCGCTAAAGCGCATGCAGGCAGCGCTCGCGACAGCGCAGGCGCAGACGCTGCCGGCCATCGCCGACGTACTGCTGCAGGAGGCACACGACATACTCGCCGAAGATGTACGGGCCAATCGCGCGATGGGCGCTTATGGCGCGGCGCTGCTGCCGCCTACGGCACAGGTGCTGACCCACTGCAACGCCGGCGCCCTCGCTACTGCGGGACACGGCACCGCGCTCGGTGTGATCCGCTCGGCGGTGGGAGCCGGCAAACGGATTTCGGTCATCGTCGACGAAACACGACCCTTTCTGCAGGGCGCGCGCCTGACCGTGTGGGAGCTGCAACAGGAGAATATTCCGGTGACGCTGATCACCGACAATATGGCCGGGTACATGATGCAGAAAGGTGCAGTGGATGCGGTGATCGTCGGCGCCGACCGCGTCGCCGCAAACGCGGACTTCGCCAACAAAATCGGTACCTACATGGTGGCGGTGCTCGCGCATCGGCACGGCATTCCGTTCTACGTCGCCGCGCCGCTATCGACAATAGATCGTCAGCTAGCGAGCGGGGAAGAGATCCCGATCGAAGAACGCGACGCCGCTGAAGTGCGCGGATTTGCCGATCTGCGGTGGGCACCGGCCGATGTCGCGGTGCGCAATCCGGCCTTCGATGTGACGCCAGCTGAACTCGTCACTGCGCTGATCACTGAAAAAGGCGTGGTCAAGTCGCCGACCGCTGCCAGCATTGCGGCACTGTTTGATTAGCGCCGGTGTAGTTGGCCCCGTGCCAGACTTTCCCGCGCGCCTGTGAAGTACCCTTAGGGACCCCAATAAATCGATGATAGAACCGAATTTAGCCGCTTTCTTCAGCGATTACCGATCCGTTCCACCAAGGACAGTGACGGCGCCGCATCAATCCGCAGACTGACGCGACGGCAGATCGCCGGCGAGGTGGGACTATCGGAGCATCTGCGGCCCGTCAATGGTTGCCCTGCGTTGCTGAATCGACCGTGCGGGACGCTGGCTTTTTCACAATACGAATCAGCCGGCGCGCTGCCGACCTCGCATGACGCAGTAGCGGATTTCCTTTCAACCACCGGTGCCGCAATGGCCACGCCTGGTCGATCCGATGAAGTTCCTCTGGGCTCAACCGTACATCCGCCGCACGAAAGTTGTCCTCAATCCGTTGTGGGTGGGCGGATTTCGGAATCACGATCATGTCCGGCACGCGCAGGCACCAGGCGATCGCGATCTGCGCGGGGCTGACGCCGCGTTTGCGCCCGAGCTCCACCAATACGGGATGTTGCGGCAAATCGCCTTGCCGGAGAGGCCCGTACGCAATCGCCTGAATGCCGTGTGCGCGCTGCCAGTCCAATTGTCCACACTCCATCCCGCGCCGATCCACGCTGTAGGAGACTTCGTTGGCTTTTGCGGTGGCGCGCACGCCCACCTGGCGTTCTGCCCGACGCCACTCTTGGAGATCGTCAACGTCGAAATTGCTAACGCCGAAGTTGCGCACCAGTTTGCGTTCCAATAATTCGTCGAAACCGCGCAGCGTCTCCGCGAATGGATGGGATCCGCGCCAGTGAAGTAGATAGAGGTCGATATATTTGCTACCGAGGCGTTCGATAGAGGCTTCGCATGCCTTCACGGTGCCAGTGCGCGACGCATTTTCCGGATATACCTTGCTGATGATGAATACCTCGGAGCGCCGCGCGGCGCCGAATGCCGCCAGCGCGCTGCCGATGACGCGCTCGGCGCCGCCGTTGCCGTACATCCCGGCCGTATCGATCAGACGGTAGCCGATATCGAGCGCGAATTTGACCGCCGCGACGTCCTGATCATGTCGCTCCACGGAGTCGCCGAGTCCGTTGGTACCGAGACCTATCCGGCCTGGGACACCCAGTATGTCATTGGGAAAGTTCACGGTAGTTTCTCTCGCGCAGCTAAGCAGTTATTGAAGCCATTATGCAGTTAGTATGCCATTCACATGCCGATTGGCAAGTCGGCGACCGCCGCTCGATCACGCAGGTTTGTGCAGCAATTAGAGAAGGGGACATTAGTCGCAGAGCCGGGCAGCAATTCTCGTTGTGCTAAAGTCGTGTAGACTGTGGACTGGCTCGCTATGGCAGATTATGGCGGTATCGGACCGCAGCGGGTCGGCCTGATGCAATTGGACAATAAGCCCCGTGATTTGCCAGCGCAGCGCGATACGCGCAAGCACGGTATCCGGCCGCAATCACGCAAGTAGACCAGGGCACGACATTGGCAGAGGCGGCTCGAAGCGCCTCGCGAGTTCAAGGTTGGCTGATGTTGATGATCGTGTATTGCAATCCACGCGATTGGCGTGGCTTCCGGACGGATGTTGCTTGCCTCAGAAAATGACGTCGCCGCGAGGACGGGGCATGTGATTCGAGGTCAATTGACGCTGTCACGTGATAAGGACGGCGAACGTCATTGTCATCGTTTTCCCTGCTGCAACGTTGAACGCTGGCAGGAATTCGCGCCAGCGTCGCGTGGCGCAAGAGCATGGATGGGATGCGGATAGCGTTTTGGGGTAACTTCGGTGCCTTCAATCTGGGAAACGAATGCACGCTGGCTGCTGCAGTCGGCAACATCCGTGCACGCCTTCCAGACGCTGAGCTGGTAGCAATTTGCCGTGACCCCGAGGACACGGCGAAACGACATGGCATTGCCGCGATTCCGATGAGCGGGCGAGACTGGCCGGCCGAAGCTCGGCGTCACCCGAAGCTCGTGCGCATATTGCGTCACGTGGGCCGAGAAGCCGTTGATTGGCTGCGTGCGTTCGGGCATGCGTCGACTATCGATGCGCTGCTCATTACAGGATCCGGCATTCTTAGCGACGAGGGCGAGGGCACGCTCGGACTGCCCTACGAGCTGTTCAAATGGTCGCTCGTGACCAAGCTCCGTCGCAAGCAGCTCTTCTACGTCAGTGTGGGTGCCGAATCAATCGCCCGGCCGATGTCGCGTGCATTCGTGAAAGGTGCGCTCAAGCTGGCCAACTATCGCTGCTACCGAGACGTGCATTCCGCAAAGCTCCTGCAGAGTCTTGGCTTCAAGACGGACCAGGATGCGATCCGCCCGGATTTGGCATTTAGCCTGCCGCGATCCGTCGCGGTGACCCACGGCGCTGTAATGTCCGAGCCGGGAGGATTGCGGGCCCGTCGGGTAGCCGTTGGCGTCTTCAATTATCGCGGCCGCGGACAGGCGAACAGCGCCGACGCCGCTGCGTACCACGCGTACTTGGATTGCATTTGCTCCCTGATCACGTGGCTGCTCGCGCGCGAATACCAGGTCCGCGTTGTCATTGGCGATTTCAAGTATGACGACGATGTGCGCCTAGACGTTCGCGCGGAGCTCGCGCGGCGAGGTCTGGATCTGACAAGCCCCTTGTTTGCCGACGAGCCGGCGGCTTCGTTTGAGCATCTATTGAACCAGCTTTCCGCTGTGGACTTTGTGATCGCCAGCCGATACCACAACGTGATTTTTGGCGTGTTGCTCGGCAAACCGGTCGTGTCACTGTCCTACGAGGGCAAGCACGAGGCCTTGATGCGCGCAATGGGGTTAGCTGACTACTGTCAGTCGATCGACGATCTCGACGTGAAGCGGCTGGTGGAGCAGTTTCAAAGCCTGGAGAAAAACGCGAATTCCCTGCGTGCAGGGTTCGTCGAACGAGTTGCGGCGTACCGCGCAAGCCTCGAGGAACAATATGATCTGATCGTCCGCAGCGTTTGCGGGCGGGACGGCAAACGGGCTTGAGCGGGCGAGGGCGGCTGCCCGTTGCCACATCCAGGATCGCCACCAGGTACATGAAACCGTGAACCATCGGTAAGCGCGTGATATCGCTCGCCCAGACCTGGTTGGGCCGTTCGATGGCGAGACCCGAGAGCAAATACGGGTAGATCGCCGCTCCCCGTGCCGGAATGCTGGTGCATGGCCGGCGGTAGATCGTCGTTGATCGCGGAATCGAGCCCCATCGGACCCACGAGTCGCTCGGCCCATGCTGCCGGGGTTAAAATGCTCCATTGATTCTTTGGAGAGCGCATGGTCCAGCCGCCGTCGGCGCCGGTAAATCAGCCTCGCGGGCTGCGCGGCGATTATTCGCGCGCCGCCCGCGATTACACCGTGGCTCAGGATTGGCAGCGCTACTCGCAGGATGAGCACGCCATCTGGGCGACGCTCTACAGCCGGCAGATCGATCTGATCGAGCGCTATGCGGCCCCGGAGATCCTGATGGGGGTGCGCGCCCTGGGCGCCTCAGCGTCGCAGATTCCGCGCTTCGAGGAGGCCAATCGGGTGCTGCAGACCACCACCGGCTGGCGCATCGTGGCGGTGCCGGGGCTGATACCGGAGGACAAGTTCTTCGAGCACCTGGCGCATCGGCGCTTCCCGGTCACAGTCTGGATCCGGCGTCGCGAGGAGCTCGACTACCTGGTGGAGCCGGATGTGTTTCATGATTTCTTCGGTCATGTGCCGCTGCTGACTAACCCGATCTTCGCACGCTTCATGCAGGCCTACGGTGAGGCGGGCCCCAAGGCAACGGCCACGCCGGGCGGCCTGCGCATGCTTGCCCGGCTCTACTGGTACATGGTCGAGTTCGGACTGATTCGCACCGGCTCGGGCCTGCGCGTCTATGGCGCCGGCATCCTCTCTTCCAAGGCCGAGACCGTATACAGCGTGGAGAGCCCCGAGCCGCAGCGCCTGGGCTTCGATCTGGTGCGTGTGATGCGCACCGACTACCGGATCGATGACTTTCAGCGGACCTATTTTGTACTCGATAGTTTCGAGCAATTGTTCGACGCCTGCTACGACACCGACTTCGCTCCGATGTATCGCCAGTACGGTGCAATGCCGCCGTTCGCGGCCGATGCGCGGGCGGGCTAGCGCTCCATCTGGTGTTGTTGCTGCTGCTGCGCACGGTGCGCGTTCCACTGGGCTCGCGTCTGTGTCCAGATATCGATGCGCGTGGTCGCCAACGGCGCCGGCAGACGCCCCGGACCGCGATTGCTCGAGCCAAGCTTGGGCGCCACCACCTGCGAGGCGATGTTGTCGCGCGCGATGCAGTGAATTACCTCGCTTCAACCCAGGACGTCAAGGACCCAGTCCATCGTGGCGGCAGCGCCCTCGGTCGCGTAACCGCGGCCCCAGCACGGGCGGATGATAGCCGAGCCGATCTCGGGTCCTGGCCAGCCTTCCGGGTGCCGCGGGCCCAGCCTGCCGACCCAGCGGCCGGTGGATCGCGCGATGACCGAAAACATCACGAAGCCCCGCAGGTGCCAGGCGCCGGCCATGGTCATGAAGCCGCGCTAGGCGACGGCGCGCACCGGCAGGCTGCCGATGAAGCGAGCCGCCTCCGAGTCCACCATCGTTGCCGCCCAGGGCTCGAAGTCCTCCATGCGCAGCGGGCGCAGAATCAATCGAGCAGTCTGAAGTTCCGGCTCTGCGGCGTTCATGCGATGCTCCCTGGCATATAGCGACGCTACATTGCCAGAAGCGAGAGTGCCGAATAAAAATAGGCGCACCGTCTGGGAGTGGCCACGGTGCGCCTAATAACGCAGGACAGGTAGATTGACGGCTCGACAGGGAGGGATAACCGTCCAATTGCACCTACCTGCTGCGGGCCCTCGTACGGTAATGAGCACCCGACGTGCCACGCAAGTGCAGTTGCCGAATTGCTTGGTGTCACCGAGCTAAGACCGCCAGCGGCATCAGTCTCTTATAGGAACTTGTAGGACGAGGCCGACATGAGTTCGGGCGCGCCCGGAAGCTGAGCCTGAGCAGCAGCGGCTCCGCCTGGTGGTGTCGCGCGGCCTTCCGGCCCTGCGCCGCTGTAATGCTTGCAGCATTGGGGCCGCATTCGAGCATTATTTGCTTGGATCGATGACTCGATCTCGGAGCTATGTCGCCTTCAGGCCATCGAGCAGCAGGTCGCAGATGAATTCGCGATAGCGAAGGCTGATCGCACGCTGATCGAAGTCCCTGCCCATGACTGTGCGCAGGATCGGCATGCCATTGACGAAGAACTCGCACATGCCGATGACCGCCAGGAACAGAAACGGGACGTTGGTGCGGCGAAACACGCCCTCCTTCACACCGGCGTCGATAATCTCGGCATAACCGGCGACCGCCTCGCGGGTCAGCTGGTCGACGAAGCACACGGCGGCCGGCGAATTGAGATTGACCAACTCGTCGATCATCAGGCGGTAAAAAAACGGATAGCTGACATTCAGCTTCAGCAGTGCCGACACGCGGGCCCGCAGCCGGCTCACGGGCGTCAGGTCCGACCGGGCCAATTCTTCATCCATGAGGCGCGATAACTCATCGGTCAGTCTTGCCACGGCGGCCAGCAGCAGCGTCGAGCGATCGCGAAAGTAATAGCGGATCAGCGACGGGTCGACGTTCATGTGGCGTGCAACTTCGGCCCGGGTGATCTTATTCGGTGCCAAATGCATCATCATCTCGCAGGTTTGCGTGATTAGTGCCTCGCGTCCGACGGTCTGCTGCCCGGTGGCTGGACGGCCGATGCCGCGGTGCTTGCCGCCGCGACGAACCACGCTCTTGCGCGGTGGCCGCTTGCGTGCGGCCCGTTGGCGGGCGATGGACTTTGGCATACCGGTGCCAGGGTACGAGTTATGATTTTCCCAGAGGTATTTATCGTATGCGGGACCGTGATGCGCCAGTGCGCAGCAGCGGCGCGACACGCAGCAGCGCGCGTGGCGGACACATTCAAGTGTCCGGGCCGTCACGCCGCACCACCGCCTCGTGCTTAAGCGGGCTGCCCTGGTATGGTAGGCTGCTACACACGATCATGAAGGCGGCGCGACCGCCCGGTGAATCGCCGTCCCGCCGCCCGCTCTGGAGAACAAGGAGATCATCCATGGCCAAGGCGATACGACTGAGCGAGCGCGGAGGCCCCGAGGTTCTCAAATGGGAAGACGTCGAAGTAGGCACTGCCGGCGTCAATGAGGCGCTCGTGCGCCACACAGCAATCGGCGTGAATTTCGCGGACGTGTATCTGCGCACCGGGTTGTACCCGCAGCCGTTGCCGTCCGGCGTCGGTTCCGAGGCTGCGGGCGTGGTCGAAGCCGTGGGTCGCGACGTGCGCGGCATCAAGCCCGGCGAGCGCGTGGTGTACACTTCCCCGGCTCCCGGCGCCTACGCCGAGCAGCGTGTGCTGCCCGCCGATGCGCTGCTGAAGATTCCCGCTGGAGTCAGCGATGAGCAGGCCGCGGCCGTGCTGCTCAAGGGGCTGACGAGCTGGTTTTTGCTGCGTCAAACCTGCAAGGTCAAGCGCGGCGACGTGGTGCTGATTCCGGCCGCGGCCGGCGGCGTCGGCCTGATCATGAGTCAATGGGCGCGCTCGCTGGGCGCAAAAGTCATCGGTGTCGTCAGCACCGATGTCAAGGCCAGGCTCGCCAAGCGCAGTGGTTGCAACCAGGTGCTCGTGGGCTACGAGGACCTGGCCGCCAGGGTGCGCAAGCTCAACCGCGGCCACGGCGTCGACGTGATCTACGATGGTGTCGGCAAGGATACGCTATTCGCATCGCTCGACAGCTTGCGGCCACGCGGCCTGATGGTGAGCTTCGGCAACGCCTCGGGTGCGGCGCCACCGTTCTCGCCTATGGAGCTCGCCAAGCGCGGATCACTGTACTTTACGCGCGCGGGCGCCGGCGACTACCTGGCTAAGGCCGAGACCCGGCGGGCCGGCGCGCGCGAGCTGTTCGATCTCATCAGGCGCAAGGTTATCCGCGTGCATATCGGCCAGCGTTATCCGCTCGCGGCGGCGGCTCAGGCGCAGCGCGATCTCGAGAGTCGCAGCACCATTGGTTCGACCATACTGGTTCCATAGTCGAAATCCCGGAGATTCAAGGCCATGTTCACGCGCAGTTTGCTCGGAGCGCTCATGGTCGGCGCCGCGGCGACGACGACAGGTTGCGCTACGTCCAGATCCCTGATCGATGCCGAGGTGGCCAGGACCAATACCCACACGGTGCTGGCCTTCGAGGAGACGGTATACAACAAGCATCAGGTCAAGGAAGGCTTCGGGCGCTACGTCGGGTCGACTTTCATGCAGCACAATCCGATGCTGCCGGACGGCAAAGACGCCGCGATCAAGGCGCTGAGCTACCTGCTCACGAACGTGTTTCCCAGTTCGCGCCTGGTCGTCAAGCGCACGGTGGCGCAGGGGGACCTGGTCGCCGCTCAGGTATTCTGGGACCAGAAGCCCGGTGAGACCCGTGGCGTGGCGATGGTCGATATCTATCGGCTGGTTAACGGCAAGATCGTCGAGCACTGGGACGTGGCGCAGGACGTGCCCGAGAAGACTGCCAACGACAACACCATGTTCTGACGTACTGCCCCGATATCCCCCGCAGTCCTCTTCAGCTCGCTGAAGCGGCCGGCGCCGAGGCGCTGTTGCCACCGAGCAGCGCCTCGTGCTCAGGAGCGCTTGCGGCGGAATAACAGCGTCAGCAGGAACAGCGCGGTGCGAAAGTCGAGCAGCTTGAGCGCGGCTCGCGCGTCCTCCGGCCGGAGCTTCGCCGTCAGAGGCATGGTGCCGAATAGCTTGCCCTGAATTACGAGCTCGGAGCCGTCGCGCTCCAGCGAAGTGATATTCATCATCTCCTTGTTATCGGCGCCGTAGATCTTCATGCACGCATTGGCCTTGGGGATCGAAAAGTCGCCGTCCCTGGCGCACTCAAGGCGGCCAATGACGGCGAATTGCAGTCGATATCAAGGAACATTTTTCTCCCTCACGTGCAGCCTGTAGCCGACGCTCGGGATGGTACTGAGCCAGCGCGGCTGTTCCGGATCATCGCCGATTTTCTGTCGCAGTCGATGTATCAATTGCTTGAGCAGCTGGCGATCGCCGCCACCGCGATGGCCCCAGACGTGTACCAGTAGCCGATCCGTGTGCACCACCTGTCCGGCATTGGCCAGCAGCAGTTGCAGCAGCCGCGACTCGAGCGGCGTGATTTTGATCTCGCGATCGGCGATGCGCAGCATCAGCAGATCCGGGTCGAGCGACAGCTCGCCGGCCTGAGTCTGCCCGCCGCCGTCATGTCCCGTGCGCCGCAGCAGGGCTTTGACGCGGGCCACGAGTGTGCGCGGACTGAAAGGCTTGGTCAGGTAATCGTCCGCGCCAAGCTCGAGCGCGCGCACCAGATCGGCCTCTTCGCCGCGTGCCGTGAGCATCATGATCGGCGCGGTGCTCTCCTTGCGTAGCACGCCGCACAGGTCGAAGCCCGAGCCGCCCGGCAGGTTGATATCGAGTATCGCCAGATCCGGCAGTTCGGTGCGAAAGGCACTCAGGGCGGTGCCGTAACTGTTGGCGCTTACCACTGGAAAGCCGGCCTGGCGCAACGCGAAGCCCACTACGGCCAGCATATCGGCATCGTCATCGACAACGAGCAGTTTCAAGCCTCATCCTCCCGTTCCTGCGGTAGTGTCAGGATAAAGCGTGTACGCCGCTCGGGCGTGCGCTCCATGCGTACGCTGCCGCCGTGACGCTCGATGATGGATTTGACGATCCAAAGCCCGAGCCCAAGTCCCGGTGCATCCGGTTCCGTCTCGGCGCCGCGCTGAAAGCGCTCAAAGATCGCGCCGGTACTGCCCTCGTGCACGCCCGGACCTTCATCTTCCACCCAGACTTCGCTCTGCGAGCCGCTGCGCCGGCCGCCGATGCGGATCGTGCTGCCCTCAGGGGCGAACTTGGCGGCATTGGCGATCAGGTTCACGAACACCTGTCCGAGCCGTTGCGCGTCGCCGCGCACGATCCCGCCAATGCCCGAGTCGTCCAGCTCGATCTTCAGCTGGCGCTGCCGCAGCAGCGGGGCGATCAGATCGCGCGCATCGGCGATCACATCCGACAGATCCACCGGCTGCTGCCGGATAGAATGCTGCCCGGCTTCAATGCGCACGCTCTCGAGCAGATTATCGATCAATCGCATCAGGCGCAGTACGCCGCGCTCGACGTTGGCGAGCAGCTCGCGCTGGGCCTCAGGCTGCATGTCGCTCAGGCCGTCGCGCAGCAACTCGATCGAGGCCAGCTGCGCCGCGAGCGGCGTGCGGAATTCATGGGAGATATTGCCGAGCACGCTGTCGCGGGCACGGCGGGCGGCCTCCAGATCGGTCTCATCGCGCAGGATCTGCACCTGGACGCCCTGCACCGGCGGCGCGCTGAGCACGATGGCCGAACGGGTGCTGCCATCGCGCAGACAAAGTATCTCACGCGCACTGCTCTGAGGCGAGACACGAGCCGCAAGGATCGGGCAGTTGCGTTCGCAGGGCCGTTCGCCGTCGACGCGCTGTGGCTGCAATACGTCGCCGCAGAATTGGCCCACGATCTCCGCGGCCGGTCGGCCCAGCAGTCGTGCCACCTGCGCATTGGCGTAACGAATGCGCCGCTCGTGATCGACTGCGTACACGCCCTCGATCACGCCGCTGAGCACGGTCTGCGCCTCGGCTTCACGTCGTCGCAGCGTGTCGGTCAATTCGACCAGGTTGCGCCGCATCTCGTCCATCGAGCGCGCCAGCGCGCCGACTTCCAGCGGTGCCACCGCCGGCAGCGCCGTGGAGAAATCGCCGCGGCCGATACGCTCGGCCAGCTCGCGCAGCGCCACGACTGGCCGCGCCAGCCAGCGCCCGTAGAGCACGCCGAGCAGGCCGGCAATCGAGGCGACGATGATCGCCGTCGTACCGAGTATCCAATCAAAGCTGTGCGTCGCCGCCACGAACTCGGCGCTGCTCAATCGCGCATCGAGAAGTCCCACGACCTCACCGGTCTGCGCCGCCAGCACCATCGTGGCCGCATACTGATTGCCGCGCGTGAGCTTGCCCGAGGCCGCGCCGGCCGGATTGGCCAGGGCCCGTGTGTGCAACGGTGTCATGTCGTCGTCCGGCGGCGCGTGATAGGTGGCGAAATTCACCGCCCGTAGCTGCGCACCGACCTGAAGCCCGAGTTTCGCCAGCAGCTCCGGGTCCGTGAGTTTGAGGGTGACCGCTCGCACGTCCGTGCCGGGCACGGCGGCGGCTGCGCCCCAGATCAGGGCGCCACCGTCCTTCGGCGCGATGACAAAGCGCTCACCCTGTTCCTGCAGCGCCGTGGCGATTTCTGGCCAATCCATCGCCGGCCCGGACTGGGCCAAGGCGGTATCGCCGCGCATCAGCGCCGTCACGTCGGTGCCCGTGGTTTCGCTGAAGCGGCGCAGGAACGGCTCCAAGCCGCTGTTGGGCTCGCTCTCGAGCAAGCGCTGCAGCGTCGGGCGCTCGGCCAGCACGCGCGCGTCGCTGAGCGCGTCCTCGCCGGCGCGTCGAAGCAGCTCACGCGCGCTGGCGACTGCCAGCTGCGCGCGTACCAGCGCCTGCTGCTGCACCAGCCGGTTGAGCAGTATCGCGCAGGTGATCGCGATGGCGGCGACCGCCAGCAGCACGATGAATACGCTGCCGCCGCCGAGCCAGGACGCCAGCCCGATCTGCGCCTGCGAAGTTGATTTATCGGTGTTCACGGCGCTTCAGTGTCTGCAATGGGCTGGAAAGCCTAACCCTCGCGCCGCGCACTGACCAGCGCGGCGCGCGCGGCGCCGAACTGCGCAATCCCACGGCCGGTCTCAGGCGTGAGTGGCGACGACACCGGCGCGCAGTTCCGGGTGGCGGCGCTCGAGCAGCGTCTTGGCCACGAGCGTCACCAGCGCCAGCAGGGCCAGAATCGAGGCGCAGGCAAAGGCGCCGACGTAGTTGTATTCGCTGTGCAGGATCTCGATATGCAGGGGCAGCGTGTTGGTCAGGCCGCGAATGTGGCCCGAGACCACCGAGACCGCGCCGAATTCACCCATCGTGCGCGCGTTGCACAGCAGTACTCCGTAGAGCAGGCCCCAGCGGATATTAGGCAAGGTCACCAGGCGAAAGGTTTGCCAGCCGCTCGCGCCGAGCGACAGCGCCGTCGCCTCCTCGTCATTGCCCTGGGTCTGCATCAGCGGGATCAGCTCGCGGGCGACGAACGGCAGGGTCACGAATGTTGTCGCCAGCACGATGCCGGGCACGGCGAATATGATGCGAACGCTATGGGCAATCAGCCACGGGCCGAACCAGCCTTGAGCGCCGAACATCAGCACGTAGATCAGACCGGAGATCACCGGGGAGACGGCGAATGGCAGGTCGATGAGCGTGATCAGCGCATTCTTGCCGCGAAACTCGAACTTGCCGATCGCCCACGCCGCGGCGATGCCGAACACCAGGTTCAACGGCACGACGATCGCTGCGGTCAGCAGCGTAAGGCGCATGGCCGCGAGTGCGTAGGGATCGAGCAGAGCCTGAATATAGCTGCCCACGCCCTTGGTGAAGGCTTCGACGAACACCACCACCAGCGGCATCGCCACCAGCCCGACCAGGTAGAGCAGCGCGACGCCCAGTAGCGCGTAGCGGCCGAGTTCCTCCGGTATCTGCTGTCCTCGGATCATCGCGCCTGCCGCCGCTGCTGCGCCCAAAGCTGCAGACCATTGATGCCGAACATCAGAGCGAACGAGGCGAGCAGCATGACGACGGCGATCGCGGTGGCCTCGGCGTACTGATACTGTTCCAGCTTGGTCATGATCATGAGCGGTGCGATTTCCGATACCATGGGAATGTTGCCGGCGATGAAAATTACCGAGCCGTATTCGCCGACGGCGCGAGAAAAGCCGAGCGCCACGCCGGTCAGCAGCGTCGGCCAGATCGAGGGCAGCACCACCCAGATGAAGGTCTGGAATCTCGAGGCCCCGAGCGTCTCGGCGGCGCGTTCGACTTCGCGATCCAGATCGCCCAGCACCGGCTGCAGCGTACGCACCACGAACGGCAGGCTGACGAAGGCCAGTGCGACGACGATACCCAGCGGCGTATAGGCGACGCGGATGCCGAGAGGCAGCAGCAGCTGGCCGATCCAACCGTTGGGGGCATAGAGCGCCGTCAATGCGATGCCCGCGACCGCCGTGGGCAGCGCGAATGGCAGATCAATGATCGCGTCGAACAGCCGGCGCCCCGGAAAGCGCTGGCGGGTCAAAGCCCAGGCGATGATGAACCCGAACACGCCGTTGACCGCCGCGGCGAGCAGCGCGGCGCCGAAGCTCAGACGCAGCGAGGCCAGAACGCGCGGTGTCGTGACGACTTGCCAGAACTTCTCGGGCCCGAGCTCTGCCGAGCGCAGAAACGCCGCGGACAGCGGGATCAGTACGATCAGCGAGACATACATCACGGTGTAGCCCATCGTCAGGCCAAAGCCCGGAAGCACGCGAAAGCCGCGTCGCGGCCGGCTTTGGCTGGCGCCGCCCGTGGGCGGCGGCAGAGTCAGGGCTGCGTCGCTCATGCCGCTATTGGCCGTAGATCTGGTCAAAGCTGCCGCCATCGTCGAAATGCGTGGCCTGGGCCTTCTCCCAGCCGCCGAACGTATCGTCGATGGTGACCAGCTTGAGGGTTGGAAACTGGCTGGCGTACTTGCGCGCGATCTCCGGATCGCGCGGACGGTAGAAATTGCGCGCGATGATGTCCTGGCCCTGCTGGGTGTAGAGAAATCTCAGGTAGGCCTCGGCGAGCTTGCGCGTACCGCGCCGGTCCACGACCTTGTCGACCACCGTTACCGGTGGTTCGGCCAGTATGCTCAGAGAGGGCAGCACGATGTCGAGCTTGTCGGCTCCGAGCTGTTGCTTCGCCAGCATCGCCTCGTTCTCCCAGGCGAGCAGCACATCGCCGATGCCACGGTCGACAAACGTCACCGTGGCGCCGCGCGCGCCCGAATCCAGCACCGGCACATTCTTATAAAGCTTGCGCACGAAATCCTTCGCCTTGGCGTCATCGGCTCCGGGCTGCTTCAGTGCCCAGGCCCAGGCGGCGAGGTAGTTCCAGCGCGCCCCGCCAGAGCTCTTCGGATTGGGGGTGATGACCTGGACACCGGGGCGAATCAGATCGTCCCAGTCGCGGATGTTCTTGGGATTGCCCTTGCGCACCAGGAACACGATGGTCGAGGTGTAGGGCGCGCTGTTGTACGGCAGGCGCGAGGCCCAGTCGGCCGGGATCAGCTGCGCCCTTTTGTTGAGCTCGATGATGTCGTAGCCCAATGCCAGCGTCGCGACGTCGGCCTCGAGCCCATCGATGATCGCGCGGGCCTGCTTGCCCGAGCCGCCATGGCTCTGGCGAATGGTGACCTGCTCGCCGGTGCTCGCAAGCCACTCGGCGGCAAAGGCCTTGTTGATCGCCTCATACAGCTCGCGTGTCGGATCGTATGAAACATTCAGCAGCGTGACCCGAGCAGCGGTGGCGACCCCGGCTGGCTTCGAACAGCCGACCAGGAGCACGCTGCTGACGAGCGCGCCGAGCAGCGCCGCCGCCAGGCTGACGGCCGCTTGACGTGTGCCAGAGCAATTCAACCGGGATTTCCCTGCGACAGCTCGACCGCTTTGGCGTCGAACAACGAGTCGATGCCGCTCGAGCGGCTGTAAGCAGCCGCGGCCGGCGTGCCGGTGCAGGAGAGCAGCAGGGCACAGTTGCCGCCGTCGTTGAACAGCGGCTGGAAATCGCTCTTGAGGATCTGCTCGAGCTCGCGCGGGGAGCCATCGAGGCCAAGCACGAGCAGTACCGGTTCGGAAGACGCGGCCAGCTGAGCCACCCAGCCGTTGAGGTCGCCAATCTGCACATCGGTGCGGATGTCCAGACCGTGGGTTTCCTGCAGCTCGGCGCGGACATCGAGCAGGCGGCGGAAGGAACTGGTGACTTCGGATCGGGGCGCGGTCGGGCTTTGCACGCTGACAAAGGTGGCCGCGGCGTGCAGGTGCCGCATGACGCTGGCGACCAGGCCGAGGGTCGCGGACCGCGCCGCATCACTGTTGCACCGAATCAATATGCGCCGTGGTAAGGCCAAATGCGGCGGAATGCACAGCATCTGCCTCCGCCCCTGCGCGGCCGCGGCGACGATCTCGGCAATCGAATTACCGCCGCCGGCAATCACGGCCACCCCGGTTTGCGTGGCATCGCGCTCGCCCTTGTCCTGCGCTCCGAGCACCGGGGCTTGCATGCTCTGCACCAGCTGGCGCAGCAGCGGCGCCTGGAGCAGGGCTTCCGCCATGGCCGCATCGCTGGTCAGAATGCGGAAACTGGAGATCGGTGTCGGCAACACGTGGAAGCGGCGGATGGCGAGCGCGACGCGCTTGCCCGGCGTCAGCGGCAGTTGCCCCTGTTCGCTATTGGTGCGCGTCACATCGACGACTACCTGCGCCGGCATGTGGGTGGCACCGGCAGCATCGGGCTGATGCTCGCGGCCAACCGCGGAGATGATCTCGGATTCGCGCGGCAGCTGCACCCGCAGCCGTTCAAATACACCGCCGAAATCCACCGACAGCACATGGCCCAGGCTCAGCGGGCTGCTGCGCAGCCGCTCTTCGTTCTCGGCGACCTCGATGTCCTCGGGACGCACGACGGTGACGACTTCATTGCCCATGCCGGCAGCCTTCAGGCTCTCGCCAACGGCCAGGAAACGGTTGCCGAGGCGCAGGCCCTCGGGGCTGCGCTCGCCGAGGAAAAAGTTCGCGGCGCCGAGGAAGGTCGCGACGAATCGCGTTGCCGGACGACGATAGAGCGTTTCGGCCCGCCCGGTCTCGAGCAGGCGGCCGGTGTTCATGATGCCAATGCGATCGGCGAGCGCGAAGGCCTCTTCCTGGTCGTGCGTGACCAGAATCGTGGTCATGCCGAGGCGCCGCTGGACCTGTCGAATGGTCTCGCGCAGTTCGACGCGAATCTTGGCATCGAGCGCGCCGAAGGGCTCATCGAGCAGCAGTACCTGCGGCTCGTGCGCCAGCGCCCGGGCGACGGCTACGCGCTGCTGTTGGCCGCCCGAGAGCTGGCCCGGCAGGCGGCTGGCATAGCCCTCCAGCGCGACCAGCTGCAGCAGCTCGTCGCGCCGGCGCGCACGATTGCGACGCCTGACACCGCGCACCCGCAGGGCGAACTCGACGTTCTGGCCGACCGTCATATGACGAAACAGCGCGTAGTGCTGGAATACCAGGCCCACTCCGCGGTCGCGGGCGCGTAGGTTGGTTACATCGCGGCCATGGAAGGAGATGCGTCCGTGATCGACATCGGTCAGGCCTGCCGCGATGCGCAGCAGCGTACTCTTGCCGCTGCCGCTGGGGCCCAGGAGCACGAAAAATTCGCCGGTTTCAATCTGCAATGAAACATCGTTGACGACGGGCGCACTGTTGTAATGCTTGGTAATCTGCTCGAAGTTGATCGACATGCATGCTCCCGCAGCCTGCATCCTATGAAGTTCAGGTGTCCGGGTCAGTTCCAAGCTGGTAACAATCTGGTTATAAAGCTACAGTCAGCCGGGCGGTGTTTTGCCTTGTCCGCGCGCTTCCGCTAGGCTGCGATTTGCAGGTATTTCAAGCCGTTATTCATGAAAGTCACCATCTTTGGCTCTGGCTATGTCGGGCTGGTTTCCGGTGCCTGCCTGGCAGAGGCTGGTAACCACGTCGTCTGTGTCGACATCGATGCCGCCCGAGTCGAGCGGCTCAACGGCGGCGAGGTGCCGATCCACGAACCCGGGCTCGAGGCGCTGATGCACCGCAATCGCGACGCCGGCCGGCTTGAATTCACCGCCGACACCGCACGCGGGGTCGAGCATGGCCTGTTTCAGCTGATCGCCGTCGGCACGCCCCCCGATGAGGACGGCTCTGCCGACCTGAGTCATGTGCTGACGGTAGCGCGCGCTATCGGCGAGCACCTGCCGCGCTATGCCATCCTGGTGACGAAATCGACCGTGCCGGTCGGTACCGCCGACCAGGTGCGCCTGGAAGTGCAAACGGCGCTGGCTGAGCGCGGGACCGCGATCGAATTCGATGTGGTCTCGAACCCGGAGTTCCTCAAGGAAGGGGCCGCGATCGATGACTTCATGCGGCCGGACCGGATCGTGGTCGGCACCGACAATCCGCGCACGACCGAGTTGATCCGGGCGCTGTACGAACCGTTTACCCGCAATCACGATCGGCTTGTGGTCATGGACATACGCTCCGCCGAGCTCACCAAATACGCCGCCAACGCCATGCTCGCGACCAAGATCAGCTTCATGAACGAGCTGGCGGCGGTGGCCGAGCGCGTCGGTGCGGATATCGAGAAGGTACGCATCGGCATCGGCTCGGATCCGCGCATCGGCTACAGCTTTATTTATCCCGGAATAGGTTACGGCGGCTCGTGCTTTCCCAAGGACGTGAAGGCCCTGATCCGCTCCGCGCACCACGTCGGTCACGATGCCAAATTGCTGCGTGCGGTAGAAAGCGTGAATGAGCGGCAAAAAACCGTGCTGGTGCAAAAGCTGCGAGCGCATTTCAAGGATCGCCTGGGCGGACGCAGATTTGCGCTGTGGGGCCTGGCCTTCAAGCCCAATACCGATGACATGCGCGAGGCGCCGAGCCGCGTCGTCATCGATGCCTTGCTGGCTGCAGGCGCCAGTGTGCGCGCCTATGATCCGGTGGCGAGCAATGAGGCCCGACGGCTGTATGCGAACGCCCGCCATGCGGACAGTCTGGTGTTCTGCAAGGACGCCTACGAGGCAGCGCAGGGTGCGGAGGCGCTGTTGATCGCGACCGAATGGAAGGAATTTCGCAGCCCCGATTATGACCGGCTCAAATCCCTGCTGGTCCGACCGCTGATCTTCGATGGCAGAAATCTATACGACCCGGCGCTGATGCAGCGCCTGGGCTTCGAATATTTTGCGATCGGTCGTGGCCGAGTGCCGCAAGTCGAGCCACGCATCGCGGACCTAACAATGGAGCGTCTCTAAATCATGCTCGTTCCGGTGATTCTCTCCGGCGGCGCCGGCACGCGGCTGTGGCCGCTGTCGCGTGAGCTGCATCCGAAGCAACTGTTGCCGCTGGTCGGCCGCCATACCATGCTGCAGGACACGGTGCGGCGACTGGCGGGACTCGAGGCGGGTGCGCCGATAGTGGTATGTAACGAGGCACACCGCTTTATGGTCGCTGAACAGCTGCGCTCGATCGATTGTAAGCCGCGCGCGATCGTGCTCGAGTCGGCGGGTCGTAATACCGCGCCCGCGATCGCGCTGGCGGCGCATGCGACATTGGCGGGGGAGGAGGGCGACCCGCTGTTGCTGGTGCTGCCGGCGGACCATGTCATCGTCGATGTATCGGCCTTTCACCGCGCGATCGAAGTCGCGGGCGTGGCGGCGCGCAACGGCGCGCTGGTGGCCTTCGGCATCGTGCCGACTACGCCCGAGACCGGTTACGGCTACATCCGGCGCGGTGCTCTCGCGGGCGGCAGCTATCGCATCGCCGAATTCGTGGAAAAGCCGGAGCTGACACGGGCACAGGCATTCCTCGCTACCGGCGAATATTACTGGAACAGCGGCATGTTCCTGTTCCGCGCCCGCCGCTATCTGGAAGAGCTCGAGAAGTTCTCGCCGGACATCGCCGCGGTGTGCGGCAACAGCTTTGCGGGCGCGGTGCGCGATCTGGATTTCACGCGCATCGACCCCGGTACATTCCGTGACTGCCGCAGCGAATCGATCGACTATGCGGTCATGGAGAAGACCGCCGATGCGGTGGTGGTGCCGCTCGAGGCCGGTTGGAGCGATGTCGGCACCTGGACATCGCTGCATGCGGCCTGCGAGCACGATGCACAGGGCAACGCGCTGTTTGGCGACGTGATGGTCGAGGATACCCACGACAGTTATGTCTACTCGGAGAGCCGGCTGGTGGCGACAGTGGGGTTACGCGATCACGTCGTGGTCGAAACCAAGGATGCCGTGCTGGTGGCGCCGAAGGATCGTGTGCAGGATGTCAAGAAGCTGGTCGCGCGGCTCAAAGCCTATGGACGCTACGAGCACGCACTGCATCGCCAAGTGTTCCGCCCCTGGGGCAGTTACGACAATATCGATATCGGCGAGCGCTTTCAGGTCAAGCGCCTGGTGGTGCATCCCGGCGGTGTGCTGTCGCTGCAGATGCATCATCATCGCGCCGAGCATTGGGTCGTGGTCTCCGGCACCGCCAGAATCACGCGCGGGGACGAGACTTTCCTGCTCGAGGAAAATCAATCGACCTACATTCCCATCGGCGTGCGCCATCGCATCGAGAATCCGGGACGTATTCCATTGCACATCATCGAGGTGCAGTCGGGTGGCTATCTTGGCGAAGACGATATTGTTCGCTTCGAAGATCGCTATGGGCGCCAGGGTACGAATACATAGCGGTATTCACGGATGCTACAGGTATTGAGTAATTGGCGGATTTTTTATAATTAAGAAATCCGCCAAGTACTCAATACTTGCGGCAAGCGCCTAATATCGCTCGTTTCGAACCAAGGGTCCAAAGAGGATTTAATGCAGAAGCTGCGCTGTTTCAAGGCCTATGACGTTCGCGGCCGCATTCCGGACGAGCTCAACGACACGCTGGCATATCAGATCGGTCAGGCTTACGCGGCCTTCGTCAAGCCGAAGATGGTCGCGGTCGGGCGCGATATCCGTGAGTCGAGCGCGCAATTGCGGGACTCGTTGACGCGCGGCCTGACCGATTCGGGCGTCGACGTGGCCGACATCGGACTGTGCGGCACCGAGGGCGTGTATTTCGCGACCTTCGCCGAGCAACTCGACGGCGGCATCATGGTGACCGCGAGCCACAATCCGCCCGATTACAACGGCATGAAATTTGTGCGCGAGCAGAGCCGTCCGATCAGCTCCGATAACGGACTGGCCGACATGCAGGCGCTGATCGAAAGCGCGCAGTTGCCGGGGAAGGCAGCCAGATCGGGTCAGGTCAGCTCGCTCGACACCAGCGGAGAATATTTACAGCACCTGCTCGGCTACGTCACGGCGGACAAGCTCAAGCGTCTCAAGGTCGTGGTCAATGCCGGCAACGGCGGTGCCGGACTGATCATCGACCAGCTTGAGCCGCGGCTGCCGTTTGAGTTCATCAAGATCAATCACCAGCCCGACGGTTCGTTTCCGCATGGGGTGCCCAATCCGATGCTGGAGGAGAATCGGGCCAGCACGGTCGAAGCGATTCGCCGCTCGAAGGCCGACGTTGGCCTCGCCTGGGACGGGGACTATGACCGTTGCTTCTTCTTCGACGAGCACGGCGGCTTCATCGAAGGCTACTACCTGGTCGGTCTGCTCGCCGAAGCCTTTCTGCGCCGCCACCGCGGCGCGCGCATCGTTCACGACCCGCGCCTGACCTGGAATACGATCGAGATCGTGCAGCAGTATGGCGGTCAGCCGGTGCTGTGCAAGTCAGGTCATGCATTCATCAAGCAGAAAATGCGCGAAGTCGATGCTGTCTACGGCGGCGAGATGAGTGCGCATCACTATTTCCGCGACTTCGCCTATTGCGACAGCGGCATGATTCCGTGGCTGCTGGTGCTGGCGGTCATGAGCGAGTCTGGTAAAACCTTGTCGGAACTGGTCGGCGAGCGGCAGCGACTGTACCCGGCCAGCGGCGAGATCAATCGCAAGATCAGTGAACAGATGGGCGACACCAAGACCGTACTCGCACGCATTCAGCAGAACTATCAGGCGCGCGCGAAGTCGATTGATTTCACCGACGGCCTGTCGATGGAATTCGAGCGCTGGCGCTTCAATCTGCGCGGTTCCAACACCGAGCCGCTGGTGCGTCTGAATGTGGAGTCGCGCGGCAATGCGACGCTTATGCATGACAAGACCGCCGAGATATTGCGCTTGCTCGATGCTGCGTGAGACCTCCAATGCAATCGAAGCGCTGCTGTCGCGCCGTTCTGTGCCGGCACTGCGGTTGCGTGAGCCCGGGCCTTCGCAGGCGCAGATCGGTTCCGCGATCGATGCCGCGCTGTGCGCGCCCGATCACGGCGGTCTGAAGCCTTGGCGCTTCGTGCTGATTCACGGCGCGGCGCGGGCGCGCTTATCGGAGCTGTTTGTGCGGCGCCTGCAGCAGCGCGAGCCGGCCACGCCGGCGGGCAAGCTCGACAAGGTCCGCACCATGCCCTTGACCGCGCCGCTGGTCATCGCCGTGGGAGCGCACTTGCGCCAGGATCACAAGGTGCCCGAACACGAACAGCTGCTCGCGACCGGCGCCGGGGTTATGAATCTGCTCAACGCTTTTCACGCTCAGGGCTACGGCGCGATCTGGCTGACGGGCGGCAACGCCTACGATCCCGAGATTGCCGCGGCGCTGGGGTTCGATGCGCAGGAGCGCTGCCTGGGCTTCGTCTACGTGGGCTCGATGTCCCCACAGGATGACTCACCGCCGCGTCGCCCGGAGCGGGCCGCGTTTGTGCGCGATTGGAGTGGTTGAGGCGCGATGCCGTTTACCGTATCGCACATCGCCGCAGTGTTGCCGGGATACCGGCCGCTCACTCGCGCCCAGATGTTTACGGCGGCCGTCATCGGCAGCATGGTGCCGGATTTTGGCATGCTGATGCCCGGAACCATGGTGCGCTGGCAGACCCACAGCCTTCCGGCTCTATTTAGCTTCTGCCTGCCGGTGGGGCTGACGGCGTATTGGCTCACACTGCTGCTGATCAGGCCCGCTGTGCTCGAAGTGGTGCCGGACGGCGCCTATCTGCGGCTGCGTGCGGCGTCTCCGCCGGCATCAATCAGGCAGTTTCGCGCCTGGCTGTACGCAGGAGTAGCGCTGCTGCTCGGCGCGGTTACGCATCTGATCTGGGACGCGTTCACGCACGAAAATGCCCGCGGCGTGCGTATGTTTCCGCTGTTGACCGATTACGGCCCGGAAATGGCCGGACATCCATTGCACCTGTATCGTTGGCTGCAGTATGGCAGCAGTCTGGTCGGTCTGGCCGTGGTCGCCACCGCGCTGATCCTGTGGCTGCGCCATGCGCCGGCACCGATCGCGCCGCCGGTCCGCCGCATCGCACGGCCTGAACGTCTGGCATGGCTCAGCGCCTACCTGCTGCCGCCACTATTGGCTATGGCCTGGTTGGTCTGGCGACCGTGGCCGGCCGGCCAGTCGCCGCTCGACAACGGATTTGCGCTCGGCTCGATCGCCATTATCGGGATGCGAAGCGCCGCGGCTTCTCTGCTGCTGGTCAGTGTGCTGATTCGGGCTCGCCTGGCCGTGTAATATTGAATGAGCGCCTCTGGACCGAAGCCGCCGCCCGACAACCTGAAGCCTGATAGCCGCCCGGATGTCGGCGTGCCGATGAAGGCGCTGGTCGACGTCGAAACGCGCACGGAGCGCCTCAATACGAAGGCGGCGGGAATCATCGGTCTGGCTGTCATGTGCAGCCGGCTGCTCGGATTGGCGCGCGAGCAGATTTGCGCGGCCTTGTTCGGCGGCGGCGGCGCCATGGATGCCTTCACGGTGGCTTTCCGCATCCCCAATCTGCTGCGTGACCTGTTCGCCGAGGGCGCGCTGTCGACCGCCTTCGTCACCACGTTCAGCAAGACCATAGCGCGCGGCGGAGATGCGGCGGCGTGGCGACTTGCCAACAAGGTGGCGACGCTGACCACGATCGTGTTGAGCGCCATCTGCCTGCTCGGGATCGTATTCTCACCACAATTGGTGGCCACGCTGGCGCCGGGATTCGACGTCGGCAAGGCGGCGCTGACGGTCACGCTGACCCGAATCATGTTCCCGTTCATCCTGCTGGTGTCGCTCGCAGCCTTGGTCATGGGCATGCTCAACGCCAAGAACGTGTTTGGCATGCCGGCGATGGCCTCCAGTTTTTTCAATGTCGGCTCCATCGTTGGCGGAGTGCTGCTCGGGGCCTGGCTCGATCCGCATTTCGGTCCACACGCGCTCCTGGGACTTGCGGTCGGGACGCTGATCGGCGGCGCGCTGCAACTGGGAGTACAGCTACCGCGGCTGCGCCGACTCGGCTATCACTTCCAAGCCGATTTCGCCTGGCGCGATGCCGGCGTCAACGCCATCCTGGCGCTCATGGGCCCATCGGTCATAGCGGCCAGCACTACGCAGTTCAATGTACTCGTCAACTCGATGTTTGCCTCGACGCTTGGCGACGGACCTATTTTCTGGCTATCGATTGCGTTTCGCCTGATGCAGCTGCCGCTGGGTCTATTCGGCGTCGCGCTCGGCACGGTGACACTGCCGCTGCTCTCACGCCTTGCGGTCGGCGGTGACATGCCGACGTTCCGCGCCGAACTCTCGCGTGCCATGCGGCTGGCATTTCTGCTGACGGTTCCTTCCGCGGTCGGACTCATGATGCTGGCCGAACCGATCATCTCGGTGCTCTACCAGCACGGGAGATTCGACGCGCACCAGACGGCCGAGGCAGCCGGCGCGCTGCGATTCTACGCCACGGGGTTGTGCGGCTACGCGGCGTTGAAAGTCCTGGTCAATGCCTTCTACGCGCTGGATCGGCGCAAGACACCGATGCTGGTCAGCTTCATGGCGGTGGCGCTCAATCTGCTGTTCAACTGGATCTTCACCTTTCATCTCGGCTGGGGGCATCGCGGGCTCGCGTTCTCGACCGGCTGCGTGGCGACCTTCAATTTTCTGGTGCTCTACGGTCTCATGCGTCATCGTCTCAAGCGACTCGAGACGCGCCGCATGTTGGCGATGCTGGGCAAGGTCGCTATGGCTTCCGCCGCGCTGGCGGCGATATGCTGGGCGTCACAGCATTGGCTGCTGGCCGAATGGGCGACGCAGGCATTCGTCAGCAAACTCGGCTCGTTGCTGCTGACCGTGGTCGTGGGCGTACTGGTGTTCCTCGGCTGTGGCGCCGCACTGCGTATCGAGGAGCTGCATACACTGATTGATACATTGCAGCGCCGTCTGCGTCGCAGCACGTGAGCGGCGATCGCGACGCGACTTCCTTCCCGGCGCGGACACCTGGGGAGCGCCGGTCTTGCTGAAGTGGCAGCGCCTTACAGAGCCTACGGCTTGCATGACGAGGAATACCTAAAGCTCAAGGTCCTGATCTGTACGCTTCCAGCCATCCGAGCAAAAAATGTGGAGAAATTACCCACTCGTCTTCACGAAGCCCCCTTAAAACAGTTCTATCGCATCATCGATATCGAGGAATGCGTCTCGGCGGTGCTGAAGTGCGTGGCTCCATGAACGAGTGTGAGGCCATCCGTGACTACGCGGGCCGCAAGTTCACTTCAGCCGGGGCGATATTATGTCTAGCGACACAATGCCAAAATATTTGTTGAATAAGTTTGTCTTGCGCTGCTTGCTACTAGTTTATAGCCTGAAGGTGGCGCGGTTGGTCGGCCTCTAGTCGCGCTCTCACGGCTAGGCACGTGTTAGCTTGAACAAGCAACAAGGCGCGGACGGCTCAAAGTGCAGGCGGCGCGGCGCGCTGCCGAAATGGGATCAAACCGCAAAGTTAGGGAGAGGGACTGATTGCGCTTAACCAGCACTGATGTGCGCACCTGGCTATCGGTCCTCGGATTCCTGCTGCTCGCCGCGTCGAGTCACACGGCGCGGGCAAGTTCGCTTCCGGCCGGCTTTGCCGACGCGTCGGTGAGCCGGCCCGACGGGCAACCGTGGGATGGTGCCGCCGGAGTTGCCTTTGCGGA
>Ga0310038_10000117_pt1 | contig 86004 bp, 75 predicted proteins | sample Sb_taG_6_FD_200461 | JGI IMG/M metagenome (GOLD analysis project Ga0310038, IMG submission 200461) | Peat soil microbial communities from Weissenstadt, Germany - Sb_50d_4_PS metaG (v2) (version 2) | ecosystem: Environmental > Terrestrial > Soil > Wetlands > Peat | place: Germany: Weissenstadt... | reverse complement strand
CCAGCCATCTGTACTCTGCCACGATCCACTCTCAATTAACCCGACCCGCAACCTCACAACTCACCTCGCCACCGTCATCATACCCAGCCAAGTTCGCGATTTAGCCCTTTCATCAACACCCTGCTAGGTGCTGCCGATACTTAGTCACATCTCTAAGCGATCCTGAGGCGACTGAATATCGGGATTTTCGCCACATCGGCAATGAATGCGAAGACAACTGCCGCGGCCAGCGTGCCGGCTACAAGGATGGCCGGCAAAGCCGTCATTGCGATTCCGCAGACCGCCAACGTCGAGCCGATTACGACATCCGCTACGGACGACAGAACCAGCCAGCGGCTTGGCATGGACCACAGGTGTTGGCGGGCGCGGATGGCATAGAGCGACGCCTCATTGCCGAACACAACGGCGAGAAAGGCCATGGTTTGCAGCGCCTCGATTCCAAGCCCCAGCCGGAATTTACCGATGGCCAAAACTGTCGTGCAAAAGGCCAGCTCGCAGACTCCCATGAAGATCCCCACCATCGTCAGGTTGCCGATTCGCCACGCGTTGGACAGCCGCGAGGGACGCACGTTGTCGGTCGTCAGCGACATCCCCAGGAAGTCGCCGGTGAGCATAATGATGACCATCAGCATCGGGGTCAGGATAGCGTGTCCAGTCATGACCAGACCTACCGCGAGGAACAGCACCTGTACGATCTTTTTGTTAACCGAGCTCAGTGTGTAGGTCAGGATGCGCTGAAAGGTCATCCGGCCTTCCTTGACCGAGGCCACGATGCCGCCGAGTCCTGGCTTGGTCAGCACGATGCCGGCCGCCGACTTGGCAACGTCGGTCGCAGTCGATACCGCGATTCCCATCTGTGCCTGCCGCAAGGCGGGCGCGTCGTTGGCGCCGTCGCCGCACATCGCAACGTTGTGGCCGCCTTTCTGAAACGCCTTCACGAGCTTGTACTTGTCCTCAGGGAGGACGCCGGCAAAGACCGCGAATTGCTCAGGCTTCACAGCTTCGGCTATCGGCCCAGGTGGACACACAGCTCCGTCGAGGCCGACCGCACGAGCGACGATTGCGGCCGTCGCAGGCGCGTCGCCGGTCACCATCACGGTGCGCACGCCCAAGGTGCGCATCTCCGTGACCAACGCCGCCGAGTCAGCGCGCGGCGGATCGCTAATCGCGATCAGTCCCGCAATTCGCATCGCCGCGGCAGTGCCGGTCGCGACCGCGAGCAGCCTGAACCCCTTCGCCTCCAGTTCCTTTGCCGCCGCGGACAACTCCGGCATTGCTGGCGCAAGGCCGATCACCGCGGCGTAAGCTCCCTTCACGACCCGCATGGTGCCGCCCCCGCTTGGAGCTGCGGCAGTCGCCTCGGACGTTTTCTTTGCGGGATCGAATGGGATGAACTTAATCAGTTTCGGCAGCTTGGCGCCCTTGCTCGAAGCTGCGGAGCGAATCGCCGCGTCGACAGGATCCTGCCCGCCGTCCGCACTCGCTATTGCCGCGAGTCCCAGCAAGCCGGCCTCGTCGAAGCCCGGCGCGGGATCGACTGCGGTCACCGTCAATTCGTTGAGTGTCAGCGTGCCGGTCTTGTCGGCGCACAAGACGTCGATGATCGCCGCTTCGTCCACTGCCGAGAGCCGCGTCGGAAGCACGCCCAGCCGCGCCAGCGCGCGTGCGCCGAGCGCAGCCGCAACGGTGAAGGTGGCGGGCAGCGCCACCGGGATCGATGCGAGAATCCCAGTCAGCACCAGCGGCACGATTTCAGCAACCGGCATCGCGAGCCGGTAGGCATACGCCACCAGCATGACAATGACGACGCTGTTGAAGATCGCGAGATTGCGCACGACGCGCAGAACCGCCTTCTGCTCCGAACTCGTGACATGCGCCGTGCGGACCAGCTCCGCGGTGCGTCCAAACTTCGTGCGCGTGCCGGTCGCCGTGACCTCCGCAACCGCCTCGCCGCGCCGCACCAGCGCGCCGGCATAGGTCTCCAGGCCCGGACCGGCTTCTATGGGTATCGATTCGCCGGTGAGCATGGACTGATCGAGCAAAACTGACCCCTCGACAATGCGCACGTCTGCCGCCACCACGGCGCCCAGCGACAGCTTCACAATATCGCCCGGCACCAACGAGACTGCGGGCACAATCGCCCAGGCACCGCCGCGCCGGACCGACGCGTTCAGCGCGAGCCGCGACTTCAGCGCCGCAAGAGTCGCCTGGGCCCGCGACTCCTGAAAAAACCCGAGCGCCGCGTTGAATACCAGCAGCGCCGCGATGACCCCCGCCTCGACGTACTTGCCGAGCGCCACCTCGAGCACGATCGCAGCCTCGAGCATCCATGGAACCGGCGTCCAGAATTTGCTCAACGCCGAACGCAACGGATGCACCGCAGTGTCGGGCATCGCATTGGGGCCGAACTTCTTAAGCCGGATGGCGGCCTCGTCACTTGTGAGGCCGCTCACTGAGCCATCGGTGGCCTTGGATCCGTTTGGCGCGGAGTCATTTGAATCGTCTAAGGTCTTCGCATCTTCTCCTGAACTCTTCTCAGTAGCCATCCTTCAACTCCCGCCAAATTCCTACCATACAAGGAACACGGCCGCGGCCAATTCGAGATCTGGGTGGCGCAGCGAAGCCCGAACAAACATTTTTTACCTGTGCGGATTCGAGAGCTGGCAAGCCATCAGTTGCGGACCGTACGCCGAATGGGTTTCGCAACACCTTGAGTTAAACATATTCGATGCACGTACTAAATAGCGCTTTGTAAGCGGGCACAAAGGAAATCTGCATCCCCTTGCATTCAAACTGCGGTACGCTAAAATACCTCTCGGAGTAATGCTTCCCCGCCGACATTCGCAATTGGTTGTGACGATTCTCGTTGCGATGAGCATCGTAGCGTTCACGCATCGATTGCAGCGTCCGCACGTACGCCTCTCCTGCGGATCTATCGAGAGCACAACTCTCAGCGGGCCACAGCGCTTCACCAATGATTCGTCACGTCTGCCCAATCTCAAGACTGGCTATGAGGCCAATGGCGTTCCGCTGCCGCAGGATCTAAAGCTTATATCGGACGACCAGGCCGCCGCACTGTTACTGAGTTTCAGATTTAAGACTCCTTCCGTACGACCAATAGTAAGACGGTACAAATTGCTCCCCTCGCGCGCGGAAAGCCAGGACCCGCTCTAAGCAAACTTTACACTCGTGATTCGCTAGCACGCGACCAAGTATTCGCGGGCGGTTGTAGTCAAGTTTGAAATCCACCGGCTCATGCACTTAGCCGGGGTTGGGAGTTTGCATCGTGCCAAGTTTCTCGCTGCGCAATCCGTACACAATCATTGTCGGAGCGCTTCTGATCGTGATTCTCGGGGTAACAGCCTTTTCGCGGATGCCCGTAGACGTCTTTCCCGACATTAAAATCCCTGCGGTTGTGGTGGCTACCTTCTACCAGGGCATGCCTCCGCTTGACATGGAAGACAACATAACCTTCCGCTACGAGCGATTCTTTACCCTGGGTAGCAACATCGAGCATATCGAGTCGCGTTCGCTGTCAGGCGTGAGCATTATCAAAGTGTTCTTTCAGCCGGGGACCAACATCGAGTCTGCCGCTGCGCAGATGGGTACGTTGGCGATGGCTGATCTCGGAGTCATGCCCCCGGGCACGCTCCCACCGCTGGTGCTGCAGTATGATGCGTCTTCTCTGCCAGTGGTGCTGGTCACGCTTGAGGGGAAGGGTTATGACGAGACGCAACTCGAGGATCAAGCGCGTTACAACATTCGCAACCAGCTCGCCACAGTGCCCGGCGCGTCCGCGCCTATTCCGTTCGGCGGCAGGTTTCGCCAGGTGATGGCGTACGCAAATCCTCAAGCGCTGCAGGCGCGTGGCCTGTCGTTGATGGACCTAGTCCATGCGCTCGACACGTCCAACCTCATCTTGCCCGCAGGCGACGTCAAGATCGGGTCCAAAGATTACTACATCTACTCAAACAGCATGATCGAAAAGGTGCCCGATATCGGCCAGGTGCCCGTGAAGATCGGACGTGGTCAGGCGCCAGTGCTGATGGACGATGTCGCGAAGGTCGACGACTCATCTCAGATTCAATACAACAAGGTCCTTATTAACGGGCAACCGTCAGTATATGTCCCGGTTCTCCGCCAGGTCGGCGCGAATACCATTTCAGTTGTGGATGGCGTCAAGCAACTGCTTCCGAAGGTCTTTGGCCTTCCAGCCGGGATGAAACTGAAAACCATCTTCGACCAGTCCATTTATGTCAGGCAAGCGGTGGCTAGTCTGGAACATGAGGCCATATCCGGTTCGGTTCTGGCCTCGCTCGTGATTCTCATATTTCTCGGTAGCTTCCGCTCGACCTTTGCGATTTTTCTCTCCATCCCACTTTCCATTCTGGCCGGCGGATTCGGTCTCTATATCAATAGCTCGACTATCAATATCATGACGCTTGGCGGCTTCGCGCTTGCGATAGGTCGGCTGGTCGATGACTCCGTGGTTGTGCTCGAGAACATCAATCGCCATCTGGCGCAAGGCAAGGAACCGCACGCCGCCGCCCGAGAAGGTGCCGAGGAAGTCGCCCTTCCAGTTCTCGCGTCGACTGTCACTACCTGCATCGTCTTCTTCCCGGTCATGTTTCTGTTTGGAGTCGCTAAGTATCTGTTCAGTGCGCTGGCGCTGGCGGTAGTGTTATCGATGGCCGCGTCGTATCTGGTCTCGATGAGCATAATACCGATCTACTGCGCTCGCTTTCTCACGAGCGAACAGGCGCTCAAGGCGGAACATGGCGAAGCATCCGGTATACTCGCGGCCTTCAATCGCGCCTACGAGCGCTTTGCCTCCGCTTACGAACGTCTTCTTGGAAATGCGCTGAACCACAAGTCTGTGGTCATCGCAGGGGTCGCGATTCTGTTCGTCGTGAGTCTCGCGATGTACCCGCGTCTCGGTACCGAGTTGTTTCCCCAGACCGATGCGGGAACCTTCACCATCAATTTTCGCGCGCCAGCCGGTACTCGTATCGAGCTGACCACTGATATGGCGCGTCAAATCGAAGCTATCGTCCGCAAGGTGATTCCGCCCGACGACCTCGACATGGTCGTTTCGAATATCGGAATTGCTCCGAGCATATCCGCGATTTACTCGCCTAACGCGGCCCAGGATTCAGCTTTCATTCAGGTTGCGCTCAAGTCTGGCCATCGGCATCCGACCAGGTACTACGTAGCGCGGTTGAAGCAACTTCTCGCTGCACAACTTCCGGAGACCCGGACCCTGTTTTCCTCGGGGAGCATAGTCGACTCCGTTCTCAATCTTGGGATGATGGCCTCGATCGATGTCCAGTTTGCCGGTAACAGCTTTAGCGAGCTCAATAAGACGGCAAAGGAACTTGAGGAGAGAATTAACCATCTGCCGCAGGTTTCGCAGACTTTCATCGTGCAGGAATCGAACTATCCCACGTTAAACATAAAAGTCGATCGCGTCAGAGCGGCACGCTTGGGCGTCTCACAACAGGAAGTCATATCGAACGTGATCACGGCGCTCGATTCAAACCTGTACCTCAAGCCATCGATCTGGATCGATCGCGCAAACAAGGACGACTACTTTCTCACGGCACAGTATCCAGGCTCCGACAAGGGCTTTGACTCTCTGGAGGTGCTGCAGAACATTCCAATCGAGACCGTGAACAAAGAAAATGGGCACGCGCAAAGTCTGTTGCTGCGAGATGTAGCGTCGATTTCTCCCGAAGTCCACCCTTCCGAAGCCGATCATTACAGCATTCAACGTGTCATCGATCTGCTCGTCGCACCCAGCACCGAGGACTTGGGCGGCACTCAGCAGAAGATCCAGGACCAGGTGAGCAAGATGACCCTGCCTCCCGGAGTCTCTGTTAGGTACCGCGGCGCGGTTAGCTCGATGCAAAAATCCTTCGCGAGCTTCGGCTTCGGCCTATCGCTGGCAGTGATTCTACTTTACTTGGTGATGGTGGCTCAATTTCGGTCTTTTCTTGACCCGCTCATCATCATGTTCGCGGTCCCGATGGGCTTGATAGGGGTCATTTGGACCCTGTGGGCAACGGGAACCACGCTTAACATCGAGTCCTTCATGGGAATCATCGTGATGGTCGGCATCGTTGTGTCGAATTCTATTTTGCTCGTTGACTTCGCCAATGAACGGCGTCGCCATGGACAGGAGTTAAGACGCGCCACGCTCGAATCGGCGCGCATAAGAATGCGGCCCATCCTGATGACCGCCTTGGCGACAGTGGCTGGCCTTATGCCTATCGCGCTGAAACTGGGAGAGGGATCCGAAGCTTCCGCTCCTCTGGCAAGGGCCGCGGTGGGCGGTCTCATCGTTTCCACCGTGCTCACGCTGTTCCTGGTCCCTTGCGTTTACGAGTTCTTCTATCGGCGGATCCAACAGGCTGCGGCCCCGCAGACGCTCAATGAGAACTGACGCGGAGTTTCCATGCAGCTATTTCCAAAGGAGCAACGACGGATAACCTGTCACGACGCAAGGAAGTCAGGATAGCGGGCCTTCGCTTGCGTGAGCGCTGTCTTCATCGCGAATACTGCTGTGCGTGATCCGTGACACTAACGAGGTAAAGCAGTGAGGAGTATTGATTGGGCGGTAACGGCTGTTTTATCGATTGCCGTTTTATGCGCGGGCGGGTGCAATGCGCCGGTTACTCCGACGATACCTCAACGAGCGACGGTGGACGTTGTCCATCCGCGCCGCGGGGAAATTGCCAAAACCATTGACTTGCCGGGCGATGTAGTGGGTTTCTATGAAGCTGCGCTTCACTCGAAGGTCACAGGTTACCTGAAAAGTATCAGCGTCGACAAAGGCGACTCGGTTAAGACCGGTCAGGTACTGGCCGAAATCGAAGTACCGGAACTGCAGTCGAACCTGATGCGCTCGCAGGCGAGCCTCGAAATCGAGCGCATAACTTACGATCGTCTGAAGAAGGTTCAGCAGAGTGACTCCCGGCTAATCTCACAGCAAGACGTCGATATGGCCTACGCCAAGTATCGTGAGGCCCAGGCCGCGGTTGCGACCCTGCAAACGATGTTCGGGTATACAAAAATCATCGCCCCTTTCGATGGAGTGATCACGGGCCGATTCGCCGATCCTGGAGCGCTGATCCGCGCCGGCGGCGGTGACTTTGGAGTTGATGAGACCTCGGGCTTGATCTCTCCGGGAGCTACCGAGGGAGCCGGAGGGCACCGCGAGGGTGGCGGCCCGATCCTCACGCTTGCCGACATAGATGAATTGCGTGTCTATATCTACGTTCCAGAAGCTTCATATCCCTTCATCCATTATGGTACCCCGGCGACTTTGCGTTTCGAGGAATTTCCCCATCGAGTATTCAAAGGCACCGTCGCCAGATATGCGTCGTCGCTCGACCTTGCAACCCGGACAATGCTGACCGAGGTCGACATTGATAATCCGAAGCGCCTGGTTTATCCGAGAAGCTATGCGCACGTCACTATCGAGCTGGTTCGGCATCCTGACGCTCTGAGTGTCCCGGCCTCGGCAATTCAGGCTTCGGGCGACTCGGCGCGCCTATTGGTCGTAAACGACACCCGTCTTGTCGACGTTCCGGTGAAAATCGGGATCAACAATGGCTCCTATGTCGAAGTAACCTCGGGCCTCTCGGCCAATTCGCTGGTAGTCGCGACCTACAGCAATACTCTCACTCTGGGACAGCAGGTGGTTTGTCGGATCCGGAACGGAGACGTGCAGGCTACATCGGCATCGGCTCAAAGCTCCGACTGAGCTGAACAAACCAAAGGCTTGGCGCGGAATCGATGATGGAACAGGCAGGTAATCTAACAATGGAATCGTCGCGAATCCTGGTTCTTTTCACATGCGTGCTCCTCTCGGCGTATCGAGTCGCCAACGCGGCGGGTCCTACGGCGGCATTACTCGGTGATACGCAAGTCGCGGCGTCAGCTACCGGAACGCCAGTGGAGCCGGGAAAGAACTGGTCGGTAGGGATGCCCTCTGCCGTCAACCCACCGGCCCTTGGCCAGGCGGCTCAATCGCAGCCGACGAACTCAAACGCAGCGCCAATTCCGCCCGGCTCCCAGCTGACGCTCAAGCAGGCAATCGCGATCGCTCTGAAGTATCACCCGAGACTCCAGGAAGCCGCGGACAACACCAGCGCCGCGCAGCAGCAGATCGGCCAGGCGCGATCATACTTGGGCCCGCAACTGTTTGGCGGCGCACAATATCTGCGCAGCACTGACAATGGCATCGGCAATGCAAGTTACTACAATTTAGACGGGGCCTTTCCGCGATTAACTGGAACAAATCACAACCTGCCTTCAAACGATTTTTCGCAAACCTGGGACACCAGCAATAACTACATGGGAGGCGTGATGCTCTCCCAGTTTCTCCTCGACTTCGGCCGCCGGCATGGATTTGTTTCGGAGCGCCAGTTTGAGGCCGCAGCCGCGGCTGCCGCTCAACAGCTCACCGAGCTCGATCTGATCTTCGAAGTCTCCCAACGATACTTCGCGTTGCTCCAGGCGACACGATTGATCGCGGTTTATGAAAAAGCAGTGGAGCAGCGCCAGTATCACCTGCACGAGGCCCAGATTAAGGCTAATGCCGGTTTGCGGCCGCAGATCGATACCTATCTTACCGACGCTGAGGTCGAGCGAGCTCAATTGCATCTCGTCGATGCGCGCAATGATCACGACGATGCAAAGGTTGCCCTTGATAACGCTTTGGGTCTAAGTGACTCGGCGCCTGCATACGAACCGGCAGACATCTTAACTTACTATCCGGTTAAGGATCCATTGCCGGTTTTGCTTGACACCGCTTTCCGGTCCAGACCCGATCTTACGGCGCTGCAGGATCAGGCAAAGGCGATGGGAGCCAAAATCGTCGAGTATCAGAGTGACTATTATCCTACTGTCAATGCGGTCGGAGGATACTCGGCGCTGGGGACCGGAACTCCTGCTGCGAACAATTTTAACGCCGGGATAGTTGTCACTTGGCCAATCTTCAACAGCTTTCTTACAACCGATCAGATTGCCGAGACCAGGTTGCGGCAGCACGCGATCGTTCGCGCGACCCAGGATCTTCGACAGGAAATAATCCTGCAGGTACATACCGCGTTTCTCAATTGGCAGGCTTCGCTTCAGCGCATCATCCGCGCGGAAAAGACGCTTGCTGCTTCGCGTGCAGAACTCGAACTCGCAGAGAAGCGCTATGAAGCAGGGTTGACAAGTATTATTGAACTGGAAGATGCGCAACGTAGCTATACTAATGACGATGCTGCGTACGCCGACGCCCTCTACGGATTCTCTGTCACCAAGGCAGCGGTTGATAGAGCGACAGGTCGATCGCTGGCGGAATTCTACCGGCAATAGCCTGAAGGTGGCAGGTCGGAGCTAAATTCAACGGACGCTCCAGTGCATTGGGGCTGCGGTTGGCTGGTCTGCATCGAGAACTCCAGGTTGTGGTTCCTCGAAACCCAATCCGCACTAGTGCGACCGGATCGACGGCCAACGCCGCGCTTGCTATAGTTGCGAAATATCCCGTAGTCGCCGACGACGTCGTACCCGACAAGGCACGCGCTCATAATAATCCTTACGGAGGAATTGCCCCATGATCGTCGTCCATCATCTCAACGATTCCCGCTCGCAACGTATCCTATGGTTGCTGGAAGAGCTCGGCCTGCCGTATGAGATCAAGCCCTACCAGCGCGATGCGCAAACCCGGCTTGCGCCGCCGGAGTTGAAGAAGGTTCACCCGCTCGGCAAGTCGCCGGTCATCACCGATGGTAATCGGACCATCATCGAGTCAGGCGCGATAATCGACTACCTGATACGCCGCCATGGTGGAGGCCGCCTGCAACCTGCGCCCGAGATTCCGGCCTATGACGAGTATGTGCAATGGATGCACTATGCCGAAGGCTCTGCGATGCTTCCGTTGATGCTCAACCTTTATGCCACGCGCCTGGGTGACGCGGCTGCCCCGCTGATGCCGCGCATCGAGAGCGAGATTGCCAATCACCTCTCTTACATCGATAGCTCTTTGAAGGGCCGCCAGTTCCTAGTGGGAGACACCCTGACAGGCGCTGACATCCAGATGAGCTTCGTAGGCGAGATAGCTGGCGCTTTCGGCAAGCGGGCGCAGTACCCCAACCTGGACGCGTGGACCAAGCGCCTGCACGACCGGCCTGCCTACAAGAAAGCGCTGGAACGCGGTGGCACTTACCACCTCGCGAACTGAAGTCGCGGCGCGCGGTGGATCATCGGCTCAGCAGCCCCGCGTCGATTACGAACTGCGAGCCCGTGATGAATCGCGCCTGTTGCGAGGCGAGAAACACCACCGCCGCGGCCACATCTTCGGCTTCGATCCACGGCACCTCGATGAGATTGCCCGCGGAGCGCTCGGCGATTTCCCGCGGCGTGCTCCCTTCGAGCGCCGCCAGGCCGTCATTCATTGGCGTGTTCACGCCGGTGGGATGAATCGACACCACGCGAATTTTGTGCGCCGCCAGTTCTATCGCCCACGACTTCGTCAATCCGACCAGTCCCCACTTGGATGCTGCATAGTGACTTAGCCGCGCCATGCCCCTAAGCCCGGCTACCGACGAGTTATTGATGATCACGCCCGACTGCCGCGATATCATCTGCGGAATCACGTTCTTCGCCACCAGCCACGCGCCCTTCAGGTTGATGTCCAGCATCGCGTCCCAGGCTTCCTCGCTTAGCTCTTGAGCCAGCCCATAGGCGCAGATGCCGGCGTTGTTGAACAGGATGTCGATTTGTCCAAAACTGTCCATTGCTTCCCCGACTGCTGCCGCCACCGCGCGGCCGTCGCGCACGTCGGCCACCAGAGCGAGCGCGCGCACCCCGAGGCTCCGAATCTCGGCCGCAAGCGACTCCAACTCGTGCGCGGTTCCGAGCGCGTAACCGGGGTAAGCGAGCTGCTTCGCCACGTCCAGCGCTGCAATGTGCACACCCTCGCGCGCGAGCGCGAGTGCGCAGGCCCGGCCCTGACCGTGAGCCGCCCCGGTAATCAGCGCCACTTTGTCTCGAAGGTCGTCGTACATGATGCGCTCCCGAATGATTTCCGCCGATTGACGCGCCGGCTGGAGCCATTCATCCGTTGACAGGTGTGCCCTTGCGCCGAAACGGCTCCAGGTATTCGTCCAGCTCGACGCGCAGCGCGTTGTTGAAGACGTTGGTCGCGATCATGACTGCGCCGAAGGCCGTAAGCTCGACGATCTCGGCGGCCTTTAGAAAACTCTTGAGCCGCGCGTAGAGTTCGTCGCTCACGCGATTGGCGTCCACCACCAGCTGGCGGCCGTAGGCTACCACCGCGCGCTCGGTCTCGTTGAGCACGAGCGCATCGGGTTCTTCGCCGGCTTCGATTAGCAGGCGGCGGAAGAACGTGGAGCAGATGAGGCAATCGGTCTCGGCCGAGATCGCGTGGACGAAAAGCGTCGTCGCCCGTTCGCCGAGGAAGCGCGCGACCGCGTCATGCAGCGGATACCACTGCATCAGCGCGCCCAGTGCTGTCGGCGAGTGCGCCAGCGTGAGCTTCATGTTGGTCACGCGCCCGTGCGCGAGGCGCTGGCGTTGCAACTCCTCGCGCGCGGCCGGTTCGGCCAGCGCTTCTGAAATCGGCGCTACGCGGCTCATGTCGTCCTCCGGATTGGCAATTCCCTCTTCACGCAGGCGCAATCCTCAATCTCGCATCAGCATCATCGCATCTCGATCGCCGGTCAACCGATTGACCGATGCGCGCGCGATTCACGAACGCGCTGCGATTCCCGCAGCGCACGCGGCGGATGCGTCAGACCTTACTTGATTAATCCGGCCGGGACGGCGGCCGCGACCAACAGCAACACCCATCCGACGAATAGCTGAACCAGCGAATAGAATTCAAATATCCAGTACACGAGGGCGCCGGACTGTTTCTCACTCAGCCGCCAATGCGACTTCTGGCCGAGATCGAAGGGGAAAATGACATCGAGCGAGTACACGAGAGCGTTAAACTTCGGATAGTAGTGCGGCAGCGGGACCTTCTCTGTCTTTTCGTCCTGCTGGTAAGCCTCCTCGTCTGACGGCACCATAACGCCGACACGGGCCCAGCGGGCGAGCGAGAACACAAGGGTTCCCGCGAGCACCAGAGCCGCCATCCAGAGGAACGCCCGCCACGGTTCGTACCCGTAACCTACAACGAGATAGAGAAGCCTGCTTTGGAATTTACCCCACCGGTCAAGACCGCCATTCGCGTACAAATCTTGCTGCTTGGCGATGGCGACTTGCGCGACCTGATCGTCGAGGCCCATCTGCCGCAGGACGGCGATTAACTGCTCGTATGGCTGGGGGAGATAACCGTCCGGCTGCCTGTGCAGCCATCTGAGCCGTGCTGCCGCATCCGTCGGCACTTCCGCAACGGCCAGTCCCTTGGCTATGCGATCATAAACGAAGCCGTCGAGAAACAACCCTCCCTTCTCCGGCCAGCTAGCCTCCCGATCGGCCAATGCCCCCACCTTCGCATCGGTCAAGTCCAAGGATGGCTTCCATTCCTTGTTTGGAAAGCGCGGATCGGCACCCTTGTGGATGTCTCGCCAAAAGAATGGCCCCGCAATATGGGCGCTATCGAGATTTAATTCGTCCAGCCAGGCGTCAACGACCGCCAGTTCTCCATTGATTTCCGCGCCGCGCAGCCACACCTGCCCTGCGGCAACGAATTTGTCGCGCAGGAAGACGTTGCCCCTCACTTTGATGCTGTCGGCGTTTAGGGCAGTTTCATTCTTGGTACCGTCAGGGTTCAAAGCGTTTCCGCTCGGCTTTTTGAATGTTCCGCCTGTCGCGTCCAGATCGCTCCCGATGGTCGCGCCGGGCAGGCTCACTTCGCCCTCGGCATGGAATCCGTTCCTCAGAAAGAGGCCGCCCTCCAACTTGAGCCCATCGGCAATTATTGGCCCGGTCCAACTGCCCTCCAGACTGAGCAGGGGCATCTTCGCCCATCTCAGGTCAAGATCCTGTTCCAGCCGACAGTCCCACAGACCAAGAGGAAAGAGTACGTTGGTAACGCTGAGGTCGAGGGCGCCCGTTATCCGGGCGCCCCGAATCCAGATGCCCGTCGGATCGACCTGCTCGCGGGCGTCGCGATTGACGAAGAGCCAGCGGATCAGATCGGCGCGAACGTTGCGCGCTGCGGGCCATGTGTCAGCCTTCTCCGGCTCGACATCTCCGCCGAGATCGCGGCAATCCGCCACGCTCCCGTCGGGCGCGGCCTGTACGACCCTTTCTTCGGCCTTGGACAAGGGCGGTTTCGGGAACTTCAGCCGCGCCATTTGCTCCAAGCTGAGCGGCACGCCGGTTGGCTTGCTGAACGCCGGACCAGCAAAAAAGAGTATGGCGGCGGCAACGATTAGGAATCGGCGCATTGGGTGCCTACCTCGCTTCCCTGCAAGGGCTATTGTCTAGCCTCTCACGCGGCATAACGCGATAGCCGGCACGTCGCCTGGGACCACATGACGGAAGACCTCATCCACTGGATGACCGACGGATCGCAGGCTACGATCTAGTCGCCGTCTCGGAGGAAGATCAATGAACGACCACGGCTACTACCACCATCCTGCCATCAGTGGCGACACCGTTTACTTCGTCAGCGAGGACGACTTGTGGTCGGTCCCGAGCGCCGGAGGAATCGCGCGGCGGTTGACCAGCGGACTAGGCGCGTCGTCGTACCCGGCCGTCTCGCCTGACGGACGCTGGCTCGCGTTTAGCTCCCACGAGGAAGGCGCATCCGAGGTGGCCGTGATGCCGGCCGACGGCGGCCCTGCGCGGCGTCTTACCTATGAAGGCAAGCTATCCGGCGTGATCGGATGGACGCCGCCTTCATACCGCCTGCCCAACCGCATCATCTATTCCAGCGCCGAGGGACAGCCTTTCACCCCGCTCAATCTGCGCGCCGTTTCGATCGATCACGGCGAATCCGTCGCGTTGAATCTCGGCCCGGCTGAATATTTCTCGATCGCCCCGGATGGACGCGGCGCCGTTCTCGCGCGGGTCGCCGTCAACGCGGCGTGGTGGAAACGCTATCGAGGCGGCCAGGCCGGCGATCTATGGATCGATCGCGACGGCTCGGGCGGTTGGCGCCGCCTGATCGCGCTCGATGGCAACCCGTCGCGGGCGCTCTGGATCGGCGCGCGCATCTACTTCATCTCCGATCACGAGGGCATCGGCAATATCTACTCGTGCACTCCCGATGGCACCGACCTGCGCCGTCACACCGGCCACGCCGATTTCTACGCGCGCAATGCCGCTGCTGACGGACGCCGGATCGTTTACCAGTCGGGCGCGGAGCTGTTTCTCCTCGACCCGTCGTCCGGCAACGATGCGCACAAGATCGAGGTTGAATATCGAAGTCCGCGAACCCAGCGAAACCGCAAGTTCATCGACGCGGCCAGATATCTTGAGTCGTACGCGCCCCATCCAGCCGAGGAATCGCTCGCGCTGACCTCGCGCGGCAAGATCGCGGTGCTCGGAAATTGGGAAGGACCGGTGCGCCAGATCGGCGAGCCCGCGTCGGGCCGTCATCGGCTCGCGCGATGGATGCACGACGGCAAGCGTCTGGTCAGCGTGTACGATGCGCAGGGCGATGAGATGATTGCCGTCCGTCGGGCAGATGATGCCAATGCGAGCGACTACCTTCGCGGCGCCGAGATCGCGCGCGTCGTTTTGATGAAGGCGTCGCCGTGCCGCGATCAAGTCGCATTGACCAACGTTCGAAATGAGCTGGTGATAGCCGATCTGGAGACGCGCTCGATGCGAGTGCTCGATCGAAGCCCGCATCCACCCCTGATGAATTTCAACTTCTCGCCCGACGGCCGCTTCATCGCATACAACTGGTGTCCCAACCGGCGCACCGCGCTGATCCGGATTTGCCGGATCGAAGACGGCGCGACTTTCAACGTCACGCGGCCGGTGCTCGCTGACTTTGCGCCGGTCTTCGATCCCGACGGCGCGTGCCTGTTCTTCATCGGGGCGCGCGAATTCAATCCGGTCTACGACAAACTGCATTTCAATCTCGGATTCCCGAAAGGCACGCGGCCGTACCTGGTCACGCTGCGCAAAGACGTCGCGACGCCCTTCGGACGAAAATTCGAGTTGCCGGCAAAGGACGCTCAAACCGGGATCCAACGCCCCGACATAACTATCGATTTCGACGGTATCGAGGATCGCATCGAACCGTTCCCGGTGCCGGAGGGAATTTACGAACAGATCGCGGCGCTGAGCGGCAAGGTTCTGCTTACATCGATCCCCGTTGAAGGAAGCATCGATCTTCCAATTCTCACTCCACGCGAGGCTCCCGACGCGAAGGCCAAACTCGAGGCGTTCGATTTCGAGACGAAGCGGCTGGAAACCTGGGTCGATGGCATCACGAGTTTCGCGCTGAGCCTCGACCGCGAACGGCTCGTGTATCGCGCGGGTAATCGTATCCGCGTGATCAAGACTTTGCACAAGCCCGATCCGCAGGCGGCGCTCGAGCCGCCCGGTCTCAAGAGCGGATGGGTCGACTTGGATCGGGTCAAGATCTCGATCGATCCGCCGTCGGAATGGAGACAGATGTATCGCGAGGCCTGGCGCCTTCAGCGCGAACAGTACTGGGTCGAAGACATGGCGGAGGTCGACTGGAAGGCGGTCCACGACCAGTATCTGCCGCTGGTCGAGAGGGTCGGCAGCCGCGGCGAGTTCGAGGATTTGATCTGGGAAATGCAGGGCGAGCTCGGTTCGAGCCACGCATACGCAGTCGGCGGCGACTTCCGGAAGTCGCCGCGCTATCCGATCGGCTTTCTCGGCGCCGACCTGGCCTGGGATGAGCGCGCATCGGCCTGGCGAATCACGCACGTCGTGCGCGGCGATCCGTCGGACTCGCGCAATCCTCCGCCGCTGCTCCGGCCGGGAGTCAACGTCGGTGAGGGTGCGGTGATCGCCGCCGTCAACAACCAGCCCGCGACGCGGGACGTTTCTCCAGCACGACTGTTGGTGCATCAGGCGGGCGCCGAAGTTGTGCTCACCGTCGCGGATTCACCGGGCGGCGCCACCCGTGACGTCGTGGTGAAGGCGGCCGGCGACGACACGCTCATTCGCTACCGCGAGTGGGTCGAGCGCAATCGCGCATGGGTTCACGAGCGAAGCGGGGGCAGATGCGGCTACGTTCATATTCCCGACATGGGCCCCTGGGGATTTGCGGAGTTTCATCGTCTGTTTCTGGTCGAGCTCGATCGCGACGGACTCGTCGTCGATGTGCGCTACAATCGCGGCGGCCACGTGAGCGGCCTCCTGCTCGAGAAGCTCGCGCGCCGGCGGCGCGGCTACAATCAGAGCCGATGGTTCGGGGTCCAACCGGTGCCGGACGACTCGGCGGCGGGACCGATGGTCGCGATAACCAATCAGCACGCTGGCAGCGACGGCGACATCTTCTCGCACGGCTTCAAGCGCATGAAGCTCGGCCCGCTGATCGGCAAACGAACCTGGGGCGGAGTGATCGGAATCTGGCCGCGTCATATCCTGGCCGACGGCGGTATGACCACGCAGCCGGAATTCGCCTGGTGGTTCGACGACGCCGGCTGGAATATCGAGAATCGCGGCGCCGAGCCGGACATCGAGGTCGAATACGCTCCACAGGACTATGCGGCAGGCCGCGATCCTCAACTCGAGCGCGCCGTCGCGGAGCTCGTGAAGCTGATTGGCGATCGGCCGAAGACGCCGAATTTGGGGCCGCGGCCCAGCCGCTCGTGGCGCACGAGGCCGGCATAGGCTGGAGCAATGCACACATTTCTGAGCGGCGGTCGCCGTGGTTGCCGTCTTAGCCAACGTCGCAGTCAGGGGCGAACTTGCGTTTGCAAAGCCCCTGTTGTCGGTGCTAGTCGGAATCAGGATTTCAGAGTGGAAACTCCGGATCAAAACTGATTGGAGGTGGTTCAGTGGCAAATCGAAACTCACGAGCTAAGGCAGAACAAATGGCAAAGCGGATTGTTTTGGCAAGCGCAGTGCTCGGGCTGTTGGCACTGGGCGGATGCGCGTCATCCACACCTGCGCCGGCCGAGCAAGCGGCAATGGCGAAGACCGAGTTACATTTCGATCTCAATAAGTGCGAACCGATCTCACCGGGTTTGTACAAGTGTCCCGCTTCAGACAAAGCCATTTGCAACCCCGACTACAATGGCCAGGTCGAATGCGTCCGCGTCGGACCGAAAGGCAGCGTCTTCGTCCAGAGCGCATACTAACAGGGGCGCGATGGCTGTGGCTTGAGCCGATGGTCCTCCGACGGCTCAGGCCCTCGGCATTCTCAGATGAAAGTCGCCGCACGACGTGCGGCGCAGCGAACAAATTTCAGCCACAGCAACCCGAGTAGAAACGGCGACTCCGGCGGCTTGCAAACCGCGCGGCGTTGATGCGAGCCTGACCTCGGAGGAAATTCCCGGTATGGCGAAGACCAGGACTCCGTCACCGATTCCGCTGACCAACGACATTTACGGCACGTGGAAGTCACTGACGATCGCGGCAGGTCTGGAGTTGGACGTGTTCACGCTGATTGCCCGTGGCAAGCGCACCGCCGCCGAAGTCGCAGCGGCGGCCAGAGCGGACTCCAGCGCAATGCGCCGTCTGCTGGACGTCCTGGTGGCGCTGAAGTATCTGCGGCGCAAGGGTGATGTGTACTCGCTGGAGCCTATCTCGGCGACCTTCCTGGTGCGCGGAGGCGACCTCTATTTCGAAGGTGGGACACAGTTCGTCAAGGGCGGCACGATGGCCTTTTCGCAACTGGCAGACGTCGTCCGTTCCGGGCGCCCGCTCACGCCGCCCGGAGCCGAGACGGCGGTCCAGTTTTTCACGATGCTGGTGCGGGTGATATTTCCGATGAGCTACGTACCGGCCAAGGCGGCGGTAGCGGCGATCGGAGCGGCGCGGGTAAGGAAGATTTCAGCGATCCTGGACGTCGCAGCCGGCTCGGGAGCGTGGTCGCTTCCCTTTGCACAAGCCAGCCCAAAGGCGCGTGTGACCGTGGTGGATTTCCCGGCAGTCACGGCGGTGACCCGCGAGTACGCGGCGCGCTACGGAGTTGGCGATCGCTACGACTACATCGAAGGGGATCTTCGCGAGGTGGATTTCGGCCGCGACAGGTACGAGCTGGCGATCTTCGGCCACATCATCCATGGTGAGGGAGCTGAGTGGGGGCAGAAGCTGATTCGGAAAACCGCCTCTGCCCTCAAGGACAAGGGTCAGCTTCTAATCGCGGATTTCATCCCGAATGACGAACGGACCGGGCCGATGATACCGATGCTGTTCGGGCTCAACATGCTGATTCGCGCGACGCCCGGCGCGGACGTTTTCACGATGCGCGAGTACCGAACCTGGTTGAAAGAAGCGGGATTCCGCAGCGTCAAGACGATCGCGGCGCCGTCTCCGTCGCCGCTGATACTTGCTACAAAGTAGACCGCGATCGCGACTGGGCATTTTGAGCAACCACAGAAAGAATATCGGCGTGAGCATAGAGGCGGTGATTTGGGATTTAGGCGGCGTTTTCACGAGCTCTCCCTTCGAGGCCTTCAACCGCTTTGAGGCCCAACGCGGCCTGCCCCGGGACCTCATCCGAACAGTTAACACCACTAATCCGGATTCCAACGCCTGGGCGCTGTTCGAGCGTGGCGAAATCGATGGCGCCGGTTTTGACCGGAAATTTTTGGAGGAAACGACCGCGCTCGGTCATCCAGTGCGTGGAGCCGAAATTCTGCCACTGCTTTCCGGCGAGGTACGGCCGCGGATGGTCGAAGCGCTGACAATTTGCAAGCAGCGTTTCAAGGTCGGTTGCATCACCAACAACATGGCCCATGGTCACGGATCAGCCATGGCCACAAACCCCGATAGCGCCTCGCGTGCCGGTGATATCATGCGGCACTTCGACGCAATCGTCGAAAGCTCGAAGGTCGGCGTGCGAAAACCCGATCCCAGGATCTACCTGATGATGTGCGAGCGGCTTCGAGTAGAGACCAAGGCCTGCGTCTACCTGGACGACCTGGGCATCAACTGCAAGGCGGCGGCGCAGCTTGGGATGGTGGCGATCAAGGTGGTGAGCGAGCCCCAGGCTTTGGCCGACCTCGAAGGCGCGACAGGACTGACCTTCCCAAAAAGTTAGAATCGCTCACGATCACTCTCGGCCGGCTCGTCGTGCTACCGGCCAGCTTCCGCGCGCCACGCATCACCAATTGATGGCGCCCGTCATGTTTGATATATTAATGACGATCGTTATCAAATGTCTCACGACTGATCGCAAAAACGCGGGAGCCGGATGCGGGTATCGAAAGAAAGGGCGGCGCAAAATCGCCAGCATATCCTGACGGCAGCCGCTCGTTTGTTCCGGGAACAGGGCATTGGCGCCACTGGCGTCGACTCGATAACCGAAGCAGCCGGTCTTACTCACGGCGCCGTCTACAGCCAGTTCGGATCCAAAGAAGTCATTGCGGCCGAGGCGGTCCGTCTCGCTCTGGTGAGATCAAAACACCTTTGGCAGCGACTGGAAGAGCGCGCGGGGAAAAAGAAAGTGTTTGCCTCAATCGTGGCGCAATACCTGTCGCCAGAGCATCGTGACTCAGCCGGTCAGGGCTGCGTCGTGGCAGCTCTCGGCAGCGAAATCGCCCGACAGCCGCACAGGGTTCGCGATGCTTTCACCCGGGAGTTCAAGAACTCGCTCAAATTCCTGGCTGAGCTGATGCGCGAGGATGATCCTTCATGCAGCATGGAGGACGCGATTGCCGCATTTGTTTCGATGGTCGGCGCTTTGATTCTCGCGCGTGCAGTCAGCGACGAAACTCTTTCAGACCAAATCCTGAAGACCACGGCCAAACGAGTCACGGGTGCTTCAGGGCGCGCTGGAACCGCTCGCCGCATCAAGGCCAGGACCGTGGCTCGATCGACACCCACATAGTCGACGCAGCTTAAGGAGAGTCACCCATGCAATACAGAAATGCCACGGCGACGGTGATCGGGGCTGGAGATTATATCGGCGCCGCAATCGCCAAAAAATTCGCGGCCGAAGGTTTTACCGTTTTCGCCGGACGCCGCAACGGCGACAAACTCGCGCCGCTGGTCGCGGAGGTCGAGGCGAGTGGCGGGCGAATCTCTGCGCGATCGCTCGACGCGCGGAAGGAAGATGACCTCACCGTTTTTCTGCGAGATGCTGACAAGCAGGCGCCGCTCGAGGTCTGCATCTTCAATATCGGCGCAAACGTCAACTTCCCATTGCTCGAGACGACTGACCGCGTGTTCCGCAAGGTCTGGGAGATGGCCTGCTACTCCGGGTTCGTGGCAGGCAGGGAAGCGGCCCGCCTGATGATCCCGCGTGGGCGTGGATCTATTTTCTTTACTGGCGCCACCGCCAGTCTGCGCGGCGGGGTCGGATACGCAGCGTTCGCGGCCGCGAAATTTGGTCTGCGCGCGGTTGCGCAATCCGCCGCGAGGGAACTCGGGCCCAAGAATATCCACGTCGCTCATCTGGTAATCGATGCCGGTGTGGATACTGCCTGGGTGCGCGATCGAATCAGAGAACGAGAGGGCGATGAGGCGCTGAAGAACCTTGATCTCGGACGGCTCATGAGACCGGCAGCGGTGGCCGACGCGTACTGGCAGCTTTACCAGCAGCCTCGCGACGCGTGGACATTCGAGCAGGAGATTCGGCCCTTCGGAGAGAAGTGGTGAAATCATGGTCAAGGTAGAATTTCATTTCGACTTCGGCAGTCCTAATGCCTATCTGAGCCACCTCGTGATTCCTGAAATCGAAAAGCGCACTGGAGTGAAGTTCGAATACGTGCCCGTACTGCTGGGCGGCGTCTTCAAGCTGACCAACAATCGCTCGCCGGCGCAAAGCCTGGCCGGCATCAAGAACAAGCCCGAATACGAACGGCTCGAGACGACCCGCTTCATACGCCGACACGGGATTACCCGCTTTCAGAGCAATCCATTCTTCCCGGTGAACACCTTGATGATGATGCGGGGCGCGGTCGCTGCGCAGTCGCTTGGCGTGTTCGAACGGTACGTGGACGAAATGTACCGGAACATGTGGGCTGAGCCCAGGAAGATGGACGACCCGAACGTGTTCCGCGCGGCGCTTGACGAATCGGGGCTGGAAACCGCGCGAATCCTCGAGCTGATCGAAACCCAATCGGTGAAGGACAAACTGCTCGACAACACCCAGCGATCGGTCCAGCGCGGCACATTCGGCTCACCAACTTTTTACGTCGGCGACGAGATCTTTTTCGGCAAGGATCGATTGCGCGACGTCGAGGAAATGATCATCGAGTCACAGTAGTCAACTCCGACGATCTCCTGACGAGCGCAAAGGTCTCCTAAGGCTGGCCTCAGGGCGCCTAGCTGTGCGGGTCTCCCGCTGGCGGAGCCGTTTCGGGGTCTAGCGCCGGAATAACTACCTTCGAACAGGCTGCCCCGGTCACAGGATTAGTACCGCTGAGGCTGGGATTATTGATAGCTGTTATGTAGTCTTGGCCAGAATACCCCGGAAGTGCCAAGCTGATTGAATCGATACCGGCAATCCCTTGGTTCGCGGGATCGGGATGTGAGGTGGTTAGGGTTAGGGAGAAAACCGAACCGTCGGTAGAGGTACATCCCGTGCCTGCGACTGGAGCGTTCCCACCCGGTGTATAAAAGCCGGTAAACGGCTTGCATTGGCCTTTGCCGGGGACTGTGAACCCCCGTCCCACAATCTGATTGGGAAGACCCGGGAAACTGATACAGAAGTCCTTTGCCAGCGAGACCCCAGGCACCAGAACGAGAATCGAAAGCCCGGCAACCACCGCCCGCAGGCGCAAGCATAGGCGCGAGCTTGCCGTATTCAACTCAGAATTCCGTCCACCTTCAACGTCTGAACCGCGTTGCCCTCTGATCATTATCTTGGTCTCCTCTATCTCTAGCCTTTGTGTAGACCGGCCGTACCCAGGATTGTTCAATATGCGCAACGCTTCGGTCGAGCAATAGGCCCACTTCCCCGGTGCGGAACCGGACTCAATTAAGTACTAGTCATTATCGACTTGTCAACCTTAGTTTTCAGCGAGCGATCTAACTCGCCGCGCCAAGCGGCCGGCGGCTTGAAAGGGAATTATCCAGCGAGGCGGTCAGGGAATTATTCTGAACGAAAAATTAGGGCCAGGCAGATTGCTCCGCCCGGCCCGCAGCCAACCGGGAAAAGGGGGGCAAACCCCGGCTAGCAAGCGTATTGTACGCAACTGCGTGTATGTTGCAACCATGGCCGGGACCCCGACGAACCCGCTATCCACAGAGAAACAGCGGCTTTCGCCCGCGCGCTTTTGGCGCTCAGACCTCGCCTCCGCCAAGGGCGGGAATGAAATGCACTTCGCTGTTCTCGCCAACGGTATCGAGCACGCCGCCGGTGGCTATCTCACCATCGATTGACACCGCGATCGATGGCCGGATGTCTCCATCCTCGATCAGTTGGTGTTCGATACCCGGGAAACGCTCGCCGAGGTGGCAAACCAGTTCGCGAATCGATTTTCCCGGCACCTCGACTCGCTCGACGCCGCCGGTGAATTTGCGCAGCAGTGCGGGAATCACCACAGTTGGCATTGCAGAAAAATGAGGGGGCGACTTCCCCCTTTCGATCACTCGTGATCAATCCGCCGCTGCGGAATGTTGCGTGTCGCGATGCTTCAGGATCGCCTTGAGCAACCTGGGCGGCGACATCGGCGTCTGGGTCATCCTGACGCCCACCGCGCGATAGATCGCATTGGCGACCGCTGCCACCGGCGGCACGATCGACACCTCGCCGACGCCGCGCACGCCCAGCGGATGGCCGGGGTTTGCTTCCTCGACGATGATCGTTTCGATCATCGGCAAGTCGAGGCAGGTCGGGATCCGGTAGTCGAGGAATCCGGAGTTACGCAGCGTGCCCTTGTCGTCGTAGAAGTATTCCTCGTTGAGCGCCCACCCGATTCCCTGCGCGGTTCCGCCCTGCATCTGTCCTTCGACGTAGCTCGGATGAATCGCCTTGCCGGCGTCCTGCGCGACTGTGCATCGCAGCACTTGCACCTTGGCGGTGTCGGGATCGACCTCGACGTCGACGACCGTGGTGGCAAATCCAGGCCCTACGCCGCGCGCATTCACGCTGGCGCGGCCGGTGATCGGTCCGCCCGTGCGAGGGAAGCGGGGCGCGAGCTGCTTGATCGACATCGGCGGCACGCCGTTGCCTTTCGCGTGGAGCATCCCGCCGCGGAATTCGACTTCGTCGGGCTTCTTCTCCCAGACCTTAGCGGCGCGCTCGATCAGCTGCCGCTCGGCGTCCTTGGCCGCCTCGTACACCGCCATTCCGGTTGCGAAAGTGACGCGGCTTCCGGCGGTCACGTCGGTATGGCCGATCGAATCGGTGTCGGCGGTGATCGGCCGCACGTCGGTCACCGGCAGTCCGAGCACTTCGGCGGTGATCATCGCCATCGACGCGCGCGAGCCGCCGATATCCGGCGAGCCCGTGACGACGCTGGCGGTTCCGTCGGTGTGGATATTCACCGTTGCCGACGACTGCATCCCGGCGTTGAACCAGAATCCCGACGCGACGCCGCGTCCGCGGAACTTGCCGGTCAGTTTCGACTTGTAATGCTCGCTGTTCTTGATCGCTTCGCAGGTCTGGATAAATCCGATGCGCTTGAACGGAGGGCCCATGATCTGCGGCGCGCCTTCTTTGACCCCGTTCTTGATCCGGAAGTCGATCGGATCGATTCCGCACTTCTCGGCCAATTCGTCGATCACGGTCTCGGACGCAAACGCGGCGTTGGTGGTGCCCGGCGCTCGATAGGCCGCGGTCTTGGGACGATTGACCACCACGTCGTACGCGTCGATTTGAAAATTCTCGACCATGTAGGGAGCGATGATGCACAGCGCTCCGGCTGCCACCGGCGAGCCCGGGAACACGCCCGCCTCGTATGCCATCCAGATTTCGGCGGCGACCAGTTTGCCGTCCCTGGTCGCGCCCATCTTCACTTTGATCTTCGAGCCCGAGGTCGGTCCGCTCGCGCGGAGCACTTCCGAGCGCGACATGACGAGCTTGACGGGGGCGCCGGTCTTCTTTGACAGCAGCACCGACAGCGGCTCGAGGTAGATGGTGGTCTTGCCGCCGAAGCCGCCCCCGATTTCGGCCGGCACGACTTTGATTTTGCCGACCGGCATCCCCAACACCTGCGCGCTCAGCGAGCGCACGTCGAAAATGCCCTGGGTCGAGCAGTAAATCGTTGCCTGTCCGTCGGAGTTGTAGATGCCGACGGCGTTGTGCGGCTCGATGTATCCCTGGTGCACCATCGCGGTGTTGAATTCGCGCTCGATCACATAGTCCGCCGCCTTGAATCCGGCCGCGATGTCGCCGCGTTTGAACTGGTAGTGCTGCGCGACATTGGTCGGCTTGTCGCCTTCCTCGTTATTGCGCAGATCCTTGAGCAGAATCGGCGCGCCCGGCTTCATGGCGGCATCGACGGTCATCACGGGCGGCAGCACTTCGTATTCGACTTCGATCAGGCGCAGCGCTTCCTCGGCGATATGCGGGCTGGTCGCGGCGACGGCGGCGATCGCATGGCCGTCGTACAGGGCCTTGTCGTGCGCGAGGATGTTCATCGACAGGTGCATCGGGTTGACCGTCATCTCGCCGGACTGCTCGAGCTTGTTCTCCGCCGCCGGGAGATCCTTCGAGGTGACGATAGCCTTGACGCCGGGGAGCTTGAGCGCCTTGTCGATTTTGATCGATTTGATAATCGCGTGCGCGTGCGGGCTGCGCAGCACCTTGCCGTGCAGCATCCCGGGGAATGCGTAGTCGGCGCCGAACTTGGCGCGGCCCGTCACTTTGTCAATTCCGTCGGGCCGAATCGGACGCGTGCCGATGACTTTGAAATCGCCTGTCGTGGTTGATTCCGCCATGGCCTTACCTCTCGGATCGCCGGTCGTCCCGGTGGTCCTGTCAGTCCTGCGATAATCTCATCGTGCGGCCGCTTTACCCTCGCCCTGCGAGCGAATATCCGCGGCCGCGTCGAGCACCGCCTTCACAATCTTGTCATAACCGGTGCATCGGCACAGATTCCCGGCCAGCGCGTAGCGGACTTCGTGCTCGGTCGGCTTCGGATTGCGATCGAGCAGCGACTTCGCCGAAATCAGGAATCCGGGCGTGCAGATGCCGCACTGCAAGGCGGCGTGCTCGAGAAACTTGTTCTGCAAAACGTGAAGCACGCCGTTGATGGCTAGTCCTTCGACCGTCACGATGCTCTTGCCTTGCGCTTCGACACCGAGCATCAGGCACGAGCAGACCGGGCGGCCGTCGACCAGCACGGTGCAAGCGCCGCAATCGCCGGTCAGGCATCCTTCCTTGGAGCCGGTGAGCTCGAGGACGTCGCGCAGCGTTTCGAGCAGGCTTTGGCGCGGCTCGCACAGGAACTCGACCGTTTCGCCGTTAATCGTCGCTTCTACCAGTGTCTTTTTGGACATTGTCTTATGTGCCGTTTGTGTTCGCTCGCTGTGATTCAGTTCTTTTTCGCGCGCTCGGCGGCGATTGAGAGCACCCGCCGCGTGAGCACCGCGGTGATGTGGAGTCGAAATTCCGCCGTCCCGCGCATGTCGTCGATCGGCGAACAGGCCGCGCTCGCCGCACGTCCGGCGGCCTCGAGGACCGCATCGTCGAGTTTCTTGCCGATGACCGCGTCGGCGGCCTTGCTTGCGAGGATCGGAGTCGCCGCAACCGCGCCAAGTGCGATCCGCGCCGCCTTCACCTTGTCGCCGTCGAGCGTAAGCGACGCTCCCACGCCGACGACTGCGATATCCATCTCGTTGCGCGGGATGAAACGAAGATACGCGTCGCTCGAATGCGGCGCGGGCGCCGGAACCAGCAGTTCGACCAGCAACTCGGCGGGCTTGAGCACGGTGCGTCCGGGCGATACGACGAAAGCCTCGACCGGCACTTCGCGCTCGCCATTCGGGCCGACGATTCGGGCGCGCGCGCCGAGCGCTATCAGGGCAGGCGTAGTGTCCGCGGCCGGCGATCCATTGCACAGATTGCCGCCCACCGAGGCGCGGTTCTGAATCTGCAGCGAGCCGATGAGATGAGCCGCCTCGGTCAAGCCGGGGTAATGACGCCGCATCACGTCGCTCTCGCTGATCTCGATGCAAGGCACGGCCGCGCCCAGCCGCAGTCCCTTCTTCGCATCGAAGAAAAGAGTTTGCAGCTCTTTGATTTTCTTGACGTCAACAAGATGCTCGGTGCGGCGGACTCCGGCGCGCAATTGGATGATGATATCGGTGCCGCCGCACAATGGGCGCGCGTTTTCGCCGTGGGCTTTGAGGATGCTGACCGCCTGATCGAGCGTGGTTGGGGCTTCGTAGGTGATGGCGTGCAAGACTGGCAAACCTCCGGGTCGGGGCAATTATTACCCGCCTTGTACCTTGGATAGCCTGTTTGCCGCTGGCTGAAAAGGGGACCGCACCCGCCGCGCGTCACGCCGCTCGCTTGCGGGGATGGACCTCGCGCTCGATTCTCGCCGCCAGCTCGTCTTTGCTTTTTCGAGTTCGTAATCGCTCTGCAATAGAGGCGAAATTCCGCGCTTGCCCTAGATGTCGAATCTGACATAAGATGCTGTCGGTGGCCAAGGCCCGAGACAAACCCTTGGTCTGGCTGCATGGCGAGATCAAGACACCGCCATTTTCCAGAGAAAGCCGAATTGAGGCTGGGGTACTGCTGCGGCGTCTGCAACAGGGCGAGAATCTTTCCTTACCGCATTCGCGGCCGATGGTTGCGATAGGAGACCGGTGTCACGCGCTGAGGATCGTCGACCGAGACGACACGTGGCGGATAGTGTACCGGACCGACCCAGATGCCATCGTGATCGCTGACGTGTTCAGCAAGAAGACTCGCCGAACGCCGCGCGAAGCGATCGACCGATGCAGGTCACGGTTGCGGCGCTACGACGAACTGGTCGGGTAGGCAATGAGCGATGGAGAAGCGCAAAAGACAGCGATTGGAAGTCGCGGGGTGGAGGGTCGGGAGCACCACCGATTTCCTCGGTCTCAGCGACGAGGAAGCCGCTCTGGTTGAGGTTAAGCTCGGGCTCGCAAGCGCGGTAAGAAAGCAAAGAAGCCGGCGCAAAATGACTCAAGCGCAGCTAGGCCGCTTGTTGGGTTCCAGCCAGTCGCGAGTGGCGAAAATGGAAGCTGCCGATCCTTCGGTCAGCATCGATCTGATGGTGCGATCCCTTCTGCGAATGGGCGCGAGCAGAAAAGACGTAGCTACCTATATCTCGATGCCAACGCCGCGACGGGCGGCGTAGCGTAGGGCGGGGCCGCAGTTCGCTGAAAAGAGGACCGCACCCGGGGCGAGTGCCGGCAACGGCACGCCGGCTCTGGGAGCGCGTGCGCGCTAGTCCTTGAATCCCAGGCGCGACGCTACCTGCGCTGCGGCGAGTGCCAGCGCCGGCGCCATAGGACCCATCAGCGCGAAGCGCGGATCGGTGGTCTGCCCGCGCACGTAGCGCACGTAGATTTGCTCCACTACCGTCGCGGTCTTCCAATGGGCCCACGCCCAGTAAAACGCGATGCCGCTGACGTCGCGGCCGGTGCGGCTCGAATAGCGACGCACCAGTTCGTCGCGGCTCATGAAGCCGGGCCGCAGCGTATGCGGCTCGCCGTGGGAGGTCACCAGCAGTTCCACCGGGTCGCTCTTCTCGCGCCAATAGCCAATCGCGATGCCGAGATCGACCAGCGGATCGCCGATGGTGGACATTTCCCAGTCGAATACTCCGACCACCTCGCCGTGATTGACGGCGCCGAGCATGATGTTGTGCAGGTAGAAGTCGTTATGCACCAGCACCGGCGGCGGCGACACCGGCATGTTGTCGAGAAACCAGGCGCCGAGCTTCTCCATCAGCGGCACTTCGCGGGTTTTCGCCTTCTCCCATCGCCCCATCCATCCAGTGATCTGGCGCTTTAAGAATCCGTCGGGCTTGCCCAGCGAGCCAAGTCCAATCGCCGCGTAGTCGACCTCGTGCAAATCGGCCAGCGTGTCGATGAATCCTTCTGAGATTGCGCGAAACGTCGCCGGATCGGCGCCGAGCTCTGCGGGCAGCGGCTCACGATTTTTGATGACGATCCCGGTGCGCCGTTCCATCACGAAAAATGGCGCGCCGACGATCGACGCGTCGTCGCTGTAGAGCATCGCGCGCGGCGCCGGCTTGAAGACTTCCCACAGCCGCGAAAGCACCTTGTACTCGCGTCCCATGTCATGCCCGCCCACCGGCAGCGGCCCGAACGGCGGCCGGCGCATCACCCATTCGCGCTCGCCGAAGCGCAGCAAGTAGGTCAGATTCGACGATCCGCCGCGAAACTGCTGGACGGTCAGCGGCGCGTCGGCGCCGGGAATCTTGCCGCGCAAGTAGCCGGCGAGTTTGTCCCAGTCGAGCTGCTCCTCGTCGCGGACGTCGCCAAATTCGGGGACGATTTCTATCGCTTCAGCCATCTGCGCGACGCGGGACTATCCAGATCGCCTGGCGGATCGCTTGCGCGGTCACTTGTACTTGCGCAGTTCGCGGCGAGCGATGGTCATGCGATGCACTTCGTCGGGGCCGTCCGCGATTCTGAGCGAGCGGCTGTCGCGCCACATCCGCGCAATCGGGATGTCGTCGCTGACGCCGGCCGCGCCGAACACCTGGATGGCGCGATCGAGCACGATCATCACCATGTTCGCGCACATCACTTTGATCATCGAGATTTCGTTGCGCGCTTCGCGCTTGCCCAGCGTGTCCATCTTCCACGCCGCATGCATCACCATCAGGCGGCATGCGTCGATCTCGATTCGCGAGTTGGCGATCCAATCCTGGATGTTCGCCTTGTCGGCGAGGAAGCTGCCGTGCGTGAAGCGCGTGTTCGCCCGCTTGCACATCAGTTCGAGCCCTCGTTCTGCCACCCCGATCGTTCGCATGCAATGGTGGATGCGTCCCGGGCCCAGCCGCGCCTGTGCGATTGCGAAGCCGCCGCCTTCCTCGCCGAGTACGCTGGTCACCGGCACGCGGCAGTCCTTGTAGATTATCTCGCAATGCCCGCCGCCGCCGGTATGGCCCATCACCGGCACGGGGCGAATCAGGTTGAATCCGGGGGTGTCGGTCGGAACGATTATCTGGCTGGCGCGGCGATGCGGTGCCGCGTCGGGGTCCGTCACGACCATCGCTATCGCGAAGCTCGAGCCAATCGCATTGGACGTGAACCACTTGTGGCCATTGATCACGTAGTTGTCGCCGTCGCGAACGGCGCGGGTCTTGAGCTGGGTCGGATCGGAGCCCGCGGTATCAGGCTCGGTCATCGAGAAGCAGGTGCGCATCTCGCCGTCGATACAAGGCTGGAGCCATTTCTTTTTCTGCTCGGGAGTGCCGAACTCGGCCAGGATTTCCATGTTGCCGGTATCGGGCGCCATGCAGTTGAACGCGCGCGCGCCAATCGGGCTGCGGCCCATCAATTCGCACAGCGGAGCGTACTCGTAGTTCTTGAGACCGGCGCCGAATTTTTCGTCGGGCAGAAAGAGGTTCCAAAGACCCTCGGCCTTGGCTTTTTTGCGGACGTCTTTGAGAATTTGGGGCTCGGTATGTCCGCTCTCGCCTATCTCGCGCTGAACGTCCTTCTCGATGGGAAAGACGTACTGGTCCATGAAGTCGGAGACGCGCTTGCGCAATTGCTCGGTTTTGGGGGTCAGTGAAAAGTCCATTTTCAATCCTCGCGAGGTCCAGTGATTTGTATCGCAACAGCTAACCCAGATCGCCAATAAATGAAAGCGTGCGCGAATCGGGCCAATGGTCCGGGAAGACGAGCGTCGCGAGGCTACGCGCTGGGTTTGCGCATCACGTAAAAGACGTATCCGTAGGCGTCGTGATACGCGCGGAAGAGATCGTACTCGCGATCCGCCTCGTTGAGGGTTGCCAGGACCTCGCGATCGCCGGCGTACTTTTCTCTCAGCTCGGCAACTCGCTGCTCACCCGGCCCGTAGTAGTTGTGCCAGTCCTGGATTGGAAGCACGAACCAGTCGGGGTCCACGTATCCCGCTTCCGCAATGATCTGGCGGTTGCGCTCGATCGATCCCATGCCGGGATAGCTTCGCGCCCAGAATGCGGCGGCTTCGGCTGGCGGATCAGGCGCCAGCCACGTCAGTTCGGAGACGGCGATCCATCCTCCTGGCTTCAGGAACCGCCGCCACGCACCAAGGCCGGCGGCTAATCCCGCGATATAGATGGCGCCCTCCGACCAGATCAGATCGAACGACGCGTCGGCGAAATCTATATCGAGCATCGAAGTCTTGACCGTCGTCACCTGCGGGATAACTCCGGCCGCGCGGGTGCGTTCGGTCAGTTCATCCAGGAATCGCTGGCGGATATCGACCGCCACAATCCGGCCGCCGGTAGCGCGCGCAAGCTCGATAGTCTGCGCGCCGGGACCGCATCCGACGTCCAGAATTCGCGGACGCGCCGGCAGCCCGCGGACCAGGCCGAGCGCGCGCAGCGTTGTCTCGGCGGAGCCGGGCCCCTGTCGCGGCAGACCCTCGGTCAACTCGCGGAAGATGCTCATTTCCCGCAGATACTGCCGCCGGACGTGAGAGAACTCAAACGGCTGAATTATCAATCACACGGCTTGTCGGCGGCGAAACGCAGCCGAACGTAGTCGGCGAACCATTTGCCGTCGCCGTCGCAGAGATCCGGCCGCAGCGCTTCGCGAACCTCGTCGATGAAACCGGCGCGATCTTTGTCCAAAAGCGGCGCGATGAAGCTCTGCGCAAACGTCTCCAGCCATCCGTTGATTGCAGTGGGCAGCGGCGTGGGGCGGGGGATTAGGGCGATGTACCTGGCGGCGAATCCGCGCCGCGCGAGCCGCGCGCAATAATCCTCGACCGCCGGAAAGTACCATGGGTCGAGCGCGTCACCGTCGATTCCGCGGCGTCGAAGCGCGTCAATCAGCGCGCGCTTTATCTTCGCGACGCAGCCGTGGCCGCCGAACTCGGCGACGAAGCGGCCGCCCGGCCTAAGCGCGCGCCATACGCCGGCGATCACGTCGTCGGCCCGCTTCATCCAGTGGATTGCGGCATTGCTGAACACGGCGTCGAACTCGGCGTCGAAGGCAAGCCGCTCGCCGTCGGCTACCCGCGCGTCGAGACCCAGGCGGCGGGCGGCCTCGACCTGGGCTGCGCTCGCGTCCACGCCGACGACCTCGCATCCCAGCTCGACGAGCTTTTTCGTCAGCGCACCGTCGCCGCATCCGAGATCGAGGATTCGCTCGCCGGCGCGCGGCGCCAGCAGTTCAACCACCGGCGCGCCGAGGTCGGATACGAAGCGTGCGTTGCGCGCGTAGGCGTCGGGGTCCCAGCTCTGGTTCGTAGTCGGCATGTACTTAACTATAGTTAATAATCGCCGCGATGCAACAGCTTTCTCGTGTCTTCCCGAGCGTAGTCTGCCGAGCCGAGCGAACCCGGCTCCGGGATTGAATGGAGATCGTGCGATGGGCGAGGATAGTCCTAACTATTCCGGAGACTCGACCATGCGCAGAATATCCTGGGTAATTACATGCCTCGCTCTATGCTGCGTGTTTGCGTCATCGCTGTGGGCGGCGCAACCAGACTTGGCGGCGGCCGATTGGTCGGTTAAATCTACACACAGTCTGGCCACCAACCCGCCGTCCGATGACGCGGTGTTAGGCTTGTTAAGTAAGCTGATTACCCTGGGGGCCTATTCCGGCATATGCTCATCTCGCTTCGCGGACCTGCGCCATTCGGGCAACCTGTCATTGGTTGTTTCCGTTACGGATGGTAGGTTCTGCTCTCTTTCGATAATTGACAAAACGCCATCGGGCTTCGAGCGTTATGCCGCGGATCAAGCGCATTTTTCCGATGGTCCGAAAATCGAAGACCTGGCGGGGAACGGCAACCTTGAATTGATCGTGGACACGGAGTTCACCGGCTACCTGGGGGGCACCGGTCCCTGCGTCGCTACGTGGCCGGTGATATACGCCTGGACCGGCACTGGTTATACCGATGTAAGCAATCAGTACAAAGGATATTACGAGCAGCAGCTCCAGTCTCTGAAAAAGGAGATTGCCGCTGTATCTTCCGCCACTGCCGCAGCTTCATCGCCTGCCGCGAGCACTGCCGCAGCGCGTCACGAGGACGACTGCGCGGAAGCGGAAGCAGCAAAGATCGAGCGCTTTCTGGGAATCTCGCGCGACGCGGGAATGACTGAGGCGATCAAATGGGCGGACAGCGATAATCCCTACACGCGTGAGTTTGCCGCCGATGTGCTGACCGATATCGGAACCCCAGATGCGGTCGAAAATTTGCGAACCCTGAGCAATGACACCGATAAGCCGGTCACAGCGACCGATGAGTCGGTCGCAGCGGTTGCAAAAAGAGATCTTGAGGCAGCAGGACGAGGGCCGGCTTTGAACACGATCGATCGGCAGAAGGTTGAGCAGCCGCTTTCCGAATCGCCCCCGAAGTAGGCATTCGAGCCGTCCCTGGAATCAAATCATCGAAGCCCTCCGGGCTTGGACTCAGCACCGTCCCGATCCGATCCAAGCCCACGTCCACCAGCGCGTTTGACGCATTTTACCAAAGTGCTAGTTCACTGAGGTAATGGAAATCTGGATTAAGACGTTAGCAGGGGCTACGCCCGACAACGGCGGGCGGCCTTAACATTGGGTGCAGGGGTCACCCCCTGCCGGTGCGCGCGCATTTGCGGGAGATCGAAATGGAACTGGCAAAACGATTCGTGGACCTGGGAATTTTCACCAACCGGCTGGACGAGATGCGCGCATTCTATGGCGAACGAATCCGGCTGCCCTACGAGGAGATGCTGCCCGTCGGCGGCGGCGTGCGGCAATATCGCTTCGGATTGCTCGGATCGGTGCTCAAGATAAATCACACCCGCGATCCGCTGCCGCGGCGAGTCGGGGGCGGCTACCGGAAGCTTTCGATTTCCGATCCGCGCACGCCCATGCCGCTTCCGATGCAGGACCCCGACGGCAACGACGTCGAGCTGGTGCCGAGCGGCCAGCGCGGTGTCACTCAGATCGAAATCCATATCGGCGTCACCGACGACGCCGCCTTCGAGAATTTCTACGGCGATGCGCTGCAGGCGGATAGAATTGGCGCGGGCCGCTTCAAGCTGGGCGAGACGATAATCAGTTTTGGCCACGATCCCGCGGCCGTGCGCGCCCGGAAATCGCCGACGGCCGGCGCGGCGGACGTTATCGCGTCGATGCGCGCAGTCGGGATGCGCTATATCACGGTGCAGGTGCGCGACTGCGACGGAGAGCATCGACGCTTCATGTCGATGGGTGTTTGGGAAGGCGCGGCGCCGGTAACGCTGGGCGCGGTGGCGCGGATTTCGTTCATTCGCGACCCCGACGGCAACTTCATCGAGATTTCGCAGCGGGCGTCGCTGACCGGTCCGATCCCGGCTTAATTGGCGGCCCTGATTTCCGGCGAGCCGATCGCGGTTGCGATCGGCTCGGCGGTGGCCGGACTCATTTCCGGGAAATTGCGGCGGTTACGCCCAGCGCGAGCGCGGGCGATTGCGCGTCGATCGATTGCGCGCGCCCGAAGAGCGGAAGACGGTCACCGCCTTGGGCGCGTGAATTTCGATTTTCTCGAAACCTTCGACGTGCTCGCGATCGAGCGCGTTGCCGAGCGAGCGTTCCAGCCGCGCCAGGTTGACGCGTTCCTCCTGCGTGACGAGGCTGATCGCTTCGCCCGCCTTGCCCATCCTCGCTGTGCGGCCGATGCGATGGATGTAGCCGTCGGTCTCGTCGGGCAGATCGAAGTTAATCACGTGCGAAACGTCTTGGATGTCGAGTCCGCGGGCTGCCACGTCGGTCGCGACCATCACGCGATACTTTCGCGCGCGGAAGCCGGCCAGTGCCGCATTGCGCTGGCTCTGTGAGCGGTCGCCGTGGATCTGCACCGCCCTGACGTTGGCGCGCTGCAGCATCTTGGCGACCCGGTCGGCGCGGCTCTTGGTGCGCGTGAAGACGATCGCGCTCTCCACTTCGGGACGCTTGAGAATCTCGAGCAGCACGGGCCCCTTGTTCTCGAGCGTGACCGGATAAATCGACTGCCGAATCTGTGAGGGCGGCGCGGATTTGCCGCCGACCGTGACGCGCTCGGGCGTGGTCAGAAATTCGCGCGCGATCATTTCGGGACCGGACGCCATCGTCGCCGAGAACATCATGGTCTGGCGATTCTTCGGCACCATCTTCATGATTCGGCGCAGTTGCGGCAGGAAGCCCATGTCCAGCAGCCGGTCGGCTTCGTCGATGATCACGACTTCAATTTTGTCGAGCTTGACGATGCCGCGCTCGATGAAGTCGATGAGCCGTCCGGGACACGCGACCAGCACTTGCGCGCCCTTGCGAATCTCGTCGATTTGGCGCCGTTCGGATTCGCCGCCGACGACGGTCGCGCAGCGGATGCGGGTGTGGCGTGCGATCAGATCGAACTCGCGCGCGGCCTGCGCAGCAAGCTCGCGCGTCGGCATGATCACCAGCGCGGCGAGATGCCGGGTGTTCTTGCGATGCAGCCGATCGATTGTCGGGATCAGAAAGGCCGCGGTCTTGCCGCTGCCGGTTTCAGCCGTGGCAACCACGTCGCGCCCGCTGAGCGCAACCGGGATAGCTCCGGCCTGGACCGGGGTCGGTGTGTGATGACCGCGGTCTTTGATTGAACGATGGATCTCGGGTGATACAGGAAATTCAGAAAACGACAAAAAGTATCCTATGGTTCAGAGCCCCGGATTCCAGTTCGTAAAAAATTCCGAACGTGTGGGTCTGATGGGTTGAGAGGGTGGCGTCACGGAATCCGACGCGCGCATAAAGTCACGATTGACTTGGGTGTAAGGGTACAGGAAGCAGGGCACCGGCACAATGCCCCCCTCCGCCAGGTACTGGCTGCTTTTGCCCAAAAGACGCCACTGGGGGGCCGAAATGACGCCACTCGTGGGTAGCGGTCAGTTTTCGCAGTTGGCGAGTGGTCGTCAAGCGCACTACGATGCCCTTCTAACATGCTTCACGAGCCGAAATTTCAAATCTTGGCAACCATTCTCGGCGTCTTTCTCGCCGCAGGAATTACATTAGTTTTGTCAAAGAAATATCGCAGACTTGGTTGGACTATGATAATCGGCGCCCTTGGCGGATTGATCGGGCTGTTCTTTTTTTGGCCAGAGGCGCAACCGCCATCAGCGCAACCGGGAGTGTCCATCAAGCAGGAAGGTACGACCACTAACAGTCCCAACATTGTTGGCAGCCACAATACCGTCAACTTAGGCGGTGCTCCAGAGTCTCCGTCTCCATTATCGCTAGAATTCAGAAGTCGAGCGGAAATGCTGCCGATCGCAGCTGCGCCACACCAGGAGATATATGTGCTCGGGCTACACCCCAAAATCACAGAGAACTTGAGTACTCTAACAAATGGCGGAGAAACACCACTACCCTTTCCCATCGATTGGCCCAAGATCGCCCGCGACCTGACGCCGGCGCAGCGGCTCAGCACGATGATCTGGCGATGCGAAATTACAAACCCGAATAGTGAAAGCCTTCTTGGTATTGCGATGACTTTTTCTGTTACTTTTCGGGAATCAAATGCCAGCGGCGGTTCACGCACCACAGACCCGATTTTTGCGGGTCATCAACATCCGATTGAAATTCCAGGTCTGAAATCGCACGACTCATTTGTATTCTATTTGGTCAATGAAAGCCCATATTGGACAGAGGTGGAGTTTCCAGACCACGCGCAAGCTGATGTTGTCGGGCGCGTAGGTCGAGCTAATATTCCGATTGTTCGGGTGGGAGTAAACTCATTTGAGCAATTGCCAAGTTGGACGTTTCAGCCGTCGGATTTGAAGTGGCACACTGTTTCGGGGGAAAACGGCAATTCCAATTGAACCGGCAAACGTAACGGAGCAGGCTCGCTGGCGACGTTCTCAGCGCGGTTTGTTCGTACCCTTCCCGCCACGTCCGACAATCAGTCTGAATCGCCGCGTTCCCGGTCGCAGCGTAGTCTGCGGCGTGCGTGGGATCGGCGGCACGTCTGACGGTTCGCTCGCTGCGTTGATCAACTCTCCGGCCGACCAAATATGATCGGTCACGCCAAGCGCCATCCCCGGCGTAACGCGCAACGTCTTGTGAATCGAAGTTGTGCCAGACCGCGTAAACCGCAACCATGTGACAGTGGGCAGGCTGATAGCTCACCCCCAAACCGGGGCCGAAACGCGGATTCACAGGTTCTAACAGGGACGAAGTCCCGCATCTTTTCTTAGCTTCGGGTGCAGGGGTCACCCCTACCCAAGGAAGCGTGAAACCCACGGCGGGTTTCACTACGATTAAGTTCTCGCGTTTGCGCTCAGAATTTGCCGTGCCTGCCGACCCCCGACGCGAAGCGCTCCGCGCCGGCGCGCGTCTCGCCAGATTGGACCGTCGCGATGCCGTAGCGGTACTCGTTTTTGAGCGCATCGGCGAGCGCCAGCGTCCAGCCCTCGTGCGCAGACATCCGGTCCGAGCGCATGCATCGCTGCGGGAAGCCCGCGATCTGTTTGGCCAGCTCGCGCGCCGCCGCCAGCGCAGTGCCCGGCTCGACGACCCGATTCGCAAGTCCCATCGCGAACGCCTCCTCGCCGGAAACACCGCGGCCCGTCAGGATCATGTCCATCGCACGGCTCATCCCAATCAAGCGCGGCAGCCGGATCGTGCCGCCATCGACCAGCGGCACACCGAAGCGCCTGCAATACACGCCGAAGGTCGCGTCGCGAGCGGCCACGCGGAGATCGCACCACAGCGCCAGTTCGATTCCGCCCGCGACGGCGAATCCCTCGACCGCCGCAATCACCGGCTTGCCGAGCAGCATCCGCGTGCATCCGAGCGGTCCGTCGCCGTTCTCGGTCACCCGATTGCCGCGATCCGTGGCGACCGCCTTCAGATCTGCGCCCGCGCAAAACGTCCCGCCCGCGCCGGTCAGGATCGAGACCGAGAGCGCGTCGTCGGCGTCGAAACGGCCGAATGCCTGGGCGAGCGCCGCCGCAGTGGGCCGATCGACGGCGTTGCGCGCCTCGGGACGGTTGATAGTGACGATTGCGACGTCGTCCTCGATTGCGAACTCGACCAGGCTCATCGAATGACCTCCCCGGCTTAAGTGCGGTTGCCCAAAAAAACTTACCTTTTCAGAATTTTGCTTGTCGAGCAGTAGAAATGTACGACGCCCGAATCCAAAGAGCGACGACTCTCGAAACCGCTGTGAGCGAACACCTCCAGCATTTGCCGGTTGTCGCCGAGCACGTCGGCTTCGAATTCCGCGATCCCGTTTGCATCGGCGATAAGACTCAGATGTTCGAGCAGCAGAGTGCCGATGCCGCGGCCCTGGAACTCGTCGAGAATTGCGAATGCGACCTCTGCGCGATGCGGATCGGAGCCGCGTATGTAACGACCGACGCCGATAAAGCGCTCGCGCCCGTGTTCAGTTACGGTCGCGGCCAGACCGACGTGATTCTTGAAGTCGAGCTCGGTTAGACGCTTCAGATCGTGCGGCGACAGATCGCGCTTGACCCCCATGAAGCGAAAGTAGACGGACTGTTCACTCAGCCCCGTGAAATGCTCGTGCAGGCGTTCCTGATCGTCGGGGCGAATCGCGCGGATCCGGATCGCGGCGCCGTCGAGCATCCTGGCATCGACGCAATATTTCCGCGCATCGCTGAGTATGTCACGATCTCCTGATGGCAGGTCGCGCGATGCTGACGCGCGGGCCGTCGCGACTCACGTCTTGTTCGGTTCGTCGGACTTGATGAACTTGAGCGACGCGGAATTCATGCAGTAGCGCAATCCGGTCGGCTGCGGACCGTCGTCGAACACGTGCCCGAGATGCGCGTCGCATTTCGCGCACATCACCTCGACCCGCTTCATGAACATTGAACGATCGGTCTCCGTCTTGACGTTCTCCGGCGCGATGGGCTGATAGAAGCTCGGCCATCCCGTGCCCGATTCGAACTTCGTGTCCGAGTCGAACAGCGCATTGCCGCAGCAGATGCATCGATACAGACCCTTGGCGTGATTTTCGGCGTACAAGTTCTGGAATGGCCGCTCGGTGCCCTTTTTGCGCGTGACATCGTACTGCTCCGCGGTCAGCTCCTTGCGCCATTCCTCGTCCGTCTTGACGACTTTATCTTCCATCACGAGTCCCTTTCTTTGGCCGGAATCGGTGAACTCCACGATCGATACTTTCACTATGCCCGACGCATCCTGCTCCGGCGAATTGCTGGACGCATCGGATGTGACGCCGCTTTCCGCGTAGCCCAATGCGATGACCGCCGGTATCGCGCCAATCGCGGCGATGAATACTCGCCGCCCGATTAGACGCCCGTGATGACCATCGCATTTGTTCCTGCCCTCAGCCAACTTTCGCTCCGCTCGGTTGATCATTGCACATCGGACAACGGCGACGAAGGCCGCGTGCTTGCCCGCGAGCGCCCGCAATCTAGATCGAATAGACGAACAGCTTCTGTTCCTTGGGTCTGAGAAAAACATTCGCGCCCGGCTCCAGGTGCAGCGCCTGGTACCGTTCGTGATCGATCTCGACCTGCACCATGTCGCCCCACTCCGCGACCAGCTCGACCTTCACCTGCGGACCTGCCGGATTGATCGACTTCACCGTCGCCGGGAACGTCTGCTTGCCGTTGGGCTTCATCACGATTTCCAGCAGATGCGGCCGCACGTACAGCACCGCCTTGCCGGTCTGCGGATGCGCATGGGCGTGCGTGTTCTCCAGTTCGACGGCGGTATCGCCGAGGAACACGCGCCCGTTCTCGATTCGGCCGTGGAACAGGTTCACGTTGCCCAAAAAGTTGTATACGAAAGCGTTGGAGGGATGGTGATAGACTTCCTCGGCCGAGCCGATCTGCTCGATGTGCCCCTGGTTCATCACGACGATCCGGTTGGCGAGTTCCAGCGCCTCTTCCTGATCGTGAGTGACGAAGACGCTGGTTATCTTGATCTCGTCATGCAGCCGCCGCAGCCACCGGCGCAGTTCCTGCCGCACCTTCGCGTCCAGCGCTCCGAACGGCTCGTCCAGCAGCAGGACTTTTGGCTCGACTGCGAGCGTGCGCGCCAGTGCGACGCGCTGGCGCTGTCCGCCGGAGAGCTGCGAGGGGTAGCGATCGGCGAGAAAATCAAGCTGCACCAGCTTCAGCAGCTCATGCACGCGCCGCGCGATCGCGGCCTCGTCGGGGCGTGCGCGCCGAGGAATCACGCGCAGCCCGAAGGCGACGTTTTCGAACACCGTCATGTGCCGAAACAGTGCGTAGTGCTGAAATACGAAACCGACCTTGCGGTCGCGAACGCTCACGGCGCTGGCGTCCTCGCCGTGAAACAGCACCTCGCCGGTGTCCGGCGTTTCCAGTCCCGCGATTATCCTGAGCAGCGTGGTCTTGCCCGACCCCGACAGCCCCAGCAGCGCGACCAGCTCGCCGGTCTCGATGTGCAGGTTGATATTGTCAACCGCAACGAAGTCGCCAAACCTTTTGCTGATGTTTCTGAGCTCGATACTCATGCCGCAACTTTGACCGCCAAATCGTCCTGCTCTTGCTTCGCCGGAACCACGCGCCGCTCCAGGAAACGCTTGGCGACAAGCGTCGCGATCGCCAGCAGCGTAAGCAGCGACGAGACCGCAAACGCGGCCGCGAACTGGTAATCATTGTACAGAATCTCGACGTACAGCGGCATCGTGTTCGTGTGCCCGCGGATATGCCCCGAAACCACCGACACCGCGCCGAACTCGCCCATCGCGCGCGCGTTGCACAGCACCAGGCCGTACAGCAGCCCCCACTTGACGTTGGGAATCGTCACCCGAAAAAACATCTGCCATCCGCCCGCCCCCAGCACGATCGCGGCTTCTTCCTCCTCGCTGCCGACCGCCTGCATGATCGGGATCAGTTCGCGCGCGGCGAGCGGAAACGTCACGAAGATTGTCGCCAGCACGATTCCCGGCTCCGCGAAGATCACCTTGATGCCGTGCGCTGCGAGGAACCCGCCAAGCGGCGCGCGCACCCCCAGCAGCAGCACGAACAGCATCCCCGAGATGACCGGCGAGACCGAAAACGGGATGTCGATCAGCGTCAGCAAGGTTTGCTTGCCGGGAAAATCGAAGCGCGCGATCGCCCATGACGCTGCTATTCCGAATGTAACGTTGAGCGGCACTGCGATCGCCGCGGTCATCAGCGTCAACCGGATTGCGGCGCGCGCCTCGGGATCGGCGATCGCGGCAAAGTAAGCGCCGATTCCCTTCGCCAGCGCCTCGGCGAAAACCGCGATTACCGGGATGAAAAGAAATAGCGCGAGAAACAAAAGCGCGATCGTGATCAGCGCGATTCTGACCATCGGCGGATCTGCCGTCCCCGGTCTTTTCGGTTCGCGTTGCGCCTGCCCGCCCATCTCTAACCTCAAGCCGCCAGCCGGCGGCTGCTCCACCTTTGCAACATGTTGACCCCCAGCAGAATCACGAACGACACCGACAGCATCACCACCGCGATCGCCGTCGCGCCGGCGTAATCGAATTGCTCCAGCTTGCTCATGATCAGCAACGGCACCACTTCGGTATGCATCGGCATGTTGCCCGAAATGAATACCACCGATCCGTATTCGCCCAGCGCCCGCGCGAACGCCAGTGCAAATCCGGTCAACAGCGCGGGAATCAGCGCCGGCGCGATCACCAATATGAACGTCTGCAGCCGGCTTGCGCCCAGCGTCGCCGCTGCCTCCTCGTATTCCTGATCGAGATCCTCGAGCACCGGCTGGACGGTGCGAACCACGAACGGCAGCCCGACGAAAGTAAGCGCGACCGCCACTCCGAGCGGAGTGTACGCGACTTTTATCCCAAGCGGCGCGAGGTACCGCCCAATCCATCCGTTGCCAGCATAAATCGCGGTCAGAGTGATTCCCGCCACCGAAGTCGGCAGCGCGAACGGCAAATCGACCATCACGTCGATAAGGCTCTTGCCCGGAAATTCGTAGCGCACCAGGCTCCACGCCACGATGAACCCGAACACCGAGTTGGCCAACGCGGCTGCAATCGATGCGCCGAAGCTCAGCCGGTAGGCCGCGATGGTCCGCGGACTTGCGATCGCGGCCCAGAACTGAGCCCAGGTCAGGGTGAAAGTCTTGAAGAAGATCGTCGAGATCGGAATCAGCACGACGATTCCGAGGTACGCCAGCGTGAAGCCGAGCGTCAGGCCGAATCCCGGCAGCACGTTCGTCCGTTTGGTTTTCGATGCCATCGCGCGGCGCTCAGTCCCGGCTTGCCTAACTTCCCGGTTGATAGATCTTGTCGAATACGCCGCCGTCGCTGAAAAACTTGGGCTGCGCCTTTTTCCATCCGCCAAAATCCGAATCGATCGTGAGCAGGCTCATGCTCGGAAATTGGCTCGCATACTTCGCGGCGACCGCCTTGTCGCGCGGACGGAAAAAATTCTGCGCGACTATTTCCTGGCCCGCGCCCGTGTACAGAAATTCCAGGTACGCCTTCGACACCGCGGCCGTGCCGTGCATCCGGTCCACCTTGTCCACCCACGCCACCGGCGGTTCGGCCAGGATGCTTAGCGACGGATACACGACCTCGAACTTGTCGGCGCCGAATTGCTTGATCGCCATCCGCGCCTCGTTTTCCCACGCGATCAGCACGTCGCCGATTTCGCGCTCGACGAAAGTTGTCGTCGAGCCGCGCGCGCCGGAATCGAGCACCGGCACGTTTTTGTAGAGCGCCTTCACGAACGCCGCCGCCTTCGCCTCGTCGCCGCCGTTGCGTTTGAGCGCGTACCCCCACACCGCCAGGAAATTCCATCGCGCGCCGCCCGAGGTCTTCGGATTCGGCGTGATTACCGCGATGCCCGGTTTTACCAGGTCATCCCAGTCGCGGATCTTTTTCGGATTCCCCTTGCGCACCAGCAGCACGATCGTCGAAGTGTAGGGACAGCTGTTGTCCGGCAGCCGCGATTGCCAGTTCGACGGGAGCAAGTTCGACTTCTCGACGATCGCATCGATGTCCCCGGCCAGACCCAGCGTCACCACGTCGGCCTCCAGCCCGTCGATTACCGCGCGCGCCTGCTTGCCCGAGCCGCCGTGCGATTGGTTAACCGAGACGTCGTCGCCCGTCTTCGCTTTCCAATCCTTCGCGAACTGGGCGTTGATCGATTCGTAAAGTTCGCGGGTCGGGTCGTACGATACGTTGAGAATCGTGACTTCGGCGCCGCGCGCGGCGCGCACGCACGCCGCAACGCTCGCCGCCACCGCGATGGCGGCGAGCGTATGGGTCAATTTCAACCGGCGGCCGAACATTCCTTGCTCCAGGTTCCTCAGAACGAGATTTGCAGTTGCGACTCGAAGACGCTTTCGTTGGTCCGGTCCCTCGGCAAGGCGGTGATTCCGGCGCCTCCGCCGAAGTACGTGTTCGCATAGTCCCACTGCCACTTGATGTTCGATGTAAGGTACCAGTTGATACCCGCCGCAAACTCGGTCGCAGTCTTCGCCGCCACGCTCGGATTGGCGAAACCGAGCTGGAACTGTCGGCTATCCGCCGCAACGTTGCTGATTCTGGCCGCCAACTCCCATCCGCCCCACCATCCGTTGCGCGGGTCGAACGGATGAATTGGCTTCACCCACCCGTAGGACGCGTTTTCGCCGGTCAACACGTACGAAGCCTGCGCGAAATAGCCGGTGTCCTTGAAGGTATCGGTGCGGTTGATCTGCTTTGTGAACGGGCCGCTGCCGCTGGTGGTGAACCGGTTCAGCGAGTGCTCGTCCTGCGCGTATTCGGCCATCAATCCGAAGGGTCCCACGTAGTAGTAGGCCTGCGGCTCCAGGCGCGTGCGCAAGCCCGACGCGGTCACGCCCGAGTTGTAGCTGAACCAGGTGCTCATGCCGTACGTCTTGTAGGACGAGACTGTGATGCCGCGTTCATCGCCATAAGAACCGGCGATACCGAAGCCCAGCGCCTTGAGCCACCGGTTCTCGCCCAGTTCGAACGGCGTCGCGAAGATCCGGCCGACGAAATCCTTGCCGTCGTTGTTGTCGATGTCATACGAGTCGGACGCGGTGTTGTTTGGCACCCCGTTCATCAACGCGGCGTCATAGAAGACGCGACCGTCCAGAAGTTTGCCGTGCAGGTCGAAACCAGTGTCGCGGTTCGGGACCAGGTTCTGGATCTCCGAGCGCTGGCTGAATTCCAGGTCGCGATCCGACTGTAGGCGCTCGAGATCCTGCGGCGCCTTGAACTTCCCGGTCCTCAGGCTGGCAAAATCGAAATAGGTGATATTGAGGTAGGCGTCTTGCAGCACTACCTTGCCCTGGCCGAAGTCGGGCGTGATGTTGAAGTTGTAATACTTCGCAACCGAGCCGGTGAGAATCGGCCGCACTCGGTTCAGGTAAAACGTGCTGCCGACGTCCTTGTCCGCGCCGCTGGTGAAGAAGCGGCCGTCGCCCTGGAGGATTCCGCCGAAACCGATATTGTAGTCGTGGTTGGGCGAAGAGAGCGAGAAGCCGTCGTCGCTCACCTTAACGATCGGCAGCGCAAGCGCCCTCTTCTGCTCCGCCTGGGCCTCAACCTCGATTTTTTGGCTCTGAACGTCGAGTTTCTGGGCCTGAACGTCGACCTTTTGATCGATCACTTTCACCTTCTGGCCGAGTCCTTCCAGCGTACCGACCCGCTGCTCGAGTTGCTTAATTTCTGTTTTGAGCAATTCGATCTCCCGATCCTTCGAATCTGTGGATCGCTTCGATTGCGCATGCGCCGGCCCGGCGGGGATCATCACCCCGGTAATTACGGCCGCCAGCACTACTGGCAGGATCGGCAAAGTGCATTTTCTCATGTCGAAAGCCCCTCATCGTCTTGGGAACTTCCGGATGACCGGTCAGCTCGCGATTGTGATTGACGGCTCTATTCATGGCGCACCGGATCCTTCCCTGGTCCGGCCTCCTCCCTGGATTTTCAATGGTCATGGACAATTCATTTCGCTCGGCGGCTGGCCTTACCCGCGTCCGGGCTTGTCGAAGCGAAACTTCTCTTTGCGCTCGATTTGCACGACTCGCGAGTCCTGGATCACTACCTCGACCGAGCCAAAACGCACGCCGCTGATGGCGCTTGCAATCCGCCGGAGAATCTCGTCGCTTGGGTCGGGCTCGGGCTGAGCCACGCGCCGGCCGTTAAGAATTGAGTCAACCTTCATAACTTATCCTATTAGATGACTAGACTATTGCCCAAAAAAAATGGAACCCTGGTTTCAAATAGCGAAATTCAACGACTCCTTGCCGGTAACTACTGCCTCGACTTGCTTGAGCATGTCCGCCAGCGAAGTCGAGTCCATTATCTTCGCGGTCGCGTCGCGGACTTCCTGCATCACGATTCTAATTCCACAACTGCGCTCGTCGCGGCATTCACGGCATCGCATGTATGCCGTCTTGCTGACGCATGGCAACGGTGCGATTGGCCCGTCCAGTACGCGTACAATGTGCCCAACGCTGATCAGCTGAGGATCGCGCCGAAGGAAATATCCGCCGCCCTTGCCCTTCTTGCTCTGGAGCAGCCCCTGGTTCTTGAGTTCGAGCAGGATTAGCTCCAGAAACTTGCGCGGGATATCTTCGCGCTGCGCCAAATCAGATATGAGCACCGGTCCCTGGCCGTATTCCTTGGCCAATACCATCATCGCCTTGAGCGCGTATTTCGACTTTTTCGAAAGCATTTTATCGACCGTTTAGTCGATAGGGTGGCTAGACTAAAGATCCCGGCTATTTCAGTCAAGAGCCTCGGACCACAAATTTTCAGACGCTGCCAGCCAGAAAATTCTTGGCTTCGCTTCAGCCCACCTTGGCCTTCAGCTCAGCGTACTTGTCGAGCAACGGGAGCACGGTATCGCGTGAGGCAGCCGGCAGCCCGAAAATCACCCGATCGATGCCAAGTTGGAGGAATTTTTTGATGGGTTCCTCTTTTGGCCCGACGCCAAACATCGAGACGGAAAGTTTCTTGCGGCCGGCCTTCATCCCTGCTTCGGCCAGCGCTTTCAGGTTGGCGGCGAGATCGTAACGCGGGAAATTGATCGGCATCCATCCGTCGCAATACTCGGCGACGCGATCGAACGTCTTTGGCGATTGCGAACCGAGGATGATCGGCGGTCCACCCGTCTGCACAGGTTTGGGAAATGACCAGATCGGATCGAAGTTCACGAACTCACCGTGAAACTCGGCCGCCTCTTTAGTCCATATTTGGCGCATCGCGAGAACTTTTTCCTTGACGATTTTCCAGCGCCGCTTGAACACCGCGCCATGATTCTCCATCTCCTCGACGTTCCAGCCCGCGCCGATGCCTAAGATCACGCGGCCGCCCGAAATCATGTCGAGCGACGCCACTTCCTTGGCGAGCATGATCGGGTCGCGCTCGATCACCAGGCATACTCCCGTGCCGAGTTTGAGTTTTTTGGTTACGGCGGCCGCCGCGCCGAGCGCGACGAACGGATCGTGTGTATGCCAGTACTCTTTTGGCAATTCGGTTCCGCCGGGGAAGGGCGTCTTGCGCGAGGCGGGTATGTGAGTGTGCTCGGGAAAGAACATCGACTCGAAGCCGCGTTCTTCGGCCGCGAGCGCCAATTCGATCGGCTGGATTGCGTAGTCAGTCGGGAACATCGAGATTCCGAATTCGGCCATGGCATTTCCTCCTGGATCAGGCGGCAACGGGTCCTCGTCCGCGCCGCGTACAGTTTCATAGCACAACTGATTGGCGAAGCATTTGCGCGCGCTACGGCAATGCCAGTTCTGATGCGTCAGCGGCGACACTCCTACGACACCAGATTGTCTTCCATCCCGGCTCTCATCAACGTGCGCCACGGAGCAGCCGCGCTGTCGCGAATCCGAAGCTCGGTGACGACGCGCGCGTCGTGCCGGCCGACGGCTTGCACCCACACCTGCAGGATTTCGTGTTCGTCGGGAGCGAGCCATTCCAACCGTTTGCCATCGGGCGCGATGTGCGGATTGGCGCGCTCGGGATTGCCGAGCAGAGTGTCGCGCGGAGTCAGCGGTGGCGACTGGGCGAAGCCGGTTGGCGGGGAAATTGTTGAAGTCATCGTGAGGACCGCAATTATCAGCGAAAACTTCCGCGCGAATCCGAGAATCGCTCACAAGAATGACCGAAAGAATCGCGGAACGAAGGGTGAGAATAAAGCTCGGACTCTGCCACCGTCACGGATGACGGTATGGACCCGGCTGCTGACGACAAGGAAGGCCGTCCGATGGAAATTCGCTCTGCTACAGAAGCCGATCTTTCGGCGCTGACCTCACTGCTGCGACGTTCCTGGCTGACCACCCGGGCGCCGGAATTGCCATTTGCGGCGGTTCAGCGGTTTGCGGCGGATGACCCCGCTCGCCGCTATGCCGAGACCATGTGGAGAGAGTTCGTTGTAGCTGAGGACGGCGGCGCACTAGTGGGCATGTTCCATGTTGACCAGAACTGGCTCAATGCCATTCACCTCGATCCGAAGCGTAAGAGGCAGGGAATCGGCTCTCGACTGATGGACGAGGTAGAGCGCCGAATTAGCGCGGCCCACCCTGAAGCGAGACTCGAGGTGCGGGCCTTTAATCTCGGAGCCATCGATTTCTATAAGCAGCGCGGTTGGAATGAACAGCGCCGGTATGAAGGCAAAGAGTGCGGAGAACCAGTTGAGACTATCGAAATGATCAAGGTGTTCTCCGCTCGATAGCGGGTCGGATTAGTCGGTTGCGAGTGGCCGATTTGACTTATCCGCTGTTCGACGCTCCTAGTCCCAAGAATTGCCGTCTTATATGATCCATTCGCCGGGCGGTATTCCGTGGGCAACGAAAAAGGAGAACCAATCAAATGAAGGTCGTTGTCGATCAGAAACTGTGCGAGGGAAACACGAGATGCCAGCAGACGGCGCCGGAAGTGTTCGAGGTGCGAGACGACGACAAGAGCCATCTGTTGATCGACAATCCGCCCGAGAGCATGCGCGAGAAGATCAAGCTTGCGGTGCGGCTGTGCCCCCGCCAGGCCATCACGGTCAGCGACGACTAGGGGCCCGAGAGCTCAGAATGCGGAATCGAGACGGAAATCGCGGGATCGCGGAGACACTTTTCAATGGAAACTGAGAGCGCACTGTCACTGGAATCGTTGAACATCATTGGACCCGACCATTACCAGAAAAACGGCTATCCGCATCGCGAGTGGACGTATCTGCGCAAGCACAAGCCGGTCTTCTGGTGCGAGTACCCCAAGACCGATCCATTTTGGGCGATCACCAAGCACGCCGACATCATTCAGATTTCCAAGCAACCGCGACTGTTCCTCAACGGTCCCCGCTTGCTGGTGTTTGTCAACGAGGCCGGGCTGGAGCGGAGTCCGACGCCGCCCTTCCGCCATCTGCTCGACATGGATCCACCGGATCATGGCGAATATCGCGCGGTTGTCAGCCGCCGTTTTACGCCGCGCGGTGTGCGTCCGCTGCAGCCTGAAATCGAGAACATCACGCGACAGGTGCTCGACGACGTGACCGGGCGGGACAAGTGCGACTTTGTCATCGACGTATCGTCGAAGATTCCACTTGCCGTCATCGCCGAGCTGTTGGGTGTTCCGCACAAGGATTGGGAACAACTCTTCAGATGGACCAACGAGACGATCGGCGGCGGCGACCCCGAATTCCAGGCTGGAACGACCGCGCAGGAGACGATGGATCGTTCGCGACTGGGCCTGTTCCAGTATTTCACCGACATGGTGGTGGAACGGATGAAGCACCCGGCCAACGACATCACCAGCGTCGTTGCCAACGGCAAGGTCAATGGCCAGCCGATAGCGCAGTTCGAGATGCTGTCGTACTATTTCCTGCTGGTCGTGGCCGGTAACGAGACCACGCGCAACGCGACCACCGGCGGTCTGCGGGCTTTCATCGAGCATCCGGACCAGTGGCAAAAGCTCCAGCGCCATCCCGAGCTGATCGACTCGGCCGTCGAAGAGATCGTGCGCTGGACGACACCGGTTATTCAGTTCGCGCGGACCGCGACCGAAGATACGGTGATTCGCGGCCAGAAGATCAAAGCCGGCGAATCGGTGTGCCTGTTTTATCCGTCGGCGAACCGCGATGAAGAGGTTTTCGAGGAGCCCTTCAAGTTCGACATCAGCCGTAATCCGAATCCGCATATCGCATTCGGCCTCGGGGAGCATTTCTGTCTCGGCGCAAACCTGGCGCGGCTCGAACTGAAGGTGATTTTCAGCCAACTCGCGCAGCGCCTCGATCACGCCGAACTCGCGGGACCTGTCGAGCGGCTGCGCTCGAGCTTCGTGGGCGGAATCAAGCACATGCCAATCCGCATGAAGATGAAGCCGGCGGCCGCCGCGGCCTGAGGGCGCGCCTGAGCCAGGCGAATCCTGTTCTTCGATCTTGCCTCAGTGCGCCGCGCCGCTCGGGCGTTCAGCCGGGCCTGGTTGCCGCACGCAGGCGCGCAAGATCGTAATCGCGCAGCTGATCGATTCTATCCACCGTGACGTCGGGCGCCGGGTACTTGGCCGTCTCCTTCGTGTCGGCAGCGTAATGCCCCTGCCGGGGGAATACCGTCGTCACGCGCGCGCCCCACGCCTTCTTCACAGCGTCCAGGATTCGCACCTTGTCATCGATCAACACGTAATGATCGGCAGGATAGCGCGTGCGCACGTCGTCGAGTTCCTGTTCCTTGTGGATGTAAATCATCACCTTTTCATCGACGGCTTCGCGCAGTCCCGAGCGCTCGATCTTGAGCGGCTGAAAGATCATGTCGCCATCGGACAGGATCGCCGCCTCGCCGTATTGTTTGAATTTTTCGATCGCGTCGAGCGAGCAGGGGAACAGCCGGTTGGCGAAATGGTAGTTCATCAGGAAGTACGACACCGCGATGATGTTGAAGTCGCGCGGATGATTGACCCGATAGCGTTGCAGCGCGCCGAGATAGTCGGCGTAGCCGAGCTCGGTGCGCAACTGCTCGAAATAATCCCAGTAGCGCTGCTGATGCTCGTGGCCGATGTCGCGCTCGAGATTGCGCATCATGTCGGCAACGATGCGATCGTTGTCGATCAGGGTGTTATCGACGTCAAACAAAAAAACGACATGTTCTGCGCTCATCGGCCTGAACATCCTCCGCCCACAATCATTGCGATTGTTGGCCCTCAAGCCAAACGGATTAGTCGTCCGCCAACCGGCGGACGGACTAATCCACAGAGGGACTTATTCGAGTCGCGAATGAATATAGGTCGCCGCGCGCGCGCCCAGGGAGTCAGGGGGGGCCAGTCATCTCTCCTCCGATTCGCGCAAGATCCGGCTGATCCGAGCCATCAGTTCGCCCGAGTTGAAGGGCTTGGTGACGTAGTCGTCGGCGCCGAGCGAGAAACCCTTAACCACTTCAGCTTCGTCGCGATGCGCGCTGACCAGGATCACCGGGGTACTTCTGGTCGCCGCATCGCTGCGCAGAGCGGTCAGCGCTTCGAACCCATTCATATGCGGCATCGCCACGTCCAGCAGCACCAGGTCGGGTTTTTTCTTACGGGCAATATCAAGCGCCTGCACACCGTCGTGCGCGATATCACACTCGAAATTGAAGTGCTTCAGGATCATTGAGATCATAACGATGGTGGTCGCGTCGTCATCGGCGACTACTACCCGCCGGGCGCCGTTTCGAGATGAGGATTGAATCGCAACTGCCGCACTCTCGACGAATCTGAGGATACGGTATGCCCTGAGCAACAATTCCTCGGGCTGGTACGGGCACATTATGAAGTCGCGGTAGAGGTCGGCAACCGCCGCGAATCGCGTCACCAGATCATTGAGTGTGCCGATGATGACCGCCGGCTTGCGGCTGCGCGCGATCATTTCGATCGGGGACGGTTGGTCGCCGGCGCCGATGGCCGAAGCGTTGACGAAGCAAGCGTCGAAGGGAGAAAAGGAGTTGAGCCCGGGAATATTCGGCGCCGCTCCGACCACGTGGCCGAATCCACGGACGGTCTCCAACACCGCGATGATCGAATTCGCTTCGGGCGTTTCGAATCCCATCAAGGCGAATCTCCTGCCGGCTAATGATTTTCTAATGATCTCGTCCATGTGGAACTCGGTCGTCTTTGCGGCCGAAAAAATGCCGAACGGTCGATCTGCCAAGTGTCAACGCACTCCGCCAGGCGCATTTAACCCTGAGTTGATACGCAATGTGCGTGCCTTGTGGCGGTGACAAGCAAAGGCTCAGATAGCGCACAGCCGTCGCCAGATTACGTCGCCGAGCTGGTCGTACAAGGTATCGGATTCAACGGCCGACCGAAGTGGAGACAGCCATGTCGCGCTTTGGGACATGATGAGACTCTGCGATTCATGTCAAAGTGGGAACAGCCTGGATGATTGGTCCTCTGAATTGAGCCGTGCTCTGGCGGCCGCAATGCGCGCCTTGACACTGCCGGTCCCGTTGCGCGAAACGGATGGATCATGAGCGAGAAAAGCGGCCTCCTGAGCCCTGCCATGCTATGGCGACGGCTGGGGTTGGCACACCACAACTGGCCGGGCAGGTTTACGGTTCTGCTCGCGACGATTCTGCTGCTGCTCGTCACTCAGCCGATTTTCTCTGGCCACGCCTTCGCACAGATTTTTGCGACCGCGACGATATCCCTCGTGCTGCTTTCCGCTCTTTATGCATTTCGCACGACCAAGACCTACTTCACGATTGCGCTGATACTGATGGTACCTTCGATCGGAAGCCGATTCGTGCTGCAATTCACCTCAAACCCAACGCTCGAGATGGTCGGCGCGGTCTCTTCGTGTCTGTTCCTGACCGTGACGGTCTTTGCCCTGGTATCCAGGCTGTTCACCGTAAAGAGGGTTACCTTCGACATCATAAGCGCCGCAATTTGCGCCTACCTGCTGATTGGCGTCGCGTGGGCCTATGCCTTCGCAATCGTCGAACTGCGGCATCCCGGTTCGTTCAGCGCCGCACTCTTCCAGAGGCCGACGGGCAACATGGCGCCGCTCCTCGCCTCGCTTCACACCTTCATCTACTACAGCTTTGTGTGCCTGACGACGACGGGTTTCGGAGATATCCTGCCTGTCTCCGAGGGCGCCCGCAGCCTCTCGGTGATGGAGGCGGTGTTCGGTCAATTGTATATGGCGATTCTGATCGCGCGGCTGGTCGGTCTCGAGATCGCTCAATCGATGAAAGAAGAGCATTAGCCGCTCGCGGTCCGACTCGGGACTCGTGGTGTTCGACCACCGATGCTTCTATCAGCGAGCCAAGGAAGTTGGCTGCCGCAAGCGGCCGGCCCCAATGCGCAAGCGGCCGGCCCCATGATCATTCCATCGGCAGGCCTACATAGTTCTCGGCTAGAGTCTGCGCTGCTGCGCGCGAGCTGGTCAGGTAATCGAGCTCGGCGAGTTGGCGACGCTGGTCGAAGGCGTTTTCGTTGCCGAACCGATGCAGCATCGACGTCATCCACCAGGAAAACTGCTGTACCTTCCAGACTCGCCGCAAACAGATCTCCGAATACTTAGTTAGTAGTTCGCGATTACCATTGGCGTAATAGTCAGTCAGCGCGCGGGCGAGAACGCGAACGTCCGCGACCGCTAGGTTGAGGCCCTTGGCCCCGGTCGGCGGCACGATATGGGCTGCGTCGCCGGCGAGGAAAAGCGCGCCGGATTGCATCGGCTCGACGACGAAGCTTCGCATCTCGGTGATTCCCTTCTGAAGAACCGCGCCCCGGTTGAGTTTCCAGGCGCCGCCGGCCGCGAGTCTCAACTGCAGTTCGTCCCAGATTTTTTCGTCGGGCCATTTGCCGGGATCGTCGTCGGGTGCGCATTGCAAATAGAGCCGGGTGATCTCCGGCGAGCGCATACTATGCAGCGCAAAGCCGCGCTCATGGTATGCGTAGATTAGTTCGTCCGACGATGGGCGAGCTTCGGCGAGAATACCCAGCCATGCGAATGGGTATACGCGATCGTATGTAGTCAGCGCACCGGCCGGGATAGTGGGCCGGCATATTCCGTGGAAGCCGTCGCATCCCGCGATGAAGTCGCACGACAACTCGTTGACGCTGCCATCCGTCTGATAGCGAATCTTCGGCGTGGGTCCATCGAAGTCGTGAATGCTGACGTCGCCGGCTTCGAAAACAATCTCACCGCCGGCAGCCAGCCGCGCGGCGATCAAATCCTTGATGACTTCGTGCTGCGCGTAGATGGTTACCGTACTGCCGCCGGTCAGCCCGCTCAGATCGATGCGATGACCGCGCCCGCCGAAGCGCAGTTCGATCCCGTGATGGACCAGCCCCAGACGCTTCATCCGCTCGCCGACGCCGGTTTCATCGAGCAGGTTGACGGTGCCTTGCTCGAGCAGGCCGGCGCGAACTCGCTCCTCGACATATTTGCGGCTGCGAGCCTCGAGCACGACGGACTCGACACCGGCGAGGTGCAGCAAGTGCGACAGCATCAGGCCCGCCGGGCCCGCTCCGACAATGCCGACTTGAGTGCGCCGATTCACTTCAATGCGCCGCTTTCGCTTTTCACTTTTTCACTTTTTCACTGGCGCGCCAGAATCATGATTAGCCTGGAAACGACGGCTGGCCCCGATACGTAACATATACTAAGTAGCGATCTGCTGATGTACGTTGGCTTGCGATGCGATTGACCTGACTATTATTCCGGGAGTGGCACCGATGACCAGAATCAAAGGTCTGCTGGCGGCAACGACGGTTCTTCTGATGCTGGCGACGCCCGCATTCGCGCAGTACGAACCATGGCCGACCCCCTTTCCTGCCACGCCTGCGTGGGGTGACTACGACGCCGGCCACGTTTGGCACGATGCCGCATGGTGGTGGGACTCGCAGCCTGATTTGGTCAAACAACATCACCCGGAATGGTGGGGCGAATTCGACAATGATCACCTCTGGCACCCGGCGCAATGGTGGTGGGATTCGCAGCCCACATGGGTACGGGCGCATCACCCGGAATGGTGGGGCGATTTTTACCAGGGCCAGTGGTACCCCGCCACCTGGTGGTACCAATATCAGCCGCAATGGGCGCGCGAGCACCATCCTGAATGGTGGGGCGATGTCGACCACGGCGTTTGGTATCCGGCTGGATGGTGGTGGCACTTCCGCCGCGATTGGGTACTGCAGAATCACCCCGAGTGGTGGGGCAATGATTGGAACGGCATCTGGTATCCCGCTCCGTGGTGGTGGCAATTCCAGCCCGACTGGGTGCTTGAGTATTATCCGGATTGGTGGGGCGACTATTACGAGGGCGTCTGGTACGCGGCGCCGTGGTGGTATCAGTATCACCCCGATTGGGTTCGCAGCCATCATCCGGATTGGTGGGGTGAGTTCGACGATCACCATTATTGGCGCCCGGCGGGATGGTGGTGGCAGTATCACCCCGACTGGGTGCGCCAGAATCATCCCGATTGGTGGGGCGAATTCGACGGCCAGCACGTTTGGCGACCCGCCGGATGGTGGTGGCAAAACACGCCCGACTGGGTGCGCCAGAATCATCCCAATTGGTGGGGCGCGTTCGACGACAGTAAAGTCTGGCGTCCCGCAAGTTGGTGGTGGGAAACCAAACCCGACTGGGTGCGCCAGAATCATCCCAACTGGTGGGGTGACTTCGACGACAAACACGCCTGGCACACCGACACTTGGTGGCACGATCATGATGCCGCCTGGGCAAGCCAGCATCATCCTGAATGGAAGGGCGACTACGACGACCAGCACGTCTGGCACGACCTCCACTGGTGGGCGGTGAAAAACCCCGCTTCGGCATTGCAACGTCATCCCGAGTGGACCGAAGCAATGCGCGAGTCAGCAACGCGCCAACATGGCGACCAACAGCAAGCCCTCGAGCGCCAGCACGATGTCCAGATGCAGGAGCTCGAGCGCAATCGCGTCCAGCAGCAGCAGGAGGCCGAGCGCAATCGCGACCAGCAAATGCAGGACCTTCAGCGAATTCATGACGCGCAAGCACAGGCTCTCGAGCGTCAGCATCTGCAGGAAGTGCAGAAGACCGAGAAGGCCACTGCTGAGCGAGCAAATGAAGCAAAGGGCAATGGTCAGTGGACGCAAGTCGAGAGTAGTCATACCCAGCAAACGGCGGAACTCTTGCGCCGCCATCAGCAGGAAACGCAGGCGCTCGTGCACAAGCAGGCGGCCGACCAACAGGAGGCTCAACGGCGGAATATTGCACAACAGCAGGAGCTACAGCGTCAGCACTCGCAGCAAATGCAGTCCTTTGAGCGGCAGCACACGCAGCAGATGCAGACGTTCGCGCGTCCGAGCGCCGGTGGCGGTGGGGGCGGCGGCCAACCTGCGCATCGCTAGACCTGAACCGGGGATACGAGTTCGGAGTACTAATCACCGACGCACGGGCGCCCGACACCCCAAGGGTCTCGGACGCCCATCGCATTTATACTTACGCACTCTCAGCGGCGCTCGAACTGCTTCGTACCGTACAGTATCGACGCGCTCCGCCGCCGATCCTTCATTGTGGAATCCAGATGGGAGCGGCGCTGAACAGGTGGTCAACGATACCTATCTGGTACGCGAGGAACAGGCCAAATCCGAAACTCAGTAGTCCCGAGCCGGTGACGAGGCCTTGATGTATCCAGAGCGCTCGTCGCGACACGACCATGAACGGCGTGGCGATTGCGGTTGTGATGAGCCCCATTCCGATTACCGTACCGACGCAGAAAATCACGAGGTAGAGCGTCGCCCACAGCGGTTGTGGAATCGCGCTCAGGACCAGCAACGCAATCGCGGCGCTGCCCGCGAGTCCATGGACCAGGCCGACTGCAAACGATCTGAGCAGCGGACGGCGCGCGGCGAACGGCGGCAATCTGTCAGCGGAGATGCGATGATCGTGATGCATCGCATCGTCGATATTTTCGCGAGAACCAACGTGAACGTGCGAATGCAAATGCACCGCGTCGCCGTGGGCATGCGCGTGAGCATGGACGACCAAGCCTTCCTGCTCCGATAAACTCGCGCGCATCCGAGTCGCCGCTTTGCGCATCAAGCTTGCTGCCGCGCCGACGCCGAGCATAATCAGCACAACCGCGACCGCGAATTCCATCGCCAATCCGAGCCGAACCGGGATCGCAATTTTGAAAACTATTATTGCGGCGCCCACCAGCAGCACGGTCAGCGTATGGCCGAGTCCCCACACGACACCGATCCTGGCGGCAACGACCAGGCGGCGTTCGCGGCTCAGAATGGTCGTGACCGCGATCACGTGATCGGGATCGGTAGCGTGGCGCATTCCGAGTAGCAGTCCGAGGAGCGCGATTGCCAGCGGCGCGGCATTAGCAGGCATCATCTGGTTGGTTCCTTCAGCCGATCGATCCAACCGACAGTACACACATTATTCCGGGCAAAGTGCAACGACGCCCGCTGTGCGGATCGGATTTTGGTGGAGGCGGGGGGAATTGAACCCCCGTCCGAAGGCCTTCCGGCGACGGCCACTACACGCTTAGTCTGCGAATTTTAGCTCGCGTCCGAAACGCCCACAGACGGGCTTTCCTGACGCCAGCCGGCTGAATTTTCGGGACGCCGCCCAGCCGGTGAACTGTGGTTCCCTAGCCCACTAAATGACGCCCCGACCCGCTGCCATGGGCGAGCAGCGGCGGGACGCTAGCGGCCCTTAGGCCGCCAGAGCGTAACCGTTATTGTCTGCGGGTAAATTTCGCAGTCTGCCAGTTTTACGGGTCGACAGCACCCGGCGTGCGACCATGGCCATATTGTCTTCGTCGAATCCAGTTCGCCCCCACGGATCGTGGGTTTTCGATACGAGGCCAGTCGAAACGGTTACATCATTTAATCTAAGGCTCATTCGGCGCGTTCGCAACCATGCCTTCGACCCCCCTTATCTGCGTCGCCGCCTGCGGATAAACTCGCCCTGCGATGGCACGGGACACCCGCAACGGCAAACCGTCCGGCGACGGATTCGATCTGGTCGCCGATAACCGCAAGGCGCGGCACGACTTCTTCATCGAGGAGACGCTCGAGGCCGGCCTCGCACTCACCGGCACCGAGGTCAAGTCGCTGCGGGCACATCGCGCGAATCTGCGCGACAGTTACGCACGCATCAAGAACGGCGAAGCGTTCCTCGAGAGCGTCCATATCGGCGCCTATGCTCCTGCGGGCCAATTCAGCCACAAGGAAACTCGCGCGCGAAAACTCCTGATGCATCGCCGCGAGATCGATCGCCTATGGGCCCGCGTGCGCGAGAAGGGCTATTCGATCGTCCCGCTGAAACTTTATTTCAAAAACGGCCGCGCCAAGGTCGAACTGGGGCTCGCCAAGGGCAAGCACTCCTACGACAAACGCGCCGAGATCGCGCGCAAGACCTCCGAGCGCGAAATCGAGCGCGCCCTGAAAGGGCGCAACCGCTAGTGCGCCGGCGGGCTGGTCGCGAGTTGGCTCAGTTCCGCAACCAGGCTCCGGAAACTCTCGACGCTCGCCGATAGTTCCGCCGAGGTAGCGCCGATGCTTCCCAGAACGCTCGCGGCGGTATCGTGAAATCGCGCCGGTTTGATCGCGAATCGCTGCGACTCCGCGAACGCGCCTTTCTCATTGAGAAAAAATCTGCGATTCAGCGCGTAAAGGACCAGCGTCATGAACCCGGCCGCGCGAAACAAGCATCCCGCGACGTACATCACATCTGCGCGCTCGGCTGGCTTCGCAGCGATCGAAATTTCGAATCCCGCGTCAAAGAGATGCTTGGCTACGGCAGCGGCCCGAAATTTTTCAGGATATTCGCGTACCAGGGACTTGAGTCCGGCGAGCGCGCCCGCCGGATCAAAAAGCGGACGGCATACATGAACTTCGCCCGCGTAAATCTGCATATGAAATCCGAGCGGGTGACCAAGCTGATAGATGCTGCGGGGACGTCCGGCGATGCAGTCCTCGATCGCCTCGGACACCGCGCCAATCTCGCGGTAAATGAAATCGACGTGATGGCCCCGAATCTCGAGCCATCCGCCGCCGTTCACCCCTGGTCCCCATTCGCCGAACGAAGTCACCAATCCATCAAGATGACGATCGTCCAGTTCCTGCGCAGCCGCTCCCAGCGTTGCCGTCGAGAATGGATTGGCGCCGTCATAATAAATTCCGAGATCGATATCCGATCGTTCGTCCGCGTTACCGCGCGCGCGCGATCCGCCAAGCACGATCGCCGCTACGCCGTCGATCTTCGCGAGCCGGCGCACGACCAGACTGAATATTTCCTCCATTTCGGCCTGACTGACCACCCGTCGAGCTTAAGTCGCGCATCCAGATGGAGCAACGACGAACGCCGACGCGGTGTCGACCTCGGTTCTAACTGGTGGCGGACGTATCGGCGCCGGCCTGCGCGTCGAGTGTGGCCGCGCCCGCCGCGCCCAGCAAAGCCTGCAGTCTGGCGATGCGCTTGGCGAGGGGAGGATGGGTCGAAAACAGGTTGGCGAAGAATCCTTCGTCGTCTTCGCGGATGCCCTCGCGAGGATTGACGATGAACAGATGCGCGGTGCCGGCGGTGCCTTGTTTTAGCGGCGACTCGATTTTCGCGAGGTGCTCCAGCGCACGCAGCAGCGCTCGCGGGTTGCGCGTGAACTCAACCGACGACGCATCGGCAAGGTATTCGCGCTGCCTCGACACCGCCATCGCAAGCAACTGCGAAAAGATCGGCGCCACCGCAGCCAGGACAATCACCGCAATCGAGATCAGCACCGCGGTCTGATTGTCGCGATTGGAATTGCTCCTGCCGCGCGCGCCGAATCCGCCGAAGAACATCCAGCGGTACACGAAATCCGAGAGCATCGCGATTCCACCGACCATCACCGCGATCATCATCATCGTGCGGATGTCGTAGTCGGCGACGTGCGACATCTCGTGCCCGATCACTCCCTGCAACTCTTCCCGATCCATCTGATCGACCAGTCCCTGGGTGACGCAAATCACCGAATGGGCCGGGTCGCGTCCCGTCGCGAACGCATTCGGCGACGGATCATCGATGAGATACGGCTTGGGCACGGGCATCCGCGCCGCGGTCGCCATTTCGTTGATCACATCGAGCACTATCTGGTGTTTCGGCGTGTCAGGCGTGAGCGGGCGCGCGTGAACCGAGAGCAGCACCAGGGACGCGCCACTGTAATATGACACGATCGATTGCACGGCGGCGAAGACCAGCGCGGCAATCGTCAGTACCGGGAAGCCGACCAGGTGTCCGTCGACGATCGCAAAATCGCGCGAGGCAAAATCAAGGCCAAGCCCAAGCGCTCCGAACAGAAGCATGAAGGCGACGACCAGCACGGCGGTCTCGCGGCGATTGGTCGCTTCCAGACCCCTGAAGTTGCTTGATCCCATCGAGCATACCCGCCCGCGACGCGTGTGCTCAGGCGCGCGGCGTGGTCATCGAAAGGTCAACCTTGGGAACAGCCTGCTCTTCGGGAGCGCCTTTGAAATATTCCGCGGCCTTGAAGCCGAAATTGCTGGCGATGAGATTGGTCGGGAAGATTTGGATGCGCGTGTTCAGCGCGAGCACCACATCGTTGTACGCCTGTCGCGCGAACGCGATTTGATTTTCCGTTGTGGTCAGCTCTTCCTGGAGTTTGAGCACGTTCTCGTCGGCCTTCAGCTGCGGATAGTTCTCCATCACGGCCAGCATTTTGCCCAGCCCGGTAGTGATCTGGGTCTCCGCCGCCATGCGCGAGGCCTGGTCGGGCGCGCTGACAGCCTTGGCGCGCGCCTCGACGACCTGGGTGAGGGTGTCGCGCTCGAACTGCATATAGCCTTTGACGGCTTCGATGAGATTTGGAATCAGATCATGACGGCGTTTCAGTTGTACATCGATTTGCCGCCAGGAATTGTCTACCTGGTTGCGCAGACTGACTAATCGATTGTAGGCAAAGACTACCCACGCGACGATAGCCACTACGATAATCAGAAACACCATCTGCGATTCCTCCGTTGAGAGGTCAGCTCGAAATGGCTTCCTCGGCCGCGCCCACGGACACCGGCGGTTACGGTACTGTCAACCGCCGGCGCCTGGCGCCCCCCAGAATACTTACCCGGCCGCCGCTCGAAGCGTCCAATCCGGGGGCTAGTTATCGAACTCGACTTTGATCTTGAACGGTTTGCTCTCGGGCCGCTTTGGCACCGTTACTTCGAGCACGCCGTCCTTGTAAGCCGCCTTGATTCCGTCGTGGCTGGCGTCGTCAGGCAACGTGAACGCGCGGCGCATCGTACCGTACGCCCGCTCGGACAGATGGACTTCGGCGTCCTTGGACCACTCGGGCTGTTTGCGCTCGGCCTCGACGACCAGATTTCCGTCCTCGACGCGCGCATCGACCGATTCGCTCGCGATGCCGGCCATCTCGAAGTAGAAATGATAGCCGTCCGCATCTTCGACCACGTCGGCCGCCGGCGCCGCCTGGCGCTCGGGTTCCAGCTCGTTCCACAGCGTGTTCCATCGGCGCAGAAGAGAATCGTTGGGGGTCAGACCGTTAGTCATCAGCACTTCCATGAGAAAGCCTCCTGCCGGTAATTGTGTCCGGCGAGATTTTTAATTTCGGGGCGCCCGGCGCGGCGAAAGCTGGGTGCCTCTTTCGCTCGAATCGCCTTGCGTCCCACGGTCCCAAGGTAAGTACGAACTCGCACCCGTCAAGCGATGATTAGTCGAAAGATCGAAACTTCAGGGAATAGAGGCGCTATTGCGCGGGTTTGGCGGTCTTGCAGAGGTCGCAATCTCAAGCGCGAATCGCACAATACCGACTCGCGCCCAGCATTTCATGGCAAGATAGTGACCTGGTCTTCAGAAATTGAAACAGCCGGCCGCTCGAGCCGAATCAGGCCGCGATGCTATTCGTGCGCGCCGTGCGCGGCGCGGGCATCGAGGACTTCCGGCTTCACGATTGCTGACATACCTTCGCGAGCTATCAGGCGATGGCCGCTCTCCAAGCGCGCGACCTGCAAGCTCTTCCAGGGCACAAGGAGGCGCGGATGACAATGCGCTATAGCCATTCGTCGGAAGCGTATCTGCGACCCGTGGTGAACGGCGCGATCTTGGGGCGAGCTACTGTTTCCGTAAAGCTGGACGATCTCGAAAGTGCGGAGGAAGCACCAGCCGTGGTATCAACTCGGTAGCCAGCAGTGCTCGCTTAGCTGACTCCAAGCTTTGTGGATGTGATCGGGCTTGAACACGCGCATTTTGCGCGGATTCCACGCATGCACCTGCGCAACGGCGGCGTCGGCATTTCTCGCAGGAATCTGGTCGAGCGGACCGCCGTGGTGGGCCACCCAGTGAACAGTCGCCAGCAGTTCCATACCGTACGGCGTCTCGAAACCTTCAATTGTGCGAGCAACTCGATTCAGCCGTTCGAGCGAATCGGGCTTGTCTGAAAGAAAAGCGTCTGCCTCGTCTGTCGCGCCAGGCAGTAATTCTATTTCAGCGTCCGGCTTCTGGCTGTCGCCGTACCCGCGAATGAAGTGGCCCTCCATTAATTCAAGCACTTTGTTTAAATTGGCCGCGTACGGCCCATAGTGCCCAGGTTCATACCTCAGGCGCAGCGGCTCCCCCGACTCTTGCAGAAGATACGCGAGCTTCTGAACCTCGAGAAGTGTGCGGCTATAATCGAGCGCTTTGTAAGCATCCATTAGCTTTATGAACAGGGCGCGCGCCGATGTCATGCGAGGATGCTTCGTTCGAATGGGCATTCTCTCGGCAGAGGGCGCTCCGAGTGGTTCGAAAAGCAGAACCCGCACCGCTGGCAGCGCAGAGAAAGCCCGCTCGATCATTGGACGCACCTTGCTCCAATTCAACCCGCCGAGACCGCACCCAAGCGGCGGCACGGCAACTGAACGTATATCGAGCCTCCGCACCTCGCGTATTAGTGCACCCAATCCCGAGGCTATATCTCCAACTTTGGATTTTCGGCGCCAATCTCGCTTCGTAGGAAAATTGATGATGTAGCGTGGGTTGACAACGCCGCGGGTGCGAAAGATGAACATCCGACCCGGTACGACTTCATGTGCCCGACACGCTTCCTCGTACGCAGCAAAGTTATCGGGGAAGGCTTGCTTGAATTGCAGAGCGATGCCCTTTCCCATATACCCGACGCAGTTCACGGTGTTGACCAAGGCTTCCGCGTCGGCCTCAATCAGGTTGCCGCGTGTTAACTCGATCATCTCCTCTCCCTCAGTAATAGTACCAACCGCCCTTCACCGTTATCTGCGGACGATGTGCGCCGGGCTGAGCGTCCAGTTTCTCGCTCACCCGCTCCTCGGCGGCCGAATTGTACACGGCTATAGTGCGAATGATGGTCCAGTCCAACTCTCTATGAATCAAAAATTCAGCTTGTTTGCGACGCTGCCGATCGTTGTCGTTAGGCTCGTCATGCCAGTACCGCTGACCCACGAGCGCCCAATCAACCTGACCCATTTGCGACAGGTTATCATACCAGTTCGTGATCGTCGCAAGGCCGTGGCCGTCCGAGAACACGTAACGGGAACCGCTGGCCACGATGTCCTGAACCGTAGTCACCAAGTATATGAGCGGTTCCTGCCCCTCGCTGTAGCCCGGGACAAGACCACTCTTGAGGTTCAGCAGCATCGGCGACAGCGGCCCGAAGTAGAACGGCACGTAGTCGTGAATCGTGCCGCCCGGTCCGCACGGGAGCGTCCTTAACTGGCGGCCAGCCTGCACCTGGCTGCTGTGAATCGTGCGATAAGGCAGGCCATCATTCGGGGTGAAATTCGGCGCATGCAATTTTCCTCGCCGTAGCAACGTAGGCAAATTGTCGATATGTACCAGCCGATAGAGAGGAGTGGGTGTGGGGACAGAAACGGCGGGCATCGAGTGAACCAATTAGCGGTTGATACGCCAACTATTACTTTATTCCGAAGCCGAGCAAGAGAGCAGCGCATTTCGCCGAAAAATACAGGTCTGTGGTGCCCATTTTGGCACCAACCGTCGGCAGAATCGAAATACTGAGTTCGATCGATGCGCTTGAAGGTCTACACTCGAGACTTCAGGCGGAGTTGACGACGTTGACGGGATGGCCATCCAGAAATGCTCGCAGATTGGCCATGGCCGTATCGAGCAGCCGGCTCCGCGCTTCCTTAGTTGCCCAGGCGATGTGCGGTGTCACGATGCAATTCTTCGCATGTAAGAGCGGATTGTCGGGGGAAGGCGGCTCGCTCGAAAGCACGTCAACCGCAGCGCCCGCCAGACGCCCGTCGTTGAGCGCATCAGCCAGGTCCTGGTCGATGACCAACGGACCACGCGACGTGTTGATTAGAAAGGCGCTCGGTTTCATCATCGCGAGGGACTTTGCGTTGATAATTCCCCGCGTGGTTGGCCTCAGCGGGCAGTGCAGGCTGACGACATCAGCATCCGGCATCAGTTCGTTGACTTCGCACCATCGAAAGCCGGGCCAGTCGGGGACCGAGCTTCTGACCGGGCCTGCGGCAACTACGCGCATCTCGAATGCCAAGGCGATCTCGGCCACGCGCCGGCCAATTTGACCAAGACCTATCAGACCGATCGTCTTGCCCGACAGCTCGACCAACGGGGTTTTCCAAAAGCTGAAATCCTTCGATCGGGACCACTCTCCGGCGCGGATCGCCTCACTGTGAAGAGCAACGTGATGGCATAGCTCGAGAAGCAGCGCAAAGGTGAACTGTGCTACCGAGGCCGTAGCATAGGTCGGGACATTGGTGACCGGGATCTTGAGCTCGCGTGCTGTATCCACGTCGACGACGTCGTAACCGGTGGCCAGTACGCCGATATAGCGGGTAGTTTTGAGCTGCCGCAAGATTTGCGCAGGCAGCCGGGTCTTGTTGGTCAGGACGATTTCGGCCTCGTGCGCGCGCGCTACGATCTGATCGTCGGCGGTGCGGTCAAAGACTTGCAGCTCGCCAATCGCGCCGATCGCATTCCAGCTCAAGTCGCCCGGATTCAACGCATGACCGTCGAGAACAACTATTTTCATGAGAGAGCCTCGAGAAGCCTAAGGACGGCGAGACGACGGTTTAGGGGAGTCATGCGGATTTTCCGTTATAACTCTCCGAGTCCAATTCGCGGTGTAAACCAAATGGCCTCGCGCGGCAAGGTTTTAGCCCGGTTTCGATCCACGCTGTTTCAGCGGCGCCGGGAGGGGCGGGTTGGGGGTGTTTGAGGTCGGAATCGCTTGCGCGAATCGCCGCGGCGCCGCTGCCCGGCGGACTGCGTTATCAATTCAATGCAATGCAATGCGTCAGGATCTGATTTTCGGTTATGAGAGATCTCCGCTGCGGGCCAGCGCCGCGCGAACGAAACGCGAGCGGACCTGCTCCCGCGCGAGTATCCGCTGCGCCGGCGGCAGCGCCTGCAACGTGCGGAAGACCGCGTTCAGGAAACGCGGGCCGCGCCCGGCCCCCTCGTCGAAGATGAGTTGCGCGAGCCGGCCGCGCTCGATCACCATCCGCAGCGTGCGCTCGAGCATATCCCGCGGGATGTAGGGGCGCTCGGGACCGCGCCGCATGCGCATCGCATGCTTGCGGCATGCGTCGGCGCAAAGACCGCAGCCGATGCAGCGATCTTCGTCGATCAGCGGGTGCAGATCGTTGGTGCGGCGCGACTGGCTGCGCTCGGGACGCATCGTGATTGCACCGACCGGGCACGCCCGCGCACAGCGCGCGCATCCGGCACACTTGTGGGGATCGGAGTGCGGCTTGAAGCCGCTGGGGTTTACCCCCTGCAAATCGTACCGGTTGATCGACTGAAGCTGGGTGCAGCAGCATGCGCAGCAACTGCAGATGTAGGTCGGCTGCTGGCGGACGTTGTCGGCGATGTGGACCAGGCCGCGGTCGCGCCCGGCGGCGAGGAGCTCGAGCGCCTCCGAGCGGTCTACGGCACGGCCGAAGTTGCGGCGGATGACGAAATCCGCGCCGGCGTTGAGCGACATGCATATCTCCTGCGGCGCGTCACAGGCTTTGCCGAGGTGCTCGGCCTTGTGGCGGCAGTAGCAGAGCGACACGGAGCGGGTTTGCGCGTCGCCGACGATCGCGGTCGCGCGCTCATAGTCGAGCACCTCGGGAACGTCGTCCTCGAGCGCCGACTCGTGGACCAGCGCGCGCCCGATCACGGTCTCTTCGCCAAAGACCTCGCGCATGAAGGTGTCATCGCCGTGGACGTAAGCGTCGAGCGCCTCGGCCATGCGCTTTTTCGGGATCGAGTCCTTCGCGCGCATCATCGAGAACTCGAAGAACCCGACCACCGGCGGCGCCAACACGTACTTGGTCTCCCCGGTCTCGGGATGGACGAGGTCGAGCACCAGGCCGCGGTCACAGAGCGCATCGAGGCGAGGCTTGAGGGCCAGGGGGGCGAGGTTGAGACGATTGGCAATTCCGTCGAGCCCGGTGGGCATGACCGGCATCCGCGAGGCGAGGTCGGCCTCCTCGGGGCTGTACAGGATCTCGAGGGTCTCCTTCCATCCATTCCAGGCACGCGGGTCGCGCGGCTCCGGGAGCGCGGTCTGGGTAGCCTCCAAGCGGCGCACGAACGCGCGGTACTCCTGCTTAAGATGACCCAGGTGCCCCATCCGAACCTCCCGTCAGAGCGTTAAACCGGGATTTGGTTTTTGACTCTTAGACTCCAACTTGCCGTATAGACCCAATGGCCTCGCTCCACAAGGTCTTAGCTGGTTTTGATTCAGGCGCCGAGTGAGTATGAAAAAAGATGCGGGGGGTATAACTCTCTTTTTTCGGCGGCACTCATGACGGCGAACTCAGGCAACGGAAACGAAACTCGCGACACGATCCTGGACGGGCGTATCACGCTCGTCCAGCCCAGGCATGGTTACCGCTTCTCGGTCGAGGCGATTTTGCTCGGCCGCTTCGCGCGCGCGAGTACACGCGAGCGGGTGCTGGATTTGGGGGCAGGATGCGGCGTCGTAGCGATTATGATGGCCGCCCTTTATCGACCGCGAGAAGTCGTCGCGATCGAGATACAGCCGGCGCTGGCGGCCATGATCGCCCGGAGCGCCGCGATCAACGGGCTCAAGCCGGTGAATGCGGTTTGCGCCGATCTTCGGCAGAGAAAAATCGCGGGCGTCGAGCCGGCAAGTTTCGACCTGGTCGTCGCGAATCCTCCCTATCGCGCGCCGGCCGCCGGGCGCGAGAATCCCGACCGCACCCGGCGCCTGGCACGCGGCGAAAGCGCTGCCGTTGCCGTGCTGATGGATTTCGTCGCGGCCGCGCGCCGCTACACGCGCCACGGCGGGCGCGTTGCGTTCGTCTTCACCGCGCGCAGAAGCGCCGAGCTGATCTCCGCGATGCGCTCGAAGCAGCTCGAGCCCAAGCGTATCCGTTTCGTTCATCCGCGGATTGAGATGCCGGCATCGGTGATGCTGATCGAGGCCCGCGCCGGCGGCGGAGTCGAAGTAGCTATCGAGCCGCCGTTGATTCTCTACGAACGTCCGGGGATATACACCAGCGAAGCGCGCGCAATACTCAGTTCGAGCGGCTGAGCAATAGTACAGTTGCGCTTGTTGGTGATGATGCTTCGATGCAAGAACTCGGACTGAGTAGCTCCGTATCATGGGTCTCGACAATTGGATTCGCCGTAGTATGGCTGGCGTTAATGCTGGCTTATAGCCCATTAGCGGACAGGCTGGCGACACGATGGGTTGATAAGCCGCCAACCCTGGATGTGTTTCGCGCGCTGCAGCAATCCAGGAGCAAACTCCTGATTGGGATCGTGGTGGCTTGGGTACTCGGGGGATTTTTGGAGGAACTTATCTTCCGCGGAATCATCCTTCAATCGATTGAAGCATTAGTGTCAGCCTGGCTCGTCGCGCCGATAGCAGCCGGCATCGCGATATGTGCCGCGGCGCTAGGAGCCGGTCTCATCCACTTATACCAAGGTCTGCGAGCCGCGATCATCGTAACTCAGCTCTCAGTTCTATTTGGCCTGCTGTTTGTCGTAAGCGGGCACAACCTGTGGGCTGTCATGTTGTGCCATGGGATGTACGACACGATCGCGTTCGTCAGGTTTGCCAACAAAAAATCCAAGTACTCAAGACTTAACGGTGACTCGTAGCTCAGAAGTCAGAAACTCGCTCGCTTGATCCGCGACGTAGCCGGGCATTTCCATCGGCATAAAATGGCCGGCGCCGGCGACATCGATCACGCGTCCGTTGTTGAGCTGCTTCGCGACTTTTCCGGACAGCGCCGCGCCGAGCGAATCGCCGCGCGCGCCGAACATTATCAACAGCGGCGCCGTGCAGCGGAGAATCAGCCCCAGCCCGTCGAAATCGCGCGACGTCTCGTAAAATTTTGCCTCGACCTCGGGCGCGCATTTGAGTTCGCGCTTGCCATCGATCGTCGCACGGGTGCCGAACCGGCAATAGTCGCGGAGAATATCCTTGTGCCAGGTGCTATACGGCGGCTTGTTGTGGAAGCTCAAGTACATCGCCTCGACGCTGTCGAAAATGCGCCTGCGCTTCAGCGTGCGCTCGATGAAGGGATTGCGCCATCCGAGTTCCGGCGCGGTCGCCGACTCGAAGATTACCGGCTCGACCAGGACCGCGCGTGAGATCAGGTCGGGGCGCTCGCAAGCAAGCGAGCCTATCGCCGTCGCGCCGGCGGAATGGCCGACCGCGCGGACGCCAGACCATCCCATGGCAGTTATAAAGCCTTCGAGATCGCGCATCGTCGCGTCCCAGCTATAGTCGCCGTCGGGCGGCGCGGAGCTGTCGCCGTGGCCGCGCTGATCGTAACTGTACACGTGACCGATCGCGCGCAGCGGCTGTGCAAGCGGCCGGTAGATACGGCCGAGAAATCCGGTCGCGTGCAGGATCACGATTGGCGCGCCGGCGCCGCCCCAGTCCAGGGTATGCATCCGGATACCGTTGACGTTCACGAAGCTCGACGCCGGTTCACTGAATTTCGAGCTGCCGATCCGGGGTTCGATTTTTTCCATGTGTTGAGGACTCGATTGTCAGGGCATGACTTGCGCGATGTCAAGTGTGCGGGCGCAGCGCGCGTTGCGCGCCCAAGCGCTTTGCGATTAGCTCATCGTTCATGGCCCGGCTGACAGCGCACGGAAAATACCTCCTCGACGGCGCGCAAAAATTCTACCTTCGCGGCGTTTCGTACGGGCCGTTTGCTCCGAATTCCCAGGGCGAAAGGTATCCCGAGCCTGAGCGCGCGGCAGCCGACTTCGCCCTGATGAGCAGGCTCGGCGCCAACCTGATTCGTCTGTACGTTCCACCGCCGCCGTGGATGGTCGAGGAGGCGCAGCGGGCCGGGCTGCGCATGATGGTGGGCATCCCGTGGCCGTTTCACATGGCGTTTTTGGATTCACGCGACATGATGCGCGAAATCCGCGACGCGATCCGCAAGACGGTTCTCCAGACGCGCCAATTCGGCGAGACTGTCGCGGCCTACAGCATCGGCAACGAGATTCGATCGGATATCGTGCGCTGGCACGGGCCGCGCGCCGTCAGCCGCTTTCTCGCCGAGCTCCGTGACCTTGGAAAACAGATCGATCCCGGCGCGCTGTTCACCTATTCGAACTATCCGTCGGCCGAATATCTCGATCTGAGTTTTCTCGATTTCATTTCGTTCAACGTTTATCTGCATCGTGAGGAAGACTTCCGCCGCTACCTGACGCATCTGATGGGACAAGCCGGCGAGCTGCCGCTGGTGCTCAGCGAAACCGGCATGGATACGGTTCGCGAAGGCGAGGAGCATCAGGCCGAACTCCTATCATGGCAGTGCCGTGCGGCATTCGAGCTTGGATTGTCCGGCTTCATCGTGTTCGCGTTCACCGACGAATGGCACACCGGCGGATCCGAGATTACCGACTGGGCATTTGGACTGACCCGCCGCGATCGCTCGCCCAAACTCGCCTTCGATGCGGTCGCCAAAGTTTTCCGCGAAAAACTGCCGCCACCGCTTGCGGCGGCTCCCAAAGCGACCGTGGTGGTGGCCGCTTACAACGCGGCGTCGACGCTTGGCGAATGTCTCACCTCGATTCGCGAGCTCAACTATCCAAACTTCGAAACAATCGTCGTCGACGACGGATCGACCGATTCGACTTCTGAAATCGCCAGCCGATCCGGAGTCCGCGCGATTCGCATCGAGCACAATGGCCTCGCCGCCGCGCGCAACGCCGGCGTCGGCGCCGCATCAGGCGAAGTCGTCGCGTTCATCGACGCCGACGCGCGTGCCGATCGCGACTGGCTGTATCATCTGGTCGAGACGATCGAGCGGCGGGATGCGGCCGCAGCGGCCGGCCCGAATTTCACCCCCGCTCCCGGATCTGCTCGCGCTGCCGCGATGGCTGCCGCGCCCGGATTGCCGCGCGAGGTGCGTGCCGGCGACGATCGCCTCGCGCAACTGTGCGGATGCAACATGGCGATTACAAAAGCGGCGCTGGTGAAGGTCGGCGGCTTCGATCCGATGTTTGTCACCGCCGGCGACGACGTGGATCTTTCCTGGCGCCTTGCGGCGTCGGCTGAAACGCTCGCGTACGCACCTGGAGCGGTCGTGATTCATGAGCGGCGTGCGACGCTTGGTGCCTATCTGCGCCAGCAACGCGGCTACGGCGCCGGCGAAGGCTTGCTGCTGCGCAAATATCCGCTCCGGAGCGCAGAGCAGGACGGGATCTATGCGGAGCCGTCATGGATCGGTTCGATCTTCGGCGGCGCGCGCGTCTATTACGGCGCATTCGGCCGCGGCCTCTTTCAGACCGTGTACGCGGCAGACAACTCGTACGCCGACCTGCCGCTGACCATTCAATGGGTCGGGTCGTCGCTGATTTTTCTGATCCTTGGCAGCGTCAATCGGTTCCTGGGCGTGCTCGGCGTTGGTGGGGTCGCGCTCTCGATGGTGGCCGCGGCGGCGCGCGCTGCGTCGGCGCCCTTGCCGCGCGCGCATAGCGGCCCGGTAGCGCGAATCTATCTGTGGATCGTCAATCTGATCGGCCCTGCCGTTCGCGGTCTTGCGCGCGAGCGCGTCAAATGGCGATTCGAGCCCGCGGCGGCCAGCAGAGATTACAACGGTCCGGTTGAATTAAACGGCCAGGTCGAGTTCGTCATGTCAGGTGGCGCCGTGCGAATCGATTCCGCGACGATCCTTGCCGGCATCCGCGAAGCACTGGTTCGCCGCGGCGTCGCAGTAGCCGAGACCGACGGCTTCCAGTCCTACGACCTCGAGATCGTGGTTGCGCCGACGATTCGCGTGCCGATCAACGCGTTGCTACGGAGCGACGGGAGCATCGCGCTGCTCTGGCGACTTCGATCGGCGCCGCGCCGGGCGCTCGTCGCCGCGGCGATCACGATTCTGGTCTTGTTGGCCGCGGGATTGTCAGTGGGTGAGGGAATCGGCGGCGTAATATGCGCCGCAATCGCAGTCGGGCTGTTGGCGATCAATCGCGCGCGGCGGATTCCCGCGATCATCAAAGTCTGCGCAGGCGAGGTAGCCGGGTCGCTTGGAATCTCAATGGCAAAGCGCCCGGACGACGAAACGTGATGCGCACGCTGGAACTTTACGGCCACGTTATTCGCAGGATGCGCCCGCATCTGGGCCGTCTCGCGATCGCAATCGGAGGCGTGCTGCTGGCCGCGGCGACCGAGGTGCTCAAGCCGTGGCCGCTCAAGATTGTAATCGACAATGTGCTGCGCGGCGCGCCGATGGTGAGCAAATGGATTCCACCGATGCCGCGCGGCGAGCTTCTGGCAGCCGCGTGCATCAGCCTGGTCATCTTGTACGCGCTGCTCGGCCTGCTCAACGTCATGACGAATTACGTCACCGTTTCGATCGGCCAGCGGATGGTCAACGAGTTGCGCGCGCGCCTGTTCGATCATTTGCAGCGCCTTTCGCTGTCATTTCATCGACGGCGCGAAGTCGGCGACCTGATGGTGCGCATCACCTACGACACCTACTCGATTCAAACGATCGCCATGAATGGATTTTTCCCGGTGTTGTCGTCGCTGATACTGCTGGGCGGGATGTTCGTTGTGATGATCAGGATGGACGCGACGCTGACGCTGGTGGCGCTGGCGATAATACCGCTGCTGATTGCGCTGATCATGTCGATCAGCGGCCGAATCGACGCGATCGCGGGCGGCGCGCGAATCAAGGAGAGCCGTCTGTTCACCGTCGCGCAGAGCGCGCTCGCCGCGATTCACGTCGTGCAGGCATTCACGCGAGAGAGCGAGTCGTACCGCGAGTTCGTCGAATCGAGCAGCGAAAGTCTGGACGCGACCCTGCGCCTCTACACTCTGCAAACGATTTACGCCGGAGCGGTCGGCGTGTTGATCGCGTGCGGCACGGCGATCGTGATTTACCTAGGCGCGCAGCACGTCCTGGATGGGCGGCTCACGATCGGCGAGCTGATCGTTTTTACGACCTACCTCGCCTCGCTGTACGCGCCGGTGAACCAGATTTCCCAAACCTACGGACAGATCGAAGGCGCGAAGGCGGGACTCAGGCGATGCCTCGAGCTGCTCGCAATCGATCCTGAAATCAAGGACCGTGCGGGCGCGCAGACGCTCGGCCGCTCGCGCGGTGAGATCGAATTCGACAATGTCGCGTTCGGCTACGAACCGGACCGGACCGTGCTCAAGGGGATCAGCTTCAAGGCTGCGCCGGGCGAGACCATCGCGATCGTCGGTCCGAGCGGCTCCGGAAAAACCACGATGGCCAGTCTGCTCGCGCGCTTTTACGAACCACAGCAAGGCGCGATCAAGATTGACGGCAACGATACCCGATACCTCACCCTCGATTCGATCCGCAGCAACATCGCGATGGTTCTGCAGCCGCCGCTCGTGCTCGGCGATACTTTGCGCGTCAACGTCGCGTTCGGGAGGCCGGAGGTTGACGACGCGGAAGTGCTCCGCGCGATCGAAATGGCGCGGCTCGGACCGGTGCTCGCCAAGTTGCCGGCCGGCCTGAACGAAGTGCTGGGGCAGGGCGGACACAGTCTTTCCGAGGGGGAGGCGCAGCGCGTCACGATCGCACGCGCGTTGCTGAAGGACGCTCCGATTCTGATCATGGATGAACCGACCAGCGCGCTGGATTCTGAAACCGAATCGTTGGTGCTCGCCGCCGTGCGCGAGGCGATGCGGGGACGGACCACGCTGGTGATCGCGCACCGGCTCTCGACGGTTCAGAACGCCGATCGAATACTCGTGCTGCGCGACGGCGTAATTGCCGAGCAGGGATCGTTCAACGAGTTACTGGCTCGAGGCGGCTTCTTCAGCTACCTCTACAACATTCAGGCGTGGAGCCGCGAAGCCGCCGGCTAAGGAATCACGGCGCGCCGGCGCTGCGCGCATTTGGCGGGAAGACAGATGCTAACAATTGGTCTCACTGGTGGAATCGGTTCGGGCAAGAGCACCGTCGCGGAGATCCTCGGCGAATTCGGTGCGCCGATTCTCGACGCGGACAAAATCGCGCACACCACTTACGCTCCCGGCGGTCCCGCCTACGACGCAGTCGTCGCGGCCTTCGGCGCGGATATTGTTGCTCCCGATCGCACAATCGATCGCAAGAAACTCGGTTCCATCGTGTTTGGAAATCCCGACCAACTGGGCAGGCTGACGTCGATCGTATGGCCCGCCACGTTCGAGAGCATCGGGCGCAACGTCGCCGAATTGCGCGCGAACGGCGCGAAGATGCCGATCGTCGTCGAGGCTGCGATTCTTATCGAGGCAAATTGGCAGCCGCTGTTTGACGAAATATGGCTCGTGCGCGCTTCGCGCGAGCAAGTGGTCGCCCGAATCGAGCGCCAACGCGGACTGAAACCGGCTGAAACCGAGGCGCGAATCCGCGCGCAGTTGCGCGACGAGCAACGCGCGAAGCATGCCAGCCTGGTGATCGAGAACAACGGATCGCTCGACGAGTTGCGCGACCTGCTGAAATCGGCGTGGTCCGATGCGCTCAAGCGAAACGGTTAGGCGCGCAGCGCCGCCAGCACCGAAAACGCAGCGACTTCAACCAGCGCACATCCTCCCGCCAGCGTATAGCCCGAGGCCCCGCCCATGCGGCGGCTGAGCACGAGCCGCATCGCAAGAATGGTCAGCGCCAGCGCGACGATCACCGCAAGTCCGACGTTTTGATACAGCCCCATCGTGAGTCCCAGAGCGACCGCGCTGGAGACGGCGAACTCGCGAAACGAAATGCCGCCTTCATACGGGATGCCGAGGCCCCAATGCTCCAGCGGTTTCAGCCCGTAGCCGATCGGAATGATCGCCCATCGCGACAGCATCATCGCCATCACGATCGCCGCCGCCCGTCCCGCGTCGTCGGTGATTCGCGACAAGCACCAAATCTCGAATGCGAACGCGACGATCGATGCGGCCGCGCCGACCGGTCCGACTCGCGCCAGTCCGGTCGAGGCCGGCCGTGCGCCCCGGCGAATCACCTCGACGGTGTCAGCGACTCCGCGATTCGCCAGCCCCAGCGACAACCCCGCGCCGATCATCAGCACGACGAACGAGCGTCCGACCGGTCCGCATACCAAGCCGGCGGCTCGATCGGCAATTGCGAGAATTACGCCGAGGATGAATCCGACAATCGGAAAATAGACCGTCGCGCGCGAGCGCTGCACGGCGTTGCCCTGCGATCTTTCGTCGAGGATCGGCCACAGTGTGAGCGTCGCGGCTGCCAGCACGGCTTCGAACAGCAGTTCGCGCGCACCTGGAAGACTCGTATCGCTCGCCGATTCCATTGTGGCTCCGGTTGATTACAACAGATCGCGGTAGCGCTACGATAGGCAGTGAAAAAGTGAAAAAGTGATTACTCGGAAAAGAAATCGGAATCGCACTGCGCGATGAAAATTCTGGTGATGGGCGCGGGCGCGGTGGGAGCCTACTTCGGCGCGCGGCTGCGGGCGTCTGGCGAGGACGTCGTGTTGTGTGCGCGCGGCGAAAATTTGCGCGCGATTCGCGAGCGCGGCCTCGACCTCACCAGCATTCGCGGCGATTTACGAATCGAGGTCGTCGCGACTGACAAGCCGCGCGACTTCGCACCGTACGATCTGATCCTGTTCTGCGTGAAGGCCTACGACACCGACGCCGCCGCGGATGCGGTGTCAGGATGCCTCAAGCCCGGCGGCGCGATTTTGACGCTTCAGAACGGCGTCGAGAACGAGGCGAGGCTCGCTGAGATCTTCGGCCGTGAGGCGGTGATGGGCGGGAACGCGCGGGTGGGAGTCGAGATGGTCGCGCCGGGGAAAATTGTTCATCTGAGCACCGGCGACATCGACTTCGGCGAACTCGACGGCCGCGAAACGGATCGTGTCAGGGCGATCGCCGACGTGTTTCGGCGCGCGGGGATTCTCGGCCAGGTCTCAGCCGACATCGTGACAGCGCGATGGGACAAGCTAATCTGGAATGGCGCGCTCAACACCGTGACGACGCTGACGCGCCGGCGGGTCGGGGAAATTCTCGACGACCCCGAAGGCCTGAAACTCCTGCGCACGATGATGCGGGAGATTGTCGAAGTTGCGCGCGCCGAGGGCGCTCATATTTCCGACGACCGGATCGACGCGTATATCGCCCACTCGCAGAAGAACTTGCGCGCGCTGAAGACCTCGACCCAGCAGGACTTGGAGCGCGGCAAGGCGCTGGAATATGAAGCGCTCAGCGGCGCCGTCGTGCGCGCGGCGCGCCGCCACGGCCTGAGCGTCCCGGCGGTGGAAACCGTCTATGCGCTTTTGCGATTGCTCGACGGCGCTCCGAAACCGCGTAACTAGCGGGGCTCGTCGTCTAGCGCTTCTCGAACTGTTTGTCGCCGAACAGTATCTCCCACGATTTTTTGTCATGGGCCGGCTGATTCGCCTGCGCCGCCGCGCGCATCCTTTCGACAACTTCGCTCATCACGGCGAAGCCACGCTGGGTCGCGGGCCGCGCGCGCAGCTCGTCGTACCATTTCTTCAAGTTCGGAAAATCTTCGAGCTCCTGTCCCTGCATCGAATGCGGCACGAGCCACGGGTAGGTCGCGATATCGGCGATCGAGTATTCGCCCGCCAGGTACTTCGCCTCGCCCAGTCGCTTGTCGATCACTGCGTAAATGCGCTTGGCTTCGTTGGTGTAACGGTTGATCGCGTACTCAAGTTTCTCGGGCGCGTAGCGGCGGAAGTGATGCGCCTGGCCGAGCATCGGGCCGACGGTCCCCATCTGAAACATCAGCCACTCAATCACTTTGTACTTTCCGCGCGTGTCCGACGGCATCAGCTTGCCGGTCTTCTCGGCCAGGTACATCAGAATCGCGCCCGACTCGAAAATCGAAATCGGTTTCCCATCCGGACCGTCGGGATCGGTGATCGCGGGCATTTTGTTGTTCGGGCTGATTTTCAAGAACTCGGGCTTGAACTGATCGCCCGCGCCGATATTGACCGGGATCACATTGTACTTGAGGCCGACTTCCTCGAGCATCCACGTGATCTTGTAGCCGTTGGGCGTTGGCCAGAAATATAAGTCGATCATCGGCAACTCCTTGTACGCTTAATCGAATCGAACGATCCGTTTCATAATGCAACTTGGATCAGACCGGCGCGCGACGCAAACTGAAAACGCAGCTAGCGCTGCCCATCGCCCTCTTGGATGAGCAGCGATTGAAGGCTTCTGTCGAATCCTTGTAACGTGGCGGCATGAAGCCCCGCTACGCTGCCGCGCTCGCGCTTGTGGGCTGGTATCTGATGCTGCCATCGCCATCTCGTGCGGCTGGCGGTTCCCCAGGGAGCCTTGACGTGAAAGCGACACGAATATATGCGGCTAGCGAAAATAGCGAAGCTCCTGGCGCACAAGGCAGCGACGATTCTCAGCTTCGAGATGAAATCGAGAACGAATGGTACGTGATGTGCCCGCCGTTTACGACACAGCCGCTCGGCATTGACGCAAGTGCGCCATTCACTCAGTGGAGATTAGCAACGCATTGGCTCAATCGTGATGAGTGTGAGAAAAATCGAGCGGGGGCTGCACAGATCGCGGCCCATTCTTTGGCAACTTCTGACAAGGAGACTCTGCGTGTAGCAGCGACAGAGATACAGCATTGCCGTTGCTTCTCAAGCAATGATCCACTTCTCGACCAAAAGTTCGTGCGGAAGAGTAAAGACTTCTACCTTGAACAGCTCTATCACGAAGGCCTCCTTAAGAGGCCGCCGAAGTGAAGCTCCGCGACGCCGACTGACTGCTAGTCGACGTCTTTTGTAGACTGTCCATCTAGCAATTCCGGCCACTTGAGATTTCAAAACCAGCCATTCAGACTGAAATCAGGCCAGCGCCCAGACCGGCGCGCGAGGCAAACTGAAAACGCAGCTAGCGCGGCAGCAGATCCAATTCCGCCTCGGCCGACGACTGCGCGCGGGTATAACTCGGGTCGAGCGCATGATACTCGCCGCGGCTCCAGGAGCCGATCATATCGTCGTAGTGACGCGACGCCGGATGGTCCGATTCACCACTGTGATTCATTCCGAGCGCGCCTTCGGGATCGCCAAGGTCGGCGATGAACCGGTACGACGAAATCTGCCTGACCTTGAATCGATCCGGCGCATCGCCGCCCAAATCGAACCACGAGTTGTTGACCGTATGCCGTCCGCCTTCGGTCGGGAACGGCCCGCGGTTGAAGTACCATCCGAGCACGCCGCCGCGCTGGCCCAGCGGATGCGCAAATTCGATCGTCTCCATCGCGCCCCATCGCCACTTGTCGCGATCGATCCCGAGCCGGGAAGCCAGTAGCGCGAGCGAGTCCTTCAGACTCGCGCGCAACGTCGCATTCGCATTGTCAGCGCCGGCGAGCCACAGCGGACTTGCGGGCCGCACGATTATGTCTTCGCTCGCCGGATATGTTCCGCTGTCCTCGAGCAGCATGAACGATTTGTAATCATCGCCGAGAAGAGGCTTGAACACGCGCCTGGCCATCGTCACTTCGGTCGCCGCGACAATCGCGGCCGGCCGGCTGTTTGCCGTCATCGCACCGTCCCATCCGCGGATTTCGCCAAGCGCCCATCGCAGGTCTTGGTCGCCGCCGTCGCCGGCCTGTACGAGCGCGTCGCGCAGCTTGAGCGCGAAGATCGATACGCGGTCGCGCTGGATCGATTTGAAATCGTCCGCCGTCATCTTGTCGCGCGCGCGCAGAAGGTCCGAGATGCGATCGAAGCGCCACGGCGCGACCCAACTTCCATTCCAGGGTACGTCGGCGAGGCGATTGTTCGCGGTGACGATGAAATGCGAGGGCGGATTCTCGGTGTGCGGCAAACTGTCGAACGGGATCATTCCGTTCCATTCGAAATTTCCGCTGAATCCCGCGGTCGGGTATTTGCCGTCGAAGCCGGTGCGATTCGGTATCGCGCCAACGATATGCCATCCGATATTTCCCGAATCATCGCCCCAAACGAGATTGAGCGGCGTCGTGGTGAAGGTGCGATAGGCGTCGACGAGGTCCTTTCCCGTGCGCGCGGTGGCCGAGCCGAATCCAAACGCTGCCGACGGCCCGGGAGTCAGTCCCGCAAATCGCAGGGAGAGCGCGTAATTTCCCCGCAGCTTGACGCCGCTCAGCGGGTTGTCCTCGCGCGCAAGCACGTCGCTGACGATGGGGCCGTGCCGCGTCGAGTGGATCGTCCGCGTCACGTCGCTTAAGTCTCTGACGTGAATCGTCACGTCGCGCCGCTCCAGCGGAAGCCATTTTCCCTGAAACTCGTAATTCATACCGTCGGCCGAGAGATGCTCAAGGCTGAGATCCATCACATCCGCACACACGCTCGTCACGCCCCACGCGACATGACCGTTGGTGCCAATCGCGACTGCGGGGGAACCCGCCGCGAGCGCGCCCGAGGTGAAGCCGTCGGGAGTGACCAGCACCGCCTCGTACCAAATCGACGGGATCGATTGCGGCAGATGCGGGTCGCTCGCGAGCATCGGCTTGCCCGACATCGACTTGGTGCCATCGACCACCCAGTTATTGCTCGCGGGGATGCCCATGTGCCCGAGGCGCGCGAAACCGGACGCGAGCGCGAAGCCAGATGGGAGATGGTCCGACAGCTTCGTGCCGCCGAACACCGCGGTTGTCTCGGGCGGCGGCGGCTCCAGCGGCAGCGACGGATACACCGGCATCAGCGCGGCGATGTCGCTCGGCGCCATCTTCGGCGCGAGGTTGATATACACCGACTCCTCGGTCGCGTTGTAACCGACCAGCATCGCAATCGTCAGCGCGCCTGCTTCGAGATCTTCGGCCGTGTAATGCGCCGGCTTGATGCCGAGCAGCCGAAACGCGGGCTCCAGGCTGTGCTGATGGCCGTCGATGTAAGCGTTGACTCCGCCGACGAATGCGTCCACTTGCGCGCGCATCTCGGGCGGATAGGTCGCGACACTGTCGCGTGCGAATTTCTCAGGATCGAACAGCCGATAGACGTAATCGCTTTCGACCAGGTCAGCGCCAAACACTTCGGCCAGACGGCCCTCGGCCAGCCGCCGGCGCATCTCGAGCTGGAACAACCTGTCTTGCGCCTGCGTGTAGCCCAGCGCCCGCGCGAGGTCGAGCCGGTTCTGTGCATAGATATGCGGCACGCCAGCCGTGTCGCGAATCACCTTGACCGGCGCTGTCAGCCCGGCGAGATGCACGACGCCCGACTCCGGCGCGAGCCCGCTCTGGGTCGCCTGGTAGAACAACCCCGTCATCACGGCCACAAAAATGAACGCGACCACGAGTCCGACCACCGCGCGTCTGCGCGTGCGCGGCGAACGATACTGACGGCGCCGGGGACCTTCGCTTGGATGCTCCGCCATCGGTGGGTTCACACTGGATCGGCGGAGACTCGGCGCGCAAGACTAGGTGGGCACCGACTCGGCGTCGCCCTTGCGCACGCCCATCAGGTAGGCCTGGATAAACTCGTCAATCGCGCCGTCGAGCACCGCGCTGGTGTTGCCGACCTCGACGCCGGTGCGATGGTCCTTGACCATCTGATAGGGCTGCAGCACGTACGAACGAATCTGACTGCCCCAGGCGATGTCCTTTTTGTCCTTGCTGAACTTCTCGAGCTCTTCTTTTTTCTTGCGCTGCTCGAGTTCGAACAGCCGCGCGCGCAATATCTTCATTGCCATCGCGCGGTTCTTGTGCTGCGAGCGTTCATTCTGGCAGGTCACGACGATATTGGTCGGGAGATGGGTGAATCGTACGGCGGAGTCGGTCTTGTTGACGTGCTGGCCGCCCGCACCTGATGCGCGGAACGTGTCGATCCTCAAGTCGGCGGGATTGATCGTTATCTCGACCTTGTCGTCAACCGCCGGAAAAACAAAGACCGACGCGAACGAGGTATGGCGCCGCGCGTTGGCGTCGTACGGCGAGATTCGCACCAGCCGGTGAATCCCGGCCTCGGCCCTCAAATATCCGTACGCGAAGTCTCCTTCGACCGTGACGGTTGCGCTCTTGATTCCCGCGCCGTCGCCCGGTTGCAAGTCCGCAATCTCGGTTTTGAAGCCGCGCCGCTCGGCCCATCGCAGATAAAGGCGCAGCAGCATCTCGGCCCAGTCTTGCGCCTCCGTGCCGCCGGCGCCGGGATGTATCGAAAGGATCGCGCCGAGGCGATCGTACTCGCCGCCGAGCATCAGCCGCAGTTCCTGGCGCTCGAGCTCGGCTCGCGACGCCTCCAGGGCGGCGGCAGTCTCGCGCGCCGCTTCGGAATCGTCGGCGCCTTCTTCTTCGGCCATCTGCAGGAACACGCGGGCCTCGTCCAGCTTGTCGCGGAGCATCTTGTAGCCCGCCAGCTGAGCGCGAATCTGTTCCTGCTCCTTGAGCGCGGCTTGTGCGGATTCCTGCCGATCCCAGAAATCGGGCTTGGCAGATTGTTCGACGAGTTGGTTCTGGCGGACGGTCAGTGCGGGGACGTCAAAGACGCCTCCCGAGCTTTTCGGCGCGGTCGTCGAACTCGGAAAGCTGCTGTCTCATGTCGCTAAGCATCGAAAATCATACCTCACGCCGGCGCCGGCCGCCGGCCAATGTCAATATTATGTCACGAAACGCCACTCGCATTAATGGGGCCTGCCGTTGGTGGAAAGCCGCCGCGATCGAGCGGCTTCAACCGGGGCCGAGCGTGGCCATCGCCACGCGAGCACCAATCCAATCGCCGTCAGCACGAAGCAAATCTCGGCAAATAAATCGCCCACGATCGTGTACACGGTCCGGACCGGCCGCCACGACACGTCCACCATCGCCGTGCCACGCTTGAACAGCGGCGTGCGATTGGTGATTTGCCCCGACGGCTCGATTAGCGCGCTGATTCCCGTGTTCGCCACCCTAACCATCGGGACCTTCGTCTCGACCGAGCGCATCGCCGCCATCGCGAGCACCTGGTAAGGCGCGGAACTCTCGCCGTACCACGCGTCGTTGGTGATGTTCACGAGCACGTTGGCGCCCCGGTTCACCTCGCGCCGGGTGAAATCGGCAAAGATGCTCTCGTAACAGATCAAGATTCCGAGCTGCGCGCCTTTGACGTCGAACAGCGTCTGCTCTGTGCCGGGAACCAAATCGCCGAAGCCCTCCACGACACGGTTCACGAAGTAGCCGAGGATCGAGCGGGCCGGAACGTACTCGCCAAATGGCACCAGCTCGATCTTGTCGTAATGCGCGGCCACTTCGCCCTTGTCCGACACCAGGTACGCGCGATTGTAAAATCCCAGGCGCCCGTCCAGGCGTGCCAGCGCCGGTGCGCCGAACAATACCGGCTCGCCGATATTGCGCGCGAGCGTGAGCAGCGCGGTGCGATACGCTGCGTCGTTTGCGAGCTCGGCGGGATATAGATCGTCGGGCTGGAACAGGAACGCCGCCGCCGCCTCGGGCCAGACGATGAGGTCGGCGCCGCGCTTGGCCGCGTCCGCGGTTTCGTCCCGGTAAACTTTGTAGCTCTCGGGCAGGAACTTCGGATCCCACTTTAGCGATTGCGGGATATTTCCCTGCACCATCGCGACCTTGAAGCTCCCCGCGTGCGGCGCGTTCTTGAGATTGCTGATCCGCCACGCGCCAAACCCGACCAGCGCGATCATTATCGCGGTCAACGCGCTCAGGCTGATGCTCTGCAAGCGATAGACGCCGCGGCGGAAAATCACCACATACACCACCGCGTTGAAGAACACGATCAGCGCCGAAACGCCGTAAACGCCGGTGAATTCGGCGAATTGGATCAATTCCAGATTGCGATAAGCCGCGTAGCCGAGCAGATTCCACGGGAAACCGATTGGGATATAGGTGCGAATCCATTCGGCCGCCGTCCACGCAACCGGCATCGCGAGCACGAACGGAATTCGCGTCCGCCGCGCGACGAATTCACCCGTCCAAACGGCAGCCGCCGCGTAGGTCGCGACGATGCCCGCCAGCAGCAGCATCGGAACGATCGCGAACGTCATGCGCACGTCGGCGAAGTCGTGCAGCGGAATCGGAATCCAGTAGAGCGATACGACGGACGAGGCGAAACCTTGCAGGTATGCCCATGCGAATACGCGCCGCATGCTTTCGCCTTCGATCACGTAAAAGAGCGGCACGAAGGCCACCCACGCCAGCAGTCCGTAATCGAACTTCGGAAATGCCAGTCCCAGCGCGAGACCGCTGGCTACGGCGAGCGCCGCGCGGGTTGCATTGTTGGACGACATCGTCAGGCGGGGGAGCCAAACATCTCGGCAATCGGAATCACGCCGGCGCAAGGCGGCCGGCCGTTGAAGCGCTCGAAAATCTCGTCGACGTCCTGCCAGGTTTCGACCAGCGCGGCCGCCAGCGGCGGCTCGAACGCGAGATCGCCGGCGGCGCGCCATTCGCGCTCGAAGCTCCAATCGACCGGCGGATTCTTGTCGATTTCGATCGATACCACGCGCCAACTCTCATCCGGAGCGAGGATTTTTTCCGCCTCGCGCCATGGCAGGTAAATGACCGGTCGCGCACCCATCGTGAAAGCATACCGCTTGTCCACCGCGATCCCGAATGGTTCATAGCGGCGGCGATTGCGCCGGTCGAGGATCGTGCGCAGTTCCGCAATCGGCACGTCGAACATGCAAACCGCGGGACGCGCGCCGCGGACCATTCGGCTTCCGCCACGGATAACGCCGTCCTTGAGAATCGCCACCAGGTTGTCCAGCGCCGACGCGGCCGTCGAGGCGCGCGTGAAATGCGTCAGCATCGCGACCGCGGGAATCCTGGCGGGCTCGCGTTTCATCGCGACGATTCGCGCCGGCCGGCGACTTTGCGTTTGCGTTGATCGCCGGCCGTGGGCCGCGGCCGGACGACGCGTCTCTGGCCGATCTTCGCCGCCAGCGTTCGCTCGCGCGCGAACATCCGCCGCGCGTCGGCTGCCGAGCGTTCGTGGTCGTAACCGATCAAATGCAGAAATCCGTGAATCAGAAGCCGGCGCAATCGCGCCGCGGGGCTCACGCGAAACTCGCGCGCCTGGCGGATTGCGGTATCGATCGAGATCACCACGTCTCCGAGCGGGAGTCCCGGACTGTTCTTTACGCTGCGGGGATCCAATGGCGCGGCGCCTGCTTGTTCGATTTGCGAGAAGGAAAGAACGTCGGTGGCCGCATCGATTCCCCGGAAATCACGGTTCAGCCTGCGGATCGCGCGATCGGTTGTGAGCGTAAGCGACAATTCGCATTGCGCAAGCCCCGCCGCGCGCATTAGCCGGTCCGCATCGGCGCAAAGCCCGCGCGCGTAGCATCGTCCGCGCGCCGTCGCGCATCGGAACTCGACCGCCACGCGCTTCAATCCCGATGGTTGCCGTCAGTTTGCGGCGCCGACGCCGGTCCTTCAACGTTGAACGATTCGTACGCCTTGATGATCGATTGCACCAGCCGGTGCCGTACGACGTCGCGGTCGTTGAACCTCACGAAGGAAATCCCCGGCGTGTTGCCGAGCACGATACTTGCTTCCTTGAGTCCCGACAGCTTGCCGCTGGGTAAATCGATTTGCGTGACATCGCCGGTGATGACCGCCTTGGAGTTGTAGCCGAGCCGCGTCAGGAACATCTTCATTTGCTCGGAGGTCGTGTTTTGCGCCTCATCGAGAATGATGAACGAGTCGTTGAGCGTGCGCCCGCGCATAAACGCGAGCGGCGCGACTTCGATCGTCCCGCGCTCGAGCATCCGCCGCGCCCGATCGAAATCCACCATGTCATGCAGCGCATCGTAGAGCGGCCGCAGGTACGGATTCACTTTCTCCGCGAGGTCGCCCGGCAGGAAGCCCAGCTTCTCGCCCGCTTCGACCGCCGGCCGGCACAGCACCATCCGCGTGACCTGGTTCTTCATCAACGCGGCCAGCGCCATCGCCATCGCAAGGTAGGTCTTGCCGGTGCCCGCGGGACCGATTCCGAAAACGATGTCGTGGCTGCGAATCGAGTCGATGTAAAGTTTCTGGTTGATGCTCTTGGGCGAGATGATGCGCTTGTTCGGGGAGACGTAAATCGTGTCGAGAAAAATATCCTTCAGCTCGGCGTTGCGGTCGCCGCGAATAATTCGAATCGCGTACTCGACGTCGCTCGGATAGATCGGGTAGCCGTGCTTCAGCAGATCGTAAATCTCGCCGATCACCTTGCCCGCGAGCGCCTGCTCGGCGTGCGCGCCCGAAATTTTCAGCGAGGTTCCGGTCACCCCAATCCGGACTCCCAGCGTCGCCTCGACGGTGCGGACGTGCGCGTCGTGCTGGCCGAGCAAATCCGTGAACAGGCGCGGATCGTCGAAATGGAGTTCGAGCGAATCTTCGGTGGCTAACTGGGAAATCGCCGGGGCCTCTTGGGGTACTGATTTCGTCGCTGTCGCCCGCCGGCCATGCGGTCGTTCAAGCACCGGCGAAACTAATCGTAATCATTTCGCCGGGCGTATGAAAGTGCTACCGAAAAGCTACTGCAACAGCGCGGCGACTTTGGCCAGCGCCTCGTCGAGCTTCGACGCGTCGTGGCCGCCGGCCTGCGCGAGGTCCGGCCGCCCGCCGCCCGTGCCGCCGACGATCGGCGCGATATTCTTGATGATGTCGCCCGCTTTGATCTTCGCCGTCAGGTCAGGCGTCACCGCGACCAGCAGCGCCACCTTGCCATCGCCGAGGTCGGAGCCGAGCGCAACCACCGCGGAGCCGTGCTTCTGACGCATCCGATCCGCCATCTCGCGCATCGTGCGCGGATCGACGCCGTCGAGGTTGCGCGTGACGACCTTGACGCCGTTGATCTGGCGCACTTGTTCTTCGGCTGCCGCGCCACCGGCGCCTGTGGCCAGCTTCTGCTCCATCGCGCGGAGCTTTTTCTCCAGCTCCTTTTCGCGCGCCAGAAGTTTTTCGAGCCGCTCGATCGCCGCGCCGTCGCGCGCGCCGAGCTGCGCGCCGATTTCGTCGAGGATCTTCTCGCGCTTGCGAATTGTTTCGAGCGCGCCCTGTCCCGTCACCGCTTCGATTCGCCGCACTCCCGCCGCGACGCCCGATTCGGCCTCGAGCTTGAAAACGCCGACGTCGCCGGTGCGCGAGATGTGGGTGCCGCCGCACAGCTCGACCGAAAAATCGCCCATCCTGACCACGCGGACGCGATCGCCGTACTTGTCGCCGAAAAATGCGAGCGCGCCCGCCTTGATTGCGTCGTCGTACGCCATCTCCTCGGTCGTCACTGCGGCGTTCTCGCGGATGCGCGCGTTGATCTCTTCCTCGATCGTCGCGAGCGCGTCGTCCTTGACCGGTCCCTGATGCGCGAAGTCGAAGCGCAGCTTGTCCGGATCGACCAGCGAGCCGGCCTGATGCACGGTATTGCCCAGGATATCGCGCAGCGCGTAATGCAGGATGTGCGTCGCGGAATGATTCAGCATCGCGGCGTCGCGCCTGATTCGATCGACCTTGAGCTTGACGCGCGCGCCGCGTGCGAAGTCGCCGGCCGAGCCGCGGATAATCCGCCCGACATGAACTATCGAGCCTTCGGCCTTGCGTGTGTCCGACACTTCGAGAATTGCGCCTGACGCGGCCTCGATTACTCCGCGGTCTCCGACTTGTCCGCCGCCCTCGGGATAGAAGGGCGTCTCCGCGACGACAATCGCGACGTGCTCCCCGTCCTTGCCGCCGGCGGCGAGCACTTCGGATTCGCCCTCGTAGCTGCGATAGCCGACGAATCGCGACGCAGTCCCCGCGCCGAGACTGATCTCCGGTGCGGCCGCGTCATCCTTGCGTGCGGCGCGTCCGCGCTCTTTCTGCTCGTCCATCAGGCAGTTGAAGCCCGCGACATCCACATCGACCGAGTGATTGCGCAGCACGTCCTCGGTCAGATCGAGCGGAAACCCGTACGTGTCGTACAGCTTGAACGCGACCTCGCCCGGCAGCATCCGCCCGCCGCTATTCTTGATTCGTGCGAGTTCCGTGTCGATCAGTTCCAGCCCGCGATCGAGCGTCTCGCCGAAGCGCACCTCCTCCTGGGTGATTACCTCGGCGGTCTTGATTGCCGCCGCTTTGATCTCCGGATAGGCGTCGCCCATCGCCTCGACCACGCCCGCATGCGCCATCGCGAGGAACGCCCGATGGATTCCCAGATAGCGTCCGTGACGCGCGGCGCGCCGAATGATCCGCCGCAGCACGTACTCGCGATCGGTGTTGCCGGGAATGACGCCCTCCGCGATCAAGAAGGTCATCGTGCGCGCATGATCCGCAATCGCGCGAAACGATACGTCGCGCTCTTCGTCCTTGCCGTACCGCGCCCTGTCGCCGAACTTATGCGCGGCCTCTTCGATCTTGCGGATGATCGTCTGGAACAGATCGATGTCGTAGTTGCCGAGGATAACCTGCTTGCCGAGCCGTTTGCTCTCTTCGATGCTCTGCAAGGCCGCCGCAACGCGCTCGAGCCCGGTGCCCGTATCGACGTGCTTCTTCGCCAGCGGCATCAGCGCGCCGGACGCGTCGCGGTTGTACTGGATGAAGACCAGGTTGCCGATCTCGATGAATCGCTCGCATCCGTCGACGTTCACGAAACATTTCTGGCCGGGGTGATTTTTTTCCGGATGGCACGCGCCTTCGCCGCGGTCGATGCTGATTTCCGAGTTGGGACCGCATGGCCCCGTCTCGCCCATCTCCCAAAAATTATCCTTGTCGCCAAAGCGCAGAATCCGCTCGCGCGGCAGCACGCCCATCTTCAGCCAGATGTCCTCGGCCTCTTTGTCGTCCTTGTGAACGGTCGCGTAGAGCAGCTTCGGATCGATTTCCCAAGTCCCGGTGATGAGGTCCCAATGCCACCGAATCGCTTCTTCCTTGTAGTAATCGCCGAACGACCAGTTGCCGAGCATCTCGAAAAAAGTGTGATGATAAGTGTCGCGGCCGACCGCTTCGAGATCGTTATGCTTGCCCGAAATCCGAAGACACTTTTGGACATCCGCAACGCGCACATTCTGCGGCGAGCGCACGCCCAGGAAATAATCCTTGAACTGCACCATCCCGGCGTTGGTGAACAGCAACGTGGGATCGCCCTTGGGAATCAGCGACTCCGACCGCACGATCGTATGACCGCGCGCGGCGAAGAAATCGAGAAACGATTGCCGAATGTTTGCGGTAGTCCAGCGCATGCGATCCTGATTCTATTTGAGCGACGGCCCCGAAAGAACAATTGGCAGGGGTGACGCCTGGCCGTTGGCACGGCTGGCCAGTATTAAGAGGCCGCGCGCCTGCGGCCAGGCGTCACCTCTGCACCCAGTGAATAGTGAAAAGAGAATCGGCACCGCCGCGGGATGCGGGCGGCGTTTACCCTGAGTACTCGGAGGGGCCGGTTGGAACTGGTTAGGAAAGGTGGGTCGCTCTTTTCTTTGTGTCATATATGGACCCCGCCCGCGTGCAAGGGTGAGAAACGGCTGGGGGGAACTGGTTGCGGTCATATATCCGGCCTATTAGATGGGCGGCATAGGAAGCGGCCCTGGCCTTGATGGAAATCCGCG